>OCVV011292095.1_pt1 | contig 12983 bp, 6 predicted proteins | sample 1539721 | NCBI WGS metagenome assembly OCVV01 (sample SAMN02144230, study PRJEB22623) | gut metagenome | biome: sheep rumen | host: Ovis aries | place: New Zealand
TTTCTTTCATTTATTCTATATGTTCTATTTACTATTCTAACTACTTGATTAACATCTTCTCTTATAGCTAAATTACCATTAAAGTCTAATATTACTTTTCTCTTTTCAAATATTTTAGCAATATCTTCTTTAGTAACTTCATTATCATCTGTAAGAACCATATAAATATCATCAACAATTCCATTATCTGTATTTATTAATTCTTCATATAAAATATTATTTGGAAATGCATCTAAATTTTTAAATAAATCTTCTATAAAAGCTTCTTTACTTCTGTTAATATTTTCCATTTCAGCTACTAAAGTAGCTTTTTCGAATCCATATCTTTTAGCTATCTTACTAACTGTTTTTTCAAGTTTTCCTATTCTTTCTTCATCTGTTTTTCCAGATTCTAATTTGTTGTTTTCAACCTTTTCAAAAGCGGTATACTTTCTAAACAAGTCTTCAACAGGAATAACTAATCCGCCCGGAACAAATAATATACATACAGATGCTATTACATATTCAATCATATTTATTAAAGTTATATATTCCGGATCTAATATTACATTAATACCTATCGCAAATAGTAAAAATGTAATAATAGTTGGAACTCTACCCAAACTTCCTAAAAATCCAGCCCAAACTCCTGCTATAGTATAAATAAGAATTGTCATGGGTTCTATTATTCCAATAGCACCTAGTATTAAGCCACTACTTGAAGCAAATGCCATACCAACTAAAGGACCGTTTTTCCATGCAAATAGCATTATAAAAAACATAACAACTATTCTTACAATAATTGTTCCAATGAAACCAAATTTAGCAAAGCTTGCACATGCAACAGTTATAAGAATCCCAGCAGCAATCAATTCCTCAAGAGTTGATGCAAAGGAGTTATCTCCTGCTTCTACTCTATCTATAATATTAAAACTATTAACAAAAACCTTGTAAAAAGAATATGAAAGAAGAACATTTGCAAGAACAAATAAATACTCTTCCACTATCGCATGTCTGAACCAAAGCCTTATATAATATGTAACAAGCATTGATATTACAAGATTTCTTCCTAGTTTACTAATTTCATTTTTATCAGGTTGAACAATAGGTCTAAAAATTACAATAGATATTAAAAATACTGCAATGTTAATTAAATACATCACAAATGATTCAAGACCACTTCCGGCTAAAACGCCTAATGATGTGGTAAAAAAGATTGCTCCAGCAGGAATACTACTGCTGCAAACGGCAATTAAAATAGCTATAGAAAAAGGAGCCATTCCATTCTTTAAAGATACCATAGAAATCAAAAATGATGCTATGCATAGAAATAGTCCTTTCAAACTAAATATCGAATTATTATTATTTACTTTAACATCCTCTTTATTTAAGCTACGCTCTGCAGCTATATTTTGAAACATCCTTACCACCTCATAAAATAATATAAGTAGTATCGTCATTCTATTATAGATTTAATAAAAAATCAATAGAAAATACATTTTAGACCCCAATATAGACAAATAAACAAAGCCGACCATAAATGGTCGGCTTTGTTATTTCTTATTTTTCAACCTTCTTTAAAACTTCTGCTTTAAGATCAGCTAATCTCTTTTCAGCTTCTTCTAAAGATTTTGCTTTGATTCCCATATAGAATTTAACTTTTGGTTCTGTTCCAGATGGTCTAGCACAGCACCACTCATCATTTTCAAGTTCATAATAAAGAACATTTGAAGTAGGAAGTTTAACCTTTTCTTCTTTTCCTGTTGCTAAGTCTTTCTTTGTTCCAGTTTGGCAATCCATTATACTCTTAACTTTAAACTTACCAAATGATTTAATTGGATTTTCTCTAATTTCTTTCATTAAAGATTGAATTTTTTCTGCTCCTTCAGCCCCTTTCATTACAATTGAAACTTGAGCTTCTTTATAAAATCCATATTTTTTATAAATATTTAACATTTGATCCCATAAAGATATTCCTTGTTTCTTATAATAAGCAGCTGCTTCTGAAAGCATCATTACTGCAACTATTCCATCTTTATCTCTAGCATGAGTTCCAACTAAGCATCCATAGCTTTCTTCAAATCCAAACACATACTCATATTTCTTATTTTGTTCAAATAATCTCATTTGTTCACCAATGTATTTAAATCCTGTAAGTGTTTCGATTAATTTCATTTTATATTCTTCTGCAATTGCATCTGTAAGTTTTGAAGAAACTATAGTTCTTATAATTGCTCCATTTTTTGGAAGAGTTCCTTGTTCTTTTCTTTGTGATAATATGTATTCTGCAATTAATAAAGCTGTCATATTTCCATTAAATAAAATATATTCACCTTTATCATCTTTTACAAATATACCTAGTCTATCAGCATCAGGGTCTGTTGCTAAAACTATATCAGCATTAACTCTGTCTGCTAATTTTAATGCTAACTCAAAAGCTTTAGGATCTTCAGGGTTTGGATAATCAACTGTTGGGAAATTACCATCAGGTAGCTCTTGTTCTGGAACTACATAAACATGTTTAAATCCTAAATCATTTAATATTCTTTGTACTGGTTTGTTACCAGCTCCATGTAGTGGAGTATATACAATTCTAATATCATCTCCCATTTCGTGAGTTACTTCTGGGTGAAGAGATAATTTAAATAACTCTTCATTAAATCTCTTATCTATTGCATTTCCAACAACATGATATAAATGTTTGTCTCCAGCTTCTTCTCTAGTCATTGTTTTAACCATTGAATACTCTGTAATTTTATTTACTTCATTTATTATTTCTTTATCTCTTGGTGCAACTATTTGAGCTCCATCATCCCAGTAAACCTTATATCCGTTATATTGTGGAGGATTATGACTTGCTGTAATCATAATTCCAGCAGTAGCTCCTAGTTCTCTAACTGCAAAAGATAACATTGGAACAGGACGAAGTTCATCCATTAAATATGTAGGAATTCCATTTGCATTTAAGCAAAGTGCTGTATATTCGCTAAATTCTCTTGACATTCTTCTTGAATCGTAAGAAATTACAACACCTTTTTTCTCTGTCCCTTGCTTCAATATGTAATTTGCTAAACCTTGTGTAGCTTTAGAAACCACATATTTATTCATTCTGTTTGTACCAGCTCCAATTACTCCACGAAGACCTGCAGTTCCAAAATCTAAAGATTTATAGAATCTGTCTTTTATTTCTTCATCATCACCTCTAATTGAAAGTAATTCTTGCCTTGTTGCTTCATCTATATCTGGGTCTTCACACCATTTTTCGTATAATTCCATATACTTTTGTTTATTCCAATAATCAGTATATAGTTTTCTTGCAGTCTCTGGACTATCTTGCCCTTCTTTATTTTTAATAGGTGCAAATTCTTCTTCTCTCTTAATTCTCAATACTACTACATCATCAAGCATTTCATATGAGTCAAAAATAAATAATTCAAATTTGTATGCATTAGGTTTAGTAGGTTCAACTACTTTTCCATTTTCATCAATATATTTTGCTTTTTTGAAAGCTGTATGATAAGGAAGTCTTATGTCACTTACCTTTTCTAATCCTTTGATATTATATAAGTGGAATATTGCATTTCCATCTCCATAAACCAAAGCACCATACTTGTCTCTCATGTTAGCCATTTCTTCAGAAATTTCAGTGTATTCTATAACACCAACTTTTTTATTTTTTCTACAGAAAACACCTACGTTTTCCTTAGGGTCTGTTTTCTCAATTGTCTTAACTGATCCTAAAACTTTATTTTCAATTGACATTCCTAGTAGTAAAGGATCAACATTTTTTACTAATACATTGTCTACACCACTAACAAAGATCCACTCAATTCCATTTTTCTTCATTTCATCAAGTATCTTTTGTTTTCCTAGTGCTTTAAGTGTTCCGCCGTGTCCATCGGCAGCTTTCTTAACCATTTTGTTTTCATCTAATAAGATTTTTCCTTTTGTATCGACCATTGGAAGTTCACCTTGAATAAAGAATTTTACAGCTTCTTTTGGATATCCAAAGTATTTATGGTCCTTAAAGAATTTAACTGTTGCATCATTGTTTTCTCTACTTGTCATTATGTACCAAGGAATAACAACACCATATTTATTTCTTGCTCTTTTTAAATTTTCACATAATAGTTCAAATAAAGATTTATGAGATGGTAGTCCCATATCATATGTACCTTTTGGTCCAGTGTGACCTAATCTAGTACCTTGACCTCCTGCCATTGTTACAACAGCATATTTGTTATCTTTGATAGCAGCAATACCTTTTTCTTCATAACGTTTTGTTTCTTCAACAGTAAGTTTAGATTTATCAACATAATCTATTGGTTCAACTTCTACGTTTTCTAAAGTAACTGGTTTTTTTGCTTGTTTGTACAATTTAGCCATTAAATCAAAATCTATTGTTAATATTTGATCTAATAACTCTTCTTTTTTGTCTTTACTTAATTTGTCATAATATTTTAGCAAATGTTCTTGGCCATATTGTTTAACCAAAGCTCTTGCTTTTTCAAGCTTTTCGTTCATTTACTCTCTTATTCTCCTTTCTGCTCAAAAATACAAATCAAATCATTAAGGTTATATTATAATATTGTAATAATTTAGTCAACATATTAGACCTAAAAGTCAGTTTCAAAAATTTTAATCTCTAAACCCCTTTATTTACGCTAAAAATTTTACATCTTGCTATAAATCGGGATTTGTGGTATATTGACACTGATAAAAATACAATTTTAAATGGGTTTTTACCCATAAATCATAAATAAATGCCGTTTGGGGGGATTTTAATTTGGAAAAATTAGTTATAACTGGCCCTACACCTTTACGTGGAGAGGTCAAAATTAGTGGTGCAAAAAATGCAGCAGTAGGAATCATTCCAGCCACTTTGTTAATAAATGGAATTTGTACTATTGAAAATTTACCAAATATAAGCGATGTAAAATCATATTGCGAAATATTAGAAACATTAGGAGTAAAAATCACATGGATTAATCGTCACACTGTTCAAATAGACTCAAGAAATCTTACTTCTACTGTTGCTCCACTAGAAATGACAAGAAAATTTAGAGCATCATACTATTTATTAGGTGCCCTTCTTGGTAGAATGGGACATGCTGAAATAGGAATGCCTGGCGGCTGTAATCTAGGACCTAGACCTATAGATCAACATATCAAAGGTTTTGAAGCCTTGGGTGCAACCATTGATGTTTCTGGAGGAAGCATAGAAGCTAAATGTGATGGACTTAAAGCAGCTAACATCTATATGGACATTGTTTCAGTAGGTGCTACAATGAACGTTATGCTTGCAGCTGTTTTAGCTGAAGGTACTACAACAATTGACAATGCAGCTAAAGAACCACATATAGTTGACTTAGCAAACTTCTTAAACACTATGGGTGCTGATATTCGTGGAGCTGGTACAGATGTTATAAAAGTCAATGGCGTAAAAGAATTAAAAGGAGATGCTGTTTACTCAATAGTTCCAGATCAAATTGAAGCAGGAACATTTATGTTAGCAGCTATAGCAACTAAAGGTGATATTACAGTTAAAAATTGTATAACAAAACACTTAGAGCCTGTAATAGCTAAGATAGAAGAAATGGGCGGAAATGTAGATGCAAACGGCGACCATGTTAGAGTTTGGTGGGATAAAAGAACAACTGGAGTTAATATAAAAACATTACCATATCCAGGTTATCCTACAGATTTACAATCACAAATTGGTGTTTGTTTAGCAATGTCTGCCGGAACAAGTATTATTAATGAAAGTATTTGGGATTCTAGATTCCAATATACACAAGAACTAAATAAAATGGGCGCTAAGATAACTACATCAGGAAAAACCGCAGTATTTGAAGGTGTAGATTTTCTATATGGTGCACCTGTTGCAGCTACTGATTTAAGAGCTGGAGCAGCTTTAATTATTGCAGGTATTGCTGCAAATGGAGTAACAGAAGTATTTAATATAGAACATATTGATAGGGGCTATGAAAATATAGAAGAAAAATTCAGAAAACTAGGAGCCAATATCGAAAGAGTTTCATATACACCAGATGAAGCCTTTAACTAGACTAAAAGAGGTATAAAGATGTTTAATTTTTGCAGTTTATATAGTGGCAGTTCAGGAAACTGTTTATTTGTAGAAACAGATAAAACAAAAATTTTAATAGATGCAGGAGTAAGTCAAAGAAAAATATTAGACGCTCTTGCGTCTTTTAATGTTGATATATCAGAAATAGATGCTATTTTAGTAACTCATGAGCATTCAGATCATACTAAAAATTTAGGTGTCATTTCTCAAAAATATGATATTCCAGTTTATATAAATAAAAAAACATTAAATAACTTACCAAGCCAAAAAGATAAAATAATTGATGAAAACAGAGTTTTTTATACATCAAATAAATCTTTTTCAATAAATGATTTAGATATCTATCCTTTTTCAATTCCTCATGATGCAGCAGATCCTTGTGGATTTAATATCTTACATAAAGGTAAAAAAATTACTATTGCAACAGATATTGGACACATAGATAATAATATGATTAAAAACTTTTTAGATTCAGATTTTATTCTGCTTGAAGCAAACTATGATCCAGATATTTTAAAATATAGTAGATATCCATTTCATTTAAAACAAAGAATCTTAAGTCCAATAGGACATTTATCAAACACAACCTGTGGTAAAACAATATCTGAAGTAATTAAAAAAAGTCCTAATTGTAAAAAAGTAATGTTAGGACATTTAAGTAAAGAAAATAATTTTCCAGAACTAGCACTAAAAACAGTTTATGATGAATTGTCAAATGCAAATATTTCAAAAGAAGATGTTTCAGTCACAATTGCAAATAGAGATTATCCAAGTAAATTAATTAAAATATAAGCCGAATAAAAAAAGCTAAAATTTGTTGAAAAATCAATAAATTTTAGCTTTTTATTTTTCACTTAAACAAACATTTTGTATATATCATTTTTAGGTACATTTCTATCTTTTGCAATACGTTTTATTATTTCTTTTTTATCTAATCCTTGTTCTTCATAATATTTATAATGTTCTTCTAAAGACATACTATTTCTGTTTTCTACTTCTATATCAGCTTTAGACTTATCTGCACCTTTAACGATTATTACCATTTCCCCTCTTGCCTCTAGTTTTTCTTTAACTTGAGAAATCTTTCCTCTTATAAATTCTTCATGAATCTTGGTCATTTCTCTTCCAATAGATATTTCTCTATCTCCTAATATTTCTTGCATGGCATCTAAGGTATCTGCTATTTTATGAGGTGCCTCATAGAAAATTAAAGATCTTGTCTCATTTTTTATTTCTTCAAGCTTTTCTTTTCTTTCTTTTTTATTTGTAGATAAGAATCCTATAAAGGTAAACTCTTTAGTTGAAAATCCCGAACATATTAAAGAATTAATAGCAGCACATGCTCCAGGTATTGGAACAACATCTATTCCCTCTTCAATTGCACATTTAATTACTTCTTCACCCGGGTCTGATATTCCTGGAGTCCCTGCATCAGAAACTACAGCAACATTTTGTCCTTCTCTGATTTTATCTATAATAATTTTTGATTTTACCTTTTCAGTTTCCTTATAATAACTAATAAGTGGCTTAGAAATCTCAAAATTATTCAATAATTTTAACGTATGTCTTGTATCTTCAGCAGCAATCAAATCTACATTTTTTAAAACATTTAAAGCCCTTAAGGTTATATCTTCTAAATTACCAATAGGAGTTGCTACAATATATAATTTTCCTTTCATACTATCTCCTTTTCTTTTCATAAATATCATATATTTCATCAGTATATTCGCCATTTTCATTATAAATTATTAATGGTTTTCTAATTTTTAAGAAAGGTTTTCCACACTTTGTGCCCTTTATGAGGATTAGTTTGGCATCTTCTCCTTCTTTTGAATATACATTTCTTATTTCTTTTGGCTCAATTTTGTACTTACGCATCAATACACTAATGTCTACTAATCTTTCTGGTCTGTGAACCATAAAAAAATATCCATTATCTTTTAATAACTTTGATGAAGTTTCTATAATATCTTCTAAATTACATTTATATTCATGTCTAGATATTAATTTTTGCGTGTTTTCATTTATAAGACCTGTATCCATTTTCTTATAAGGTGGGTTTGTTACAACAATATCAGCACTTTTAGCGTACTTTTTGTCTTTAAGGTTATTTAAATCTTCGTTAATAATTTCTATTTTTTCATCTAGTTTATTCATGCTAACACTTCTTTTAGCCATCTCAGCCATATCTTTTTGAATTTCAACAGCATATACCTTACCAACATTCTCTTTCTTACCAGCTATTAATATACTAATTATTCCTGTTCCTGTACCTAAATCATAAATAATTGCATTTTTCTTTATTTTATCAACAAAATTAGCAATTAATACACTGTCAATTCCAAAACAAAACCCATCTTTCTTTTGGATTATTTTTAAATTATTTACTTCTAAATCATCAATTCTTTCATTTTCTAATAGTTCTTGTTTTTTCATATCATTTCCTATAATTAACATAATACGGATATATTATACACTGATTTTCCTGAAAAAGCAAAAATCTGTCAACACTATTTATAATATGTAGATTTTAATCTCCAAAAGTTCAATTTTAATTGACTTTTTGCGGTTTTCATTATATGATACAAAAAGAGATTTTTGGAGGAATATGAATAATGGAAAAAGTATTGCATGTTGGTTTAGACGTTGGTTCTACTACAGTAAAAATCATTGTTATGGACAAAGACTTAAATGTTTTGTATAAAACCTATACAAGACACTTTTCTGATACTAAAAACACTCTATGTGAAGTATTAGAAAAATTATCAAAAGATTTTCCTAATTCTAAATTTACAATGGCTTTAACTGGTTCTGGAGCTATGAGTGCTGCTAAATTCTTGAAAGTACCTTTTATTCAAGAAGTTATTTCATGTAAAAGAGCAGTAGAAAAATATTTGCCAGAAACAGATGTAGTAATTGAACTTGGCGGTGAGGATGCTAAAATAATATATTTTGATAAATTTATTGAACAAAGAATGAATGGTTCTTGTGCTGGTGGTACAGGTGCTTTCTTAGATCAAATGGCATCATTACTAAATACAGATACTGAAGGACTAAATAATTTAGCAAAAGACTATAAAGTTATTTATCCAATAGCTTCTAGATGTGGTGTTTTCGCTAAGACAGACGTACAACCACTACTAAATGAGGGTTCAAGAAAGGAAGATATTGCTGCTTCAATTTTCCAAGCAGTTGTTAATCAAACTATTAGTGGCCTAGCTTGTGGTAGACCTATTCGTGGTAAAGTTGCTTTTCTTGGTGGTCCTTTAAATTATCTACCTGAATTAAGAAACAGATTTATAGATACTTTAAAACTTAAAGATGATGAAATACTTATTCCTGATGATGCTCACCTTCTTGTTGCTAAGGGTGCAGCTTTAGATTCATTAGAAACCACTCCATTTAACAATGAAGAATTAGAGGCAAAAATCGAAAACTTAAGAAATTCTAGAGATACTACAACTAAGCCATTGCCTCCTCTATTTAAAGATAAAAAAGAATATTCTTCATTTAAAGAACGTCATGAAAAAAACAGAATAGAACAAAAAACATTAGAAGGATTTGCTGGCGATTGCTTTGTTGGTATTGACGCAGGTTCAACTACAACAAAAATAGTGGTAATAGACAAGGATAATAATCTATTATTTTCTCTTTATGGAAGCAATGAAGGAAATCCTTTAAATAGTGTTATTTCAATGCTTAAAGAATTATATAAAGTATTACCTGAAAAAGCTAATATTCGCTTTAGTGGAGTTACAGGTTATGGAGAAAAATTAATTCAAACAGCTTTAAATGTTGATTTAAATGAAATTGAAACAATTGCCCACTATACAGCCGCTAAACAATTTATGCCTAATGTAACTAGTATCATAGATATTGGTGGACAGGATATGAAATATATCAAAATTAAAGATGGCGCAATAGATAGTATTATGCTAAATGAAGCTTGTTCATCAGGCTGTGGTTCATTTATATCTACTTTTGCTAAAAGCTTAAATCTTTCAATAGAAGATTTCGTAAAAGAAGCTTTAACTGCTAAAAACCCTGTAGATTTAGGATCTAGATGTACCGTGTTTATGAATTCTAAAATTAAGCAAGCACAAAAAGAAGGCTATGAAGTTGGAGATATTTCAGCTGGTCTTTCAATGTCTGTCGTAAAAAATGCTATTCAAAAAGTTATGAAAGTACGTGATATGTCTACACTAGGTGATAATATTGTCGTTCAAGGTGGTACTTTCTACAATGATGCCGTTCTTAGAAGCTTTGAAAAAATAGTTGGAAAAGACGTAATAAGACCTAATATTGCGGGTCTTATGGGAGCTTACGGTGTAGCTCTATTAGCTAAAGAACAATATGAAGCTAATATGGACATGGAATATCATTCTACATTATTAAAAAATGATGAATTAGATACATTAGAAATAAAAACTTCTCAAGTTCGTTGTGGAAGATGTGAAAATAACTGTCTATTAACAGTAAATAAATTTAGTAATGGAAAAAGTTTCATTTCTGGTAATCGTTGTGAAAAAGGTAGCGGAAATGTTACTGAAGCTAGTAGATTACCTAATATATATAAATATAAATATGAAAGATTATTTAATTACGAACCTTTATCCGAAGAAGAAGCTACTCGTGGTACAATAGGTATCCCAAGAGTATTAAATATGTATGAAGATTATCCTTTTTGGTTCACATTCCTTACAAAATTAGGATTTAGAGTTATTATTTCTGAAAAAAGTAATAGAAAAACTTATGAAAAGGGTATGGAATCTATGCCATCAGAATCTGTTTGCTACCCAGCAAAACTATCTCATGGTCATATAATTAGTTTATTAGAAAAAGGTATTAAAACAATATTCTATCCTTGTATTCCTTATTCAAGAAAAGAATATAAACACGCAAATAATCATTATAACTGTCCTATAGTTATTTCTTACCCTGAAGTATTAAGAAATAATGTCGAGGAACTCAAATCAAAGGATGTAAAATTTATTAATACCTTCTTACCTTTTGAACCAAAAAACTTAGCACAAGTTATCTTAGAAAATGAAGAATTTAAAGAATACAACTTTACTAAAAAAGAATTAATTGAAGCTGCAAAAGCTGCTGAAAAAGAATATCAACATTATAAAGATGATGTTGATAAAAAAGGTACTGAGGTTATGGAATACATGGCTAAAAACAATCTTAAAGGTATAGTTCTAGCTGGCCGTCCATATCACGTTGACCCAGAAGTAAATCACGGTATAGATACACTTATTACTAGTCTTGGCTTATGTGTATTAAGTGAAGACTCAGTATGTAAAAAGGTTGAAGAAGTAAAAAGACCTATAAGAGTTGTTGATCAATGGGTATTCCACGCAAGACTGTATGCAGCAGCAACATATGTTGGTGAACATGATAATTTAGAAATGATACAATTAAATTCATTTGGATGTGGTGTTGATGCTGTTACAACAGACCAAGTTGAAGAAATACTAAAAAGCTATGAAAACATGTATACATTAATAAAGATAGATGAGGTAAATAATTTAGGTGCAGTAAGAATTCGTATTCGTTCATTACTTGCTAGTATGAATAAAAAGCTAAATAATAAAAAAGAAAAAAATACTGAGGACTTAGGACATTATGAATTAGAAAGAAAAATCTTTACTAAAGAAATGAAAAAAGACTATACAATTCTAATGCCTCAAATGTCTCCTGTACACTTTGAATTATTAGAAACAGCTGTACAAGCATCAGGTTATAATGTACATCTACTTCGTGAATGTACCCCAAATACTGTTGAAACAGGCTTAAAATATGTAAATAATGATGCATGTTATCCATCTATTCTAACTACAGGACAATTCTTAGAAGCTTTAGAATCTGGAAAATATGATCCAGATAAAACAGCAATAATAATGTCACAAACTGGTGGTGGATGTAGAGCAACAAACTATATAGCATTTATAAGAAAAGCCTTGAAAGATGCGGGATATTCACAAGTTCCTGTTATTTCATTTAATATAGTTGGTATGGAAAAAATGCCTGGATTTAAAATTACTTTAGGTTTAGCAGGAAGATTATTAAAATGCGTCGTATTAGGTGACCTACTACAAAAAATGCTTATGAAAAATAAGGCATATGAAGTAAATAAAGGTGAAACTAAAGAACTATATGATAAATGGTTAGAAAAATGCAAACAAATAGTTAAAAAATCATCAAAAGATGAATTTAAAAATACTATTTATCAAATGGTAGAAGATTTCGAAAAAATAGAATTAGATACTTCAGTACCAAAACCAAGAGTTGGTATTGTAGGAGAAATTCTAATAAAATATCATCCATTTGGAAATAATTTTGTTGCAGACGTTTTAGACCGTGAAGGTGCAGAAGTGGTTTTACCAGATTTTATGGGATTTGTTAAATTTATGGCAACACATAAAATAACATTTAATACTTTGTTAAAAATAGATAAAGCAAAAGCTACTATTTTTAGAGCTGCAATAAAATTCTTAGATAACTATGAAAAAGACGTTAAAATAGCTCTTTCTAAATCAAATAAGGGGTATTTACCACCATGTGATATATGGCACTTAGAAGACAAAGTTAAAGGTATCTTATCAATAGGAAATCAAACTGGTGAAGGATGGTTTTTAACAGCAGAAATGATAGAATATATTGAAAATGATATTCCAAATATTATCTGTGTACAACCTTTTGCATGTTTACCAAACCATATAGTAGGAAAAGGTGTAATAAAAACAATTAGAGAAACTTATCCAGAAGCAAACATAGCTCCTGTAGATTATGATCCAGGAGCAAGTGAATCAAATCAAACAAACAGAATTAAATTATTAATGACAGTAGCTAAGGATAATTTAAAAAAACAAAATAATAATAAAAAAAATAAATAAAATTAAAAAAATAAAAA
>OCVV011289711.1_pt1 | contig 12982 bp, 9 predicted proteins | sample 1539721 | NCBI WGS metagenome assembly OCVV01 (sample SAMN02144230, study PRJEB22623) | gut metagenome | biome: sheep rumen | host: Ovis aries | place: New Zealand
TTAAGTCTTGCTTTAAGAGACTCGATTTCTTTCTTATATGCTTCGATACTTTCTTTTTCTTTCTCTATCTGAACTCGCTTAGATTCAAGGTCAGAGATGATATTCTCGAAGCTTTCTTCTTCACTGTCAATATACTTCTTGGCATTATCGATTATCTCATCAGATAGGCCAAGCTTCTTTGATATGGCAAATGCATTGGATTTACCTGGTATACCAATAAGAAGTTTGTATGTTGGACGAAGAGATTCTACATCAAATTCACAGCTTCCGTTTTCTACGTATGAGGTAGAAAGGGCAAAAATCTTAAGCTCGCTATAGTGGGTAGAAGCCATAGTTCTTATACCTCTATCGTGAAGATAAGAAAGAATAGATATAGCAAGAGCAGCACCTTCAGAAGGATCTGTTCCTGCACCAAGCTCATCGAATAAGCATAGGCTATCCTGACTGGCTTTCTTAAGTATATTAACAATAGAAGTCATATGCCCTGAAAAAGTACTTAAACTTTGCTCAATACTCTGCTCATCACCAATATCAGCAAATACTTCCTTAAATACAGATAGTTCACTTCTATCTAAAGTAGGTATATGAAGTCCTGACTGTCCCATAAGAGTAAGAAGACCAACTGTTTTAAGAGATACAGTCTTACCACCAGTGTTAGGACCAGTAATAACAAGTAAGTCGAAGTCTTCTCCAAGTCTTACATCAATAGGAACTACCTTATCCTGTGGAAGAAGAGGGTGTCTTGCACTTCTAAGTTTTATTCTGTAGTCAGCATTAAATATAGGCTTAGTACAGTTAAGTTTAAGAGCGTATTTACCTTTGGCAAATATAAAGTCCAGACTGGTAATATTCTTCTGGTTTGTAAGAATCTCTTCAGCGTGAGCAGCGCATTTTGAAGAAAGGCTCTTAAGGATAATTTCTATCTCTTCTTCTTCCTGAAGTTTTAGTTCTCTTAAATCATTATTAAGATTAACAATAGCCTGTGGCTCTATGAATATGGCTCTACCAGAAGAAGAGTGGTCATGTACCATACCAGGTACCTGGTTCTTATATTCTGCCTTAACTGGAATACAGTATCTACCGTTACGAGAGGTAATAACTGCATCCATAAGATAGGTTCTATATGTTGTACTTACCATATTAGTAAGCTGGTTGTGAATCTTAGCTTCTGTATTAACGTAAGATCTTCTTATATCTTTGAGCTTACTTGAAGCATCATCAGCAATTTCATTTTCAGAAAGGATGCATTTTGTTATTTCCTTTGAAAGAAGTGGAAGAGGAGATAGTTCTTCGAAATATCTGCTTAGTGCATCCTCTTCTTCTGACTCATCTTTAGCATCATAATCTGAAAGCTCTTCAGTAAGTGTAAGAAGTCTTCCTATAGAAAGAAGGTCAGAGATAGATAGGGTTCTACCTATCTGAGCTTCCTTTATTATTCCTCTTATGTCCTTGTTGGAACCGAATGATATGCGGTCATTCTTAATTAATCTGGACAGTGCTGCCTCAGTTTCTTCCTGAGCACTGTCAATCCATTCAATATTAGTAGAAGGTCTAAGCTTAAGGCACATCTTTTTGCCAGGCTCACTACCTGCGAACTGCGAAAGAACATCTAGTATTTTGTTGTATTCAAGTGTTTTTAAAACTTTGTCATTCATAGTAAATAGTATAACACACGAAAGTAGGGGGATGGTATGTACTTGTAGGCATTTTTTCACCATGCTAAAATGATGTAGTGATTTTGAAACTCTTATAAGGACTAAAAAGTGAAAAAAGAAGAATTAGATGAAAATAAACTTAATGATGAAGATATAGCAGAAACAGGCCACGATGAATCCAGCGACTACGAGTTCATCCGTGAGTCTATTAGAAAGCGTCCTGTAAACAGGAAAAAAGTGGTAAAAAAGATGCTTCTTACAGCGGGAAGCGCAGTGCTTTTTGCTACTATTGCCTGCCTTACCTTCTTACTTCTTGAGCCGGTTCTCGACAGGATGATTAATAAGAAGTCAGGGGATGAGACAGATCTTAATAAGGTAACATTAAATGAGACTCCTGAAGATGAAACATGGGATAGTTCTGATATAGACGTTGCAATAGACGATACACCTTATGAAGAAACACCAATCGAGGATCTTAACCTTAATGACGATGGAAGTGTTAGTTCCAATGGTGTAATTACGGAAAATGTCAGCATAAGTCTTACTCTCGATGACTACCAGCTGATTCATAGAAAGATGTATATTCTATCTCAGCAGGTTAGAAAAAGCTTGGTTGATGTAACATTTATCTCTTCAGATATGGATGTTCTTAATGATACATATCTAAGTACTAACAGAACTATGGGACTTATTGTTGCCGAATCAGGATCTGATTTGTACGTTCTTGTTAGTGATAGCAATGCCGGCAAACCAGAGAGTATAACTGCTACATTTTCAGATGGGGGAACCGTTGATTGTGAAATAAAATCAAGAGATAAAGATACGGGGCTTATGATTTTACAGGTTCCGGTGGATTCTATTCCAACCGAAGCTGCAAACTCTTATAAGGTAGCTACTATAGGAAGTTCCTCAAATAAGACTCTTCTTGGCAATGCCATAATTGCAGTTGGTGACCCTCTTTCAGTTGGGGAGTCAATTTGCTACGGTGCTGTAACGTCCAACACTCTATATGCTGGTTACACAGACAGTTCATATCAGATTATTACCACAGATATTGTTGGTAATCAAAATGCCAGCGGGGTTCTTGTTAACACAAGAGGTCAGGTAATCGGATTTATCTCTCAGAAGTGCCAGGTGGAAGGTATGGGCAATATGGTTTGTGCATACGGTATAAGCAGCATAACAGACCTGGTTGAGAAACTTTCTAATGATTCAGATATAACTTATATTGGACTTCATATAACTAATGTAACACCAGATGCAAAAGCTACACTTGGAATACCAGGCAATGCTTACATTACAAAAGTAGAAAATAACTCACCTGCAAGTGCTATAGGTCTTATGCCAGGTGATATTATAACTGGGTACGATGGTGAATATGTAGGAAGCGCTGAGGAATATATGCGTAAGGTATACGCTACTACTCCAGGAGCTGAAGTAAAGATTAAGTTCCAGCGCCTTAATGGTGATAAGTACGAAGAACTTACAGAGACTATCGTAACTACTACTAGATAGATTTACAGGAGGAAAATACATGAGATACATTAAGGACCTTGCAGAGGGCAACAGCATACAAGGTGTGTATTATCTTAAACAGAAAAATCAGACAGAGACAAAGACAGGTAAACCATATCTTAATATGATCCTTCAGGATAAGACAGGTGTACTTGATACCAAGGTTTGGGATCCATATAGCCCAGGTATAGGAGAGTGTGAAGCAGGAGACTATATCGAGGTTGTAGGTGATGTTATAACATTCAACAACCAAAAGCAGGCTAAGCTTACAAGGATAAGAAGGGCGGATGAAGGAGATTATAATCCAGCAGATTACTTCCCTATGACTAATAAGAATATAGATGAGATGTATAACGAGCTTCTTGCATTAATAGGCTCAGTTAAGGCTCCGTATTATAAGAAGCTTCTTGAGATGTTCTTTGTAGAGGATGCAGATTTTGTAGCATTATTTAAGAAAGCTTCAGCAGCAAAGACAGTTCATCACGGATTTATCGGAGGCCTTCTTGAACATACTCTTAGCGTAACTAAACTATGTGATTACTATTGCACAGCTTATCCAGTACTTAAAAGAGACCTTCTCATCACAGCAGCTATCTGCCACGATATAGCAAAGACCAGAGAGATATCTCCATTCCCAGCTAATGACTATACTGATGAGGGACAGCTTCTTGGTCATATAGTTCTTGGCTCGGAGATGGTATCTGAGAAAGTGAAAATGATTGCTGATTTCCCTGCTAAAGAAGCGGCAGAGCTTAAGCATTGTATCCTTGCCCATCATGGAGAATATGAATATGGTTCACCAAAGAAACCAGCTCTTGTTGAGGCAGTAGCTCTTAACTTTGCTGATAATACAGATGCAAAGATGGAAACACTTACAGAGATATTTGCTGGTACTGATAATAGTGACTGGCTTGGATATAACAAGTTCCTTGATACTAATATCAGAAAGACAAGCAAAGAATAATTTCTGATTAGAAAATATATAGAGGATTATATGTACGTAAAGAATCAGATTCTTAACATGGAAATCTCAGACCTGGGAGCTGAGGGTGAAGGTATAGGCAAGATAGAGGGCTTTCCTGTATTTGTCAAAGATACTCTTCCTGGTGATGAGATTGAGGTTAGATTAGTTAAGGTAAAAAAGAATTACGCATATGGACGATTGGAGAAGGTTATTAAACCCTCTCCTTTTCGTATAGAGCCTGTTTGCCCACTTGCAAGACCTTGCGGTGGTTGTCAGATTATGGAGATGTCATATGATAAGCAGCTTGAGTTTAAGGCTGGTAAGGTAAGAAATAATCTTATTCGAATAGGAGGAGTAGATGCTGACTATTTGGATAGTATTATGGAGCCAATTGTTGGTGCCTATGACATTTTGAATGAAGGTTCACAAAGTGAACAAAGTTCTAACGGAGCAGTTCCAACTAGGTACAGAAATAAAGCTCAGTATCCTATAGGTCGAGATAAAGAAGGCAATATTATTGCAGGATTCTATGCCGGAAGAACACATGCTATTATTCCATGCCAGGATTGTAAGCTAGGGGTGGAAGAGAATAAAGAAGTGCTAGATACAGTTCTTTTATATATGAAGGAGTGTGGTATCACACCTTATGACGAGGTAACAGGAACAGGACTTGTGCGTCATGTTCTTATTAGAAAAGGATTTGTATCCGGTCAGCTAATGGTATGCCTTGTAATTAACGGAAATAAGCTTCCAGCAGAAGATGTATTAGTTGAAAAGCTGACTAAGATAGAAGGTATGACCTCTATATCTATAAGCATTAACAAGTCCAACTCTAATGTAATTATGGGGGATAATTATAAGACTATCTGGGGGAGTGACACTATAGAAGATACCCTTCTTGGTCTTAAATTTAATATATCCCCACTTTCTTTCTATCAGGTTAATCCTGTTCAGGTTGAGAAACTCTATACCATAGCTCTTGACTATGCTGATATTAAACCAGGGGAAGAGGTATGGGATATTTGCTGCGGTATAGGAACTATAACCCTGTGCGCTGCAAAAAGAGTAGCTAATGGTGAGTTGTCAGCCAGGGTTCACGGTATCGAGATTGTTCCTCAGGCTATAGATGACGCTAAAGACAATGCTAAGCGTAACGGAATTACCAATGCTGACTTTATCTGCGCGGCAGCAGAAGATTATATGCCAGCCCATGCAAAAGATATAAAAGCAGATGTGATAATTTTGGACCCTCCGCGTAAGGGAATGGATGAAAGGGCACTTCAGGTTGTTGTAGACACTGCTCCATCACGCATTGTCTATGTAAGCTGTGATTCTGCCACACTTGCCCGTGATATTAAATTTTTAACTGCAAATGGCTACAACCTAACCAAGGTCCGCCCTGTTGATATGTTCGGGAATACTGTTCATGTAGAATGTATAGCGTGTATACAAAAAATAAAAGACAGAAAAGACTGAGCATTTCTCAGATGAATATAACATATGACTGCTTTAAATATAGGCCATGTTATAAGAAGTCCTATTATGAAAAAGATACGGAGAATAATTCCGTAGAATGCTATATAAATTTGAATGAAGTGCTTATATTGGTAGGAAGCAAGAAATTGTAATCAAAAACTGTTTTATGAGACTGACTAACCTCAGTCTCTTTTTTATGTAACGAAGAGCTATTTAATTATAACAAGCGGTTGTATGTCCGCTGATTAAATGTAAAGGAGAACAAAACTATGAAGAAACTTAATCTATTTCAGCAATTTAATTTTGGGGCATGGGCAAAGGACAAGCAATTTATGATTCAGAGCGTCAAATACAATGACAAAAAAGGTTGTGTTTCGCTTGATGTAATCATCACAGAAGATAATACCGATTATGGAGATGAAACAGTTTCAAATATCTTCGAGAAGTTCAAGGTACATCTTATCAAAGATACCGATGAAGATGATGTTGAGAAATATCATGTAAGAGACAAAATCGTTTTTAAAAACATTGGTAAATGCTCTGTATGGGGAGATTATGCTTCTCAATTATCGATAGAAGCGATTGTTGAGGTGGTCGAATGATGATCAGTAAACGCAAGTATTACTGTAATTATTTTGTTGCTATGTTTGCTGTGGGTGTGCTTATTTTTATGAGTGCGCCCATAGCGAATAAATATCTTTTTCATTTTAAACTGATAAATGATATTTGCAAATATGCAATCATGGCGGAAACAATAATCATAATTTCAGTAATCATGATAAATATATTGAAAAACAAAGGAATTAAAAACTACATAAGTAATTGTCAGTTACTTTCTTGTATAGAGAATAATCTTATTTCCGTTGGCGCATATATAAAGCATGAAAATAAAGTATTTGTTGAACTTCCAAAAATCAAAATCAAAAAAGGCATAATCAAAATAAGTTTGAAAAATCTAAGGATTCGTACAATTATCGAAAGATACCTTGATTCATTTTCTACTGCACTACCTGATAGATTTATTGTTGAGGACTATTATATTTCTCAAAACAATGACAAAGTAATTATTGTTTATGAGGATACGAAAAACTATAAACCTGAACGATATGTACTTTCTGATTATGTGAGAAAAATAAAATCGTTGGATTTGCTGTCTTTGTATTTTGATAGAAAGCATATTGTTAGTTTAAGAGATTATCCGCATTTTCTTATTAGTGGTGCAAGCGGTAGCGGAAAATCATATCTTGCAAATCAGATTGTCATTCAAGCAATAATCAAAGGGTATGAAGTTGTCATATTAGACATAAAGCGTTCCTATGGCTTATATAGAGACTTTTCGGACTATTGCTATGAAATAGATGATATTATCGACAAATTGCAATCGGTGGAGTCTCAGATGTCACAGAGGATGCAACAAATACAACCGGAGTTAGATAAAAATCCGAATGTACTAGCGGTAGATGTAGGATTCAAACCTATGCTTGTTGTGATTGAGGAATATATATCACTTACTTCTTCGATTGACAAGAAACAAAAAGAGGAAGTTGAGCGTATAGTCAAAAATCTTAGTGTGCTTGCAAGACAGAGCAATATTCATATTATGATAGTTATGCAATCCGCAGGAACAGAAAATATAAATTCAACTACAAGAAGTAATCTTACGAAGATTCTTTTAGGAAATGCTCAAAGCAATATTCTGACTGCTACTTTTGGGACAGGTGCAGACATACCAAATGTTCATAGTAAAATGAGTAAAGGAGAGGGGCTGATACAACTTGATAGAATTACAATGTTAAGAGTTCCGAAGATTGATGATATTGAAGATTTTAAAGGTATAATCGGCTGATGTGTCGCAGACTGACATCAGCCGACTAAAGTATATAATTATTGTATATTTGTATATCATATAGTAGTTGCTTTTTTATAAGACTTGAAGTATAATAAAATATTACAAAAGAAATATTTGAAGTATTTGGCTTATCACTGCCAAATTTGTATATTGTATTTTAAAATTATGTTAATAATTTCGTAATTCACAAAACACAACATTACAAGATTTGCTGATAAAAATATAAGAAAGGAAGATAAAAAAGTGAGAAGATTAATAGTCTTGCAAGCACTTCTGATAACATAGTAGCACTTCTTTCTATATCTGTGTTATCAATTTCAATGTTGCGTAGTTGTATTTAAAAATCTCAAGTAGAGGAGAATATTATTATGAAGAACATGATTAAGATTTTTACAACAACATTAATGATTATTGCAGCTATCATGGTTGCAAATCCGGTTATATCTTATGCAGCACCGCAGGAAGTAGAACCTGGTGTATGGTTTGATGCAGAGTATTATGCAGCTAATAACCCTGATGTAGTAGCAGTTTTTGGTACCGACCCTGGAATGCTTTATCTTCATTATAAAACTTATGGAAAAAATGAAGGTCGACTTCCTATGGCACCTACTACTAATACAACTACAACTACTACAACAGCTATTTCTGGTATACCAGCAGAATATGCTGATTGTGATGGTTCACCTTGTATTGGTACAGCGCCTGGAAAGATTCCTAATACTATTTTCTATATATATTATGGTAATTTTGAAGAAGAAGTTAAATCATATATGCTTCAGATGATTAATACTGAAAGAGCTGCACTTGGTAAAAATCCTCTTATATTAAGAGATGATTTAGTATCATTTTCACAAATTAGAGCAAATGAAATTATATATAGTTATTCTCATACTCGTCCAGATGGTTCAAAAATACCTAAAAATTATGCTGAATGTATTTATATAACACGTACAGGAGAAACCTCGTATGAAGTTGCATATGACTTAGTACAAGGTTATAAAAATTCACCTGGTCATTGGAGTCTTTTAATGGGTAATTATAATTATATTGGTATTGGTGAAATTACTAGCCTTTCATCATATAATGGTTCAATAGCAAATTATAATGCAATAAATATATGTAAATAATTAAATTAAATAAGCTGTTAGGTTAGAGATAATCTAGCAGCTTATATAAAGAAAAAATAAAAAATTTTAGAAAAGAATAATAATTACACTTTATATTATATTAATACTTATTAAGGTTCTGGAGAAATCTAGAACCTTTTTAATTTATTAAAATTCTTTCACGAAGGAGACAAAGATGAAGACATTTAATCACAAATCATTAATGGCTAGATTCTTATCTGGTTTCTTGTCAGTATTAATGATTATCTCTGCTTGTCCATCCATGGCTATAAATTGCATTGTGCAATATGCTGTGACAAACCTTAAAAAATAATATTCCCTTAAATATAAATAAGTCTTATTTTGTTGTCATATCGCTGAAAATCTCTGAATCGCTTGTATTGCTAAAAATTGTTCGATAAGATTAATGCATGAGACGACAAGTGCAGATCTCTCCGATTAGGATAATAAAGGGCACTTCAGATAGTCTCAACTAAAAAATGTGAGGAAGCGAAAAATGAATGAAAAAAATATGAAAGGAAATATAGAACATGGGAGATTTAAACGAATTATTGGAAGAGAACAATCTTCCGCAAGTGGATGCTCTCCAATATAATATGCTCAAAACTGCTTCTGAAAAAGAACAGAAAGAAGAAAAGAAAAAAGAAAAGAAGGCTAAAAAAGGCTCACAAATGCGAACGGTCAACATGAGAATTTCGCTTATCAATAATCTTAAAGAACCATACGCGCCTTTGAATCTTAACGGGGGAGATGTTTATACTTATACCGACGAAGACATACAGAAAATTTTAGACGATTGGTGCAAAACAAAGAATGGACTTGTTTATTACTATATTATACATGATGTGGAGACCTCCACGCCTCATGCACATATTGTACTTGAATTTACAAATAAAAATTCATCTGTAAGTTTTACGACAGTAAAAAACAAATTTCCGTGGGGCAATATTGATAGTTGCAGGTATTCAGTGAAATCTTGTGTGATGTATCTGATTCATAAAAATCATCCGCAGAAGTACCAGTATGAACCGGATAAAATTAAAACGAATAATCGTTCAAGACTTGAAGCATATTTGACCTCAACTCCTTATACATTGGAGGTAAAAACAAGTTGGACTATCGAACAAATTATTGCGGGAAAAATCAGAGAATTTGAAATTGACAAGATTGACAAGGATGTTTATGTGAAGAGAAACGCCAGAATAAAGATCGCATTTGAATACCGTAGAAAAATTATTATAAACAACCCTAATCGAACTGTGCAAATTATTGTTATTCAAGGACCGCCAAGAATTGGAAAAGGAATACTGTGTAAAGCGTATGCCAAGCGTAATAATAAAAGCATTTGCTTCTCGAGCGCTTCTAACGATGCGTGGTATGATTATGGTGGACAAGATATTTTTGTGTACGATGATTTCGATTATCACAAAATTTCGATTACCGACTTTACAAAAGTAACTGATAATCATAATCAAACTTCCGTCGGTGCAAGATATCGTAACAAGGTCTTTTTAGGCGATACTATCTTTATCTGTACTAATATTCCGATTATTAGTTGGTTTCCAGATGAAGATGAGGAAATAAGAAAACCGATATTTGATAGAATCAGTTTTGTTATTGATTTTCAAGATTATAAGAAAAAATTCAGTACTGATACTGTCTCTAAAAATGATCCTTATCTCCAAATGAAGCTTAAGAGTGAATATAAGAAATTTGACGAGAGACTTCAATTAAAAGACGGTGTTGCTCGCTATACAATTAATAAAATTGCATATCTGAAAGATATACAAGATGAAGAATTGCGAAAATATGTTATGAGCAATTATGAAAATCATGACGGCCGTTTCCTTCTTGGACAAGGAGAATCAAATGAGTTGATTGCAGGGCCTACATATCATTATTTTGATCTTAAAAAATATGTTGATTTAGAGAGCGATCATGAAAAGGCAAAACAAATTATTGATGATATAACTACACTTTAATTTTTTTTTACTGTTGCGTAGTCACTCTATACTTGATATATTTAAGATATGGATTATACAAGTATAGGGTGATACAAAACAGAAAGGATTTTAACGATTATGCCTAGGAAAAAAGTAGAAATAATCAAACCACAGGAACAGAAGAAGAAATCTAATAAAAAATATAATGTTTGTGCTTATGCGAGAGTAAGTACGGGTGCAGAAGAACAAAAAGATTCATTTGTTAATCAGCAAAAATTCTATGAAGATAAAATTAAATCGAATCCTGATTATAATTTTGCAGGAGTATTTGCAGATGAAGCTATCAGCGGAACTACTGATAAGAGACCAAATTTTCAAAGAATGATAAGACTTGCTGAGAATGGATATATTGATATTATTTATACAAAAAGCATATCACGGTTTTCAAGAAATGTTGTTGATCTCCTTAGCTATTGTGAGAAATTAAAAGACCATAATGTAAATGTCATTTTTGAAGAAAACGGAATAGAACTTCTTAACTCATCAGGTTCGCTCATGCTCACTATCTTAGGTGCAGTCGCACAAATGGAAGTGGAAAATACAAGTGACCATATAAACTGGACTCTCAGAAATAAAATGGAAAAGGGTGAACTGGTAGGTCAGGCAAATCCTCTTGGTTATGATGTAGTTGACAACAAATTGGTTGTGAATGAGGAAGAAGCAGAATATGTGAGATATATTTTCAAAAGATATTTAGAGGGTGTTGGTGCTTCCACTATTGCTAAAGAATTGGAAAAAATGGGAGTGAAAACTAAAAAGAATAATTCAAAATGGTATGCCTCAACTGTAATTGGAATCATCAAAAATGAAAAATATACGGGCGAACTTTTGCAGGGTAAAACCTTTACAACAAATCCGATAGGACATAAAAGAAAAGACAATAAAGGCGATGGGACATTTTATCGTGTTGAAAACAATCATGAAGCCATTATTTCAGTTGAAGATTGGAAGAAAGCACAGAATATAATTGATAATAGATGTACTTCATATGCAGATGGAAGGCGAAGAGGCACAACACAAAATTCAAATCAGAGTGATTTTACTTCAAGACTTGTTTGTGCTTATTGCGGAAAGCATTTTGTAAGAAGAAAGACCCATCCCGGTACACAATATGAAAAAATTATATGGAAATGTTCCTCTGTATGTAAGGGCGCTCGTGCAGATTGCCTTAAAAGTGCAACATTGGAAGAGGATTTTATCAAGCAGTCTGTGGTAGGTATGATTAAAAACCTGATTGAAGATAAGGACGCTATGTTTTATCTTTCGAATGAGCAAGTAAACAGACTTATGAAAAAATCCGATAAAAAGAAAGATAGGCTTGAAGAGCAGATAACGAAATGCAGAAAAAATCTTGAAGCAAAGACTAATAAAAAATCAAAGATTCTTACTATGTTTCTTGATGAAAAGATTACGGAAGAAGAATTTGACAAACAGAGAGCAGACATAGAAAAAGAGATTTCTTCTATTCAGGAGTTGTTGAATGATTTGGAATCAGATATAAATCTTGAAAAAATCAAAACTAATACATCAATGCAGGTCAGAAAGATAGCAAGCGAAGGCAAAGTAGATACTTTTAATAAAGAATTATTTGATTTGCTTATCAATAAAATTGTAGTCGGCGGCAAGGTGCTTAATGAAAACGGAAAATGGGTTGATGAACCGAAAAGTCTGCATTTTGAATTAAATCCATATAATCTGTGTACGGATTTGGAGACAGATATAAAAGATGGCACGATTCATTATAAGGCTGATAAAAGCATAGAGAATAAATCATCTGATGATAGTTGTGATGAAGAAGATTTTTTGTGTACACTTAATAGTGACAACACATGTTGAGGTCGCAACGCTCCTTGAGCGGGTAAGGAATACAAAGGAATTTATTCTCATGCAGGAAAAATAAGAGATTATAATATCACAAAAAGAGAATGGGTTCTGGATGGAGATACGGTGTCATATGGACATGCACTTGATCTTAAAGAAACGCTTGAATATGATTTTTCGCAGGAAAGGAACTTCCGCTACAATGGCTTATCAATGCCAGAAGTAATCCATCATTTGTCGGTTTTTATCTCCAGACTTTGGCAGATTCATGTGTTTGGCGAAGGAAATACGCGAACTACAGCAGTATTCTTTATAAAATATCTGAGACAATTGGGTTTTGAAGCGGATAATGATATGTTTGCTGAGCATTCATGGTATTTCAAAATGCTTTAGTTCGTGCTAATTACAGCAATATAAAACAGGACATTGACCCAATAAATTACCCAATAAATACAGCAGGACTTAGTGAAAGAGAGAAAAAGGTACTTGAACTTTTGAGACAGGATCCGACTTTGACAAGAGCTAAGATGGCGGGAATTCTTGGGTGTTCCGACGCGACTGTAAAGAGAGCA
>OCVV011356124.1_pt1 | contig 12978 bp, 22 predicted proteins | sample 1539721 | NCBI WGS metagenome assembly OCVV01 (sample SAMN02144230, study PRJEB22623) | gut metagenome | biome: sheep rumen | host: Ovis aries | place: New Zealand
TCTTCGATCGAGGTGATCTGGAGACCGACGGTGGTCAAAGCGCGGACGGCTGCTTCGCGGCCGGGGCCGGGGCCTTTGACTTCGACCGCCACCGAGCGGATGCCCTGGTCATAGGCGACTTTGCCAGCGGCCTGGGAAGCCAAGGTCGCGGCGAACGGAGTGGCCTTCTTGGCGCCTTTATAGCCAAGTCCGCCGGCGGATTGCCAAGAGAGGACGTTGCCCTGCTCATCGGCGATGGTGACGATGGTGTTATTGAAGGTGGCGTGGATGTGAGCGACGCCTTTGGTAAACGAGCGCTTGATCTTCTTCTTGCGCGTGGTCTGAGATTTCTTTCCTTTGGTTGCCATGGTTCGCTAATCTCCTTATTTACCCGCTTCCTTCTTGTTCGCAATGGTCTTTCTCTTACCTTTGCGGGTACGGGCGTTGGTCTTGGTCCTCTGTCCGCGGACGGGGAGGCCTTTCTTGTGACGGATGCCACGATAGCAGTTGATTTCGGTGAGCCGTTTGATGTTCAAGGTGACTTCGCGGCGCGCATCACCCTCGGTGGGGTATTTGGCGACTTCGTCACGGATCGCGGTCAATTGGGCATCGGTCAAATTCTTGACGCGGATGCTCGGATCGACGTTGACGGCTTCGAGAATTTTCTTGGCGGTCGTGCGGCCGATACCATAGATGTAGGTAAGGCTGATGCCGACGCATTTTTCATTGGGGATATCAACCCCGACAATACGTGCCATATCTTATTGTTCCTTTCTGCTCAACCCTGACGCTGCTTATGCTTGGGGTTCGAGCAAATGACCATGACTTTGCCATGGCGCCGGATGACTTTGCAGTTCTTGCAAATCGGCTTGACGCTTGGTCTGACTTTCATTTTTCTTTGCTCCTTAATTCCGATAACGGAAGGTAATTCGCCCGCGTGTTAAATCGTAAGGTGAGAATTGGACTGTGACCCGATCACCGGGGAGAATGCGGATGTAATGCATCCGGATTTTGCCCGAAACGCTGGCAAGGACCACGGCTCCGTTGGCGAGTTTCACCTTGAACATGGTGTTGGGAAGGCATTCCAGCACCGTCGCCTCTACTTCAATGCAATCTTCTTTGCTCAAATGGTTTTTCTCCTTTCTTCTATTTCGCTGGGGGATAACGTCAGGATCTCATACCCGTCTTTGGTGACCACTACCGTGTTCTCGTAATGACAGGTCAATTTGCCGTCTTTGCTTACGGCGGTCCAGCCGTCTTTCATGATTCTAAGGCCTGCTTTCCCTTCGAGGAGCATCGGCTCGAAGCAGAGGGTCATCCCCTCCCTGAGGATCGGGCCGGTCCCCTTCGTCCCGTAATTGGGGATATAGGGGTCCTCGTGCATATGGGTTCCGATTCCATGCCCCGTATATTCGCGGCAGACGGAATAGCCTTGGCTCTCCGCGGTGCGTTGGATGGCTTCCTGGACGTCGCCGAGATGGATGCCCGGCTTGACCAGGGAAACGCCGTTCCAGAAGCACTGCTCAGTCACCTCGATGATCTTTTTCTGGCGTTCGCCATAGATGCCGACCGGATACGTCCTGCAGGCATCGGCCATGAAGCCGTTTTTCAAGACCACGAGATCGACGGAGACGATGTCGCCGTCACGAAGGATCCTTTTGGCGGAAGGGATTCCGTGCACCAGCTGCTCGTTAACCGAGACGCAGGCGGCTTCGGGATAGCCCTCATAGCCTTTTTCGGCGCTTATGGCGCCATGCTCCTTCATGATCCGCTCAACTTCGTGCGAAACGTCCAATGTGGAGACTCCCGGCTGGAGGAATCCCCGGAGGAAATCCCAGATTTCCCCGAGGATCCTGCCGGATTCTTTCATTAGATTGATTTCGCGCGGAGATTTGATGATGATCATTTCTCAGCACCTAGAAGGTCGAAGATGCCTTCTTGCAGCTTTTGGAAGCCAACCGTCCCATCGAAGCTATGGAGCAGCCCTTCCTTCTCGTAATAATCGAGGAGAGGTTGGGTTTGGCCATAATAATTCTCCAAGCGGACTTTGAAGGATTCGGGGTTGTCGTCTTTGCGCTGAATCAATTCGGCGCCGCAGCGGTCGCAGATCCCCTCTTTCACCGGTTTCATGGAAACGATGTTGTAGGAGGCGCCGCATTTGGGGCAAACCCTTCTCCCCGCGATTCGCTCGATGAGAATTTCATCGGGGACGCTGATGTCGATGACGAGATCGACCGCCCGGTTGATCTTCGGCCCGAATTGCTTCAAGGCCTCGGCTTGGGCGATCGTCCTTGGGAAGCCATCCAAGAGATAGCCGTTCGCGCAATCCTCTTTGGAGAGGCGTTCCTCCACCAAGGCGATGGTCAGGGAATCGGGGACGAGTCCACCGCTTTCGATGATCGCTTTGGCCTGGAGCCCGAGCGGGGTTTTGTTGCCGATCGCCTCCCGGAACATATCCCCGGTGGAGATATGGGGGATTTTGTAGTGATCGGCGATGACGACCGCTTGGGTGCCTTTGCCCGCGCCAGGCGGGCCCATGAGGATTATATTGCGCATTACATGCCTCCCTGGACTTGTTCGAATGATTTGCCGGCGAGAAGGCCATCGATCTGCGAATTCACTTCGAGGGCGACGCCGACGATGATGATGAGACCCGTGCCGCCGATGGCGAGGTTGCTCTGATTGCCGAAGACGCCGCTGAGGACGAGGATCGGCGGGAGCGCCGCGATGAATGCAAGGGCGATGGCGCCGATGCAGGTCACGCGGTTCAACACCTTGCCAACGTAACGCGCGGTTTCTTTGCCCGGGCGGATGCCAGGGATATAGGAACCGTTCTTCTGGAAGTTCTCGGCCAGTTTCTCTGGATCGATTTCCATCTGCGCGTAGAAGAAGGCGAACGCGAGGTTCAGGATCGTGTAGATGATAAGACCCCACGGCATCGACCAGCTCCAGCTGCCGATGTCGGGCATCCTATACAGGACGGAATAGTTGAAGATCTGGAGCCACGTCGCGTTGGCGGCGTCGGCGGAGATGAAGCTCGCGATGACCGACGGAGCCGTGAGGATCGAGCTGGAGAAGATGATCGGCATGACGCCGGAGCTGTTGACCTTCAAGGGAAGGAAGCTCGCTTTCGCCATGGATGCGTTTTGACCCTTGCCAGCATGCTGGACGGGGATCTTTCTTCTTGCAAGTTCGATGAAGACGACGAAGCTGATGATGAAGAGGAACATCAGGATGTAGAGAACGAACTGGAACGATCCGCGGATGATATCGGCGGAACCGTGGCTGAGGTTCTGGGAGATCCATTTGCTCCAAGCGGTCGAGATCTGGATCGGCATCGAGCGGACGCAGCCCGCGAAGATGACGATGGAGATACCGTTGCCCAAGCCCTTTTCCGTGATCTGGTCGCCCAGCCACATAACGAGCATGGCCCCGCCGACCATGATGGTGACGAGGTAAGCATACCGCCAGAAGCCTGTCGGGAAGCCGGCCCCGAAGACGATGTAGTTGTTGTTCTCCATCGTTTTGATGATGCCATAGCTCTGAACGGCTCCAAGGAGCAGCGTCAGATAACGGGTGGCCATCTCCTGCTTCTTCCTTCCGTACTCACCTTGTTTGGAGAGTTCGGTCAGAGCCGGCAGGACGTCTTTGGAGAGCAATTGAATAATGATCTGGGCGGTGATGTACGGCGAAACGCCGAGAGCGAATACGGAGAAATTGCTTAACGCGCCCCCGCCTAGGAGGTCCATGAGTGCGATTGCATTGCCCGAGTTGAGGGCGTTCTGCAATTGGGCAGTCGCGGAGATTCCCGGCACCGTGATAGCCGCCCCGATCCGGATGATGAAGAGAATCATGATCGTAAAGAAGATACGGTTCACGATTTCTTTGTTCTTAAAGATCGAGACGAACTTTTTCATTATTCGGTGACCTCGCAAGTGCCACCGAGCTTCTCGATGGCTTCCTTAGCGGTGTTGGAGAAGGCGGCCGCTTTCACGGTCAGCTTCTTGTTGAGGGTGCCGCGTCCGAGGATTTTGACGCCGTCAAGCTCTTTCTTGATCAGGCCAGCCTGAAGGAGGATGGCGCTGTCGACGAGGGCTCCGTCTTCGAAGACGTTGAGCTGCTCGAGGTTGACGATCGCGTATTCGACTTTGACGTGACGATGGGTCTTACGGACGCCGAATTTGGGCAACCGACGATAGATCGGGAGCTGTCCGCCTTCGAATCCGCCCTTCTTGGTGTGGGCATGGGCGCCCTGGCCCTTTTGGCCTTTGCCAGCGGTTTTGCCGTTGCCAGTGCCACGGCCGCGGCCTTTGATGAAGCGCTTATTCTTCGCGCCTTCCGCCATGGTGAGATTCGCTAATGAGGTAGCCATTATTTGCCTCCTTTCGAGGAAACCAAGGCAGCCTTTTCGGCGGCTTTGATCTCTTCTTCGCTCTTCAAGCCGCGGAGAACCATGACTTTGCCGTACTCCTTGAGGGAGCTGAGGCCGTTATGGGTCGCGCGGATGACGTTCACCGCGGTGCGGGAACCATAGACCTTGGAAACGACGTTTTTGATGCCGGCGAGTTCCAAGATCGCGCGGACCGGGCCGCCGGCGACGATGCCGGTGCCGGGCTTGGCGGGCTTCAAGACGACGCGGGTGGCGCCGAATTTGCCTTCGACTTCGTGGGTCAAGGTGCCGCCTTTGGCGATTTTGATGCTAAAGAGCTTCTTTTTGGCCTGGGTCAAGGATTTCTTGATCGCATCGGGGACCTCTCCGCTTTTCGCGGAGGCGAAGCTGTATTTGCCTTTGCCATCGCCGATGACGACGAGGGCGCTGAAGCGCATGTTCTTGCCACCAGCGGTGGTTTTGGAGATGCGGTTGATCGCGACGACTCTTTCGAGGTACTCGGGCTCATTGGAGCGGCGGAATCCACCACGGCCGCCACGGCGTTCGCTCGGGCGTCCACGATGGTTGCCGAATTTGCGATCGCCAGGACGCGGGGCGGAGGCGGAACCATGAGGTTCGTAGCCGCCCTGACGGCGCTGAGCATGTTCGCCTTCGGCGGGTTTCGCCTCGGAATTTTCCGCGGCGACGACTTTCTTTTCTTCTTCTGCCATGTTCTTGCTCCTTAGAATTCGAGGCCGGCTTTGCGCGCGGCGTCGGCGAGGGCGGCAACGCGCCCATGATAGAGGTAGCCGTTGCGGTCAAAGGCAACTTTCTTGATGCCGGCCGCGATGGCTTTCTTGCCGAGTTCTTCGCCAACCAAGGTGGCTCCTTCGATGTTCGAGCCGTTGGAGAGCTTCATTTGAAGGCTGGAGGCGCTCACCAAGGTGATTCCCTTCTCATCGTCGATGATCTGGGCTTCGATGTGCTTGTTGGAGCGGAAGACGCAGAGCCTGGGCTGCAGAGCAGTCCCGGAGATCTTCTGACGGACGCGGAGGTGTTTCCTCTGACGAACCGCGTTACGAGAAACTTTCTTGATCATGTTCCTTTACGCTCCTTTACTTCTTGCCGCCGGTCGCGCCAGCGCGTTTGCCTTCTTTGCGGATGATGTGCTCACCCTTGTACTTGATGCCCTTTCCGCCATAGGGTTCGGGCCTCTTGGTATCGTGGATGAGGGCCGCGGTCTGGCCGACGGCCTGCTTATCGGGTCCTTCGACCTCGATGATGGTGTCTTTCGAGACGTTGATCGTGACGCCGGGAAGCGGCTCGATCACGACTTCGTGGGAGAAGCCGACGTTGAGGACGATGGCTTTGCCGCGGAGGGCCGCTTTATAGCCAACGCCAGAGATCTCGAGTTCTTTCTTGAAGCCTTCTTTGACGCCTTTGACGGCGTTGGCGAGGTTGGCCCTCACCGTGCCGTGGACCTCAGCGGAGTGCTTGGTTTCCACTTTCTTGACGACTTCGAGTTTGCCGTCTTTCTCCTCGACGCTCACGAGAGCTTCCGGGAAGCTGACGTTTAATTCGCCTTTGGGGCCTTTGACGGCGACGACACCTGCTTTGATCTCATAGGTGACGCCTTCGGGAAGAAGGACGGGTTTGAATCCGATACGTGCCATAGTTTCTACTTCCTCCTAATTACCACACGTAGCAGAGGACTTCTCCGCCGACGTGCGCTTTTCTCGCTTGATAATCGGTGAGCAAGCCTTTCGGGGTGCTCACGATGGCGATTCCTAGACCATTGAGGACCTTCGGGAGGGCATCCGCTTCTTTGTAGACGCGGAGACCCGGCTTGGAGATTCTCTTGAGTCCGGAGATGACCCGTTCGCCGGAAGCGCTGTATTTGAGGGTCAGGGTGAGGGTCTTGCGACCTTCGACGATTTCGATGCGGCAATCGTTGATGAAGCCTTGTTCTTTCAAGATCTTCGCGATGCCTTCCTTGGCTTTGCTGCTGGGCATGGAGACTTCCTCGTAGCGGAGCGCATTGGCGTTCCGGATGCGGGTCAGCATGTCAGCGATAGGATCTGCATTCATGTTCTTTGTCTCCTTTCCTTACCAAGAGGCTTTGCGCATTCCCGGGATCTCGCCTTTGTAAGCGAGTTCGCGGAGGCAAATGCGGCAAAGTCCGAATTTGCGGAGGACGCCATGGACGCGGCCGCATCTCTTGCAGCGGGTGTAGGCGCGGGTCGAGAACTTCGGGGTCCTCTGCTCTTTGTTGATCAAGCTTTTCTTAGCCATTTCTTACCTCCTGAACGGCATGCCGATCTTATCGAGAAGGGCTTCCGCTTCTTTGTCCGAGTTCGCGGTGGTGACGATGACGACGTCGAGGCCGCGGATGGTCACTTTGTCGAAATCGATTTCCGGGAAGATGATCTGCTCTTTGACGCCCAAGGTGTAGTTGCCATGGCCGTCGAAGGCGCTCCGGCTGATGCCGCGGAAGTCGCGGACGCGCGGGAGGGCGATACTCACCAACTTGTCGAGGAATTCATACATCCTGAGGCCGCGGAGGGTGACCTTGCAGCCGATCTTCTGCCCCTCGCGGAGCTTGAAGGTGGCGATGGATTTCTTGGCTTTGGTGACGACCGGTTTCTGACCGGTGATGGTTTCGAGATCCTTCACGGCTTCTTCGAGGGCCTTCTCGTTGGAGGTGGCTTCGCCGACGCCGATGTTGAGGACGATCTTCTCAAGCCGCGGGGCTTGCATGATGGAGGTGTAGCCGAATTCTTTGACGAGCGCCGGGGCGATTTCGTCCTTGTAGCGCTTCATGAGGCGGTTCACGTATTTGGGTTCCGCCGCTTTGGCTTCGGCTTTCTTAGCGGGTTTCTCTTCGGCCTTCTTCTCGGCTTTGGGAGCTTCTTTCTTTTCCGCTTTGGGCTCAGGCTTCTTCTCTTCGGCTTTCGGAGCCTCTTTCTTTTCGGCCTTGGGAGCTTCTTTCTTCTCAGCTTTCGGCTCTTCGGCTTTCGGGGCTTCTTCTTCCTCTTCCGGGAGTTCGATCTCGCTTTCGGAAGCGTTCTTCACGACCGAGGCGATGCCGTTTTGGCAAGCCTTGAGGGTGGTGTAGCCTTCGGAAGCCAAGATGTTCTGGCCGTTGGAGCTTTGGAGTTTGAAGCGGAATTCGCCCGCTTTGTCGAGGTAGATGACGAACTTGGGGTTCTTCTTCTCTTCGACGGGTTCCTTGGTCTGGTCTTCGATTTCCGCGGAGGCGGAGGCGCTCTTGACGGCCTCGCATCCGGCGGTGGCGGACTTCAAGGATTTATAGACTTGAGACGAGCCGACGGGCTGGCCGTTGGCGGCGATCAGAAGGAAGTTGTAACCGGTGTTGGTCTTCTTGACTTGAAATTTGTTAGCCATGTTCCTCTCCTTCCTCAGTCTAATGCGGCTCCGCTCTTGGCGAAGCGCTTGTTCTTGCCATCCACTTTCTTGTGATAGACGCGGGTGGGCTTTTTGGTTTTCGGATCCACGATGGCGACGTTGCTGGCATCGATCGGGACATAGATGTCGACGACGCTGCCTTCCGGAGTCGCCTGGGTGGGCTTTTTGTGTTTTTTGTGGACGTTGACGCCTTCGACAACGACTTTGTTCAAGGACGGATAGGCGCGTTGGACGATGCCGGTCTTTCCTTTGTCGGAGCCGGAGATAACGATAACTTTATCACCTTTTTTAATGTTCATATTCGCTCCTCCTTATAGGACCTCCGGGGCCAACGAGACGATCTTGAGATAGCCTTTGTCGCGGAGTTCGCGGGCGACCGGTCCGAAGACGCGGGTTCCCACGGGATTGCCCTCATCGTCGACGATGACTGCGGCATTGTCGTCGAAGGCAATGGTCGAGCCGTCGGGGCGGATCACCGGGTGCTTGACGCGGACGATGACGGCCTTGACGACGTCGGATTTCTTCACTTTGGCGTTCGGGGTCGCGACCTTGACGGCGCAGAGGACGATGTCGCCTAAGGAAGAGGTTTTGCGATGGCTGCCGCCGAATTGGCGGAAGACGCGGACGATACGGGCGCCGGAGTTATCAGCGACCACGAGGTTGGTTTCCTGATGGATCATTCTTTCTCCTCCTTCGCTTCGACCTGGACTTCTTCAGAGCTGCCTTCGCTCTTCTCGAGGTTTTCCTCGATCTGCGCGGCGGTTAAGAGAGTCTCGGCTTTCTTGTTGATGCAGACGAGGCGGAACCGCTTGGTCTTGGAGAGAGGACGGCAGGCCATGATGGTCACGACGTCCCCGACCTTGGCGATGTTGCCTTCGTCATGGGCATGGTATTTCTTGGAATAGCCGACCCTTTTGTTGTAAAGAGGGTGGTTCCGCTCGGTCGAGACGGTGACCGTGATGGTCTTGTCGCTCTTGATCGAGGTGACGGTGCCGACGAGCACGGTCCTGGTATTTCTTTCTGCCATGGTCGGTTCCTCCCTTATTTAGCAAGGTTAAGCTGCCTTTCGCGCTTAACCGTTTCGGCTTTGGCGATGTCTTTGCGGACGCGCCTGACTTCTTCACCATGTTCGAGCTGGCCGACCGCTTTCTTGCGGCGGAGTTCGAAGAGGGTGCTGCGGAGCTCGTAGATCTTCGCTTCGAGCTCTTCGGGCGATAATTCGCGGAGTTCTTTGACTTCCATCGTTATTCTCCCTTCTCTTCGGCGACCTCATTGCCGGTATCGGAGACGGTCTCCATATTGGCAGTCGCTTCTTCTTCGGCCTTCAAGGCTTCGACGGCGGATTCGTGTTCTTCGCTCATCTTGGCGAGTTCTTCCGCGGTGAATTTGTGATCGCTCTTGACCACTTTGCAGCGGACCGGGAGCTTATAAGCCGCCAAGCGGAGAGCATTGCGGCAGATCTCATCGGAGATGCCGCCGATCTCGAACATGACGGTCCCCGCTTTGACGACTGCGACCCAGTTGTCCGGGGCGCCTTTGCCGGAACCCATACGGACTTCGGCGGGTTTCTTCGTCTTGGAGAGGTGCGGGAAGATCCTGATCCAGACTTTCCCAGCCCTGTCGGTGTAGCGGGACAAGACGATACGGGCGCTTTCGATCTGACGATCGGTGATGTAGGCGCCCTCAAGGGCTTGGAGGCCATATTCCCCGAAGTCCACGTGGCTTCCGCCTTTGGCTTTGCCTTCGTAGCTGAGGGAGTGCGGCCTGCGGTACTTAACGCGTTTCGGTTGTAGCATTGGCTTCTCCTTTCGCGTCCTTTTCGGAACGTTCTTTGGCTTTGGCTTCGTCTTCTTCGACGTTCAGGCTCCGGCAGATCCAGACCTTGACGCCGATGCGGCCGTAGGTGGTCGCGGCGTCGACGTGCGCGAAGTCGATGTCAGCGCGGAGGGTGTGAAGAGGGACGACGCCTTCTTTGTAACCTTCGTTGCGGGCGATTTCGGCACCGCCGAGGCGGCCAGAGCAGAGGGTGCGGCAGCCTTTGGCGCCGGCTTTCCTCATTCTTTGGATGGCTTTCTTTTGGGTGGCGCGGTAGGAAGCGCGGTTTTCGAGCTCGCTGGCGATCCACTTCGCGACTAAAGTCGCGTCGAGGTCGGGATCCTTCACGTCGACGATGTCGATGTGGAAGGTGCCGCTCTTGATGACTTTGGCTAAGCCGGCCTTGATCTTGGTCATGTTGGCGCCATCTTGGCCGAGGGCGACGCCCGGGCGGGCGACGTGGGCCTGGATGCGGACGTCATGGCCTTTGTCGGTCTTCTTGCGGAGGATGTCGATGTGCGACACGCTCGCGTCTTTGAGGGCCTTTTCGAGGTTGCGGCGGATGGCCACATCCTCATTCAGGAAGGTCGCGTATTCCTGGTCGTTGGCATACCACTTGGAATTCCAATCGCGGTTGATGCCGATTCTCATGCCGACGGCATTGACTTTCTGTCCCATGGTTTATCGCTCCTTTCCTTATTCTCTTTCTTTCACGACAACGCGGAGGTTGGTGTTCCTCCGGATGAGCGGGCTCGCGCTGCCTTTGGCGCGCGGCGTGTACCGCTTGATCCTCAATCCGTCGGCGGCTTGGATTTCCGCGACGTAGAGGCGATTCTCGTCCATGCCGAAGTTGTTGGTGGCATTGGCTGCAGCCGATTTGATGGCCTTAGCGACCGGGGTGCTGGCAGCTTTGTTGAGCTGAGCGAGGATCGCGAGGGCTTCATCGACGTCCTTGCCGCGGACGACGTCGCAGACCAGGCGGACTTTCCGCGGGGTGACGCGAACGTTGGTGGCAATGCAGCGGGCCGAGGTCACTTTCGGTTTCGCGGGAGCGACCGGGGCTTCTTTTTCGGCTTTCTTTTTGGCGGGTTTTTTGGCTTCGGCTTTCGGAGCGGCCTTTTCGACCTTCTCTTCTTTGACCTCGGCTTTCTCGGCCTTTTCTTTCTTAGGAGCAGCCGCTTTCTTGGCGGGTGCTTTTTTCTTAGGAGCAGCCGCCTTTTCGACGGTGGCTTCTTCTTTCTTGATTTCTTCTGCCATAGGTTATGCTCCTTTATTTCTTGGCGCCCTGGTCACCGGCGTTGTTGCCGTGGTGTCCGCTGAAGGTGCGGGTCGGGGCGAATTCGCCAAGCTTGTGGCCGACCATGTCTTCGGTGACGAAGACGGTGATGTGCTCGTGGCCGTTATAGACCGCGAAGGTTTGCTCCACGAAGGCGGGGTAGATCGTGGAACGGCGAGACCAAGTCTTGATGATCTCTTTGCGACCGGACTTCTGGAGGGCTTCAACCTTCTTCATCAGGTATTCGTCCACGAAGGGTCCTTTTTTGCTGGAACGTGCCATGTTCTATCTCCTTTCCTTATTTGCCATTCCGCCTTCTCATGATCAGGCGGGTGGAATTCTTCTTGATGCGGCGGGTCTTGACGCCTTGAGTGCGCTTGCCCCAGGGGCTGCGCGGAGCGTCGCGGCCGACAGGGCATTTGCCCTCACCACCGCCGTGGGGGTGGTCGACCGGGTTCATCGCGGAACCACGGACGGTCGGACGGATGCCGAGCCAACGGTTCTTGCCGGCTTTGCCGCGATTGATCAAGGACCAATCTTCGTTGCCGACGATGCCGATGGTGGCGCGGCAGTTCTTCAAGAGCTTGCGGACTTCGCCAGAGGCGAGGCGGACGATGACGTAATTGCCTTCGACGCCGAGGATCTGGGCGGAGGTGCCGGCAGCGCGGCAGAGCTGAGCGCCCTTGCCAGGCTGGAGCTCGAGGTTGTGGATGAACGTACCTTCGGGGATGTTCTGGAGTTCAAGGCAGTTGCCGACTTTGATGTCGGTGGCCTTGCCGCTCACGATGACGTCGCCAACCTTGAGGCCTTGCGGCTGGATGATGTAGCGCTTTTCGCCGTCTGCATAGCAGAGGAGAGCGATGTAAGCGTTGCGGTTGGGATCGTATTCGATCGCCTTGACGGTGGCGGGGATTTCGTCCTTGAGCCTACGGAAGTCGATGATGCGATAGCGGTTCTTGTTTCCGCCGCCATGGTGACGGCAGGTGATCACTCCTTGGTTGTTACGGCCACCTTTCTTTTTCTTGGTGGCAAGCAACGATTTCTCAGGAGTGGCTTTGGTGATCTCTTCGAAGGTCGCGTTGGTCATCGCCCTGCGGCTCTTCGTATAAGGGGTATAGGTTCTGATAGCCATTTCGTGTTTCTCCTATAGTGGATGCTTTTTAGATTGCTCTAATGGTGATTCCTTACTCTCTGAACAGGTCAATCGCTTCGCCTTCATGGATGGCGACGACGGCTTTCTTGTAGCCGCTGACCGTACCCTGGTAGCGTCCGCCGCGGGTTTTCTTCTTGGCGAGGACGTTGATGACTTTGACGGAGTCGACTTCGACTTGGAAGATCCTTTGGAAGGCGAGCTTGATCTCGGTCTTGTTCGCACCCGCATTCACGCGCACGGTAACCTTATTAGTATTTTGCATGAGCGCCATCGTCTTCTCGGTGATGACCGGATCGATGATCACTTCATAATCATGAAGGGTCGCTTTGCCGAAGGATTTCTTCGGGGCTTCCTTCTTTTCTTCCACCTTCTTGGTGGCTTTCTTCGCCGGGGCCTTCTTCTTGGCTTCGACTTTCTTTTCTTCTTCGGCCATTATTCAAGACCCTCCTCTAACAATTTGATGCCAGCTTTGCTGATCAACAGCTTGTTGGCGTTGAGGACATCGTAGACGCTCACGTTGCCGAGCTCGTCCATGGTGACCTTTTCCAGGTTGTTGGCGCTGAGGACGAAGTTCTCGACGCCTTGGAATTCCTTATCGTCTTCCGGTAAATCGAGGACGACGAGGGTTTTGCTTTCGAGCTTGAGGGCAGCAAGGAGCTTCGCGAGCTCTTTGGTGCTGATCTTCTCGAGGCTGAGCGATTCGACGACCACAAGGTTTTCCTTCGCTTTTTCCGAGAGGACTTCGCGGAGGGCGAGGTTATGGGCTTTCTTGTTCTGCTTCAGCTTGTAGTTCTGATTGCCATCCGGTCCGAAGACGGTGCCGCCGCCGACCCAGATCGGGGAGCGGGAGCTGCCGGCGCGGGCGCGGCCGGTGCCTTTCTGACGGAACGGCTTTTTGCCGCCGCCGCTGACTTCGTGGCGCTTCTTGGTCTTCGCGGTCGCCTGACGACGGTTGGCCTG
>OCVV011303426.1_pt1 | contig 12976 bp, 11 predicted proteins | sample 1539721 | NCBI WGS metagenome assembly OCVV01 (sample SAMN02144230, study PRJEB22623) | gut metagenome | biome: sheep rumen | host: Ovis aries | place: New Zealand
CTCTCGTCGTACTCGACGCCGTCGGCCTTCATCTGGGCCATCGCCTGGTCGCGCGCCTGGCGCTCCAGCGCGCGCAGGATCTGCGGCGGGTCCTCCAGCGTGGACTCCACCATCGATATCAGGTCGAGCGCATACGTGTCGCTCTCTGGGTCGAGCAGCTCAAGCGCCGCAAGCAGGAACGGGGAGAGCGGCTGGTCGAGCGCGAAGTCCTCCGGAAGGTCGACGGTCGTCACATACGAGAAGGACCCGCCCTCACCCTCGCGGCGCTCCACCACGCCCGCGTCTATCAGGGTCGCGAAGATCTCGTCCGCGCGCATGTCCAGGCGGAGCTTCTCGTCCTTAGGCTGGGCGGAGTCCGCTATCAGCTGGTGGACGCGGGAGTATGCGTCGCCGCCCTGCTCCACCTCGGCCAGCACCATGGAGTGGCTCACGCGCATGCGCGGGCGCAGCTTTTCCGGCTCCGCAGCGATGAGCTTCTGGAACGTGGCCTCCTTCCAGGCCACGAACCCCTTCGGCGGCTGCTTCGTCTTTATCTTGCGCGCCTTCTTCGGGTCGCCGCCGGCCTTCGCCAGGGCGCGCGCGTTCTCGATGTCGTACTCCGTCGCCTCCGCGATCACCATGCCCTCGGTGTCGAAGCCCGCGCGCCCGGCGCGCCCGGCGATCTGGTGGAACTCGCGCGCGTTCAGGTGGCGCATGCGGCGCCCGTCGAACTTGGAGAGCGCCGTCAGCAGCACGGTGTGTATGGGCACGTTGATGCCCACGCCCAGCGTGTCCGTGCCGCAGATGACGGGAAGCAGCCCCTGCTGAGCCAGCCTCTCCACCAGCAGGCGGTAGCGCGGCAGCATGCCGGCGTGGTGCACGCCCACGCCCGTCAAAAGCAGGCGCCTGAGCGTCTTACCAAACGTGGTGGTGAAGCGGGTGCCTGCGATGGCCTCCTTGATCTGGGCGCGCTGCTCCTTCGTCGAAACGCCAAAGCTCGCGAGGCCGGATGCGCTCTTGACGGCCGCCTCCTGCGAGAAGTGCACTATGTAGAGCGGCGCGTCGCCCGCGTCCAGCGCCATCTTCACGGTCTGCTCCAGCGCGGTATCCACGAACTTGTACTCCAGCGGCACGGGGCGCGGCGCGTCCGCGACGGTGTCCACAGAGCGCTCCGTCATCAGCTCCAGCGACGCCGCGATGTCGGACGTGTCGCCCAACGTGGCGCTCATGAGCAGGAACTGCGTGTGCGGCAGCTTGAGCAGGGGCACCTGCCACGCCCAGCCGCGGTCGCGGTCGCCATAGTAGTGGAACTCGTCCATGGCGACGCAGCCCACGTCGGCGGCCTCGCCCTCGCGTAGCGCCTGGTTCGCCAGGATCTCCGCCGTGCAGCAGATTATGGGTGCGTCCGGGTTAAGCGTGACGTCGCCGGTGATCATGCCCACGTTCTCGCGGCCAAAGAGCTCCACAAGGTCGAAGAACTTCTCGCTCACCAGCGCCTTGATGGGAGCCGTGTAGTACGCGCGCCGGTCGGTGCAGATGGATATGAAGCACATGCCCAGCGCCACCATGGACTTGCCGGAGCCGGTGGGCGTGCCTAAGATCACGTGGTCGCCGGACGCGATGTCCAGGAGCGCCTCCTCCTGGTGGTCCCACAGCTCGATGCCGCGCGACTGGACCCATCCCAGAAAGAGGTCGAGCGCCTCCTCGGGGTCGATGTTCGCGAACGTCTCGTCGTCGGGCCACGGCACGAGCCTGCCCAGCGATCCCTGGCCGTTTGGCCCCTCGTCCACCACGGCCACGTCCACCTCGGGAGCCTCGTTCGATCTCATACTGTCTGACATGCGTTACAACTTTCTTGGTCTGAGTGCCGGTGAGGAGCATTGCGTCCCTGGACATCCATCTTAGCTGTTGTCTTACGGCAGCGGCGGCGGTTGAGGTTGAGGGGAGGCAGTCCTTTCCTGATTTTTTATGGTCACTGAAACATATAAAAGTTTACTGATAGTGGCTGACAATATAGTAATTGCCTAAGTAACGAAACTGCGAGTGAAACTTGGACTGCAACTGAAAAGCAGCGTATGCGTTTTGGACATGCAGAAGGTGACTGTATGAAAGCCGCGAATAGGACTGACATTATCGTTGCGATAGTTGGCGCCGGACTGGAAGTCGGCCTTGTCGCGGCGGGGGTGTTAAAACCAATAGTTCTGTGGATCACCTGGGTTGTGGTGGCAAACATCGATTTGCTAATTCATGCCAAGGGTTTCTATGACAGGGATAACAAGCTCGGAGCCGCGATGTGCCTGATAGCCATGATTTGCTGCACCGCTATAGGAGTTGTATTGGTGTAAGCGTGGCGATAGCTATCCGACAGACCGATACCGAATGCTCAAGACGTCCGCGAACGAAAACAAACACTCGTAATAGCAGCCTATGTGCTATGCGCGCAAGAGGTGCTTTGCCGCCCAGCGCTCGTTGTTCAGGATCGGCCGCCCTATGCCCACCAGGTCGCACGCACCCTCGTCCAGAAGCGCCTGCGCGTCACGCATGCTGCGGATGCCGCCGGCAAGCATCACGGGCACGGGGCGGCCCGCCGCGGCAAGGGCCTCGCGCACGGGCCCGGACACGCCCTTGAACCAGCCCGGTTCCAGCGTGTCGCGGCGCGTGTAGTAGTTCATCCCGCCAGACACCGATATCATGTCCGCGCCGTGCCGGGCGAGAAGGACCGCCGCCTCGCACGCGTCCTTGACGGTGGTGCCGCCGGGCATGTAGTCGCAGCCGCCCAGCCGCACCGAGACCGCCATGCCCCCTGCCTCAGCGCGCGCGGCGTCAAGCGCCTCGAGCGTGATGCGCAGGCGTCCCTCGAGCGAGCCGCCATACTCGTCTTGGCGCAGGTTCGTGAGGGGAGAGAGGAACTGGTCCAGAAGGTAGCCGTGTGCCGCGTGCAGCTCGACACCGTCGAAGCCCGCAAGCCGCGCGCGCCGCGTGGCACGGCCAAACGCATCCACCACGCGCGCTATGTCCGCACGGGTCATGATGCGCGGCTGCGGCTGTCCCACCTTCGCGCCCGGGCAGTTCACGCCGCTGGGCGAGAGCGCCACCTGGCGTATCACCTGCGGACGTGCCGCGCTTCCGGCATGGCTGAGCTGCACAAACACCGGGGTGTCGCACTCGTGGAGCACGCGGGCCTCAAGCCTCAGGCCGCAGAGGTCGTCGTCGCGGCTGATGGACGCCTGCCGGGGCGTGGCCTGGCCGTCCGCCGTCACAAAGTGGTGGCCGCACTCAACAAGGCCCAGGAGCCCGCCCTCCGCGCGCTCGCGGTAGTGGTCCAGCAGCCGCTGGCTGATGCTTCCGTCCGGGTTCGCGCGGCCGCTTGCCATGGGCGCCATCACCACGCGGTTGCGCAGCTGCACGCGCCCCACCCGCACGGGGTCGAACGGGGTCATGCCTCCGTCCCCGCGCCAGCCGCCGCCGGCGCGGCGACGCTCTTGAGCGCCGCCTTCGAGGGCACGATCTCCTCCGGCTGGTCAAAGCTCACGATGAGCCGCTCGAGCTCGCGGATGTAGTCGCGGGCAAGGCCGCTCAGGCGGCGCTGGCTGTGGGTGATGTAGCCCACGTTCATGACCTCGTCCGTCTCGATGGGGATGGACGCGATGCCGCTGAACATCTCGTCGGAGCGCACGCCCGTGGATATCAGGTAGCCGTCGCAGTGGCTGAGGATTCCCGTCATGGTGGCGCGGTCGCTCACGGTGATGTGGCGCGCGTGCGGCAGGTCGCCCAGCGGCTCCTCGGAAAGGTAGAGCGAGGCCTCCGCGCCCTGCTCGAAGTCGTATCGCTCGAACGGCGCAAGGTCCTCGGCCGTGACCGTGCGCCTCGACGCGAGGGGATGCCCTTCTCGCACGAAGACGTGCGGTCGCGCGTGGAAGAGCGACGTGAACACGAGCGAGCCCTCCTCCAGGCGCCTGCGGATCACGGTCTCGTTGTAGTGGCTCAAAAAGAGGATGCCGATGTCGCTCCTGAACGTGCGCACGTCGTCGATGATCTCGCTCGTGCGCGTCTCGCGCAGGCTGAAGTCGCACGACGAGCCGCCGTGCGCCTGCAGGAACTTGATGAACGCGCGCACGGCGAACGCGTAGTGCTGCGTGCTCACGGACATGCGCCCCTGGGACGTGCCGCGCCTGGTGTAGTGGTCGGTCAGGAGGTCCGCCTGCTCGACCACCTGGCGCGCGTAGCCCAGAAACTCCACGCCGTCGCTCGTGAGGCTGATGCCCTTGCTCGAGCGGTTGAAGATCCTGATCCCAAGCTCGCTCTCCAGCTCCTTCACGGCGACGGAGAGGCTGGACTGCGATATGAAGAGCTTTCGCGCCACGGAGTTCATGGAGCCGCTCTGGGCTATGGCGATAACGTAACGGAGCTGCTGCAGCTGCATATGGGGCCTCCCGCATCGGTCTGCTATGCAGTAAAGCTATACCACTTGGAGGCCGATGCGCGCAACGCGCCGGGCAAGAAGGACGCCCCGGGCGAGAAGGACGCCCTGGTCGAGAGGGACGCGGCATGCCGCTGGGGCGCTTGCCTTGGGCTACAGCTCTGTCACGATGGCGGCGGCAGCGTACTCCTCGAGGATGGCCTCGAGCTCGCCTTCCGTCTGCGGCGCCTCGCCGTACATCTCGAGCAGCCTCTGGTACGTCACGACATCGCCCGTGGTCTGCAGGAGAAACTTGTCCGTGGGCCTGGGCTCGACGAAGTCGTGGCGATTGGGTGCTGCGTCGCTCATGGGGTGTCCTCCGAATGCGCGTGGGGTACGGACGCACGTGTTTCTCGTCCGGCTATCCATCTGTCTAGTAAGGCTAGATTCTACGGCGTTTTGGCGCGACTGCCTAGTGATGCTAGACACGCCGCGCGGGAACTCTCCTATGAATAGAGAAGAGCATTCTTTGTATCTGAATCGCTTTTTGCTTGCGTTGGGCCGCGCCGAGCGGGAAGAATCGCTTGCGTTGCGCGGAACCGGAGCGATCGGGGGGGAGGCGTTTGCGCCCATGGGCGCCAGGAAGTCGGACGTGCGGCATCGGAACAACCTGAGGGCCTGCAGGGAGGCCGCCGGCAAGAGCCAGCGGCAGCTTGCGGCCATCATGGGCGTGAGCGAGAAGTCCGTGAGCGCGTGGGAGACCGGTCGCGTCGAGATGAAGGCCGACCGTCTGCTGGCGCTGGCGAACTGCTTGGGCTGCACCCCCAACGACCTGCTTGGATACGAGGGGGACGCCCGCGTGGTGCACGTGCGTGCCTACGAGGAGCGCTATGCGGAGATCTACGCGCGGCTGGCTCCGAACGTGCGCGACGCCTTCGAGACGATCCTGGACGCCACGTCGAAGTCGAGGCGCCCGAAGTAGGTGTGCGCCTCGGTCTAGCGGCGCTAGAGTATGGTCTCCATGCCGATCTTCTGTGGCTTCATGCCCATGGCCTCGTAGAACTTGAGGGCGCCGGGGTTGCACGACCACACGTTGAGCGTCACGTTGTGGAAGCCCTCGTCGCGCGCGAAGTCGATCACGTGGTTGTACAGCGCCGTGCCCACGTGCTTGCCGCGGGCGGACTCGTCCACGCAGATGTCGTCCACGTAGAGCGTGTGGATGCCAGTGGCGTTGTTGCCGTTCCAATCCTGGTATATGCAGAACGCGTAGCCCAGCACGCGCTCGCCCGCGGCCGGGTCGTTCGCGTCTGCCGGCTCCGCCGCCACGAAGACGGGGGTCCTGTCGTCGCGGAAGATCTGGCTCAGCTCGTCTGCGGTGTACTTGGTGGTGTTTCGCACGAAGAGGTCCGGCCGTCCGTCCGCGTGCACGTTGCACACCTGGACGAGCAGGTCCAGAACCTGCGGGATGTCTGCGTCCGTTGCGCGCCTGATGTTCATGCTCTTCTCCTGTCCTGCGTTTCTTGCGTCAGTGTTGCGTCTGTCTGCGCGGCGCCGCCTGCCGTGCCGTCAACCTGCTGCGTGCGGATGGCCCTCAGTCCGCGCGCTCCTGCACGTACCGAATGAAATCGTCGCGCTCCTGCATGCTGTCCAAGCGGGCGGTGTACATCTGGTTGCCCATGTCGTTGGAGAGCGCGTCCGGCATGCGCTCGCACATAACGATGGAGTCACCGTAGCGCGCGATCACGTCCTCGTGGGAGTGGGCGTACGCGTGCGCGTCGCGCCTGCCCGCGTACACGCAGATGTGGTTGTCGCGGGAGGGCGGCAGCGTGCTGCGGTCAAGCGTCACCATGTCCGCCCAGATCTGGTACACGTCCGTGGAGTGGGCGAAGTTCATCATGTCGGGGGAGTAGCCGCCGGGCGGGCGCACGTTGACCTCGAGGCCCACGTAGTCGCCCTGCTGGCCAAGGCCCGGCTTGTCGTGGGCGAGCCTGAAGAACTCCATGTGGACGAAGCGGCGCCCAAGGCCAAGGCTCCAGGCGGTGGCGCGGCCCAGCTGCCGCAGGATGGGGTCGACCGTGGGAAGCGAGCAGTACCAGAGGTCGAGCCCCTCCGTCGCGACCCTGGCCATCGAGGGCGGGAACTCCTCCATGTTCTCGAACAGCGGCTGGCAGCGCGAGTCCAGAATGGCGTCGTAGCTAAAGATCTGGCCCTCCACGTACTCTTCCAGCACGTACGGCGTCTGGCCCTTCTCGCCCAGCAGGCGCTCCAGGTCCGCGCGGCCGTCGATCCTGGCGACGCCGCCCGCGCCCACGCCGCGCTCCGGCTTTGCGAACGCCGGCCAGCCTATGCCGCCCTCGCTCTCCACGAAGTCGAGAGCCGCCTCCAGCGTGGTCAGGCGTATCTGCCGCGCGGTTGCGACGCCGGCGCGGTGGTATCCCAGCTTCATGTCCGCCTTGCTCTGGAGCGAGCGGATCTGCCGCGCGTTGGGGCCTGTCGTGACGTTGAAGTCCGTGCGCAGCGCGGCGTCCTGCGCGAGCCAGTACTCGTTGTTCGACTCTATCCAGTCGATCTTGCCGTACTTGTACGAGAAGAACGCGACCGCCTTGAACATGCCGGGGTAGTCTTGGAGGCTCGGGACCCAGTAGTACTCCGTGAGCGCATCCTTCAGGCGGCCGTCGAGCTGGTCGTACGGGGTGTCGCCGATGCCGAGCACGTTGACGCCGCGCCGGCGCAGCCGGTCGCAAAACTGCCAGTACGTGTGGGGAAACTGCGGCGATACGAAGACGAAGTTCAAGGTGCTCCAATCCGGAGGGTCCGGCGCCGTGCGTGGCGCGTGCCTGCGATGATACCAACGCAAGATTGCGTGCGTGTGAAGCGCGACGCGTCCCGGCGCAAGGCGGGGGAGAAGTGCGGTGCTAACGAGAAGGCCCCGCGCTCCGTGGTTCGAGGGGCGTGGGGCCTTCGGGGCTGTCTTGCTTGCGGGGCTAGCGCTTCTTGCGAGCCGTCCTGGTGGTGGCAGCCTTCTTGGTTGCAGGCTTTGCGGCTGCCTTCGTGGCTGCGGCCGGCTTAGCGGCGGGAGCGGCAGGCTTTGCGGCCGCCTTTGCCGCCGTCTTGGGCTCCGCCTTGGCGACAGGCTTGGCGGAGGCCTTGGGCTCGGCCTTCACGGCCGGCTTAGCCTCGGTCTTCGCGGCGGTAGCGGCCTTGGATGCGGGCTTCTTCGCGGCGGGCTTGGTTGCCGCGGGCTTCGCGGAAGCCTTGGCAGGGGTCGCCTTTGCAGCCGGCTTGGTAGCGGGCTTTGCAGCAGGCTTGGCCTCGGCCTTCTTCGCGGCAGGCTTCGCGGCGGCCTTTGCGGCTGCCTTGGGCTCCGCCTTCGCGGCGGGCTTGGCGGCAGCCTTGGTCGCAGTCGGCTTTGCGGCTGCCTTGGGCTCTGTCTTTGCGGCAGGCTTGGCCGCGGTCTTCTCGGCAGCCTTTGCCTCGGCCTTAGGCGCGGCAGCCTTTGCCGCGGGCTTCGCGGCAGGCTTGGCGGCCTTCTTCGCGGCAGGCTTGGCAGCGGGCTTCGCGGGCTCCTGCGCCTTCGCGACCCACGGCGCCACGGGCTCCTTCTCTACCTCCTTGGCGACGTCCTCCAGCACGAAGGGCAGGAAGTAGGCCATCTGCTTCTTCCACCAGTAACAGTCGTGCGTGACGTCCGCTCCCCAGTAGTCGCACCAGTGGTCCACGCCCAGGCGGTTGAGCTCGGCGTCCATGCGGCGCTCGTCGTCCGCAAACTGAGCGTCCTCGCCCTGGCCGCAGCAGAACAGCAGCGAGCGGTTGCGGTACAGGCTCACGTACGGGTGGTCAAGCGGCATGTTGGGCAGGAATGCCAGGACGTCGTTGTCGTACAGCGTGGAGTTCATCCAGTCGCCAAAGAAGTAGCCGGAGTGGTAGATGCCGGAAAGCGCCATGCAGCCCTGGAAGAGGTCCGGGCGGCGGAACAGCGCGATGGCCGCGTGGACGGCGCCCATGGAGCAGCCAAACGCGATCGGGCGCAGGTTGGAGGCGTTCAGCTCGTGCACGCGGGGGACGAGCTCGTCCGTCACGAAGCGGAAGTAGTCCTCCTGGCGGGCGGCGCGGGCCTCGTTGTCGCCGTTCAGGAGCGACCAGCTCTGCTCGTCAAAGTTATCAACCGAGAAGAGCTGGATCTGCTTGCCGTCGATGAACTCGGCAAGCGCGTCAACCATGCCCTCGTCCTCGAGCTCGCTCGCCTTCTGGTCCTGGGTCTGGAACGCGACGACGGGGTAGCCGCCCTCGCCGTAGACGATGAGGTTGGCCTCCTGGCCGAGGGACTTGCTCTGCAGCTTGTAGACGGAACGCTTCATATTGGAATGTCCTCCTATCGAGTCCATGTATTCGCTTTGGCGCGTCGGCAGATGGTACAAAATTCTCCGCCGACGGGGGCTTTGCCCGCGTGAATTGTAGCATTACGTGCGGAATCGTGCATTTTGGGGCCGTTTCTGCCATGTGACTGCGGCGTAGAGGGCGTTGGTGTCGCGTCGGGCGCCCTTGGTTCCGCATGGGGGAAGCGTCACGGCTTTATTGCCGCGCGGGGTTTAAGGTGTGGCAACATATATGTTCATGGCATGTAGGTTCTGCGGTCCCGCCGGCCATGGCGCCGGGAGCCGCCAGCGAGCAGGGAGACGTTCATGGGCACCATCGAGACCACGTGCGTGCAGGGCGGCTACGTTCCCGGGGACGGCGAGCCCCGGCAGCTGCCCATCGTGCAGTCCACCACCTTCAAGTACGACACCTCGGAGCACATGGGGCGCCTGTTCGACCTTGAGGAGGACGGCTACTTCTACACCCGCCTGCAGAACCCCACCAACGACGCGGTCGCGAAGAAGATCTGCCAGCTGGAGGGCGGCTCGGCGGCCATGCTGACGTCATCGGGCCAGGCGGCCACGTTCTTCTCGCTCTTCAACATCTGCGAGTGCGGCGACCACGTGGTGGCGAGCTCCGCCATCTACGGCGGGTCGTACAACCTCCTGGCGCACACCATGCGCAAGATGGGGGTGGAGGCCACGTTCGTTTCTCCCACATGCACGCGCGAGGAGCTGGACGCAGCTTTTAGGCCCAACACCAAGTGCGTGTTTGGCGAGACCATAGCGAACCCCGCGCTCGCGGTGCTCGACATCGAGCTGTTTGCCTCCGCCGCGCACGACCACGGCGTGCCGCTCATCGTGGACAACACGTTCCCCACGCCCGTGAACTGCCGCCCCATCGAGTGGGGCGCGGACATCGTGACCCACTCCACCACCAAGTACATGGACGGCCACGCGTCGTGCGTCGGCGGCGCGATCGTGGACTCCGGCAACTTCGACTGGATGGCGCACGCGGACAAGTTCCCGGGCCTTACGCAGCCGGACGACTCGTACCACGGCATCGTGTATGCGGAGCGCTTTGGCAACGCGGGCGCGTTCATCACCAAGGCGACGTCGCAGCTCATGCGCGACTTTGGCTCCATCCAGAGCCCGCAGAACGCCTACCTGCTGAACATCGGCCTCGAGAGCCTGCACGTGCGCATGCCGCAGCACTGCAGAAACGGGCAGGCCGCGGCGGAGTTCCTGAGCGCGCATCCCAAGATCGCGTCCGTCCGCTACCCCGGGCTTCCGGGCGACCGCTACCACGAGCTCGCGCAGAAGTACATGCCGCACGGCACCTGCGGCGTGGTCTCGTTTGACGTGGCCGGCGGGCGCGCGGCGGCCGAGCGCTTCATGAGCGCGCTCAAGCTGTGCACCATCGAGACCCACGTGGCGGACTCCCGCACGTGCTGCCTGCACCCGGCGAGCTCCACCCACCGCCAGATGACGGACGAGGAGCTTGTTGCCGCCGGCATCAGCCCGTCCATGGTGCGGCTTTCCTGCGGGCTCGAGGGCACGCAGGACATCCTGGACGACCTTGCCCAGGCGCTGGAGCAGGCGTAGCCATGGCGGTGGCATCGCGGGGCGCCGGTCCGCGCGGGCGAGAAGGGCGGGGCATGCGGCCTGACGCCGTTCCGGAGGGCTTCACGTCCGCGCTCGCGGCGCTCGACGCCGTGCCGGTCGCGCTGTTCTGCCTCAGCTCCATCGTGCTTGGCCGGCGCATCGCGAGCCCGCTCTTCGTGGTGGGCTCGGTCGTGGCGTTTGCGGGCGGCGCCGGTAAGGTTGCCTGGAAGGCGCTGCTGGCGCTTGCCCGCCGCGACGTTCCCCTCCTCGCGCGACAGATGCGCTACGTCATGCCGCTGGGCTTTGCCCTGATGGTTGCCGGGGCCGTCATGCGCCTGGACGCGCTTGCGGGCGTGCTCGCGTCGCTGGTGAGGCCGCCTGCCGTGGTGGCGCTCGCGGCATGGGCCGCCTGCATGGTCGCCATGAGCTACATGGCCGTCCACAACCGCCAGGACGTCGCGCGCGACAACTGGGTCGAGGAGGTCGTGAACACCGTGGGCCAGGCGGCGCTCTTGCTGGCGCTGCTGCTGTAGCCCGCCCGTACCGGAAGGAGGAACCCCCATGGCAAGAATCCTCGTGCTGAACGGGTCGTCCCGCGCAAGGGGCTTCACCGCGGCCATGATCCGCTCGTTTGAGCAGGGCGCGCGGCGGGCGGGCAACACGGTGCAGGTGCTTGACCTGCGCGCGCTCGACATACACTGCTGCGTGGGCTGCCTCCACGGCGGCGCGGACCCGGCGCATCCCTGCACCCAGCGTGACGACATGGCGACCGTCTACGCGGCGTACCGCGCGTGCGACGTGGTGGTGCTCGCGACGCCGCTCTTCTTCTGGTCGTATAGCGGGCTGCTGAAGAACGCGTTCGACCGGCTCTGGGCCCTCGCGGAGTGCCATCCGGACGAGCTTCACGGCAACGGCCGCTCGGGGGCGCTTCTCGTGGCGGCAGGCGGCAGCCACCCCGCGCAGCTGCTCGCGCACTTCGACTACCTCATGCTCCGCATGGGCTGGAAGAACCTTGGCTCTGCCGTGCTGCTTCACACGGACGACCTCGATCCGGCGGCCGTGACGGACGTGCCGCAGGCGCGCGAGCTGGGGGCCTCGATCGCGTAGCGCCGGGCACGGGCGGGCTGGCCGGTTCCGGCCGACCCGCTGCGGCCGGCCCCGGATGGCCCCGGCCGGTCACTGCCGATTCCAACGTCCTCGGCAGATGCCACGTTTAGCAACTCTCGCGCAGAATGCCACGGTTATATCGCTCTGCGAGCGTTTAACCATGGCATCTGACGTGCAAGTTCTCCTCCACGGCTTGCGCGCCTGCAGCCCGTACTCCGCGCCGTCGTCGGCCCGTCCGCGTGCCTACTCGCCCAGGCCCTTGCCATCGCTCCACGCCTGGCCGACCTTCTCGCCCAGCGCGTAGTAGCCGTTGTGGAACGTGTCGAACGTCAGGGGGCGCAGCTTGGCGATGTCGGGCTTGCCGTCGGCGTCCAACACGGAGTCGTCAGCCAGCACGCCAACGATCTTCCCGACCACGCGATGCCCGCTCACGGCCTCGTCGTCCTCGACGACCTCGCACTCCAGCGTCAGCGGGAACTCCTCGATTACGGGTGCGTCCACGCGGGAGCTCTTCGTCGCCGTGAGCCCGCTGCGCTCGAACTTGTCCGTCACGGCGTTGCCCGAGGCGATGCCAAAGTAGTCCGCCTCGCACGTGTGCGCCTCGTCGGCCACGGAGATCGTGAACGCCTTGCGGGCCGCGATGTTCTTGGACGTCCTGTGCCGCGCGCCAATGTTGAGCGCCACCTTGTCCGTGTCGCAGATGCCGCCCCACGCCATGTTCATGACGTCGACGCTGCCGTCGTCGTTGTACGTTGCGATCATCAGCACCGGCATCGGTGCCAGGTAGGGTCCGACCTTCAGTTCCTTGAGCATGGCTCCTCCTCACTCGCCGCCGCGACGGCGGCCGTTGTCACCTACCTGCCTTGTACCCACTTGCGGTTGCGCGTCCAAGCCAGACCGCCGCAACGCGCGGCGCCGGCGCGCTATACTCGTTCCAACCACGAAGATAGGAGGACCATGTCCCAGGCAAAGCGCATTCTTGTTGGACAGTCGGGCGGCCCCACCTGCGCCATCAACGCGAGCCTCGCCGGCGTCATAGCCGGCGCACGGGAGAAGGGCGCCCATGCCATCGGCATGCGCTACGGGATCCAGGGCTTCCTCGACGGGCGCACGGTGGACCTGGACCAGGAGGTCCCGGACGACGACGCGCTTTCGCTCCTGCGCGACACCCCCGCCAGCTGGCTCGGCAGCTGCCGCTTCAAGCTGCCGGAGCCCGAGGCCGACCCGGAGTTCTTCGCACGCGCGCTCGAGCGCGTCGACGCGGCGGGCGTCTCCGCAGTGCTCTACATCGGCGGAAACGACTCCATGGACACCATCGCGAAGCTCGCGCGCTACGGCGCGCGGGTGGGAAGCGACGTCCGCTTCGTCGGCGTCCCCAAGACCATCGACAACGACCTCGTCGGCACGGACCACACGCCTGGCTACGGAAGCGCGGCCCGCTTCGTGGCGACGGCCGTCGCGGAGGTCGCGCGCGACGCGGACGTCTACGACCTCAAGAGCGTGACCTTCGTCGAGATCATGGGCCGCGACG
>OCVV011271379.1_pt1 | contig 12974 bp, 15 predicted proteins | sample 1539721 | NCBI WGS metagenome assembly OCVV01 (sample SAMN02144230, study PRJEB22623) | gut metagenome | biome: sheep rumen | host: Ovis aries | place: New Zealand
GCTTTATTTTTCTCTTGTCCGATCATAATGTTCCTGCTGCCTATAGAGGATCACATCCGCATTCTGCTTCGCCCGGATGAATTCCGTACGGTCCGCCTTGACCTTCCGGTACTCCGCATATTCTGCCTGGCGCTCTCTGATCAGCCTGCCTTTGTCAATGAAAGAGGCGTTGAAGAACGATCAAAAAGCTTTACCCCCAGTCTCTTTTCCAGTTTATTCAGATACTGCGTCATGGACGGCTGAGATATGTAGTGTTTCTCTGCCGCCCGTGTAATGTTCCCCGTTTCTACAATCGTCAGGAAATAGTCAAAATTATGGTATTCCATACACAAATCTCCTTTTTTACAGTCATATCAGGGAACTGCCGCAAAATATTCCGCTATATTTCTCGTGAAGATGGTCGTTTCTTGAGCCTGCATATGGAGTATGCCGAAGTATACGTGCCCTGATCCATAATACAGGGGATACAACTCTATGCACCGTATCATATAATTCTTTAGAGTTTCAGCCATCTTACTAACTTTCGAGTACATCCTTTAAGATATATCAAATAGTCTGCTTTATTCCTCATCCTTAATCCTGTAATAATCCTCCGCATCCACTTCCAGCTTCACATAGGAATCCGGGCGTCTTCTCTGGTTGCTCAATGAACATACGACTTCCACATGCACGGTTATTACCGAGTTGACCGACATTTTTTTGACCCGTCACAATCGGGTTTACAGTTTTTTCTTTCGCGTGTGAGACTGTCCTTTCATCCGGTTTATCGCAATCTGTATCCGTTTGAAACTGTTTTATATTTGTGATTATTTCATCAGTGAATGCAGCATCGCGCTGCCTTCTCATTACACCCTGTTCCTCCTCTTGATTTCTTTCTGTTTTTCCTTGTAACGTTCCCGGTTGTTAATGGCTACGACCTTCTGATCCGTCTTCAGGACAAAAGTCAGCTTGTAGGGGGAAGGCTTTCCTTCCAAATCAAATCCGCCTACAATGATTTTTTCAACAATACTGTCAAATACAAGCCGGTCAAACTGATCCAGAGGATCCTTAGTTTCGAGTGTATGACGCAGGTCGCGTATGCGCCTGTTGATACTTTTCTTTTTTAGTGAATTTTCGGCAAGTATCTCTTTTTCTGCAATCTGTCTGTTCAGCCTTGCATTATACTCTGCCATTTTCCTGTCGTATTCTTCCTTCTCAATTGTACCATCCACAAGCAGTTCTGTTAATCGGCTTTTCTTTGACTCCAGCTTGTTAATGTTAGCTGCAATCTGTTTTAATTTTTTTCGCTCTTCTTCATCCCCGATGACTTTTTCCACTGTCGCGATAACTGCGTCGAGTACGTCGTCATAATTATTGGTAAGCTGCCTGAAAACATCCAGAAACGCGCTTTCCAATACAGCTTCGTCAACCGACTTACAGTTGGGACAACTTGCGATTCCGTTTTTCGTTGCATTTATACAATGCCATGTGGGTTTGTACAGACTACGGGTCTGCTGTCGTGTGCGTCTGGAGAGTTTATGGCCGCAAAAGCCGCATTCACACATGCTGCTGAAGGTATACTGTCTGGTCTTGCATTCCCGCATCCCGTTGTCTTCCATAATCCTGCCCTGACTGCGGGACAGTCGGATTTCCTGTGCCTTTTCCCAGATCTCTCTGGAGACAATCGGTTCATGGTGGTTATGGGTCAGATACATTTTTTCCTCACCCATATTGGCAATCCGGCGCTTTCCAATTGGATCAACTGTAAATGTCTTTCCCATCAATAGATCCCCAGTATACTTTTCATTTTTGATCACACCTATCACACCGCTCTGCAGCCACTGAACCTGTCCCTTTTTATTCTTTCTGCCCATCTCAGTAAGCAACCGGGCAATACTGGGTGCTCCATAGCCCTGCACATAAAGATCAAAGATCATCCTTACTGTATCTGCCTCATCGGGATTGATCGTCATGCTCTTGTCTTCCGGATGATAATCGTAGCCGAGGCATCCGTTAAAACCGACCATTTCACCCCGCTGCATTTTCATGGCAAGACCCATTTTGACATTGGAAGAAAGGGACTCCACTTCCTGCTGTGCCAAGGAACTAAGGATTGTCAGCATCAGCTCTCCATTCATGGTAAGTGTGTCGATATTCTCCTTTTCAAAAATCACAGCAATGTTTTTGTCCTTCAACATACGGACATAATTAAGTGTATCCAGCGTGTTCCTGGCAAATCTTGAGATTGATTTTGTTAGAATCATATCGATTTCCCCCGCCATACAGCGGTCAATCATTTCAAGAAACTGCTCCCTTTTATTTACATTTGTGCCCGTTATAGCCTCGTCCGCAAAGATACCGGCCATAGCCCATTCTTTATTCTCACGAATCTTATCTTCATAATAACTCTTCTGCGACTCAAAACTGCCAAGCTGTTCATCGTCATCTGTTGAAACTCGTACATAAGCAGCTACACGGATCCGTTCCGGTGCCTGAAAACCTGTGCTCTTTACTCTTCGTCTGCTGTTTGGTCCTGACCTTGTTGCTTCAAATACCTTTACGTCACTCAAAAAGCCTTCCTCCTTCCTGTCTCTTTACGTCTTTTGGCAAAAGCTTGCGGTTATGACTTTCTTCAGCATCATCATAATTCAAATGGAAAATATGAACGACTGTCGGAAGTCCGTCTTGAAAACAATCAACCTTTACCCTGTCGTGAGAACAGGATTGATTCTGCTTCTCCTTTTTCTTCGTTTATGTTGCTTTTGAGTGTTATCAGGAACCTCCTTGATTTCTCCACCTATATTGATAAGCCTCTGCCTTACTTTGCTATATTCCTGTTCTGTCAAAAGCCCTTCTCTCACCAGCTTTCTAAGCAAAGCAATCTTCTTCGCGAACTCCAGTTCTTTATCCATCTTCCTCTCCCACTCCATTACTATTGCCTTGATCTTGTACGGGAAAGGCGTGCCTGCCACATTCAATCATTTCTTTTGGCGTCGACGTTCCTCTCCTACTAACCCCAAAAAATACAGCTCGCAGGTAAGCTCTTCGAGAAAAGATTCATGGTTTTTTTACAGATCACTCTGCCCCTGGTGTACAATAATGTCTGTAATTTGTTTTATCAGTTTTCAGAAACACCCATTTAGTACATCAGCAATTTTTTCAGCCACGATGTGTAAACATAAGATAGTATTTCAAATTCGGAGATTTAGACTATGGACAAACGGTATATTTCAGAGACTGAATTCAAGAGCTATATGGATAAGCTCATATCTTTGCTTGAACAGGGATCATCAAAAGAGGAAGTACTAGCCTATCTTAATGGACTGATCGACAGCCAGAAAAGCCGTCACTCAAACGGAAATGAGTATGGCCAGGGTTCTTACTCTGACCCTGAGAAAAGACAAACAATGCTCCTTCAAATCAAGAACATTCTCAATAATTATGGTTTCAATGGAGAAATACGTAACGACAGAAAAGCAGGTCCGTATATCAACATTGGAGACGTAAGTCGAGTAAGGCTTCGCGTGCAATTCTGGTATGACGAAAGAAAAGATTTGATTAATTTATGGGTTGGCAAAGAAATGGGCTTCTGGTATTCACTGTCAATCGATTCAAAATTCAGGCAGCCCTGGGAGGGCATGTCGGACAAAGAAAACAAATTAACTTTCCCAAATCTTGAATCCGCTGTAAAATACATCGAGAAGGTGGCCGAGAAATCCGGAAAGCAAGTCTGATTGGAGATTCACTTTAGCTGTACATGGGAATTAGGGAGAATCAACATCCAGAATGCCTGATGAGATTAAAATTGTCCTGTGATTCAAATGATTATAGAAGTAATACTAACAATAATCCCGAAATGAGTGTGCTTGCAATTCGGAATTTAATGTGGGTAGAAAGTATATATTATTCGCTAAATAAAACCATTATAAATGGAGGCTGGATATGGAATTCAAAAAGTTTATTGAGGCGACAATCTGCACATTTGACCAACCGGCATTTGACCTGATCAAAGCCTTATTGATTGGCGATTATATACCTTTCTACTTTATTAAACCCGAAGATGTCACAGTGAATATCCTCGCTGAAAAAACCGGCGATTATTTTCACAAACTCGAGATTAAGACGGGAAAATCTTTTGACAGGCGTATTGATACATATATGAAAGATCTGGATACCATAGTTGCTCCCAGTATTGCGAAAACGGTTCAGTCCAAAGTTGGGGAGACTACAATAAACGAGGAACCTCGATCCAGGAAATATTATGAAAAAGCTGTATCATTTAAAAGTGTGAAGACCCCTTCTGTGGCGGACTTAATCGATTATACAAGGATCATGATGTGCCTCTATACCGAGATTATCAAAAATCCGGAACGGCCGATCATAAACTTCGATTATGCTTCATCCTGTCTTATTCCGGAAAAGCTTGTTGATGCTATATTGGGCAAGAATGGTTTTAAACCTATTCCGCGTTCAAGCAAAAAATTTAGCACTAGGGATCCATACGGAAGTGATCGGTGTACAGGGATCCTGCTAATCATACTTCTTTGCACAATTATAAACACAAGAATAGATGGGGATCAGGAATATGAGTAAAACAGTGACGGTTACCACTCTTGAGGAATTACTTGAATATTTGAATGATAATGGTGTGTTGGAGGTCGCTCAGAGACGTCAGGGTAGCGCCTTCAAACCCTTTTGGAATGTGATCATTGATACTTCTAAGGAAAAAGAGCAGCAGGAGCTCTCGAAACAGGCCGCAAAGATAATCAAGAACAGTACGAAATTCGATGAGCGTGGTCTGAGTTTGCTGTCTAATGTAGCAAAGGTGCAGAATATAAACCTTATCCTGAACGGGCTCAATTTTTGCGCAACAGGTATAGCCTTTGCGTTCTTATTAAATAAACTCGAGTCAGAGAGCAATAAAATAACCCAACAGATCAATCAGCTGCAGAGTATGATAAAGCAGACACAGGATATTCAGAATGAAACTATTTTCAATATGGTATTGGCTGATCATACTGATATGTTGGATTGCCAGCGTAAACAACAGCCATATTCTGAAGCACAGATGAGGAATTTAGTCGACAAGGAATATAATGCTCTTTATCTCCTGATCAGTTCATTTCAAAAGGGAATATCTGAAGATAATAATGCGACTATCCTAGCTATTTTTTCTTTACTTTCCATGTTTACAATTTCACTCCGTTCATTTGACGAGCTTTATTATTTTAACAATCATGAAGTGCTGGGGAAGGATGCATGGCATTTATCGCATGATAATTGGATGAAAGTTTATGATACTCTGACGCAGCAGTGGTTTATCGAGAAGCTTCAGGACTATGGAACATTTGAAACGCCTTTATCCACTACTGAAGTGGACGTTTATTACATCAGTTTAATGGACCAAGTGAGAGACTGCAGAGAAGAGATTACTGATAATCAGACTCTTATTACAGCAATAGGGGATAGAGATCTTTTCCAGCAATACAAAGAGTTGAGCACTAAAGATGTCATTGATTCCATTGAAGCAGCTTACAGAGAAGCCGGCAAAGATATGGACGAAGCGACGGTCACGTCAACCTTTCAGAGTGTGATACAGCAGATGTATATTGCATGAGGTAAGAGTCTATGGATATTTCCGTACATAATTCTTTTGAAAAGCTCGTGAAGGCTTGTGAAAGGATAGATTCACTGCAGAAAAAGCAAAGCAGTGTGCCCTCTCTTAAGAACATTCTGGCGGGAGATATCCATGCTTTTATTATCCTGATTTCAAAAAACGCAGCCGAAGAAAGATACGAATATTTTAATAAATTGTACCAGAAGGGAGCCTATCCTTCTTGCGATTTAGAGCATATGGAACCTGATGATGTACCCGCAGCACTACAAAGGCTTAATGAATTTGACCAATCCATCCAGGAAAAAAGTCAGCTTCACACGACCGGATTGTATATATCCTTTATTTCGGAATTAGGCAAATTCTATCTGCGAAGTAGATTTGATAAGAAGCAGATTGATTCAAAGAAATTTATCGAATACCTTGAGTCTTTGCAGCAATATCTTTCTGAATCCGAAAATGCTTTTCATGGTACAGATGTCAATTTGCAAAACAACTCCACGCCACTTCAAAACAGCGTTTTAATGCCTGCAGAGGAAGCAATCGAGAGAGGGGACACACATAATAATTATGATTTCAGCTCTGACGCATCCTCTTTAGGGCCCATAGAATCATCAGAGCCGGATACGGTGGAGACACTTGATAAGCTCCTAGAACAGCTGGAAGGCCTAATCGGGCTCGCAGGAGTAAAGAAAGAGGTTAACACTCTGATTAATATGATCAAGATCAAAAAGATACGCGAATCCCGAGGGATGGAAACAGCCGATATTTCCAAGCACCTTGTTTTTCTGGGAAATCCCGGGACTGGCAAGACAACAGTCGCAAGACTTCTTTCAATGATTTACAAACAGCTCGGAGTACTTGAAAAAGGACAACTTGTAGAAGTGGACCGGGCAGGTCTGGTCGCCGGTTATGTAGGCCAAACAGCGCTAAAAACAAAGAAAAAAATCGACGAAGCGATGGGCGGAATCCTTTTTATCGATGAGGCTTACACCCTCGCAAAAGGCGGCTCTGATTTTGGCCAGGAAGCCATAGATACCATTTTGAAGGCTATGGAAGATCATCGCGAAAACCTTGTTGTGATCGTTGCCGGCTACTCTAACCCAATGAATCACTTTTTAGACTCCAACCCTGGCCTAAGATCGCGCTTCAATAAGATTATATTCTTTGATGACTACACAGAAGAAGAGTTATTCTCTATTTTTTTATCCTTCTGTACTCCATTCGGATTGAAACTCAGCACGGAGGCGGAACAGTCCCTTCATTCTTACTTAGATTGGCTTGTTCAGCACAAGCCTGAAAATTTTGCGAATGGCCGCGCAATACGTAATTTGTTCGAACTCTCACTTTCCAATCAGGCCAACAGATTGGCTGACAAGGCAGAAATTACAGATGAAGAATTGAATACTCTAGATCAACAGGATTTTCCTGAGTATGTTCGTTTTTCACGTATAAAAGAATAAGTGGACAGGGGTAGTTCTCTGTCCCCTTTTCATAGTTATCGGAAAGCGTGTAACGATAAATAGTGAATACCCAATAGGAATGGGCTGTCACATTAAGAGAAGATATTCATTCAGCTAATGCAACAACCCTGTAGCATTTTTAACACTCGTCATCGCTGCATCATATTTTAACCAATATGTGCATAATAAAATGTTTTAATAAGTACAGATACCAATTGCTCTCTATCCAAATTCGGAAGATCCTCTTCCGAAAGGACAGAAAAGGATTCCTCGCCTGGGATTTTTCTAATAAGCTCAGACCAATATCGAGTTAGAATAGAACGCTCCTGTATCTCAAAAAAACACTCTTCAATGTGTTCATGTCCATTATACTGCAGGATAATCAGCAAAAACTCCATTCTTAAAACAGAAAAGTACATGGTTCTGGAAACGTCATGGATAATGTTTCCAAAGAAAAACCCACTGTCTGAAACATCACTCCTAACAGCCTCTTGAAAAATCAAATAATTGATTGCTGCAGATATTGCCCGCACAGAGTCCTTCGGATTCCGGTAATGCTCCAAAAGAAGCTTTAATCCCATCAAATCACAATAACATTCTTCAGCAAAGTGCCTAAATCGATTACTGTTCCACAAGGCATCAAAATATTCCTTAAGTGAAGAAGGTATTGTATCCAAAAAGTATCCTGCCCTCTCTTTTAAAAATGTTTCTATTGGGTAATCTTTTACGAGCCTCTCAGTAAGAACTTGCATGCTCACCTTCGCAAACTTCCAGAAATCTTGTGGAAGTCCTTTTGAGTCGCTTGCCTCCAGCGATAGATGAGCTAATTCGTGTCCAATCAGGAAGTACGATTGTAAAGAAACCATTTGTAGTATGTTCTGTTCAATGCGATCTTTATTATCATCAAAAGAGTAATTAAGATTACGGTATTTTCCGCTAAAATATAAACTTCTTGGTAAATCATTCATTCGAATCAATTCTTCACCAATCAATTTGTAGAATAACTTCTCCATATCTTGTTCGTTATTCTCGGACATAATAATAGAATCATAAATATAGAGCACTTCCATTAGACAGCTATCATATATAAGATATGGCCGCCCACGCAAATAAAAGGCACAAAAGCTTCTGGTAAGGGTCTCGCATTGTATGATTTCAGGAATATTTACTTGAAGGTCTTCACAACACTCTTCAACAATATTATTTATATCAGAGCCATTGAGAATATCACGCCGACAACATCGATCAGCAACTTTTCTAGCAATGATTTCCCTTTCTGAGATCATCTTATCCATCCCCTATAATCCTTATGAAAAGTTATCCCTTTGACCGCTTTTTATTCTTTGCCTCTTTTTCCTCGTTTTTTTTAAGAATCGATTCTATCAATTCCTGGGAAACATTGGTTACTTCTATTTTTTCTCCGTCAATTTTTAATGAAGATACTTTGTTTTGTTTGATTATTGTTTTAATGACAGGAATTACAACTGCGATAACATTAATAGCCAGGCTTATATACAGCTCTATCGTTGTTAAGTCCCCAGTGAAGTTTTTTTCAGTTATAATGTCAATCCCGTCATTATTTTCAGAAAGATCAAACAACTCCTTTGCATATTCTATTTCATCTACAGTCAATTCTATCTTGTGCATAAACCCTCCTCGTTATTAATAATCGCAATATTACGTTGTTCCTTGAATAGACTTTGGCGTTCTATAGTTCACTGCTTCTTCATAGTCATCCATAGTAATCTACAGCAATCATACCACACATTATATAAACTATTTGTTTTTTCTCAGGATGCTTTCCTATGATTTTAAAACTTTGGGGTTAATAGAAGGGGATTTCTCAGCTATTTTCCAGTAAATCCCAGGGGGCTAACAAATCAACGCAAGATTCTGCTATTGACCATTTTTTCGTCAGTTTCGAAAAATAGTCCTCGCATAACTTGATGGGGATTGCGGCTCCCCATTCCCTCGCGTTTCATTTCCAAAATGTTTTCCATCACCAAGGGCTTGAAACCTGGAAATGAATCTTTGGCTCCACAGGATCTGTGTCCGCAGCGCTGCGTTTCTCCTTCGTCGTAACACATCGGTCATGCTTTGCATGAATGTATTAAGGGCCTGCAGAAATGCATGGCAGGAAGGAGACCGTATGCCTAACCCTAAAAAAGATCCTGGAATAAAGAAAACTCACAACATGAAAGTACTGCTGGATGACACACAATATGCCTTAGTGCAAAGCGCGGCAAAAGCTACAGGTATGAAGATGGCGGCATATATGCGACATCAGGCGATCTATGGAAAGATTGAAATTCATAATCACATTGTTGCCAATTTTTCTTCGCTGGAAAAGATTGCCGCCGAACTGTCTTCGATCAGCAATAATCTGAACCAGCTGACAAAGTATTTTCACATGGGTGGAGTGAAGTCAGAAGCAATGCAGGAAGAGCTTCGCCGCTGTATCAATGAGGTGATGAAAATGAGGGAGGAACTTCTGACATTTGGAGGTGAGTATCGTGGCTACGTTAAAACATCTCGCAAGTAAAAGTGCCGACTATGGAAAGCCCATTAAGTACCTGATGTTCGAGCATGACAGAAATGGAACTCCTCTGCGAGATGCAGATGGTAATCTCATTATGAGAGATTCGTTTATCCTGGACGGAATCAACTGCACGCCGCTTTATTTCGATAAGGAATGTGAAATGCTGAACTGGCAGTACCGCAAAAACCAGAATTACAATGATATCAAGTCGCATCATTACATCCTGAGCTTTGATCCAAAAGATAAAGAGGAAGGATTGCTTGATCCTGCACATGCTCACGAGCTTGGAATGGAATTCGCCCAAAGATGTTTTCCCGGACACCAGATCCTCGTCTGTACCCATAGCGACGGACATCACGGGAGCGGCAACATTCATGTTCATTTAATTCTAAACAGTCTGAGGAAACTGGATGTTGAGAAGCAGCCATTTATGGAAAGGGATATAGACAGCCGTGCAGGTTACAAACACAACCTGACGCCGAGATATCTTAAATATATGCAGGCACAAGTCATGAAGATCTGCGAGAGGGAAGGACTTCATCAGGTGGATCTTCTGACTCCTGCAAAAACAAAAATCACAAACGCTGAATATGAAGCACGTGAATCCGGACAAATTGCTATGGATGCCCGTAACGAAAAGATCCGGGCGGCACAGATGATTCCGCGAAACACTGTCTTCCGAACGCAGAAACAATTTCTCCGTGATGCTATTCTCGATGCGGCAGATCATTCCACCACGCTGGAAGAATTTAGAAGAATACTAAAAGAAAAATACGGAATAGAATTGAAAGACCGACGAGGCAGATTCAGCTACCTGCATCCTGACCGGAAGAAGTTTATTACGGGGCGTGCTCTAGGAACGGATTATGAAAAAGAGTGCTTGCTTGAACGAATTCAGAAGATATGTTCCGAAAAAGACAACCGTAGTCCTGATCACCCAAGCAAAGCATCTTCCCGTCAAAAGACTATCCCTTCTCAGAAAGTCCTTATGCAGGGAAATAATAAGACCGGTGACAAAACGAATCAGGAAACATTGCCTGTTTCCGAAATGACCGGGGAAAAAATGGCTGCCGCTTACTGCGCCGGCAAAAAAGGAATCTTAGTTGACTACAATCCCTCTTACGACTACCATGCAGATCCGGTCGCGATTCTATTTATCCGCACAGAGCTCAGACTTGTCGTTGATCTACAGACAAATATAAAAGCCCAAATGAACACAGCATATGCGAGAAAAGTAAAGATCTCAAATCTGAAGGAAATGGCTAGAACAGTTGTCTATATTCAGGAGCTTGGAATCCATTCAAGAGAGGAATTAAAAGAAAAACAGGCAGAACTTACTGAACAATTAAAAGGCTTAGAAACAAGAATAAGGAATGCCGACGCCGAGACTAAAGATATTAATCAGCAGATTCATTTTGCTGGTCAATACTATGCAAACCGGGCTGTACATTCTGACTTTATGAAATCCTGGAAAAAAGGAGGGTTCCGCTCAACCCATCGGAATGAACTGGATCGTTACGATGAAGCCGTTAGTTTTTTCAAAGACAACAATGCTGGCAATATTCCTCTAATCAAAGATTTAAAAGAGAAAAAAGAAATTCTTCAATCCCATAAGCAAGAGCAACTGACTTCACGGAATACTCTTCTGCAGGCACAAAGAAATCTGCAGACCGCTTCTGCAAACGTTGATGCAATTCTTGGAATCGAAGAAGCAAAAGTAAGAGAAGTGCCGCAAATCAAGCAGTCTTCCAGGAATACGGATCCTTCTCTTTAAACTGCATTTCCTCGTTTTTTGATGAATCAGAACCACTGCGAGGTGCTTTTCTTCATCCCAAAAAATATTTGATCTAGTATGTACATTTGACAATACGTTTTGATTTTAATAAAGTTGCAATATAAAATATTTCACACCTGGTCATGGTATTGAATTCAGAAAAGAAAGGAATAAAAAATGCCGAGAAAGAAAAAAGAAGAAGTCGCTGTTGAGAACACTGAGATTGTTGAAGCTGCTGTGACCGTGGCTCCTACTGAAGAAGCTCCTGCCCCAAAGAAACGCGGCGGACGCAGAAAAAAAGCCGACGCTGAATCTGTTGAGGAAAAGGCAAAGGAAACTGTGAAAAAGACCGTCACCAGGAAACCCCGCAAGAAAGCTGTCGTTCCGAACTTCGTGATCCAGAACAATGCAGAAGACGGCATCACTTACGCAGCTGTAGTTGAAAAAGTGCAGGCCGCCATCACGATTCAGGATGTTACTTCTCTGGACATCTATGTTAAAGCTGAGGAAGGCAAAGCATACTATGTTGTCAACGGAGAAGCAGCCGGTGCTGTGGATCTGTTCTGATAAAACACCAGTATACAGAAAAAAGGAACGAACGTGTTTCTGTCCCTGCTCAAACAAATACGAGACAAACGAGACAGCCGGGAGAGGTGTATCAAAATTGTTACACCTTTCCCGGTCTTTTGTCCGTGTATAATAATCCCGATCAGAACGCCTGTCTCCTGTCGGCATAAAGCTAAATAGTATTGCTTCTGTATCGAATTCCGTTTACCCTGTTCCAATCTGCAGGTGCAAGGTGCCTGCAGATTGGAACAGGAGGCGCCCCAGTCGTATACCTCAACAGTAGTAACAACTATTTGAGGATATAGACTATGCATATACCGCCAAGCACTAGGATTACCATGTAAAGACTGAACTTGCGCGCCCGGGAATATCCCAAGAGGTCATCATGGTGCCATGCAACCTGCCCCCATACAATGGCACCAACCAGCATAATAACCTCTATTGCTATAAGGCGATAGACTACGCTACAAAAGCAGCCGAAAATTGAAGATGTGTTATACGTTTTCCCTCCTCTTTCTTTGGATGACCTGCAAAAAATGTAGTTGGTGTATACCCCAGTCCAACAACAGCCACATAGATTGCAGTATAACTTGTTTCCTTTTTATTATATGAGTTTGCCCCTTTCGTTAGCATTTCACAGATTTGAGATATATATTTGATATACATCGCTTCCAGTAACTCTCGCAGGAACTCCCTGTTCTCAACATCGTCTACAAGCAGCATTTCTTTCGCGCCTTCATACGGCAGTTCCAGATCCGCATCCGGCATCATTGCCAAGGCTGCCTTCACCGGCTTCACCAGAAAACGGTCATCGTAAATCCCGCCGACTACCTTGCTGCGATAGTAGATGATGTATTCACCCATCATCGCTCGATAAGATATATCGTCCAGTCCTGACAGCTGATCTAAAATGTATTCCAGATAATCTTTAGATGATGCCATAAACTCTCTCTCCTACATTGATTATGATGATTGTCCTCTTGTCTTCCTGCAAATTGCCACAATGCATCCAATTACAATAGGAATAGGATGCAAATA
>OCVV012886641.1_pt1 | contig 12973 bp, 11 predicted proteins | sample 1539721 | NCBI WGS metagenome assembly OCVV01 (sample SAMN02144230, study PRJEB22623) | gut metagenome | biome: sheep rumen | host: Ovis aries | place: New Zealand
GACTACAGGACTTAAGGACTTTTTTAATGCTTAATTTTTAATGCTTCGTTTCTTGTTAACATTAATAGGTGTACTTTGGGGAAACGCGATACTATAGGCGCTATCGAGGGCTTTCAGGTTTATTCTGTAGTAGCTGATGCCCAACCGCACGGCTACGATAGCACGCAAGAGTTCACGGTGCTTGCGAGGACAGAGACTAGGCAGAGGCAACTCGTTCCAGCCTTCCTGCTCGCACAGGTGGCATACCTCCCAGATAAAGTTGTCATTAGCTTCGGCTGGGAACCACGACTTCAACACATTGCGGATACAGAACCGCTTATACTGACCTCCGAGGAGGCACCTCGTGCGCTCCAGCTTACGCCAGAGCTGCACAAAGTATTCTTCATTATTCTGAATCTCAATCATAGTTTCAAAATCGAAAATGACCAAATGACCATGACCAAATGACCGCGTTACAACTTACGATAGTTGCCATCCTCTTCGAGCACTACCAGCCCTTGCTTGCGCCAGTTCTTCAGCATCTGGCGGACGGTGTTGTGGGTCACATTGGCTCCCTTAACCACTACCGAGTGCTGCATAGCCTGCTCGAAGGTAAACTGGATATCCAGTCGTTCAAAGATGGAGTCGTTCTTGCCTCGCTTCTGTCGTTCACCGTGCATACCACCCGCATAGTCACGACTCTGGAAAGCGTTCTCAATGCGGTCGCGGAAGAAATAGAGGGCGTTCTCCAACAGCGAGTCGGCTATTACGTCGTAGGCCTCCAGCATGGTGGGTGTCTGCGCCTTCAACAACATTTCTTTCCACAGGTTTGGTTGCTGTTTCAACTTCGCCTCCGCTCCACTCAGTCCGTGCTTCTGAATCAGCGTCTCACATACCTTGCAGAGCATCAGGCAACACGTCATTCTTTGCGCCGTCACACAGACACGGAAGCGCTGACGGGCACGGGTGCGATCGTAGTTCATCATCGTTTCCAGGCGTATTTTCTCCAGCCACTCTCGCCCCTTTGTCTCCAGTTTCGGCAGCACCACCTCGCCATACATCAAAGGCAACAGGTGAGCTACCTGCTGTATGCGGTCGCGCTGGCGGTCTGTCAGCACTGGTGGATTGTCCTCCAGCGGTGCAAAGGTGTTGTCGGGTGTACGGGCAATGGCGATACGGCTCTGAAAACCGTCGGTATAGTTGGATACCACACGATAGAGCGCATCAGGCGTGCCACACATACAGACGTTCCACAACAGGTGCTTGATGTGCACATTTACAGCATCCACGCTCTTGGCCCGTCGCTCGTACTTAGTACCGTCGTAGCTTTGTCGCAGCATCACCGAGAAGTCGCTCATGCTCGATTTCCATTTCTGCGCCACGGTGTCGGCCTCGGGCGTGAACGAGAAGGCGTGCTTTCCCTCCGTATTAGCCAGCTCTTGGGCCAGGTTGGCTACGGTGTTGTTCAGCGTCAGGTTTCGTATGGGCAGCATGGGCTCCTCGGGCTGGTTTTTCTGGTTTACCGACGCCTTTTTCTTCTTGCGCCATTCGTCCTCCTGCTGTGTGTACATATCGTCCAATGCCTGCAGCTCGCTCATCCAGGCCTCCACTACGGGGTCGATACCACCCTTACCACTGGCAAAGTCACCTGCGATATAAGAGATAAGGTTCAGTCCCCTCTTCTGACCGTGAACATCCAGCTTCACACCAGTAGCGAGTGCACCTATACAAGGGCATACTGCCGTCACCACAGGCATTGCCAGCGCCGGCCCTACGGCATCAATGGAGTCGCGAATTCCCTGAGGCATTTTGCGAGTTGAAAGTTGACAAGTGACAGTTGATAGCTGGTCGTCCTCAGCGTTTTCTACATCATCCATCTTACATCTTCCATCCGACATCTGCAAAGCATTCAGCACATTTCTCAAGCGGATGGGGAATCCGTTGAACTCCGAACTCAAGGCGCTCTTAATCTTCGCCCGCTTCTCTTCTATCGGGAATCCGTCGTAGCAGGGTATCACCTGGTCGAGCCACTCAAAGTTACGTCCGCAGATGTGCCTGAGGTCGCATGCCAACTGATAGGTCAGCGTGTCGCGGTCACCCTGCGTGGGTTCATACCCTCGGTTGTTCACTTCCCAGTACTTCGCGATGATGTCCGCAAACGGGATGCCGTGATAATGTGTCGGGAACTGTTTTCCCGAAGGCTCAGGGCTGACGTCTGAGGGCTGAGGTTTTCCATCTCCCATCTGACCTCTTCCATCAAACAACTCCTCTTTCACACGCTCACTCACGCTTTCCTCAAACAGTCGCTTGTCGGGACCATAGAGCACGTAGCTTCTCGGAACTGCAAACGAGCCACGGGCCAAGTCCTTTGTCTTCGAATCGTCGGTTACTCCAAGCTGAGCAGCCAACCATTGTTTCGACTGGTCTATGCGCTCCGTTGGCGACAGGTTATCAAAGTGACTCGGAATAATATACACGATGCGCAAACCCTTGCCCGAACAACTTACGTGCACCAATACTATCAGATGTTCCAGCTCCAGTAGCAACAGCGTCTGCACCAGTCGCTTCCATACCTCGTGCGGGTCTTCACCGTTCAACTCGTCCAGATCCAAATAGGCCATATTCGTGGGTACAGCACTCTTGGCGTGTCGGTGCCCGTCTGTGTAGTTGGCCATAAACATCAACAGCGGCAACTGCTGTTTCAACGTCTTCGCCTCGTCGCTATCGTGGTCAACCTGAGTCAGTTTATGGCACACCTCTGCCACTTCTGGCGAGTCGAGAATCTCATTCAGTTTGTCCTGAGGGCAAGCCAGCACCTGCGCTGACTTGCCATTCTTGCAGTACGATATCATAGTCTGTACCCCCTTCCTTTAATCAGTTCGCGAATCACCTTCTGCGCTATCGCACTAGCCTGACGCACCAGTTTCTCGGGCAACTGCTCCAGTTCATCCTCGTCGAGCGAGAAGTAGAAGTACCAGCGTCTGTCCTGTCCCTGCGACAGCGAAGCGTTGTCGTCGCGGAAGATTGCCTTGTTGCGTACACGTTTGGGCTGCTGCGTCATATAGACGTTACCATCGCGCATGCCCTGCACCTTGAAAGTCCCTGAGAACGCGTCCATCTCAACATCCTCGCAGCACGTAAAGTCTGCCGTGCGAAGTCCGTTCTCCAACAAGCCTAACGTCATCAGACCGTCAAGCATTACCTGTCTCTCTGAAGAAATTATAATCTTTTCCATAATCGTTCGAAATTTGTGAGCTTCGGAATTGCGGGGTTTTAGTTGAGCTCATTCGTCCGGACACATTTCCTCGCTCTCCTTCGCCCGATTACTTATTTATTTGTTTACTTTCACGATGTCAGTAGCTAAGATTTCTTGGAACGTCTGCCCCTGATATTCGTGTGTAGAGAAACGAAGCGTGGCTATCACCACATCGCCCTCGTAGAACCTGCACGCCGCCAGATTGCCCAGCATGGCGCACACAAACTCATTTTCAAACTTGCCGCCCAGCTCCTTCAGCACAATGTTGCACTTCTGAATCTGTCCTGACTCTTGTTTTGAACTTTGTACGCTGAAAGCCTCGCCCTGGCGTACCACTTTTAGAATCTTTGCTTCCATTTTTTGCTCGTCAATTCCGCTACCCGAAGCCTCACCGTGAGCGCTTCTTTGTCGGATTGACGATGCAAAGGTAAGTACTTTCTTTAGCGGTTGGGCGGTTTTGAAAGTGGCCTTCCCAAACTTTCCCATAATATCCCAAGATATCTTATCATATCCCAAAAATCCCCTACGTCAAGGCACAAAAAAAGCACCAGAAATGAATTCTGATGCTTAAATGAACTACTATACCGTAGCCTATTTCGTATAACTATTGCTAAAGTTTTTTTCGCTGAATCCTTCTCCTGTCGGCATTCCCAGTCGTTTCAATTCGGCATACATCTGGCTGGGATTTGAAGGAAGCAGCAACTTTCCTTTCTGTTTCTGCTCCTTAAGATACGCACATATATCTGGCACTCTGTAATTAGCAACCAACCGTTTCACCGCATCGTGAATACGCCACGCCTCGTCTTCTTCAACCTCTGGATGAACGAAGTGAAACCTCTCTTCACTACGATCCTGAGGCTTGCTGGTGGGTAGCTCCTCAGCGGTTGCTGGGGCTGACTGCAGATTATCCTCTTTTATTTCTTCATAATCTGCCTCCTCAACATCCGCTGTATGCCAAAGCCCATCCTTGCCTTGCACCAGCGTCACCTTGCCACCATCATTCACCTCGATGTTCGGCCCGTAATTATTCTTGATATTGAATCCCATTTCGCTTAAATTTTACTTAAAGTTCGCTTAAATTCATCTATCAATTTCCAGCGTTTCTTTTCTGTTTATTACTTGTCATCCTCAGACTTAGGCAATGCTGTTGTTCCAAAACCATCTGGCAGGCTCAGCGTCCCATTATTCTCGATGTTCGGCCCATAGTTCGTGCCGATGTTCGTTTCCTTCTTCTGGACCAGTTCAAGATTCAATACATTCTGCGTCCTTGGCTCTTCCAAACTTTTCTTCACGACCTCATCCATCTTCTCCTGTCTGTCTTGCTGTTCCTTCTGCTTTGTCAATATCAACTCATTTATCCGTGGGGCATATTTCTGCCATGTAGAGTTCAATGCAAATAGCGATGACATGGTTCCAAAATAAGATAGCGCCAATTCTGTAGGGAATCGTAAGAAAGAGGTGGTCAAATCTTCTCCAGAAATTCTATCGTTCTCTATATCGTCCACAGCATTCTTCAATTGTTCCAACACATTCTTGTATTGACTAGATACATTGTCGATATCTCCTTGTAGCTTAGTTATGATTCTGTCTCTTTCTGCCAGCTTCTCTTTCAAGTCTGCTATGGTGGCAGCTGGGCGGCTATCAGCCATCGCTAACGTAAAATGCTTAGGAAACAGAATATGATATAGCTCGTCAAGGTCTGTTTTCTGTTCCTCAAGTCCCTCTTTACCGCGTGCTTTTCGAATAGCAGCTTCGAGTTTATATCTTGTATCAACCTTATAACTACAAATCTTTTCGATATTGTTTTCTACAAGGGGTAAGTACAGGTGGAGATAATGTTTGCGATTATTCTGTCCTGCCTGATTGACAACAGCGGTAAAGTTATTAAGTGCTGTACCAATTACACGTCCGATGGCCATACCATACATCCATGAGAACTGATTCCATTCACGTTTAAACAACTCCATTTTTACCTCATCCGTGAAATCATTGCTCCATGTATCAGCAATCATCAGGACACCTATCAGAAAACAATAATATTCAGTACGGAATCGATTAAACTGAAGCCCCCCCGCCTCTTGTATAGTCTGCCATAGCAGTTGTTTTAATGATTCCCATTCTGACTTATCAAGAATATTAGGAACCTGTGAAAGATAATCCTTACACAAAACTTCCTCGTCAGAGCTGTAATCTTGTCGTGGACATTCGCTATCAATGAAAGCAATATATGGGTTCTTTCCTTCATATTCAGGACGCTCTGCATATTCATTTTCTATGAAGAACTTCATTCCCCATAGTTTTTCTTCCTTCTCAGCCTCATACAATTCAATCTTTTCAGGAAGCTCATCCATATACCATGCACCATCCTCATTCTCATCACACAGATTGATCGCCACCAACATCATTTTTCTGCTATCCATCACGATGATGCCAGTACGAGGACGATTCGATTCCCATATTCTAAAAGCCACAACGCTACCTCTACGAAGCATCAGAGGATGCACTCGTTTACGGAATTGTACGTTGGGGAACGGCAAATTATATCTCATTTTTTTATATTTACAACGTTATTTTTCTTTTGGCATTTTGAGAGTACCACTATTATGCTCAATGAATCAAAGTTCCCTTAATACATCATCAATGATAGTACGAAGTTGCTGATTATTGAGTTGATCCCTAAAGTTAACATTTAACTCAGGATAGTCCTCACGAAGCTGATTAAAAAACTTCTTGGCACAGCTAATTTTCTTCCTCTCAACGTCTCGTAAATGTGCAGGCGCATCAACACCTTTGGTCTCAACAATGACATTTAGTTCCTTAGTGCCATCTGTCTTCTTTACCATATACATAAAGTCAGGGCTGTACGAGTCGTTTGTAATCGTTGGAATAGCAATACTCTTACGTGGAATCTTTCCAAACACGATAACCTCGTCAATATCAGAGGTCCTAAGATTTGTCTGCTCCAATTCGCTGTCGTATGTGTATGCATCGTAGAGGTATCTGTCAGCCACTCTTGCACTATCTAGATGATTGCCAATGTAACTCTGCACGATGTCTTCATACAACTTGCCGTTCTCGTCAGTAAGCCTTGTACGCTTTACGTCATAAGCTGTCTGTTTATATTTAAATTGACTCATGGAGTTTTCTATCTTCCAATTCGTGATATTGCTGATGATACGAGCCAGCGACTGATCGTTAATCATATCTTGTGAAAAGGTCGGCTTTGTACCAATACCCTCACACATTGCCTTGTGAAGCGTACGGATAGGTACGCTTGTGGCACGATTGATTCGCTTTAGGAATTCGCTATAAGGCATACGGTTTCCTGTTGTCTGATATGAAACGCCCGTATCTTGAACGTAGGCCATCTTTCCATCGTCAGTTCCCACTATCTCTCTTTGACTGGTGATGATGCTCTGAGCAAACACACCATCGCTAAACAGCATAGGGAGCGCCTTTTCCAGTTTTTTCTCCAACATAGGGTCAAAGAAAATGACATACCTCTTATTGATCTTCATCCAGAGGTCGCGCAATCGGTCGAACACCTTCGGACGAATCTTAATTTTGTTGGTATTCTTCTTATTGCGGTCAATCACTTTCGACTTGGGTAATCCTGTATTAGCAAACTCTGGGTATTGATTATATAGCTCCCCCAACATATCACCATTAACAGTTCCCTGTAAGTCTTTTATAATACCTTTTTGAGCCAGTTCCAACATCAATTGGAATTGATCTACACCACGTTTCTCTGCTACCCGTTGAATCAGCTCCATAGGAATCTTGTCGGTAATAACCACTTGTGATACTTGACCATTTATCTCCGCAACCAGTTTGGCTGCAAAGTCTGCTTCGTCGAAATCTACAATATAGTTCAGCAGGAATTCTTCGCTACTGCGATTACCATATTCATCAACTGGCAGGCGCAATCCACGACCCACCTCCTGCAACTTACTAATCTCACTACCACTGGAACGCAACTTGCAGATGGTGAACACATTGGGGTTATCCCATCCTTCCTTCAGCGTCCATTTTGAGAAGATAAAGCGGCGTACGTTCCAACTGCCATCTTCGTTCTTGAATGACAACAATTGCTTCTTATCGTGCAGGATCTCTTTCACTTGCTGAGCTATCTTCTCATCGCTATTCTGGTTATCCTCCGCAAAGTAACCTCCGTGACAAGCGTGAGGATCTTTTAGCGTGGCTTCCAGATAGGCTCTGTATTCATCAGAACAAGACTTGCTCAGTTCCAATTTGACACGCTCCCTTAGCAACACTTCGAATTTCTCTGCCAACCAGCCGTTTTCCTCTCCCTCTCCACGATACGAACGAATGCTATCGATAAAGAACAGGGCCAGTGTCTTCATGCGCTGAGGACGCTCAAAGTTCAAACGCTCCGTTTCGAAATGCCGCTGAATAGCCAACTTCACCATTTCCTCCTGATACGACTGGGCATAGACAGACGGACTGAAGTGTTCGCTGGTATGGAACTGCTTGCCATTAGAAAGTGTCACCAAACCTTTCTCTACCGCATCCACGCTGACGTTCTGCATCTCTGGTGCAAGCGTAATAAGGTCACCTGCTTGCAGGATCTCAGTTCGATTACCATATTGGAAAGTCACCTTTCGTTCTCGCTCATTAATCTCTTTGATGATAACACGTTCGCGTTGCTGTCCCTGCAACTCAAAATGCTCCTTGGCAACACCTTTAATCAGATTCTGAGAAAAAGCCTCGCAGGCATTCAAGTCATAGAGCAGATTCAGATAGTCTTTCGTTACAAGTTTGTTCTTACCACGCCCTACGGTTATCTCAGGGAATGTGGCACCATAGCGCAGTATCAGTTGCGGCTTCAACTCATTTAGAATTTGCATGTAGGCCGACTGGGTGCGGGTAAAGCGGTGAGGCTCGTCGATGATGACAACAGGATGTGTAGCCCTCAATGCATCGAATGGACGATAGAAGCCCAACACACCAAAGTCGTAATCGTTGCGTTTCAATATCTGTGCATTCGTCAGCAGAGCCATGTTAAGCAACAGTACATATATCTTATTGCGCTGTTGGCAAGAACCTTCCACGAAGTCGCGCACCACACCAGGGAAATATCTCTTACCTTTCTTCGTCTTTGCAGCCTCCAATACGCCAACCTCCAAATCACAATGATAGCCACAGGCATCAGAGAAATGGTGCTGCACATAGAGATCGCTCAGAAATTGCTCTGCGCCAGCCTTGATAGGCAAAGAGGGTACGCAAATGATGAATTTATTCAGACGATAGCGCTGATGTAGCTCAAAAATGGTCTTGGTATAAACATACGTCTTACCCGTACCCGTCTCCATCTTGATGTCAAGATTCAAAGGGGCTCCCTCTTCTGGTTCCTGCAACTTCTGAGGCTGGTTAGGCAGCAGTTGCTTCTTCACCTCAAAGATAGGTGCACTAAGCTGATAGCGGTTCGACCACGACAGCAGCGGATTGGCATAGAAGTCTTTTGGCGACTGCCAATTCACTTCCTTTAGTGCGTCACCTACAGCCTCTACAGGCAATTGCTGGTGCTGCAAATTATTTTGTAATATCAGTTCCATATTCCCTTAGTAACGCACGTCGATAATGATGTTCTTATCCTTCACCAGATTGATGGTCGGCTTGTTCTTCTCAAGCATATCCTTAGCATTGTGGCCGAAACTATAGCCAAACAGCACGATGCAGTCGGGATTAAACGCAGGATCACTCTGATAGCGATCTACCAACGCTGTCATAGCGTCTTCCGTAAAGTCGGCATCCGTCAGATAGAGATGGCGTCCGCAGAGCGTGGCGTGATACTTGTCGAGCACCACGTCCTCTGTCTTAGCACCAAGCCCATAGCCATCATTAACAAGCCATGTTTCCAATACTGTATCACGTCCAAACATATTCAGCGTATCGTCAGTACTCAGAATAACGTTGGGGTCAAAGGTTTCCAGCTTGTCGAGTGTATTCTGAGGCACTTCCTCCAGCGTGTAATGCTTAAAGCCCAAGTCGCCTGCAAACAGCGGATTCTCTTCCTTGATTTTCTTCGCAGCACGCTTGATGCGCTCCATGCCGATTTCGTCGATGGTGCGGTAGCCTAGTTTGTAGGCTTCTTTGTCTTCTGCAATCACTTCAGGTATCTGCACAAGAATATATTTCATTTGTTTATTGGCATCAGCATTTAACTGCATTATTGCATCCGCAGTTGTACTTGATCCACCAAAGAAATCCATCACATATTTATCCTTATCGACATTTATATACGATAAGATATGCATAATGACATCTGAAGGTTTAGGATTCTTGAATATCTGTTTAGCTTCAGGGAAAAGTTTTTTCAATTCATTAGCTCCAGCGCGACTATCGAATTCATAAACACTTGAGAACTTGTCCTGATATTCTGATGCATACAGCTTTATTTCAACAAGTTTAGTTTCATCATCGCCAAAAAGAATCCGACCTTCGTCAATCATCTTACGCATGGAAGTCTCTGGGAAACGATAGCCCATAAGAGGTTGAGCACAAGGCTTTTTAGTAATGGGATGAATAATGTCATAACGATATCCTTCTTTACCAGGATTGTGTACACTTCTACTTCCTGTGTAAACTCCATCCTCGTCAATGAACTTATAATCTTCGAAAGGTCCTAGCTGATTTTTGTTTTCTCTATACCATTTCTTCCACTCTTTTTGCAGAGAGTCACCTTGGAATTTAGACGTCAATTCCTTTCCCTTCTCAACTAAGATATCTTTTATGGCATTAAGATTAGATTTCCATACAGACTCTAAAACTTCACGATTATAGGTATAGCAAAGAATATATTCATGTTCAATGGTTAAATTCGTTGGATTATTGTCTGTAGCATTGTGCCAAATAACAGCCCCCACAAAATTGTCTTCACCAAACACATTGTCGCAAAGCTGCTTCAAATACGCCTGCTCATTATCATCGATCGAGATAAAGATAACGCCATCTTTAGATAGTAGGTCGCGAGCCAACTGGAGGCGAGGCATCATAAATGTCAACCATGCTGCATGGCTGGCACGATGGCCACTCGTCATAGCGATAATCTTCTCGGCCTCGTCAGGACTGATGCTCAGCTTCTGGGTCAATTCCTCAGCCGTAAACTTGAACTTGTCGTTATATACAAATCCGTCAGTACCCGTATTGTAAGGCGGGTCGATATAGATGCACTTCACCTGACCATCATAGCTTTTCACCAGATGATGCAGCGCATCGAGATTGTCGCCACTGATATAAATGTTCTCGCTGTTCTGATTCTCCGGCTTGCTGTTATGCTCCATATCAGGACGAATCACCGTCGTGGTATCCAGCGACGACAGCATACGGGCATAACTCTTACCTAAGAAGTCGTAGCTTCGACCTTCACGAGTCACGTCAACCTGCGGCTGGATAGCCTCACGGAACTTGTCTATATCGAATTCCCCTTGGCTATTAAAGCATTGTGGGAAGTACTCCTTCAATCCTGCCATCTCCCTGCTGACAGGGCTTGCTGTCTCGTTCTTGTTAATAATATGTTGTATCATTGTTCAATATATTTTTCTTTCGTTGGGATTATCTTATCTATATGTACTTACAAAAACGTTTCACATACATATTTTTCTATATCCACCTCAGGCAGGATGCTACCTTTCGACCTTACTTCGCTGATGAACGTCTTCACCTCGTCGGTGGTCATCATCTGCTTGCGCCAAGCGTACCAGAGGAAATCCATCGTAGTGAGATAAGTGATCTGCTTCTCTTGGCAGTAGGCACGGATATCACGCAGGTTGCTGCTACCAATCACGTTGTGGGTGAACAGACAATAGGCCATGCAAGCACTCTCGCCTTTGCCGAAACGGCTTCTTAGCATAGCATACTCGCGGAGCATTTCACCACGAGGTGCAAAGGGGAGAAGTGTGATATTCTTCAGCAACGCTATCTGGTTGTCTATCTGCGTTCTGATGTCCGACAGCAATTCCTCGTGCACAGCCTCCAGCAGCACGTATTCGTAGTCAGGAAATATGCTGGGCAACTGACTGAGCCGCCCTCCCTTAGCGAAGTGAATCACCACATCTGCATCCAAAACAATCTGTGTTTTCATACCCCTTGCCATACTATTTCAGCAGATTTAGGAGTTCAACATAGTGGCCCTCGGAGATGCGCTCCAGTTCGAACAGCAGGCGGGCCTTCTCGCCAAAATCGCCGATTACTACGCCTTCATTGCCCGGCTGATAGAGTGAGAGGTCATAACCATACTCTGTGGCTATCTGCTGAATCTCCATGCTCTCGGCTATATGGTCCTGCAACTCCTCTTCGGTAAGCAGGCGCAAGTGGCGCAGGCAATAGCACAGCGACTGGTGGCTGACACCAAACAACTGCTCCACACGCAGCATTGTGGCGGTGGTGATACGGCGGTTCATAATCTCTTCCGAAGGTATCGACTCCAACACGCCTGCCTGTGGCAAAAGCAGCGCCGAGGCGAAGGCATTGGCATTTATCTCGGCAGGATCTTTCTCCATTCCTGGCGTACCGCAAATGTGCGGTTTTGGCTCTTCATCATAAAATAGGTGGAAAAGCTCGTGACAAATGGTGAAGTGCTGGCGTCCACGTGAGTTGTTTGAGTTGATGAGCATGAACTTCCCGCTGCCGTCAGCTGAGCGCATGGACAGACCGCAAGCCTTCTCTGACAGGGGACGATAAATCACCATTACCCCCAGTTTGCGCAGCAACGTCTTTGTATGGATAGGCTCAGACGGATTCAGTCCTGCCTGTGCCCGCATCTTCAGTGCCAACTGCTCGATGGCTTCTTTTGCTAACTTCTTCATTTCTCAAGCATTTTCTGCATCTTCATATACTCCAGCACTACTTGCTTGAAGCGTGCCACTTCCTTCATGTCGGCCTCTGTCAGCCCATCGGTGCGGAAGGCGCAAACCATCATACGGTCTTTCACCGTCTCTACATCAGATTCGAACAGCAACTCCAATTCGCAACCTAATAAAGATGCCGAACGTTCCAGCACCTCCAACGGAGCCTCTCGCTCGCCAGCCTCATAGTTGGCATACGCACTACGTCCGATGCCCAGATAACTGGCCATCTGCTCTTGCGTCAAGTCGTTAGCCTCGCGCAGCACTTTCAGGTTTCTTCCAATCACAGCTCTCATAGTTCTTCTTTCTTCATAATTCTGTGGCAAAATTAGCAATAATATTTCAGATGACCAAATTTTTGCCACGGAATTTTCGTTGTCATTTATTGTCATTTGTCATTTGTCATTTTTGATTCGGAACTTGGTCATTTTGCTCACTATAATATAAATATTAAAATATTTATATTATAGTGGTGGTTTTGACAGCATCTGTTTTCGATTTTGACAAAATGACAAATGACAAGATGACAACATCTTGAAAAAAAAATCGAAAAATAATTGGTGATTTATTCGTGAACCGCAATGAAAGATTCTTACCTTTGCAGTGTCAAATTGAAGAAGCAACGAGGCGGTCTTTAAGGGTAAAAATTGCGAGCATTAAGTCTTGAAATTGCGCGCATTAATGGTAGCAATTGTTTTCCCTAACAGCACCTCCGAGGAGCGGAATCAGGCGACATTGAGAGTATTAACAAATTATTTTACAAACTACTTAAAAACTGATTGTATTATGGCAATTAAAGTTATCGCCCAACGCCGTGAGGTTAAAATCGGCAAGAATCCTGGTAAGAAATTCGTGATGCGTCCCGACCTCT
>OCVV011191215.1_pt1 | contig 12971 bp, 10 predicted proteins | sample 1539721 | NCBI WGS metagenome assembly OCVV01 (sample SAMN02144230, study PRJEB22623) | gut metagenome | biome: sheep rumen | host: Ovis aries | place: New Zealand
GACAGTACCTTTATCATTCCGCCTAAGAGAGCGTTTTTCTGCTCAGTTGTGAAGCCTGCCCTTTCTGCTGCGAGTAATGCATAACCTTTAATTGCCGACTCCCATTTTGTGAGATCTTCTTCTGATTCAGCGAGGTTGCTACTTGTAGCAACTTCTTCATCGTCAGGCACATCAACTGTTGCAGTATCGTCTTTATCATCGAGACTATCAGACTGGTTGTTACTTGTAGCAACTTTTTTGTCTTTCTTCTTGTCAGCAGCTTTTTTCTTTACTTCCTTTGGCTTAACCTCACTCAGATTGACAGTTGACGCTATTTCTTTCTGAGTTTCTTCATCAAGCTTTGCAATTTCATTGGCAGTACTTATTGAAAGTTCTCCGCTTGCAACTGCTTCTCTTATAGGCTCAACTGCATTTTTGTCGATATTCTGCATTTTTCCTATTTGAGAAGCTGACACTCCAAGTGATGCTGCTAAATCATCACGAATTCTTCCAAAGTATTCGCCCTTGTCTTTTCTTTCCTTTAAAATGCTGTCGATTGTCTCATAACACTTCCAAAGCTCCTGATCGGAGATTTGTCTTGCTGATACATTCATAAGAATAAGGTCAAGCATTTTTTCATCTTCATCAGCATAGTTCTGTACAAGACAGGGGAGAACACGAACTATGTTCTCTCCCTTATCTAAAAGATACTGAACCGCAGCTCTGCGACGATGTCCGCTTATAATTTCATATCCACCAGTTTCAAGCGGTCTTACAATAAGGTTGTCCTTGACGCCACCCTGACCGAGTATTGTCTGAGCGAACTGCTCTATATTCTCTACTACAAAGAAATTATCATCCGACTCATGAAGTTCATCAATATCGATCATTTTTATATCGTTTGTACGTGTATTCGCAACAACTGCTTTCAGATTATCGAACATATTATTTTTCATGCTTCCACCTCCCTGAGAATCTCATCGGCAAGACTGTTATATGCATTGACTATCTTCCATGCTGTGCCGATCGGAGGAACATTTCTTTCAATAAAGTATGCTTCAATCGGAAGTCCGGCTTTCTGTGACTCACGAACTGTAGTCGAATATGGGATAACGGAATTCATAAGGCGGTTCTGGAGTACCTCACGGAACTGTTCAATAAGCTCCTTATCATTCTTAGCCTGATACATTGTAACAAAGATGCCGCCGAGTTTTGTTCCCTGATTATTGATCTCGTCAGTAACCTTTTTGAGTCCCTGAATCTCAAATTCTCCAAGCATTGTAGGTACATATACTGTATCAACGTGCTTAATAATCAGCTTTACATCGTCACTGAGAGCCGGAGGAAGGTCAAAAAGGATATAATCAAAGTCGTTGTTACAAGTAGCAACGTCAAGTGAAGTATATCTCTGCCATGTTGTATGCTTGATACCTTCATATTCTGTATCAAGTATACCGTTTCCTGACTGATCTGAAAAGAAAAATGAAAAACAATTTTCCTGATTGTCACAGTCAACCACAAGTGTGCGCTTTCCATTTTTTGAGAAAGCATAAGCAAGATTGATGATAGATGTGGTCTTTGCCACACCGCCTTTGTTGTTGAAGATTCCGATTTTTTTCGTTGTTTTCATAGTTTACCTACTTTCCGCTCCTGAGAGCTGTCTTATTTTCACCTACTTACGAATAAGCATAGAAAAAGGACGGCAAGTAGGCTAACCGTCCTTCAGCGTTTGCAACCGCTGTCCTATGCTATTTATATCAACTCCGTCATGGAGTAGATATCACCAAATATAATCATTAAAGTTGTCTGTGATGAAACGATCTATTTTAGATGTTCCTTCAAGCTTCATTCTGCGGTCACAATGACCATATACGTCAAGCGTAAATGCTGCGGAGTGATGTCCCATGTTTTCCTTTAATGTCATAGTGTCTACATCAGATCTTATAGAAATTGTTGCATATGTATGTCTCAGATCATGAAATCTGAAATCCGTAATACCAATTTTCCCAGTTATACGCTTTAAAGAATTATAAATTGCAGAATGAGTAAAGTGATTATTCTCAGAATTGCAGAAAACAAAATCACTTGTCTTCTTCTCTTTCATCTTAAAAAGCATATTCATCACAAACATCGGCGGATACAATCGTCTTGAGCGCCCGTTTTTCAGTGAACTGAAAGTATAATAGTAATTATCAGACTTAGGATTCTTGATTCTTACAAGCTGACGATACAGACTAATGTACCCTTCTTCAAAATTAATGCAGTCCCATGTAAGACCCATTATCTCACCAGCCCTCATGCCGGTAAAAAGCGTAATCTTGAAAAGGTATTCCATCTGACAGTCTTTTATAGCTATCAGGAACTTCTTTATTTCCTCAACCGAAAGAGCGTGAACCTCAGATTTCTTTATCTTCGGTAAATCATTCTTTTTTGCTGGATTTGCAAGAATATACCCATTATCTACCGCAACATCAAGACTTTTATGCAGTATGCCATGAATATTTTTTATACTCTTAGGTGATAAGGCTTTTTCTAAACCTATACCAAGCGAAAGAGAATTAAGAAAAAGCTGTACATCTTCTCTACTCAGTTTGCATAATTCAATGTCTCCTAAGACACGGTTAATATGATTTTCAGTATAACTAATATACGCTTCTTTTGTAGTTGTTTTTATTGCCTTGCAATAAATATTGAGCCAGCGCTCGTTCCATTCTCTGAGAGTAAATTTCTGAATTTCCTTTGGTTCTGATGGTGTAAGACTTCTCATGTATTCAAGTACATCGAAATTAACCTTGACCATTTTGCATTTCTCCTTTATAATATAATATGTATATTATATCATAAATCTGTTAGAGTTAAGTGTAATATGTTCAAGTCCCATTACTCGCACCATATTCCATAAAACAGCTGAAGCAATGTTTCAGCTGTTTTTTATTTTTCAGAGAAAAATACAGCCATTATTCCCCGAGCTTAACCTCGGTACCCTTACAGAAGTTTTTACACGTGTCTATTGAGGAAAACCCTTTTGAAAAAGGGGTTCGGGGAAAGAACCTTTCCTCAGAAAGGTTTTTCCCCGATAAATACATATAAAGCTTCTATATGAGTATCACGGTTAATGCTTCGGGGGTTTTTTAGTTCAGCGGCTCAGCGGACGTATGGTGCATTCATCATTTGTAACGGCGATCTCGTAGTTTTCAAATTTCAGTATTTCTTCATTGCCGTTTGAATGTATCTTTCTTGCGTATTTTCTCCAGTCGTTTATAGAAACGATATTCACACTGAATGCCTTATCCGGTGTGATATTTTTTGCGCCATCCGAACGGAATAATTTGCTGTTTTTATCATGCTGTTCAATAAAGATACACCTCACTGTCCGATCTTTGATTTTCATAATTACAGCATGATACGGTCTTAGTGTTAACAAAAAGCCACAGCATCTCATATGAGATGCTGTGGCTTGAAACATTTGTAAGTGTTAGATTTTTGTGATGTTATTACTTCTGAACGCTCTCAGGGAGTGACTTGATGAGTTCCAGCTTGTATTTCTGGATAGCAAGAGCATCCATGTTGGTAAGACCGTTACCTCTGTTCTCAACGTCGCCTCTGTTCTTGCCTGCCTCAGTGATGTGGTGAGCATCAGTACCCTGAGTGCCGAACTTGCTGGGGTTAGAGAGTGACTGCATGATGAGAACTGCATCTGAAACGTCGATAGTGCCATCGCCGTTTGTATCGCCTAAAACGCCCTCAACCTTAGCGGTTGTAGTAGTTGTACCTGCCTTTGTTGTAGTTGAGGAAGCCTTGGTTGTAGCCTTGGTAGTTGTGGTAGTAGCCTTGGTTGTAGCCTTAGTAGTTGTTGTAGTTGTCTTTGTTGTTGTAGCCTTTGTGGTAGTTGTTACTTCGTTAGCTGTAAGCTTGCCTGTCTCGTCCATGAAGTTGAGCTTATTGTTCTTAGCATATGTTTCAGCAGTTGAACCTGCAATACCGGAGATAATGAAGTTAGGGATCTGCTTGTTTGCATTGTAGCCGAATGCTCTGCCTGTGATAGTGGCATTCTTGTTTGCGATAGTTGCTGATGTAGCCTTAGCGCAGTTGAGGAATGCGTTGTTTCCGATAGATGCAACATTTGCAGGGAGCTCGATAGTCTTGAAGCCTGTGTTAGCGAATGCGTTGGCGCCGATGCTTTCGATGTTGGTGAATACGAATGTATCGAGGCTTGTGCAGTTCTGGAATGCACCTGCAGGAACAGATGTTACATTGTTTGTCTTAACGGAATTGAGTGATGTACAATTCTCGAACATACCCGATGTGAGAGTTGAAACATTAGCTGACTTGAGTGCAGCACAGCCTGAGTACTGCTGACTGCCCTTGAAGATAGTATTAGCATCAGCAGAAGAGTTGATGAGAGCTGAGCAGCCCTTGAATGCAGCACCGTCGATCTCCTTAGCGATGAGGAGAGTACCGTCATTCTTGTTGATAAGGCTCTGGATAGAAGAGCAGCCTTCAAATGCGTTTGCGTTGATAACGTCAGCAAGAAGCTTGATATCATTGAGCTTAGGACAATTCTTGAACATTGAAGCTGTAACGAGAGGACCATCGTAAGAAGCCTTTTCAAGGATAGGACAATTTGCGAATACTCCTGTACCTACAGAGAACTTCTTAGCATCCTGTGAGTTGATCACAGCAGACTTGAGGTTTGCGCAGTCAGCAAATGCGGAGTTGCCGATAACTACTGTACCGCCGACCATTCCGTTGAGGCTGAGTGATGTAACACCGCTGTTCTGGAATGCGCTTGCGCCGATAGTAGAAATGTCACCTGTAAGTGTGAACTTGAGTTCTGAACAATTCTGGAATGCTCTGTCACCATAGTCTGTAGCCTTGATAGGAAGTGTAGGATCGTCAGTGATCTGCTTGAGAGCTGTACAGTTAGCGAATGCGCTGCTCTCTATGATCTTGAGGATCGGCATATTGAGGTGTGTAAGAGCAGTACAGCCTGAGAAGCAGTCCTTACCGATGATCTCAATCTTTGAAAGATCTCCGCCGATATCAGTAAGTGATGTACAGTTCTGGAACATACCTGATGAAAGCTTGACCTTATCGTCAGTCTTTATAGTGATCTTCTTAGCTGAAGTACAGCCCTTGAATACGTAGCCTTCAGAAGAATTTGTCTTGTTAGGATCCTTAGGCGACTTAACGTTTGGAGCAGTTCCGCCGTACTGGTCAGAGAGAAGAGTGATCTCCTTGAGAGCTGAACAGCCTTCGAGAGCGCTTGTACCAACAACTGAGCACTCGCCTACATTGAATGAAGTCATACCCTTACAATTGAGGAATGCCTTTTCTTCGATGTATGTTGTCTTGCCGAAGTCAACCTTCTGGAGGAGTTCGCAGTTAGCGAAAGCGTTCTTCTTGATCTTTACGATATTGTCGCCGGAAGCAACTGTAAGCTTTGAATCGATTTCCTTCTTGGCATCTCCGAACTGTACGGATTTGAGCTTGACATCGCCCTCAAACATACTTCCGGGGATTCTCTTGAGTGAAGAAGGAAGAATTACGTGCTCGAGTGAAGTACAGCCTGAGAATACGCCGTCGCCGACGCCCCAGCCGAGAGTCTCATCCTCAGGTACCCAGTCCATAAGAGTTGTAGGCATACCTGAAACGGTCTTCAGTGAAGTACAGCCTGTGAAGCAGCTTCCTGCGAGAGTTTCGAGTACATTGTTCCATGTAATGGAGTTAAGTGAAGTACAGCCGTAGAAGCATGAGTTGTCAGCAGCGATAAGATTCTCGCCGAACTTCAGAGTTGTAAGAGCTGTGTTGTTCTTGAAAGTGCTCTTGCCCAGTGTAATAACGTTTGCCGGGAAAGCAAGGGTCTTGATGTTAGCGCAGTTCTCGAAAGCGCTGTCGCCGATCTCAACGAATTCATAGTTAGCATCGCCCTTGTAGTCAGCATTTGTAACGACAGCGTCGCTGAGAGGTGTGCCCTTGAATGCTTCCTTGCCGATAGTTCTGATATAATCAGGATGAGCGAATTTGACTTCTGTAAGGTTTGTGCCTGAGCAGAATTTCTCGGGAACTACAGGCATTTCATTGTTTACATAGAGCTTTTTAAGACCGCTGTTCTCGAATGTTCCTGAATCGATATACTTGATCTCCTTAGGAATAGTAACTTCTGTGATATACTTACAATCCTTGAGGGCAGAAGCTCCGATATATTCAATGCCGGAGAAATCAACTGTTTTTACATAAGTAGAAGCTAAAGCGCTTGGTCCTATAACAGTTACATTATTACTTTTTATTCCTGTAAATCCTTTTTCTTTTTCAGTAAGATATGCAGTTATTCTCTTAGGGATCTCAACTTTATCAGTACCTTTGAAATCGAGGATTGTTGGCTTTAATGCTGCGATACCAAGGTGGTATTCTGTGGCAACAACGCCTTTTTTACCGAATTTTTCCTTGATCGTTATTTTGTATATAGTATAGCTGTTTCCTGTTGCTTCGTCTAACCAGCTTGAGCCTGTTTTGTAGTATGTGTTATCATATACCCATGAAGTTTTAGCCTTTGCTTCATCTACAGTTGCGGGAAGAGATAATGCCTTGATAGTTGTGTCATAGCAAGTTTCATCTGCGTACTTATAGGTGTACTTGGAAGCGTTCTTTCCTTCTGTAATGACTTCGGTATCAGCTGCAGAAGCAGTGATAACGATACCGCTGTTTTTTGTGTTTGCGTTTGTTGTTGTTGCTGCTGAACGCATACCGCCTGCAACGCAGAGGATGGCGAACAGAGCTGCCAGTGTCTTTTTCATGACTTTCACCTTTCCGGAATAATCCATTGAATTTTATTTTCTCAAACTTATGCAGGGGAATGAAGTAAAAAATAAAAATTAATAATATTTGTATAAGTTTGAGTTAATTATACCATTTGGATAAAATATATTGGTATATAGTAATTATATCATAGTAGCTGTAAGAAATCAACTGTTAATATTAAAAATGTATGTTCTGCACGATATTCGACCGACAAAACTGTTGTTTTTTACTTAATTTTTTGTTAACAAATGGTGGAGAATCTGAAAACAATCTATTAAGCTAACATATTTATCTGCTTCGTATATAACAGAATGTACAAACATACCGCCCTCTGCATCAGCAAAAGGCGGTATGTTAAATTTATTATTCAACAGGAACGATCCAATTGAATGTATCTTCGATCTTGCCCCACTGGATACCTGTCATTGTATCATAGAGCATCTGAGAGATCTTGCCGATCTTGTTACCGTTGATCTCCATAACCTTGTCGTTCCACTTGAGATGGCCGACAGGAGAGATAACAGCAGCTGTACCTGTACCGAATACTTCGTCAAGCTTGCCTGCATCGTAAGCATCAGCGATCTCCTGGATATCGATACGTCTTTCCTCAACTACGAGACCCTTGCTCTTACATACCTCGATAGCGGACTTTCTTGTGATACCGGGGAGGATAGAGCCCTGGAGCATAGGAGTAATGACTTTGCCGTCGATAACGAAGAAGATGTTCATTGCGCCGACTTCCTCGATGTACTTCTGCTCAACGCCGTCGAGCCAGAGAACCTGTGAGTAGTTCTGCTTGTGAGCCTCGTCCTGACCGATAAGAGAAGCAGCGTAGTTACCGCCTGTCTTAGCGAATCCCATACCGCCTCTTACGGCACGTACATACTTGCTCTCAACGTAGATGTTAACAGGATTGAGGCCGCTCTCGTAGTAAGCACCTGAAGGTGAAAGGATGATAATGAAGAGGTAGTGCTCGCCGGGCTTAACGCCGAGGAATGGGTCAACTGCGATGATGAACGGACGGATGTAGAGTGACTCGCCTTCCTTTGAAGGAACCCAGTCCTTTTCAACCTTGAGCAGTTCCATCAGGCACTTCATGCCGAGATCCTCAGGGAGCTCAGGGATAACCAGTCTCTCGTTGGACTTGTTGAGTCTCTTGAAGTTCTCCTCAGGACGGAAGAGCTGAACCTTGCCGTCAGCAGTTCTGTAAGCCTTCATGCCCTCGAATACTTCCTGACCGTAGTGGAAGCACATAGCTGCAGGTGAGAGCTCGATAGGAGCGTAAGGCTTGATCTCGGGATCATGCCAGCCCTGACCCTCATCATAGGGCATAACGAGCATATAGTCAGTAAAGATGTGGCCGAAACCGAGCTTGTCGCCGGGCTGTGGCTTAGCCTTTAAAGATGCTGCTTTTGTAAATTTGATTTCCATTTTATTCAACCTTCTTTTAAAAAAATATAAACATTAGTTATTGAGTCCGCTGCTCACGGAGAAGTAATTCTTTTCAAAGAGCTTCTTGCAGACGATAATGGTTGCTGCTGATATACCTACGGCACAGAGTGTGGCTGCGGTTGCTGCTATAACGATTTTTCCCTTACTCATAGATATTCTCCTCTTCAAAAGTAGATTTTACCACGTTACATTAGTAACGTATACAATAATTATATCATATCCCTGTAAAAATTTCCATAGGGGACAGATAAAACATCTCACAAATATAACAGTGCTTTTTTGTGCAAAGTTGACATTTTATCAGTCGTCAAAGGTGCGGACACGGAGGACAGCGCCTAATTTCTCGGCAACCTTGCGTGAAGCTTCTATCTGCTCCTGCGGGATAACGTCAACAACTGACATGATTATCTCAGCCTTGCCTGTCTTTACGCAGTCTCTTGTGAAGTTGCGGAGAGCGCTGAAAGCATCGGGGAAGCGTGGGCGAGTTACGTCCATGTAGTCCTTTTCTGTGGGAGCGTTAAGGCTGATGGATACAACGTCCATAGCTGTGCAGAGTTCGTCAGCGATGCTTCTGCCGTGGATGAGGTCGCCGAGACCGTTTGTGTTGATGCGGAGCTTTTTGCAGCCCTTTTCACGAAGGAAAGCGGCGGCTTCGATAACAGCGTCAAGGCGCTCTGTAGGCTCACCGTAGCCGCAGAAAACTATCTCGTCGTACTTTGTCAGGTCACGCTTGTCGAGGTCTGCCTTTATCTCGTCCATAGTGGGTTCGTGCTCCAGCCAGAGCGGATCGGAGCCGTAAGCGCCGTCTGCGTGATTCCTTATGCAGAATGTACAGGCGCATGGACATTTATTTGTGAAATTGAGATAGAGATTGTTTCCTACCTCATAGGATATTGTCATTGCTTTTGCCATATTTTCTCACCTTTTTTTAATATTGCTTGCTTTGCGGGAGGATGATATTCCCCGCAGCAATTGTTTCTGTGGAACGCCGAGGGCGGCGTTCCCTACGGTTGCTATTTCGGGACGTTGAGGACGCCGCCCTCTGCAAATTGTTTATTCAATATAAATACGTGGTACACGCTTGGAAATGCCGCATACTACTTCGTAGCCTATAGTTCCGTATATCTGAGCAAGGTCATCGGCGGTAATGCGGTCATCGCCTTCCTTGCCGATAAGGGTGACGATATCGCCTGCCTTGGCCTCGGGAACGTCGGAAACGTCTATCATCAGCTGGTCCATGCAGACACGGCCTGTTATCTTGCAGCGCCTGCCATGAACGAGTATCTCTCCCTTTGAACTGAGAAGGCGTGAATAGCCGTCAGCGTAGCCGATAGTTACGGTAGCTATACGCATTTCACGGTCAGCTCTGAATGTTCTGCCGTAGCTTATGCAGTCGCCCTTGTTCACGGTCTTGACATGGGAGATGACAGCTTTCAGCTCCATGAGAGGCTCAAGTCCCTCCGGGATATCAAGGCTTACATCGGGATGCAGACCGTAGAGGATGATACCTGCACGGGAAAGAGTGCTTCTTTCGCTGTTTCTGTAGCAGGTAGCGGCACTGTTCATGAAATGGAGATGTGGCAGCTTTATGCCCTGTGCAGCCAGAACATCGTATGTATCTGTGATGAATTTCTCCTGCTTGTCGGTGTATGCTATATTATCGGGATCATCGCTGTCTGCAACGGCAAAATGAGTGTAAATGCCCTCGACGGACAACTTGTCTATCTTCATCATCTCGGCTATCTCTGCGGCGCACTGCTGGGGAGTATCATGCTTCAGACCGATACGACCCATGCCTGTGTCTATTTTTATGTGGCAGCGGATAGGCTGAGGAGTGTTCTGAACGAGTGCTTCTGCGTATTCTGTGGAAACTACGCCCTGTATGATGTTGTACATCGATATTTCGTGGGCGTACTCGGGGGGAGTGTAGCCGAGAATGAGTATCTCTCCCTGGGGAGCAAATTTCCTTACGGCAATTGCTTCGTCAAGGTTTGACACCGCAAAATATCTTATGCCGCAGTCATTAGCGAGACAGCGGACGATATGCTCGTCACCGTGACCGTAAGCATCGGCTTTTACAACTGCCATTATCTCGGTGCTTCCGGAATTGAGACTGCGGATTATCTCAACATTTTTTCTCAGCTGAGGCAGCGAAACTTCTGCCCATGCTCTTTTAAGGTAAGGCTTCATACTTATCTTCCTTTCATTTGTTCTCATTATTTTTTCAGCTGTTATCTCAACAGCGCAACTATTGAATAGATAATTTTAAAAATTACTTGAAATGTATAATAAAATATGGTATAATCGGTAATGATATTTCCGATATTATTATTTATAGTGGAGGTGTTCCATGCTTACATCCCTTGATTCGGGGGCTGTGCTTATCAGTCCTGAGAATGCGGAGCTTCGTCCGCAGCGGACGATCTGTATTACGGGACACCGTGAAAAGGCTATACTTCCTTATAAAGACGATCCTGAGAATATCCATATGACCCGTGCTGCGGTAAGGCTCATGCTTTACCGTTATATCGATATGGCCATAGAGAAAGGCTATACCGATTTTTTCAGCGGTCTTGCCGACGGCACAGACTTATGGGCTGCGGAGTATGTTCTCCTGAAAAAGCAGAACAACAAGGATATCAGGCTCATCGGAGCGATGCCGTTCCTGAAACATTCACGTTTTTTCCACAAGGATGTGCGGAGTCTGCTGTGCGATGTTGAAAAGAATGCCGACTGCCTTATACTTCTCAACAGTGACCCTTCGGTGGTCTACGGCAAAAACTGCAGACAGGGAACGGATGCAGATCTCTATAAGGTGCGGAATTATTACATGGCTGACAACTCTGCCGCTGTGCTTGCTTTTTTCGATGAGCGCAATCCACGCTCGGGCACTGCACAGACAGTCAACTACGCCCTGAGACAAGGCAAAAAAGTGCAAAGTTTCGGGCTTTCTGACGTTTATCATCTCATGGATGAGGCGGGCGCCAGCTTCAGGAATATCGGACGTATTGTCAAGGAGCTTGACAATATTTTCTGAAATGTCCTCTTTATATTATATCACAAACCTGTGAATTTGCAATATCATATTTCAACATTTTTCATCTTCTTCGGGAATGTCTGTTCGTTTTCAACAGACTGTTGAATCTTGTGTTTAAACATCATCGGGGAAAACACAATGTTGAAAATGTGGAAAACTATGTTGATAAACGCATTTACGCAGATAAGTTTTTAACGTCCCGTTTGGGAAAACTTTTTTATTCATTTTCCGACGAATATTTTTTTCTTTCGTCTTTATACACATAGTTGAGATACCGCAAGAATTTGGTATCCGTAAAAAAATTACAGAAAGGAGCCATACATCATGGCAAAAAGAAAATCGGGCTCAATTGCAGTACCGTTTCTCGTTACGATCTTTATCGGTCTTATCTTAGTGGGAGGTGCTGCATACGGAATTTACCGATATTTCGGCTTCGGACAGACTGACGTTCCGCCTGAGCCGACTCCCAGAACAAGTCAGACTATCACCTACGCTGATAACCATACCGTTCTTCTCATACTCGATGAACCCGAGCAGAGATGCTCATCCACATTCGTCCTTATGCGTTCACTTCCTATTAAAAAGGAGATCGTCTTCATCGGACTTCCTACAAATACCATCTCCCTCATCGACGGCACACAGCAGGGTCTGAAGGAGAATTACGACAGAGGCGGCGCTAATGCAGCTGTTGACTTTGTACAGAAGGCATTCGGCATCACCATCGACAGATACATGAAGTTCGATTCCACATCGTTCAAGAAGGTATGTGACATCTTCGGCGGCGTAAGCTACGAAGTAAACGTTGATATCGCAGGCTTCAAGGGCGACGGCAGCAGCGAATACATGAACGCTTCACAGATCGAGACATTTGTTACTTACTCAATGTTCAAGGGCGGAGAGAGAGAACGTGCACTCCAGAGTGCTGCACTCCTTGCTGCTATGGTGAATCAGGCTGACGGCAAGCGTATCGCTGACGGTTTCGACGGAAGCTTCAACTCCATCATCAACCTTATCTCGGATACAACTGTTACCAGCGTTGACTACAAGAACCACAAGACAGCTATCAAGAATATGTTCGAGAACGGTACCTCCATCGCTCTGTCCATCACTATCGACGGTACAGACGCAGACAAGGACTTCCTCCCCAGCGATAACTTCATCAAGAGCATCGTTGAGAATTACTTCACTGACGAAAATCTCAACTCGGATGTTCCTCCTGTAGTTGCTGACGGCGGCGAAAACGGTGAGGCAGCTGAACCCATAACAGAGGAAAGAACAACTATCAACGCTCCCCTTGAGACAGGTGAGGCTATCGGCGAAGATGAGATCGTTACTGTTCCCGAGGAGACACAGCCTGCTGAAACCCAGCCGGAAGAAACTCCTGCTGAGGAGGCTCCCGCAGAGGAAGCAGCTGCTGAATAAGGACCATGTACAATAATATATTTGATACACACGGCCACTATGCCGATCACGCTTTCGATGAGGACAGGGACGAGTTGCTGAGTACTCTTCCCGGAAAAGGCGTGAGATTTGTCACTCTCCCGGGTTCGGATGATGAGGATTCCGCCATGAATGCGGAACTTTCGCAGAAATATGACTACATCTATGCAGCAGCAGGATTTCATCCCGAATATGCTGACAGATGCCCTGCGGACCATATCGACATCACGAGAGCGATAATCAGGAATAATCCCAAAGCTGT
>OCVV012844200.1_pt1 | contig 12971 bp, 26 predicted proteins | sample 1539721 | NCBI WGS metagenome assembly OCVV01 (sample SAMN02144230, study PRJEB22623) | gut metagenome | biome: sheep rumen | host: Ovis aries | place: New Zealand
ACAGCAGCTCCGCTTCGCAATCCGCGAAGGTGGCCGTACCGTCGGCGCTGGCTCCGTCACTGAAATCATCAAGTAAGGAATAACAATGGCTGGTGAACGCATTCGTATTTGCTTGAAGTCGTTCGATCATCGTATGATTGATCGTTCCGCTCAAGACATCGTAAATACGGCAAAGAACACGGGAGCCCGCATCGCGGGTCCGATCCCTCTCCCGACCAAGATTCAGAAGTACACGGTTCTTCGCTCTCCGCACGTCGATAAGGCGTCCCGTGAACAGTTCGAATCTCGTACCCACAAACGCTTGATTGACATTCTGGACGCTACTCCGCAGACCGTTGATTCCCTGATGAAGTTGGAATTGCCGGCAGGTGTCGAAGTCGAAATTAAGGTGTAATACAAATGAACGGTATTCTCGCAAAAAAATTGGGAATGACCCAGGTGTTCACGGAACAGGGCGAATGCGTTCCTGTAACGGTTCTCGAAGCCGGTCCGTGCGTGGTCGTTTGCCACAAGACTGAAGAAAAAGATGGCTATACCGCGATTCAGGTCGGTTTTGGCCTCGTCAAGGAAAGTCGCGCTGATAAGGCTACGATCGGTCACTTCAAGAAGGCTAACCTCGATGTCCGTGGTTACCTCGCAGAATTCGATGTGGAAAACCTCGAAGACTGGCCGATTGGTAAGGAATTCGGTGCTGCTGATTTCGCAGACGCTAAGCTCGTTGACGTCTCTGGTATTTCCAAGGGTCACGGCTTCTCCGGTACTGTGAAGCGTCATGGCTTCCATACGGGTCCGCGTGGTCACGGTACTCACAACATTCGTGAACCGGGTGGCCTTTCTGCTCACTCCTATCCGGGTCGTGTTTTCCCGGGTAAGAAGATGGCTGGTCAGTATGGTAACAAGAAGGTCACTGTCAAGCACCTCCAGGTTGTTAAGGTTGACGGTGAACGCAATTTGATCTTTGTTCGCGGTGCTGTTCCGGGCCCGAAGAATGGAGTCATCGTGGTGAGGAAAGGCTAATGGCAAAGGCAAAGCTCTACGCCGCTAGCGGCGAATTTAAGAACGAAATCGATCTCCCAGCGGTTTTCGATACTGAGGTTAACAAGGTTTGCATTTACTTGCATATCAAGGCAATCCTCAACAACCGTCGTCAGGGCACTGCTCAGACCAAGACTCGCTCTCAGGTCAGCGGTGGTACGACAAAGCCGTGGAAGCAGAAGGGTACCGGTCGCGCTCGCGCTGGTCAGAACACTTCCGCAGTTTGGGTTCGTGGTAACAAGGCTCATGGTCCGAAGTCCCACGACTACTTCGAAAAGGTGAACAAGAAGGTGAAGCGTCTCGCTTTCCACTCTGCCCTTTCCGATAAGGCTCAGGAAGGCAAGATCCTCGTGTTCGAAAGCCTCTCTTTCGAAACTCCGAAGACCAAGGACTTCCTCTCTGTGGTTAAGAAGGCTGGCCTCGAACAGCGCAACGCGCTCTTCCTCGTCGGCTCGAACGATAAGAATCTCCGTCTCTCCTCTGCCAACGTTCCTTGGGTTCGTACGGCTCGCGTGCAGGACGTGAACACTTATGATCTCGTTCGTGCAAACAATATCGCGATCTCCCAGGAAGCTCTGGGTGAACTCACTGGAGGTTCCAGATGAAAGAACTCCACGAAATTCTGAAAGAACCGCACATCACTGAAAGTTCTTCCAAGAATATGGTTAACCCGCGCACGGGTGTCCATCAGTATGTTTTCAAGGTCGGTCTTGATGCTACCAAGCAGGAAATCAAGAACGCTATCGAATCCCGCTTTGGCGTGAAGGTCGATTCCGTGAATACCTTGATCAACCGTGGCAAGATGAAACGTGTACGCATGGCTGTAGGCAAGAAGTCCAACTGGAAGAAGGCTTACATCACATTGAAGGCTGGCAACAAGATTGCCGAGTTTGAAGGAGTGTAACTATGGGTCTGAAAAGCTATAGACCTCTTACCCCGACTCTGCGTTACAAGCAGCTGAACGATAAGAAGGAAATCACTGCTGACAAGCCGTACAAGCCTCTTACCGTTGGCAAGAAGCGCAGCTCTGGCCGTAGCAACGTGGGTGAAATCACCTCTCGTCGCCGCGGTGGTGGCCACAAGAAGGCTTACCGTATTATTGACTTCAAGCGTAATCGCGCTGGCATTCCGTGCACAGTCGAAACGATTGAATACGATCCGAACCGTTCTGCTCGCATCGCTCTCGTGAAGTACGCAGACGGCAAGCGTCAGTACATCATTGCTCCGGCTGGCATCAAGGTCGGTGACGTTCTTAACTCCGGTGTCGGTGCTGAATACCGCGTCGGTAATGCTCTTCCGCTGAAGGACATTCCGCTCAACGCAACGATTCACAACGTCGAAATGATTCCGGGCAAGGGCGCTCAGATTGCTCGATCCGCCGGTGCTGGTGCGGAACTGATTGCTAAGGATGGCAAGCTCTGCCAGGTCCGTCTCCCGAGTGGCGAAATCCGCTACATCCCGGAAGATGCTCTCGCAACAGTGGGTCAGGTTTCCAACATCGATCACATGAATGAATCTTCGGGTTCTGCAGGTCGTTCCCGCTGGCTCGGTATTCGTCCGTCCGTCCGTGGTGTCGTGATGAACCCGGTCGACCACCCGCTCGGTGGTGGTGAAGGTCGAACCTCCGGTGGTCGTCACCCGGTTTCTCCGTGGGGCAAGCCGGCCAAGGGTAAGAAAACTCGTAACAACAAGCGTACTGACCACTACATCGTGCGTCGTCGCCAGAAGAAGAGGGCATAAGCTATGTCGAGATCCCTTAAGAAAGGTGCTTTCGTGGATTCCCACGTTTTGGTTAAGACCAAGGCGATGAACAGCTCCGACAAGAAGCAGCCCATCAAGACCTGGTCCCGTCGTTCTACCATCATTCCTGACATGGTCGGTTTGACTTTCGCTGTGTACAACGGCAAGCAGTTCATTCCGGTTTATGTTACGGAAAACATGGTTGGTCACAAGCTCGGTGAATTCTCTCCGACCCGTACCTTCCGCGGTCACCGTAAGGTTGAAACTGCAGGAGGAGCCAAGTAATGAAAGCTACAGCAAAAGTAAAGAATATCCGCTACGGTGTGCTCAAGCTCCGTTTGGTTGCGGATTTGGTTCGTGGCAAGTCTGTTGATCAGGCTTTCGCAATTCTCTCCGTTCTTCGCAACAAGAAGAAGGGTGCTCCGATCGTCGAAAACGCTTTGAAGTCTGCTGTTGCAAACTTCAAGCAGAAGGCTCCGGGTGCCGTCACTACGGAAGAACTCAAGATCGATTCCATCTATGCTGATGGTGCTACGATTATGAAGCGTATGCGTCCGCGTTCCCATGGTAGCGCAGACCGTATCGCTAAGCCTTTGTCCCACTTGACCGTCGTTGTTGCTGACAACGCTGATAAGGAGTAAACTATGGGTCAGAAATCTCATCCGTATGGTCTTCGTCTCGGCGTCATCGACGACTGGCAGTCCAAGTGGTATGCCGAAAGCGATAAGTTCGCAGACTTCCTTTATGAAGACATCGTCCTTCGTCGCTACTTGATGAAGCGCTTCGAACATGCCTCTCTTGCTAAGGTTGGCATCGAACGCACCGTCAAAAAGGTGAATGTGAACCTCTTCACCGCCCGTCCGGGTGTCGTGATTGGTAAAAAGGGCGAAGAATTGGAACGTTTGAAGAGCGAACTCCAATATCTTACCGGCAAAGAAATCTATATTAGCGTCCACGAAATCAAGCGTCCGGAAGCTGATGCGAAACTCGTTGCCGAAAACATTGCTCGTCAACTTGAAAAGCGTGTTTCCTTCCGTCGCGCGATGAAGCGTGCGATGCAGAGCGCAATGCGCATGGGCGTCGAAGGCGTGAAGATTCAGTGCGGTGGCCGTCTCGGTGGTGCTGAAATCGCTCGCGTTGAAAAGTATGCTGAAGGTCGCGTACCTCTGCACACCCTTCGTGCTGACATCGATTATGCAACTGCTACCGCTAAGACCGTTTACGGTTCTGTCGGTATCAAGGTCTGGATCATGCACGGCGAAAAAATTGGTAAGGACGTCTTTTCGTCTGAACCGAAGAGAGAGAAGTAATTATGCTGAGTCCTAAAAGAACTAAGTTCCGCAAAGAACAGAAACGTCGCATGAAGGGACGCGCCACTAGCGGTGACACCCTTGCTTTCGGCGTGTACGGTATGCAGGCTCTTGAAAAGTGCTGGATCACTGCACGTCAGATCGAAGCCGCTCGTATTACGATGACTCGTACCATCAAGCGTGGTGGTCACGTCTGGATCCGCATCTTCCCGAGCAAGCCGGTCACTCGTCACCCTGCCGAAGCCCGTATGGGTAAGGGTAAGGGCGCAGTTGAATTCTGGGCAGCAGTGGTTCTCCCGGGCCGCATCATGTTCGAAATGGACGGCGTTGATCGCGATCTCGCTTTCAAGGCTCTCCGTGATGCTGCACAGAAGTTGCCGATCAAAGTTAAAATCGTGGAGGCTTCGGAAATCTAATGAAAGCACGCGAACTCAAAGAATTGAGCACCGAACAGCTTAAGGAAAAGCTCTCCCAGCTCAACCTCGACTTGTTCAACAACCGGTTCTCTGCTAAGACTGGCAACAGTGTAGAGAAGCCTGTGACGGCACGCGCTATCCGTAAGGACATCGCACGCGTCAAGACCATTCTTACCGAAAGGGCCAAGGCTTAAGCCGGCAGGAGCAAAAAATGGATAGAAACTCTCGTAAAGTGAGACAGGGTGTCGTTTCGTCTAGCGCTATGGACAAGACGATCACGGTTGTGGTTGAAGACCGCAAGCGTCACCCGATTTACAACAAGATCATGAAATCCACGTCTAAGTTCAAGGCTCATGACGAAAAGAATGAAGCCGAAGTGGGCGATACCGTGGAAATTATGGAAACCCGTCCCCTTTCCGCAACGAAGCGCTGGCGCTTGGTTCGAATTGTGGCTAAGAAGAAGTAATCCTTCTGGAGTAAGGCGAATAATATGATTCAAGAAGAAACAAGACTGGTCGTGGCCGATAACAGCGGTGCGAAGGAAGTCGCCTGCATCCGAGTTTTGGGTGGATCTAACCGACGCTATGCAAGCATCGGTGACGTCATCAAGGTAGCTGTCAAGGACGCTATCCCCCAGAGCAAGGTGAAGAAAGGCTCTGTCGCAGATGCTGTCGTGGTCCGTACACGCAAGGAAATCAGTCGCAAGGACGGATCTCTCATCCGTTTCTCCGACAACGCTGTCGTCCTCATTACGAAAGACGGCGAACCCCGTGGAACCCGTATCTTTGGACCTGTGGCTCGCGAACTTCGTGACCACAATTTCACAAAGATTATCTCTCTCGCACCCGAGGTGCTCTAATGTCTAACATCAAGAAGAACGATAACGTGAAGGTTATCTCCGGCTCCTATAAGGGAAAGACCGGTGCCGTGCTCAGCGTGGATCCGCAGAAGGGTCGCGTGATTGTTGCTGGCGTGAACGTTCACAAGCGTCATGAAAAGCCGAGCCAGACCAATCAGACTGGTGGCATCGTTGAAAAGGAACTCCCGATTGACATCTCTAACGTGATGCTTCTCGAAGGTTCCACTCCGGTTCGTACTCGTCGTGTCCGTGAAGCGGACAAGAAGAGCGTTCGCGTGAGCGTCAAGTCCGGAAAGGCTCTGTGAGGTCGTAACTATGAGCACAATGAAGAAAGATGTTTACGAAAAGACCGTAGTTCCGGCTCTCCAGGAAAAGTTCGGTTATAAGAACGTGATGCAGATTCCGCGTCTGCAGAAGATCGTTATCAACATGGGTGTTGGCGCTGCTGCTTCCAACCGTAAGGTCTTGGATGAAGCTCTTGACACTCTCGCTGCGATCACCGGTCAAAAGCCGGTTGTGACGAAGGCTCGCAAGGCAATTTCCAACTTCAAGCTCCGCGAAGGTCTTGGAATTGGTGCTAAGGTGACCCTCCACGGCGAAAACATGTGGGATTTCCTCTATCGCTTTATCAACATTTCCTTGCCGCGCGTGCGTGACTTCCGTGGTCTTCCGCGTCGTGGTTTCGATGGCAGCGGTAACTACACGCTCGGCATCAAGGAACAGTCGATCTTTGTGGAAATCGATATTGACAAAATCTCTACGACTCTCGGTATGGACATTTCTTTCGTGACCTCCGCTAAAACGGATGACGAAGGACGTGCTCTGCTCGAAGGTCTTGGTCTCCCCTTCAGGAAGTAAGGTATACCATGGCAAGCAGAAGAATGATTGAAAAGTGCAAGCGCACCCCGAAATACACGGTTCGTGGGTATCATCGCTGCAAGCGTTGCGGTAGACCGCACGCTTATATGCGTCGCTTCGGTTTGTGCCGTATTTGCTTCCGCGAAATGGCACTCGCCGGTGAAATTCCGGGTATCACCAAATCTTCCTGGTAAGGAGCATTAACAAATGGCAACAGATACTATCGCCGATATGCTCACTCGCATCCGCAATGCCGTCGCGGCAAAAGCGCCTGTGGTGGACATCCCTGCCAGCAACCAGAAGCGTGAAATCGCTCGCGTTCTGCAGGAAAAAGGTTTCATTAAGAAGTTCGTCGTCGTTGAAGATGGCAAGCAGGGAATTCTCAAGATTCTCCTCCGCTACACGAACGGCGTTCCGGCAATCCAGGGCATCCAGCGCGTTAGCCGCTCGGGTCTTCGTATCTACAGCGATGTAGCGAAGCTTCCGCGCGTTCGCAACGGTCTTGGCTATGCTATTATCTCCACTTCCAAAGGTGTGATGACTGACCACGAAGCTCGCAAGGAAAATGTGGGCGGCGAAGTCATCGCAAAGGTCTGGTGAGGTAGAAGATGTCTCGTATCGGAAAAGCTATCATTCATATCCCTGCAGGCGTTAAGATTGCAGTGGATGGACAGAACATCCAGGTCGAAGGCAAGCTTGGCAAACTCTCTACCAAGGTGCACGACCTCATCAAGATCAATCTCGACGGCGACAAGCTTTCTTTCGAACGTCCGGATGATTTGAAGTTCACTCGCGCTATTCACGGCACGACCCGCGCTCTCGTTGCGAACATGGTCGAAGGCGTTTCCAAGGGTTTCGAAAAGAACCTTGAAATCGTCGGTGTCGGTTATCGTGTTGAACAGAAGGGCAAGGATTTGAACCTTGTTCTCGGCTTCTCTCACCCGGTCATCTACAAGGCTCCGGAAGGAATCACCTTGAAGGCTGTTGATCCGCTCAAGATCAGCGTCACGGGTATTGATAAGCAGAAAGTTGGTCAGGTTGCAGCAGAAATTCGCAAGTACCGTCGTCCGGAACCGTATAAGGGCAAGGGCGTTAAGTATGTTGGCGAATACGTCCGCCGCAAGCAGGGCAAGAAGACAGGTAAATAAGGTAACGTTATGGCTGTTATTGCAAAGAAAAGACTTGAGTCCAGAATTGCGCGTCATGCACGTGTTCGCAAGACCGTCAACGGTACCCCCGAACGTCCGCGTCTTGCTGTCCGTCGTACGCTTTCTAACATGATCGCTCAGATCATTGACGACGTTTCTCACAAGTCCTTGGTCCAGGTTTCTACCTCTTCTAAGGATTTCCAGGCTAAGTTCGGTGAACTCACCAAGACCGAACAGAGCAAGAAACTCGGTAATCTCATCGCTGATGAAGCGAAGGCTAAGGGCATCTCTGCTGTTGTCTTCGATCGTGGCGGTTACATTTATCACGGTCGCGTTCAGGCTCTCGCAGAGGGAGCTCGTGAAGGCGGACTCCAATTCTAAGAGGTACACTTTGGAACGCGAAGCTCAAGTTTCTGAATTTGAAGACAGAGTTGTGCACATCAATCGCTGTGCCAAGACCGTGAAGGGCGGACGTCGTATGTCCTTCAGTGCTCTCGTTGTCGTTGGCAACAAGAAGGGCAAGATTGGTGTTGGCCTCGGCAAGGCTAAGGAAGTTTCCGAAGCTATCCGTAAGGGTACCGAAGCGGCTCAGCGCAACCTCATCGAAGTGAACGTTCAAGACGGAACCATTCCGCACGATGTCGAAATCAAGTACGGTGCAACTCGCATCCGCTTGATCCCGGCTGCTCCGGGTACTGGCGTTATCGCCGGTGCTGCTGCTCGTGCAGTTTTGGAACTCGCTGGCGTCCACAACATTCTTACCAAGATCTATGGTTCTTCCAATCCGAGCACCGTGGTGCAGGCTTGCATCGAAGGTCTCACTTCTCAGAAGAACAAAAATGACTACGCTGCATTGCGCGGTCAGAACGCCTGAGGTCTAAGAAATGAAAAAAGTGAGAATTACCCAAGTTAAGGGAACGATCCACACCCAGCCGAAGCACAAAGCTAACATCGCTGCTCTCGGTCTTCATGGTATTGGAACCTCTAACGAAGTTACATTGACTCCGGCCATCCAGGGCATGATCAATGCAGTTCGTTTCTTGATCAAGGTCGAGGAGATTTAATCATGCAACTCAATAGTATCAATCCTGCCAAGAGCGCTCTGACGAAGGGTCGTAAGCGTATTGGTCGCGGTCCGGGCTCCGGTTGGGGTACGACTGGCGGTCGTGGTCAGAAGGGTGCTGGTGCTCGTAAGAGTGCTAAGGCCGGTCGTGTTGCTTTTGAAGGCGGCCAGATGCCGATGCATCGCCGCATTCCGAAGCGCGGCTTCAAGACCCAGTTTGCTCGTGATACGCAGATCGTGAACCTCAAGGCTATCGAAAACTCCGGCGTTGTCGAATTCGACGCAAAGGTTCTTTTCGACCAGGGTCTCGTTCGCAGCGTCAAGAAGCCGATCAAGGTTCTTGGCTACGGCACGATTTCTAAGGCTGTCACGCTCAAAGTCAACGCTATCAGCGAAAAGGCCAAGGCGGCTGTTGAAGCTGCTGGCGGCAAAGTTGAGATCGTCTAATAATGGAAGCTCTGAAGAAAGCTATTGACGGATTCGTCAACGCCTTCAAGATGGAAGACCTGAGGAAGAGAATTCTCTTTACCTTGGGGATTCTTATCGTGTATCGCATCGGATCGCACATTACTATCCCAGGTGTGGATGCCACGGTTTTGGCTGAATACTTCCGCAACAGTAACAACATGTTCGGTTTGTATGACTCCTTCACCGGTGGTGCTTTCGCAAAGGCGACGGTTTTTGCCTTGGGCATTATGCCGTACATCAGCGCAAGCATTATCATTCAGCTGATGGGTTCGGTGATTCCTGCGATTCAAATGCTTCAGAAAGAAGGCCAAGAAGGTCGCGCGAAGCTTAACCAGTATACGCGCTACTTCACGGTTCTCCTCGGTGCTCTTCAGGGCTGGGGTGTGGCCGTTTGGCTTTCTAGCTTGAAAATTTCCACCGCAACCGGTACGGGTATTTCTGTGCTTACGGACGGTTTCCAGTCCGGACTTGGAAATATCGGCTTCCGGTTACTTGCTACGCTTACCTTCACCACGGGAACTATCTTTGTAATGTATCTCGGTGAGAGAATCACTGCAAAGGGTGTTGGTAACGGAATCTCCCTGATAATCTTCGCCGGTATTGTAGGCGGACTTCCGAGAGCATTCTTCCGCGAACTCGAAATGTTTACCGAAGGCATTCAGCCGCTTCTCGTCGAGATCTTCATCTTGGCAGTGGTTGTGGCTATCATCGGTTTCATTGTGTTTGTGGAACAAGCTGTTCGTCGTATTCCGCTTCAGAGCCCGCGCAGAGTGGTCGGACGCAAGGTGATGGGTGGCCAGGCTAGTTATTTGCCGTTCAAGGTGAATACGGCTGGTGTCATTCCGGTTATCTTCGCCTCTTCCATTATGTTCGTGCCCGCGATTATCGCTTCGTGGATGCCAAACGTGAGCTGGGCTCAGTCCTTTGCTGGCGTCTTCATTCCTGGCCATCTCACGTACAGTGTGATTTTCGCCGTGCTGATTATCTTTTTTACTTACTTCTATACGGCTATCCAATACAACCCCACAGATATTGCGGATAACCTCAAGAAGTCGGGTGGTTTTATTCCGGGCATTCGTCCGGGAAAGAAGACCGCTGAGTATATTGACCACATTTTGACCCGCATTTCGCTCCCGGGATCCATTTTCCTGGCTGTAATTAGCGTTGGTCCGCTTCATTTGAAAGACGCTTTGAATATGTCTTTCTATATTGGTGGTACCTCGGTCTTGATCGTGGTCGGTGTTGCGCTGGATACGCTTCGTCAACTCGAAGCCCATCTCAATACCAATAACTACGCAGGTTTCCTTAAGCATGGCCGCATTCGCGGCAGGATGGCGTCCTAGTGGCTAAAGAAGAAGGCATTCAAGTAGAAGGCGTTGTGTTAGAAGCTCTTCCAAACGCGTTCTTCCGTGTTGGCCTTGAAAATGGTCACGAAATCCTCGCTCATGTTTCTGGAAAAATGCGCCGGCATTTTATCCGCATCTTGCCGGATGACAAAGTGTTGGTCGAAATTTCCCCGTACGACTTGTCTCGGGGAAGGATCACCTACCGTTACAAGTAATAGGGACAAAAAAGGTTAGAACCTATGAAAATCAAAGCCTCCATCAAACCTAGATGTGAAAACTGCAAGATCGTTCGTCGCAAGGGCGTTCTTCGCGTCATCTGTTCTAAGAATCCCCGTCACAAGCAGAGACAGGGTTAGGAGATTTTATGGCACGTATTGCTGGTGTCGACTTGCCGAGAAACAAGACCGTCGAGTATGGTCTTACGGCTATCTACGGAGTCGGTCTTTTCACCTCTCGTAAGATTTGTGCTCAGTTGGGCATCGATCTCAAGAAAAAGTGCGATGACTTGACAGAAGAAGAACAAGGTAAGATTCGTCACGTACTCGAAGACGAATATTCTGTGGAAGGTCAGCTTCGCGCAGAAACAACCTTGAACATCAAGCGTCTTCAAGATATCGGATGCTATCGCGGTTCCCGTCATTTGAAGCATTTGCCGGCCCGTGGTCAGCGTACCCGTACAAACGCTCGCACTCGCAAGGGTCCGAAGAAGACCGTTGCTAACAAGAAGAAGTAAGGAGACGATCCGTGGCAGACGAAGAAGTTAAAGAAACCGTTCCGGCCGCTGCAGAAGCTGCTGCTTCCGCCGAAGAAAAGGTTAAGAAAGGTAAGAAGCGTGTTGACGTGCAGGGCATTGCCTGCGTTAACGCATCCTTCAACAACACTATCGTGTCGATCACTGACGCTCGTGGCAACGTTGTTGCTTGGGGTTCTCCGGGAAACTCCGGTTTCAAGGGCTCCCGCAAGAGCACTCCGTTCGCAGCTCAGCTCGCTGCTGAAGCCGCTGCTCACAAGGCATACGACCTCGGCATTCGCAAGGTTGATGTCCGCGTGAAGGGCGCAGGTGGTGGACGTGAATCCGCCGTTCGCGCAATCAAGAACGCTGGCATCGAAGTGCTGACGATTCGCGACGTGACCGGTGTTCCGCACAACGGATGCCGTCCTAAGAAGAAGAGAAGAGTTTAATCTCAACAGGGGAAAACGCCAATGATGTGGAAATCTCTCCAAATGCCACGCAGTTTCCAGAAAGTGGAAACCCGCGAAGACGGACGTTACGCCAAGTTTGTCGTGGAAGCCCTGGAACGCGGTTGGGGTATTACCATCGGTAATGCTCTTCGCCGTACGCTCCTTTCCTCGCTGCAAGGTGCGGCTATCGTCTCCGTGAAAATCGCTGGAGTCGAGAAGGAATTCTCGTCCATTCCGGGAGTGAAGGAAGATGTCACGGATATCATCCTGAACTTGAAGAGCATTCGCGTTAAGCTGCTCTCCGATCACGACGAAACGCTCCGCTTGGATATGTCTGGTGACGGTGAAATCACCGCTGCAAACATCGAGGAGAATCCCAACGTGGTGATCCTTACCCCGGATGTCCATATTGCGACGCTCTCCGGAAATGCTTCTTTGAGCATGGAGCTCAAGGTCTCTTCCGGACGCGGCTATGTGGTTGCAGACGAGTTGAAGAACCCGGACGCCCCGATCGGTGAAATTGCCATGGATGCTAACTTCAACCCGGTGTTGAAGGTGGCTATGCATGTTAGCGACACTCGCGTGGGTCAGAAGACGGACTACAACCGTTTGGAATTGGAAATCACGACTGATGGTTCCATTGATCCTGAAGACGCTCTTGCTTATGCAGCAAAGCTCCTCGTGGACCACTTGGAAGCCTTCATCAACTTCGAAGGCGATCTCGAATCTCCGGAAGAATTGGTGCAGGACGAAGAACGTCAGCGTATTGCCAGCCGCCTCCGTATGCGCGTGGACGAACTCGAACTCTCCGTTCGTTCCAGCAACTGCCTCCGTATGGCCAACATCCATACGATTGCAGAACTTGTTCGCAATAAGGAACAGGACATGCTGAAATACAAGAACTTCGGTCGGAAGTCCTTGGTTGAACTTAACGAGGTATTGACGTCGATGGGCTTAAGCTTCGGCATGAACGTCGATGAATACTTGAAGGATTAAGAAAAATGAGACACGGTGTAAAGAACAAGAAACTCGGTGTGAACGCACAACATAAGCGTGCCATCCTCCGTAGCCTCGCGACTTCCATCCTCGAAAAAGGCCTGGAAGAGGATCAGCTCAACCGCTCTGTGCGCACGACTCTCCTCAAGGCTCGCCTTGTCCGCGGTGTTGTGGATCGCTTGGTGACCTATGCAAAGAAGGGTGACCTCTCCGCTCGTCGTGAAGCTGCTCGTATCGTTCGTGACCCGAAGGTCCTCCAGGGACTCTTCGACGTGATTGGCCCGCGCTATAAGGACCGCAATGGCGGTTACACTCGCGTGCTGAAGCTCGGTCCGAACCGCGCTGGTGACGCTGCTGAAATGGCTTTGGTTTCTCTCGTTGAAGACGAAATCAAGGCTAAGAAGGCTCCGAAGGCTGACGCTCCGGCTGCTGATGCAAAGCCGATTGACATGGTCAAGGGCGCTGCTAAGGAAGCGGAAAAGTAAATCGTTCCAGATTTCGAAAGACCCGGCTTTAACGAGCCGGGTTTTTTGTATTTTATGACAACTAT
>OCVV011265101.1_pt1 | contig 12970 bp, 8 predicted proteins | sample 1539721 | NCBI WGS metagenome assembly OCVV01 (sample SAMN02144230, study PRJEB22623) | gut metagenome | biome: sheep rumen | host: Ovis aries | place: New Zealand
AGCAAAAATACCAGCTACCTTCTGGCGTCAGAAAACTAAAGAGTTTGTTTACAAAATTCTATTGGCCTCTCACCTTCCTGAGGGGCCGATTTTCATAACTTTCCGCCCACATCTTTGTTGGGAACTATTCTTTATTCGTCGGAATAAATGTTTATTTGCTACGGATTATCGGCCGATTTTTGGTTGTAGGAAATAAAAAGCCTTCGACAGGAAATGATGCCACAAATCCCACAAACATTTTGTAAATTTGCGAACATAGACCAAAGACCCTATGGGAGAAACACATATCATAGAATATAAGAGCATCTGGAAAGATGACTGGCTTGAGTGGATCTGTGGATTCGCCAACGCCAAAGGCGGCATCATGGAAATCGGCAAGGACAATGACGGAATAACCGTCGGCCTGCCCGGTATTCAAAACCTAATGGAGGTCATCCCGAACAAAATCGTAAACAAGCTTGGAATCGTTGCCGATGTTGACCAGATCAATGAAGGGGGCCATGACTTCATCCGCATCACAGTCCGCCCCGAGCCCAAGACCATAAGCCTTGACGGGAAGGTTTACTACCGTAGCGGAGCCTCCAACCAACTTCTCCGCGGCACGGCCCTGGAATCCTTCATCATGCGCAAGGCAAAGGCGACCTGGGATGGCCAGATCGTCCCCGGCGCCACCCTTGACGCCATTGACCCCGAAGCCATTCAATACTTCCTCCGCAAGGGTATTGCCAAAGGGCGCCTGCCCAAAGAAAGCAGCAATGATTCCATCGAGAAGGTCCTCAAGAACCTGGAAGTAATGACCGAAGAAGGAGACCTCACCATTGCCGCCCTCCTTCTCTTCGGCAAGAGCCCCCAGCACTACTGCCTCAACGCCCGCATCAAGATAGGCCGGTTCGGACAGACCCAAGCGGCCCTGATTGCGCAAGACCTCATCGGCGGCGATCTCATTCGCATGGCCGACAGGGTGATGGAAACCCTGGATGCGAAGTACCTGATTCGGCCCATCCACTATGAAGGCATGCAGCGCATCGAGCCGCTGGAACTCCCGGAAGACGGGCTCAGGGAGATACTCTACAACGCCATCTGCCACAAAGATTACCAAGGCCCGGACAGCCTGATGCGCGTTTTCGACGACCGCATCACCTTCTGGAACCAAGGCACTCTCCCTTCAGGCATAACTCCCGAATCCATCTTCCAGCCCCACGACTCCCATCCCAGGAACCGCCTCATTGCCAACGCCTTCTACATGGCCGGGTTTGTCGAGGCCTGGGGCCGCGGCTACGAACTCATCTCCGAGGCGTTCAAGGCAGAAGGTCTTGAAGTCCCCACACTCGTGGAGGCGGAAGGCGGCGTGCGTGTCACCATCAAACGCGAACTCTTCTACGCCATCCAGCAAGGCGGCAGGATTGACCCCAAAACCGGCAGACTTATCAAGGCCAATGACACCAAGGATGAACCCAAAGATGAACCCAAAAATCTATCTGATAGACAGCGGCTTATCATAAATTTAATTCCTTTTGGTGTCATGGAGGATGGACCCAAAAATGAACCCATTACCACCATGCTTCTGGTCAACAATCTTGGAATCTCCCGGAGCACTGTAAAACGTGAGTTGAAACTTCTTCAGGAGTTCGGATTCATAGAACATGTCGGTCCCTCCAACGGCGGCTACTGGAAACGTCTCAAATAGTTGTCACAGTGATTTGACACCTGCCACAAGCTTCACTCTAATCCGGCCTTCCACTATCCTGGGAGGCCGATTTTGCTTTCAAGTGGAAACGTATGTTGATAGAATACAGTGTATTTCGGTAACACCCTATGCTGGCCGATTACCCGGAGCTGGGAGTGACTGTTTCGCCGGTGCTGCAGCGGAATGCTTTGCCGGAGGACCGGGAGGCGCATATTGATATTGCCGACTGGCTGCTGAGGTATATGTTCGGGCCGGCGCATTTTTGTCATTCCGAGCGGAGCCCGGAGGGCGGAGTCGAGGAATCTCCTTGGCGCCGGGAGTTCCTGAAGATTGCCGATGTGCTTTCTCCGGAGAGTCATGCCGAGGTGGAGGCGCTGATTCGGGAGTTGGGGCTGGAGGTTTGGAGGGTGGAGAAGGCACATTATGGGGAACAGACTTCGTTATCATTTAAGAAAATACATTTGTCGACCCCGGCTTTCATCCATCTTTGCTACTAAAAGCCTCATTTGGATATTATTCACAATAATTTTTGTAAATTTGTAATCTACAATTTGCGATATGAAGAACAAGATCAAACAAGTGCTTGAAAGAAAGGGTGTAAAGCAGACCTGGTTGGCCGAACAATTGGGCAAAAGCCTTAATATGGTTAATTCTTATGTTAGGAACCGTTACCAACCCAGTCTTGAAACTTTATACAAGATCGCTGATCTTCTAAATGTTGAGATTGACGATTTGCTTTACTCAAAGGACGAACTAGCAAAGATGGATGATTAGCCCATCTAAGGAAACTAATCGTGAAAAAGATTAACAAACATAATATTGAGTTAGCATCAGAAGAGTTCATCCCGGACTTATCTGACATTTACAGTAGTCGCTATAGGGCCTTATTGGAACGACTCCAGTCGAGCATACCTACAAACTACATTGCTCTTTTTGAGAATGAGATTTCATCTGCGAATCAACTATCAGTTGACAAGTCGGAGGAAATTGAACTTCTGAAATATTTGGCAACACTGAATGTCCTTAAGGATTTAGTCCAACAAGGTTGGATTTTCGACATTAAAGACGGCATTCTGTCCCTTCGACTGGAGAGTATGAACCAAGACAGCAAGGAGTACATCAGATACCGTCTTAGTGCGGAAAGGAACGCACAATTCAGAATCCCCAGCGTAAAAAATTTTGTAAATAGCCTTGAGAGAGAACGCCTATATAACGGCCAGAAGGTAAGTGTTAAAAATCTTATAGGACGTGCCGATCTTATTCAAAAAGCCATTGATGCAGGCCAGACAATAACGAAGCCATACATACAACTGGTTACGGATGCAAAAGATGAGTATACTGGGATAATGCTTGGCGACATTTGGAGGTATTTCAGGTACACATGGTCAATACCATATAAAACCATGCCAGGCCGAAATCTCTTCTACTTGGTGCGAGATGCAAATTACCCATACCATCCGGTAATCGGAATTTTTGCTCTCGGCAATTCGGTACTTAATTTAACAGTACGCGATGATGATATTGGCTGGACTGTAGAATCCGTTAAACAATCATTGCAACGTAGGGAAGAGGTTTCCGAATGCGAGCAAATTATTTCTCACACTAATGGCAAGACGGTAAAAGCATGTGTCCGTAGATATCTTGAAACTGAAGCAGAATACTCAGAGAGGATTGTTGTTTTCTCTAATGAACTACTGCCTCATCTTATCAATAGCATTGATCGTTCGATTGAGGATATATACGTTCGAGATTTAGGTTATTACAAGCAGACAAAGTATCCTAAACAGGAGACAATCTGCCACCTGCAGGCTCTTGCAGAGCAGATGACAGAGAAATCTATAAATAACCGTATCCAAGAAGTAAATCCTGACTGGAGAAAAGAATCTCAAACTCCGTTGTATGTTAGGAAAAGAGCTGCGGAACTTTCTAAACTCTTGATTGCAAAGAAGACTATTCAATCCATTGATGGGGCCACTAATCTGGAAAAGTTAAGAAAACTACTGCAGAGCGAATCCGGTAGGAGAGCCATCAATACTGCCTTAATTGCTAATAGGAAGTGCAAGATTGGGTCAAACATGATGGAAATTATCGTCTGTGGCGCTATCCCTCCTTACAATGAATTATTAGGCGGGAAATTGGTAAGTATCCTTTCTTGCAGTCCGGTTGTAATCAAGGATTATACGGAAAAATATGCCAAACAAATCAGTATTATTGCCTCCAGAATGAAAGGTCAAAAAGTCATCAGGGATAGTCATTTAGTCTTTTTGGGGACGACCAGCCTATATTCCATGGGAAGCAGTCAATATAACAGAATTAAGGTGCCCCTTAGCACTGGGACTCAGATTGAATTTAAAGAGATGGGGATTACTGAGGGTTTTGGTACAGTATATTTTTCCAACGTTACGACTAACTTGTTCTCTAAAATATTGATTATTCAGGACGGTGGAAAGAAGATTAATCATGTTTTTGGCGAAGGTACCAGCCCTCGTTTCCGGCTAATTGGAAGAGGCCTGAAAAGTATTGGTGTAAAGGCGGAATCTTTCCTGAAGCACTATTCTCCACGAATAGTCTACTCCATTAATCTGGCTAAAAATACGAATCGATTCCTGATGGGCCTTGACCAAGCACCAGACTATGGATACGATATTCATTCTGAGCAAGAAGTCCAAAAATACACACAGGAAATGATTGACTATTGGTATGAGAGGTGGCTACTTATGAGAATCAAATCTGTAGACATCGACGAAAGACTCTCTCGGTTTAATAGTAAAGATATTCTTCTTAGCGAACTTTGTTAACGGCACAGATATGAGCAACGTTGATTTTATTAAGAAACTCTACAATGGAAAGAATTGCTATTCCGATCATATGGACCGGGAGCAATTAGAGTTGCTACACATTCATTCTTCAGTTGAAGACATTATCGTGAATCTTATACGCAAGAATAAGATTGTATTTCTTACCGGCAACCCTGGAGATGGGAAGACATTCATCATCAGGGCTATTGAAGACAGTATAAAAGGAGATGGTGTCTACATTGAGACAGATGTCAACAAGGTCGAAAAATACGAGACCATAGTAACTCGCATAGTGGATTGTTTCGAGAAGAATAAGGGTGCTATTATTGCCGTTAATGAGTATCCATTCTATAAACTTCAGCGCGAGATACGTAAAACTTCTCAAACTCTCTATGACCAGATACAGTTAGCTAAGAATACATGTATTACTTACGACATCTCGGATAGTAGAACGAGGGATGTAATAATCATCGATCTTAACGAACGAAATCTACTTGATGATAAGAGCAACATACCTGAGCAAATTCTTGATAAAATGTGCTCTCTTATATCCCAGGATAGTTACATAGATAAGGACGTAGAGTACAACGTAAGAGCCCTTTCGGATACATTTGTCAAGGGGCAGTTTTTGGCACTTGTGAAATTGGCAATGTATCGCTACGAGCACTATGCTATTAGAGATATTCTTGGTGCATTCTCCTTCATACTTACAGCTTGTTTGAGCGATGAGTATAAGGGAGTCCGTTATTACAACGCTATCTTTGAGGGCGACAATCCTCTATTAAATGCCATAAAGCAATTTGATCCTATTTATTTAACCAAGTTGTCCCTGGATGAAGAATTGTGGAATGCTACTTCCTATAATGATACTGGCTGGAAGTTTGGTATTCCGGATGATTGGCCAAGTATGTTAAAATACAATGATGATCCAGATGGGGCTTTGAATTGTTTTATCTCATTGAAAAGGCGTTTCTTTTTTGAGCATAAAGATGGAGCAGACCTACTCCAGTTACAGCCGAAAGAGATTAGCGAGTGCATAAACTTCTTTGTGAATTGTCGGAAAGATCAAAGGTCTCTTAAGCAAAAGATTATTAGGGCACTCAATAAACTGTTCCAGCCCTCATCTGATGACAAGAAAACGTTGTACATATGGACAACTCATCGATATGATATGAGTAAGGATGCCCTTGTCTCAATTTCCAAGAAATCAATTGGTTATGAGGATTTGGAATTGTTGCTTCCACAACCGTCGGATTGGCTGAAGGATATGGAATACATTCCCAATCATCTTCTGTTAAGGTCTTCATCAAACCATGACATTTCGCTTGTGCTGGACGTTGATTTTCTTAGGACATTAGACGCTGTTGATAATGGGTATCCTCCGGCATTGTTGTCGCCGGAGTATGAACAGAAAGTCGCGAGGTTTTTACAGCAACTAGATGATAATCATTTGACAGAAGAGAATGATTCAGGTGAAGTTATGATTGCTAGTAGAACCAGAGGGGACCTGTTCAGTGTTTACATCAGAGACAATAAATATAGTTTTGAGGAGGACGAATAATGGCCGCAAAATATGATTATTTGACGTCGCTAAGTAAGGAGTTACTTGACTCAAAGTATTTGGGATTCACCCCGACCTCTAATTCTACAAAGCCCCCACATATAGCGAATGGGCTATTTCGCGAATGTGTTGGGGAGTATTGGGATACTGAAATGATTCACAAGTGGATTGTTAGCGAACAGAAAGATAACGCCACGTCTTCAGAAAAAATCGTTTCAGAGTTTAAGACCATATTGTCGCGTAAGGATCTCGAAAACATTAATAATATTAAGAAACTTCGTTTCCTGTTCAACGAGATATTTAATCCGGATAATACGGTATATCCTAAGTATGAGTTTTCTTCATATAATATTACGACTCATTGGTTAATCCATAGTTACGTCACTTCAGAGGGTAAAATCGGCCGGTTTATTTTTGAGATTCTTGCAAAACAAATAAACGGAAAGCGGTCTCGCGCCATTGATTTAATTAATGATGCTTTGAAGGAAGAGGATGATGATATATCTCATCTTATCCGGCCGATTTTAGCCTTCCCTTCTCTTGACACAAAGAAACATGATAACGAGGTTCGGTTCCCATCCGATGAGGAGATTTCTTGGGATGGCTGTAAGCAGACCATTCGGAATGGATTTGATAATCTGGCAAGGAACCTCGAATTGGTTGGCGAAAGCAAGAACTCATTAATGGTTCTAGAAAGAATGGTTAATTATGCTTGCTTCTCGACATATTATTATCTAGTCCAATCTGATGCGGCAGTCTTCAATAAGCCTAGGATACCGATGGTATTTGATTCCGGTCTTGATCTGGAATCGATAAAAAAATCCAGCGAGAAGTCCTTTTCTTTAGCTAAAAATGCAGTTGAAGACTATTTTATTGATTCCATTGAGCAGATTCTTACTCAAGAAGAGAAATTAAAAAACACTGAGTCTGACTGCCAGAAGTTTATTAATGATATGTGCTTCTCAACAAACGAAAGAGAAGATGAAATAAAACCTTCAATTCAGTCTTTTTTCCAGAGTTTCATACAAGATGATAAATCTCCGGTCCATGCACTAGCTCGGGCCCTTCAACTTGTTCTTTATACTTTTGAGTACAAGAATAATTCTCCTTCTGATTTTTGTCGAGTACTGGGCGTTCGTTGCGGCCTTGTGGCGCCTAAAGGGAATCGTGCTAAGGTCAAGCGCTATCTATTTGATTCATTCATCCTGGAAACGCTGACGTTGAGTATAATGAGCGAGGAGGACATTCGCATGGGCATTGAATTGAAGGAACTTGGTGAAAAGTTCACCGAGTTCTATAATATCCTTCTAGGGACAGACGCACACAAAGAGTATTCAATCCTACAGGATTCTAACATATCTCAATCGACTCCTGGAGATCTTCGAGGTGACCTGACTTTAAATGCTCAAAATATAGCAGAAATGTATTTGTCTCTTGGATTGGGACACAAGTACGCAGATGGTGTAACAATTATTCAGTGGAGGTAGTATTATGGCATCAGTTCTTTTGACAACCGTTGTAACGGAGTTGGTAAAAAAGAAGATAGAGAACCAGGAATATGGTGTATCTATTATAAATCTTCCCGACTTCGACTATCAAGTTTTCTCACAAAAGATAGCCTCAGATAAGCCGTTGGGTATCTTCTTCCTTGGTTTCTCAGGTGCTGAGATAGAGGGATTGAAGATTAACCTCCCGGTAATTGATAAAGTTACCTATTCATATAGCGTAGAAGCTGCGGAGGAGTCCAGGAATAATGGTGATGAGAATGTTTTCCGTATCTTTATTGTCAAGAAAACAGAGATAGAGAAATTGTCATCGCTTATGTGGTTCCCCCGGATAACTCTTTCCGAGGTTTATCACGCAAGTTGTAATCACGCGATTCACAAACTTGAAAGGTCGAACAGGGTCATCTTATCGTTGCTCCGCGCGCTGCGCAAAAAGGATATCCAGATTATTCTCGGCTTTGAAAGGGTACTCGAGTACCTGGAAATCATACTCAATACGGAACCTGGAGATTTGCCACAAGCTATCAAGGCAAATTATTACAGGCTTGGTTTGTGTCAGGATTCAAGTATCGTCTCAGGTTCTCAATCCATAGATGATATATCGGCTGCAATCCAGAATAACCATGCAGTTGTTGAAAGAATTGGTAATCTAGAGCAGACCGAAAGGCAGAGTATCACAAATTACTATGCAAATAATCCGAAGAACAAGGATCTGCCTCGTTTAATACTGCAGTATTATAAAACGAAGGACGCCTCTCTGCTTAAGGAGATGGAATTCTCTGAAGTTGAAGCATGTTTGAAAGCCGTAAAGAAGAAGCCGTCAGATCCTGTTAAGAAACAGAAAAAAGAGACTCTGTCTGCGACTTCCATGGCTGCTGATTTGGTATTCACAGATGATCTTGAGCAGATTGAATCTGTGCTTACTGAACTGGAAGATAAAGTAGATAATCGTGCAAATCCATCCAAAAGTGAACGAGTCGTTCTGGAAGTAGATGATAAGGTTCTTCAGATAAAGGTGGAGCCTGCGACAGAAAGAGTAGCAGAAGACCTCATATCAGATATTGAATACGGAGGAATCATTCGTGCTGATGTTCCATCTCCTGCTGATGCAATCAACGATATCGACAAGTATCCCTTCACTCCTTTCAAGGAGGAATACCTTAATGATGTTTGGAATGACCTGGCAGCTGTTAAGGGAATGATTGACGACGATGAAACAATTTCCTCTAGTCTGAAAGATTTTTTGGCTTGTCGAAAGGATATCATTCCCTATAAGAAGAGGCTGCAGGATGCTCCGATGTTGTCAGTTATCAGCCATCTGGATGTATTCTCCAAATATCTGTCACAGTACGAGAAGTTACTTCTCTCTATCAACGAGGATTATACGAAGATTTCAAGCCGTGCCGCTTCCAACGCAAAAAAGATAGTGGGCATTATTATGTCACTGGATAATATTTATATCCTCGGTGATCATGATATGCATGCTATGCCGACTCCATTGAATCCTTTGTATTTATGGAAATATATTAAACTAGCCGAGGAAATCTGCTCTAGCCGTGGCATTAGCGAATCGGAGTCAAATGCTCTTTCAGAGGACGATAAGGCTTTTGTTATTAGAAAGGCTGAAGATATCCCCGATCCAATATCTGTGGTGCTACTCCCTGCCAATATCAGCAGAACCCCCAATATGTTCTTGCCAATAGCAGGAAGGCTCGGTACTATGCCCATCTATTCAACGAGGAAACAGATTAATCAAAGTGAAAGTGGAATTGATTCTTTAAAGCAGTCCATCATTCGCTATTTATGCCTCTATCCTCATGCCGGAATGATGTTGAAACTTTCAATAATAGATCCCCCGTCTGTTGAGACTGTTGTGTCTATGCTTAAAGTTTTAGACAAGGATAAGGAATTCAATATTGCCGGAATAGATTTATCTGTATATAGGACAAAAGAATCATCATCTGATTGGGTTTCCATCAAGGAGGAATCCCTCAACGATGGACTCCTGGGACGATACAAAGGAAAACGGAGCCTTCAGTTTAGATTCAAGATTGTTGATAAGGCAAAAACGTACGACTCTATTCTAAGCAAGATCAATGAGGACCAGCATTTAATGGTGGTCTTTGATCCGAGCGAGGTCAAAGTGACCTCTAGTCAAAATGAAAAGAATGTTAGGATTCACCCCTTGTGCATACCTAAAGTATATGAATATAATCCTTTGGACCAAACGGTAGAGATACGTCCCGCAAACGAGAGCGATATCCTTTCCACGTACACGACCATCGTTGAACGTCTAAATGAGAACCGTTCTTCATTCTGTCATACAAGCGCTTATTTTAGAACTCCGTTGAGCCATGACACCTATGACACGATGCTTCAAAAGACGGATTGGCTGATTATCCTTGATCAGAGTCTAAAGAGTTGGGATATCTCATTAAAAGCAGCAAGTGAAAAGCTTTTCTACAAGGAGAACGACTACCGTTCGATGGCCATCTATTCCACGAATGTTGAGAAATTCGAAAGGGGTTACTCGAACATTATCAATGATTTGGGCAATCTTATTCCTCAAAGTGAAGGTGTTAAAAAGATTATTGATGCTGTTCGCGGAACTAATGAGGATGGCCTGCTTAGTCTTGTCTCACATTCTTCGAATAGGATATTTGACACCAATCATGGTAAGGGCAGTATAGGTCTAGCGATATCGTCTATCGTCTACAAAGATCTTCATCCTAACAGTCTGTTGGTTGGCATGGATACTCAGTTGGCTAAAGAGTGGTTATCCAATAGAGAGGATGGAATTTTACCAGATCTCGTAGGAATAGATCTGTCTCAAGGTGATCGCCCAGTTGTAGATATTATTGAGGTTAAAACATATGATAACAGCATAGACTCATTTATTGTAAGTGGTGAGACCATTTCGGGACATGCAGTTGACCAGGTTTCGACTCTCGAGGGGCTTTTGTTTGAGATGTTTAGTCCAACAGAAAGGATTACCACTGTTTCAAGGAGGGAATTGCTTAGAGAACAAGTGTTTGAGACGCTCTTCCAGTCATCGATGGAACCGAAGGTTAAACTCGAAATCTGTGATTTCCTGAATCAATTGTTTGCCGGAAAGTTAAAGCCGGTTATTAAGCGAAATATCGCGTTTGTTGATTTTGAACACGAGCCCAGTTCAATTAATACGTATTCGGGAGTCGAAGAGCATCTCGGAAAATCTTATCTTCTAGCAACAATTGGTAGCGCATTAATTCAATCAATTATGGGCGGACAGGCAGTTACAGAGGATAGTTTTAAACAGATTGATCAACCTAAGGCGGATTCTGAGGAGACTCCTGTTGCAGATTCTGATCCTAGAACCGAATTCGTTGAGCCATCAGATACTAAACCAATGGAAGCATCAGAGCCCGTGGCTAAACACGATGATACACCACAGGACGATTCTTCTGAAGAAATCAAAGCACATGATAGGCGGATAGAAGATTATTGTTCGAAACTTAATAAGGTGCTACGAGATTATGGTATTCAAGCGCACCCCATCATCCCGGAGAACGTTCTAGAAGCTGCTAGGTTTGTTCGCTTTAAAGTAGAACTGAAATCAGGCGAGACTATTAAAACAATAGAACGCTACAAGGATGATATAGGTCGGCAGTTAGAGGCTGGAGGGGACCTTCTCGTGGATAATGTGAAGGGAACCAAGTATGTTTCGATAGATGTTCCTTTTGCTGGAAGTGGATCACCATTACCTCTGCTTAAGTACCTTTCAATCTTGGACAAATCAAAGGGGTATCTTGATTTCATCGCCGGGCAAACGCCCGATGGTGTAATGAAAACGATTGATTTGGCAAGAGCTCCTCATTTATTGGTATCTGGCACAACCGGATCAGGAAAGACCGTTTTCTTGTTCTCACTCCTTGTGAGCCTGATGTATCAGTACAAGTCAGAAGAAATCGAATTCTTAATCATAGACCCTAAGCAGACTGACTTCATCTTTTTTGAAGATTTACACAATCTGTATGGTGGGCATGTTGTCATTGACCCTGAAGAAGCAATTAATGCGCTTCAGAAGATTGACGGAGAAGAAAAAGAGAAGAGAACAGCCCTGCTACGAGCATCAAGGAGTAAAGATATCGAGTCTTATAATGAAAAGAATCCGACTGCGAAGATGAAGCGTCTAGTAGTTGTGATTGATGAATACGCCGATCTGGTCACCTCTGCAAGCAATATTAGCAAAACAGCTAGACAAGAGTTTGAAACCACCTTATGCCGGCTCGCACAAAGGGTCCGCAACTTAGGAATTCATCTAGTCATCGCCACTCAAAGGCCCTCTGCAAATATCGTAACCGGCGCATTAAAAGCGAATATACCATTCCGGGTATCATTTAGACTACCTTCTCATACCGACTCTCAAACCATTCTCGATATGCCTGGTGCAGAAGATCTTTTGGGCAAGGGCGATATGCTTATGGTTACGGACAATGACATAATGCGTATGCAAGGTCTTTTTATTACAGAAGAGGAACTTGAAGGTATTATCAAAAGATACAGGTAGCCCAAGATGACATAAGTCGAAATAATCTCATAACAAACAAAAACCGATAACATATGAGCAAAGTCCTATCATACTTTCTCGGCATCTGTTGACTCTGGGATTCTTCGCCGTCCGGGCATACACTGAAAAAAAGGGCGGCGACGGTGACGTGAAGATTGAGAAACAGGCGAAGTTGCCCGACGGGGTGACCATGCTGGATGAGCCCGTTCCTTTCACCGAGGCGAAGAATTTCGAGGTGCTGCAGGTGGTTTTTGAGGATGTTTCACTGGCGCAATCTGAAAAGAGGAAGCAGTACACGGGATCCATTTACTACACCGACCCTGTCGTTCTGATTGTTGCAGATCAAAAAAACACCTTCTACGATGACCAGATCGTGAAGGCGCCTAAAGATTGCAAGGTGATGCAGATGGGGACCTACAACTACCAGACCCAGATGGGCTGGAAAACGGTTCCTATCATCCGTTTTGTGAAGGCACAGTAACGCATTTTCACCTCAGCCATTCAAACAGTTCCCCAACCGTTGAGGCCTCTGCACCCGTATGGAGTAGCCGGAATTTCCGGTATCGGGCTTTGTCGCTGGCCAGTTGGTCCCGCAGTGCAGTTGCCCTGATGCGCCAGCCGGTGACGGATTCGAAGCCTTTCCAGCCGCAGGGTCAGATGCCTTCGAGGTCCACGCGGCCGCTGAGTGGGGAACCAACATAGCGGTAAGGATAGACCGTCTGGCCACACTTGGTGCATTTGAATTGGAACAGCTCCGGATGCTCCAGGGTACAGCGCACGAAGGAGCCAAGCCACACAGGATCTGGAGCAATCTCGGCCACCCAGCCGCAGCTGTAGGTCATCTGGAGGTAGAGGGGAATGAAATAGAAC
>OCVV011066376.1_pt1 | contig 12968 bp, 12 predicted proteins | sample 1539721 | NCBI WGS metagenome assembly OCVV01 (sample SAMN02144230, study PRJEB22623) | gut metagenome | biome: sheep rumen | host: Ovis aries | place: New Zealand
TACTTGCAACCTATTATTTAGTCAAGGCGACTTACAATAATTTCGTTACTGCGCCATTTCTTCTATTACCACAGCTTCCCAAGAATATTTCTATTCAATTTAGACCGTGCTTTGGTGTTTCGGTACTCAGGAGTCGAACCTGGTATCGCTAGGTTATGAGCCTAGAATGGTTTATAGATTTCCGTTCCACTCTACCGAAGTTTATATTAAAATTCTTGCCTTTTTAATTCTTCTAAACGTTTTTTGGTAGGTTCAATTGCTTCTAATAACATTTCTTTTAACACATCTAATTCTGCGACTAAATCTTCTACATATTCAATAGCATCTGATGAAGTTTTTATTTCTGCTTTTGAAGCAGCTACTTTTTTGCCAATCTTTTTGTCGTATTCGTCGCCTTCACAAAGTCTAGCTATTTTTTTTGTTACAAAGCCCATGCTTGAATATTGTCCGTTAACAGTATTAAGTGCTTCTCTAACATCTTTAATTTTTCTATCTAATTTGGTGCCAAATCGGTCTTTAAAATAAGAAAAACCTTTAACAATAGTAGTAGTTCCATTATAAATTTCTTTTTGATTTTGATAACAAATAATTCCTTTTTTCATGCTAATGAAATCCTTTCTTATAATTAATGAAAGTTTTTTGACTACAGGATAACTTTCAACCTGCCCACCATCCAGTGCGATTTATTATATTCTCACTTACGAATACGCTTTGCACAAACATTTGAAGGAAAAATTTTCCAAATAAATCGCAGTAGGCTTTCCTGTCACGGTAAACCTCTTAAAATGCCTGATCTTGAATTTATATAGCGAAACGCAGGGTTTTTTCGCTGGCCAGATTTTCTCAATTATGGATAGTTAGAAAACCTCAACCTTATAAATCATTGGTGGAGGTGGCTGGAATCGAACCAACATTGTACAGGCGGTACCACTTCCTGACCTTTGCCAAAATTCACCCCCATATTGGTGGAAGCGGAAAGACTTGAACTTTCAACCTCTCGGTTATCAGCCGAGTGCGCTAACCAGTTGTGCCACGCTTCCAGAGACCTCGGGTCCGAAGAACACCGAAGTATGATCCTGCAGATTTAGCCTCATCTGCAAAAGCCTCAGTTCTTTTCAAACCTGAACACTGATAAAACGGTTATATCGCTTAGTATGCCATGCGCATCTGTCGATCAATTAACCAATATTTGATCCAAGCTAAGCTAGACTGTTTACACCTAACCTCCGACACAGACAACTGGTAGCATTTCGTTTGCTCACGCTTATCTTTCTTGGTTAGAGGCATAAGAACCATTCCTCTTATGGTGGACCTGGAGGGGATCGAACCCTCTACCTCCTGCTTGCAAGGCAGGCGTTCTCCCAGATGAACTACAGCCCCAGAAAAAGCAAAGCCATGATTCGGCTACAATAAATAAGAGTCCTTTCAGATTTCTTCGGTACCCGCGAGCTCTTTCAAACTGCAAGGCATTCCTTCTATCTTCTTCATTCTTTTTATTTAAAGTCCCTACTACACTCTTTGCCACCGTTCACATTTCACATTTCGCCTGCTGATACAGGTCGTGCTACTAGGATTTAAACGTAGTAATGAAGAATGTCTTCGCCTCAAGTATTGGTTCAATATATACTATATCAGTAGTAGTATATCTAAGCTGCCTTCAGTTGCAGCATCACATCCCCAGTTATTAGCCAGGTCTCTACCACTTTGTGCACCTAATGTTGTTGGGTAGTGGCACCCACCTCAACCTACCGACTCTTCCAGAACTCTCAACATTAGCGTATAAGTCCATCATCTACATACGTAGGCCTTCTTTACAGAGGAATTTGGGTCAGGGTAGGAGGACTCGAACCTCCAACTTCCACGTTCCAAGCGTGGCGGTCGACCATTGACGTATACCCTGATATGCTTTTATTATATCTTATTATAAAAACTTTGTCAAGCTTTTTTTGATATTTTTTTAAACAGCGAGCACAACCTCGCTAGCAGAGCCTAACTCTGGAGTTCCCCCAACTTTTGTTTCACAGCCACTAATAAGGTATTTAAGCGCTTAAATACATTAATTAGTATCGGGGTGGTGGACCCGTGAACCCAGAGCCCTAAGGTATTCTGAGTATGATCATATGGATGCAAGGCCCGTTACCAAAACCCATTAGAATAAAATATTCTAATGCGACCCGTTGAGTCGATCTACCTGACGTACGGATTTTCTTGCTACTCTGGGTGGTTATAGCTATTGTCCAAAGTATAATTACAGGTTTTTTCGCCATGATAATCGAGTTCGAAGCTACAACCTGACTCATTTCATGGAGTGGAATTGCGGAGCCTGTAGGACTTGAACCTACGCGCCTTTGACAGCCTAACAGTTTAGCAAACTGTCCTCTTCACCAACTTGAGTAAGACTCCATTTTTTATTGGCAGGCGCAACAGGATTCGAACCCATGTCAACGGTTTTGGAGACCGCTGTTCTACCGTTAAACTATGCGCCTATGGGGGAGTACGGTTTAACTGCTTACTTATACTCCATAAGTGTCTTATGTTCCGTTGCATCCAGAGTTTCGCTGGAACTGTTTTGGCCTTCAACAGCTCTATTATAAGGCCTAGCTAAAAATTGATTACAAGTCAATTGCTTCCCAGCAGAAATAAGCATAGGCTCTATTTATGGTGGGCAGAGAAGGAGTTGCACCTCCGTTGTTTCTATGTGGCGGATTTACAGTCCGCTGCCCTCGCTACTAGGCATACCTACCCATATTGGTCACCGCAGTCGGTTACGATCCGACCATACAAGGTTGAAAGCCTTGTGACTTCACCAGTTGTCTATGCGGCGATTTTTTTATGGGGTAATCTGCCAGAGTTGGACTGACGATTTCAGGGCCACAACCTGACGTGTTACCGCTACACCAAGATTACCATATTTTTTCGGGTTTTTTGGCACTTTTTGGCCTCGAAAGCACCAAAAAACCCTAGATTTTTGTTTTAAATACCGCAAAAAATCCTTGAAAAAACCGCTTTGCTCTGTAAGAGGTTTTTCTCCTCTTATCAGCATTATTTTTTACTTTTTTTGATTAAATCCAAATTATTCCATAAATAATCCATGAATTGAACCCAATTTAATTTTACTTGAGCATAAACATCAATTTTAGTAGCTATATCAAGGCATACATCTGTTCTATAGAATTTGCCCCATTTTTTAATATGTTCTTCTCTTTCTTTGACCAAACGATCAATTTCTTCATTTTCTACATATGGAGGCCAAGAAGTTAAAATAATTTCCCACTCTGCTTTACTTCCATAGTAATAACTTAAAGAACGATTAACTTTTTCTTCAAAGAATTTAAAAGCTTCTTTTGAAGATTGAATTTCTTCATTTTCTTTTCCAAATTGTTTTTTAAGCTCTTTTTTAATATTAATTAAATCATTAAAAAAACTACAATGTTCAAAAATATTAAGAACTACAACTTTCCTTGCACTCCAATCTTCATAAACTATATTCCAAACTAATTTTTTAGGCTCATTTAAATCATCATAATTTTTTCCATAACGATAAAAATTTATTTCACTTTTATCTGTCAACATAATAAGTCTCCTTTACTCTTCTATAGTTTTATTTTTATATTTTATTTTTCGAGTGTATCTTTTTTTATTTTTAAAAATAATTTTCGGATATTTAATTTGCGCTTGCAAATGATCAGGAGCTGATATTTCTTTTTCTATTTCAACAGTTTCACCATTAAAATCTTTAATTTTTATTTTCTTTTTCATATTGACTCCTTTGGCAAAGTTATTTATATGAAGTAGGTAGTCTCGGATGCCCGCTCCAACAAATAACTTTATTTAAAATTGGTTAGATATAATATCTAATTCTTTTTCTTTGGACTACTTATTAGTAAATTGTCAAAAGGTGAAAAAACGTCAAAGAAGAAAGGATCATCAAAGAAATTATTAATAATTCTTTCTAAAGGCGTATTTGCTTTACCGTTTTTATAAGTAATAAATACTCCATTAGGATAATCTTTATTAAAATCATCAATTACTTTCTTAATTTCTGCTTTCTTTTCAAGATATTCTTTACTAATTTCTTCGTAATAATCTTGTAATTCCTTTTCTAATTCTTTTTGTTTTTCAGCATATTTTTTATTATATTCTTTCTTTAAATCTTCAAGCTTACCAACAGCTTCATTAAATTCTTTAACGCGCGCTTCTCTTGTTTTTTTAAGTGCTTGTTCTTTCTTTTCTTTTTCTGCTAATTGTTCTTGATAAACTTTTTCGTCGGCTTCTTTTGCCTCTTTAGAATAATAAGATTGTTTTGTTAATTCACTATAAATTTTTTCCATAATTTTCTCCTCGGCACACTCTTAAATCTTAGTGCCTTTCTTTTGTTTTTTAATATTATATCAGTCCCGAGGCACACTGTTATAATCTTTATACTTATATTATATCATATTAGATAATGTTTGTCAAGTATTTTTTTATTTTCTTGATTCAATATATCTTTTTACTTCGCTTGCATTATCATAAACATCGTAATTTTCATTATCTTTAAATACTAATAATGTAGGAGCTTTTTTAATATGATATTGTTTTGTTAGGTCTACTTTTTCTTCAGCATCAATTACTTGATATTTAATGCCTGCTTTATCTAACATCATTTTACTCATTTTACAATTTGGACATGTCTTTGTTGCAAAAAGAACCAATTTTTCATCAAATTTATTGAATTCTGCTTCTTTTTCCTCTTCACAACTACAACGTATCTTTCCATCGCTAATATCTTCTTCTTTCTTTTTTAAAACAGAAGTATTAACATCGTATACTTTTCTTTCTCTGAATTCTTCAGCCTTGCCATCATTCCAGTTTTGAACTGGTCTGTAGTAACCTGTGATACGAGAATATACTTCAGTCTTTTCACCACATATTGGACAAGTATAAACTTCACCAGTGATGTAACCATGTTTAGCACATACTGAATATGTTGGAGAGATTGTGTAATAAGGAAGTTTGTAGTTTTCCGCAATCTTTCTAACTAGATTAGCAGTAGCTTGCCAAGATGGCATCTTTTGACCTAAGAAGGCATGGAATACTGTACCAGATGTATAAAGTGTTTGAAGTTCATCTTGAATGTCTAAAGCACTGAAGATATCATCAGTATATCCAACTGGTAAATGACTTGAATTTGTATAATAAGGAACTTTATCATTTCCTGATGCAGTAATGATATCAGGGAAGTTCTTCTTATCATGTTTAGCAAGTCTGTATGAAGTAGATTCAGCTGGAGTTGCTTCTAGGTTATATAAATCACCATATTGTTCTTGATAATCTGATAATTTATTCCTCATGAAGTTAAGAGTCTTCTTAGTAAATTCTTGAGCTTCTTTATTAGTTAAATCTTTTCTTAACCATTTAGCGTTTAAGCAACATTCATTCATACCAACAAGTCCAATTGTTGAGAAATGGTTGTTGAAAGTGCCTAAATAACGTTTAGTATATGGATATAAGCCAGCTTCAAGTAATTTTGTAATAACATTACGTTTTACTTTTAAACTACGAGCTGCAATATTCATCATGTTTTCTAATTTATCAAAGAATTCTCCTTCATTATTAGAAAGATAAGCAAGTTTAGGCATGTTGATAGTAACAACACCAACAGAACCAGTAGATTCACCAGAACCGAAGAAACCACCAGATTTCTTTCTAAGTTCTCTTAAGTCTAAACGAAGCCTACAGCACATACTTCTTACATCTGATGGTTCCATATCAGAATTAATATAGTTAGAGAAGTAAGGAGTACCATATTTAGCAGTCATTTCAAATAATAATCTATTATTTTCAGTTTCACTCCAATCAAAATCTCTTGTGATAGAATATGTAGGAATTGGGTATTGGAAACCTCTGCCATTAGCATCACCTTCAATCATGATTTCGATGAATGCTTTATTAACCATATCCATTTCTTTTTGGCAATCTTTATATTTAAAATCTTGTTCTACACCCCCAACAATAGCAGGAAGTTCAGCAAGATCATTTGGAACCGTCCAATCTAATGTTATATTAGTAAAAGGAGCTTGTGTTCCCCATCTAGAAGGTGTATTAACACCATAGACGAATGATTGAATACATTGTTTGACTTCTTTATATGTTAAGTTGTCTTTTTTTACGAACGGAGCTAAATAAGTATCAAATGATGAAAATGCTTGTGCACCAGCCCATTCATTTTGCATGATACCTAAAAAGTTAGTCATTTGATTACATAAAGTTGATAAATGACTAGCAGGAGAAGAGGTAATCTTTCCAGGAACACCACCTAGACCTTCTTGTATTAATTGTTTTAAAGACCAACCAGCACAATAACCAGTAAGCATTGACAAATCATGGATATGAATATCACAATTTCTATGAGCATCACCAATTTCTTTATCATACACTTCTGATAACCAGTAATTAGCTGTAATTGCTCCTGAGTTAGATAAAATCAAACCACCAACTGAATATGTAACAGTCGAATTTTCTTTAACTCTCCAGTCATTGATGTTTAGATAATTATCTACAGTGTTTTTATAGTCAAGAACAGTTTCTTGAGCTCTCAAAATATTATCTCTGTTTTTTCTATATAAGATATAATCTTTTGCTACATCTGTATAATTTGCTTGAATCAAAGTTATTTCAACAGTATCTTGAATGTCTGCAACTGAGATGGTATTGTCTTTTATTTTTTCTCCTAAATTAGCCATGACTCTTAAACTTATTAATTCAATAATATCGTCTGTATAAACTCTATTTACAGAAATAAAAGCTTTTTTAATAGTCGACTCAATCTTTCTTAAATTAAACTCATCTATACTTCCATCACGTTTTTTTACACTTAACATATTTCTCCTCCGTTATTTTTAACAGAAAGAGAACCAAACTCTTTATTTACTTTTTCTCTTACCTCTCTATATAAGGGGCAATGAGGCATATTTAATTTTACTTCCATAATTCATTCTCCGTCCTATATAATAATTTAAATTCAGGGGCAACGATGTGAAACCGTCACCCCAATAAAATTCTCGTTTTATTTTAATTTTTAAAAGAAGATAAAAACCCGTTTCTCAGCATTTTATCTTCATGATTACCCAGTCAAAAAAGTTAAAACGCTCAGAAACGGGTTTTAGAGACTTCTCTTAGATTCCATTTCTTTTCCCTTTATACCTTTTCGCGGGTTTAAAAATCTGATAAATCAAATATCTTTGTAGCTTGGCCATTAGAACATTGTTCATTTAAATAATGGTCCATAACTTCTTCGTGACGACTTATACCTTTCCATTCATTCAATACTTCTCCTGTAAATTTTCCTCCAGGTTTCCACATTGAATAGTAAGGACATTGACGTCTACCTTCAGCAGGTTGTTTTGGATTCAACCCCCCAAATTCACAATAGTAACACAATGGAGAAGGAGATGGTTTCCATTGATCTTCAGAAGCGGTCTCAATTCCATCGAACAAAGCCTTTAATTTCTTCTTAGCTCGATTTATACATCCCATTGTTCCAATTGGTTGTCGTGCATTTACGAATGGCAAATCATAGAAAAATAGAGTTGGTTCTGTAAATAAACCTAACGCATTTTTCAAAGCCATTGCATAAATACAATGTTGCATTGGAGTTTTTGTATCTTTTTCATCGAAGAACTTATTTTTTGTTTTAATATCGTCAATAATATATTGTTGAGTTTTGGTATCGAACCAAATTCTATCTATATAACCTTTTAAGATATGTCCTTCAAAAGTAAATTCGAAATATTTTTCTACATCAAAGATTTTATAAGTTGGGTGGTCTTGCAGAAATTTTTCTTGACGATACATTCCTTCTTTTGCGTACCACTCACAACGTGTAGCATAAGATTCCCCATTTTCATCAACAGTATAAAAATCAGATTTATATCTTTCCTTTAGGATATTTATACCGAATTGCCCATTGTCCATATCTTGCGGATGAGTTTTAGGATTATTAATATTATAAAAATCTTCTCTCAATGCATCATAATCAGGAGTCTCCCCCCTCATTAGAGCATAAGAAATATGTTCTTCAATCCAGTGGACTAAAGTTCCTAACTCAAGCGCAAGTGTGTTTGATTCAACATAAATTAAATCTTCATACTTTAATTTATATTTCCATGGGCATTTATTATAAGTATCTACCCTAGAGTAAGAATACTTAATTACTCCCATGAGTTCTCCTTTCGCGAGACTTAATTAAGTCTGCGCTTTCTTTCTGTATCAGCTTCTACAGCTGACACTTGTTGTTTCTTTTTCATTAATTTTTCTAAAGTTTCTTTACCTCTATCTGCAGGACTATCTTTATATCCTAACAGACCTTCGTAGTCCATGACTACATAAATGTTGGCGTATTTTGTTAGCGGTTTTGTAATCTTTAATAATTTCTCTTCATAAGTTTGAGTTAATTCCGATTCTTTATCATCGTCATTTTCTTTATCATAACAGAATATTATTTCATTAACTCCCAAGTTGAGAAGTAGTTTTAATTGTTGTGTACTAAAAGAACTACCGCATGTAGCAACAGCAAAGTTATTATTTTCGTACTCATATTTGACTTCCCCTGTGTTTGGATCTCGTTTCTCAATATATCTATTGTAGTAAGTTGCGCATAGTAGAACGGATTTTTCGCCCTCAAATACAGCAACTTTTTTAAGTCTACGAATAACGTCTTGATTTTCATAAAGCCCATATAGATTTTGTCCAAGAGGGTGTTTATAACAATCTTTTTGAATATACACAGGCATATATTTCTTTCCATCGGCAACTTCGTCGGGGTCAAAAGAACGCCCACGAATTCCACACAAGTTTCCATCAATATCTCTATGAGGAATAATAATTTTTCTCATTGCAGAATCTATACGAATTCCATAATGAGCCATTGCATCGGCAGAAATACCTTCTTTTAGCCATTCTGCTGGAGCAACAGTTGGTCCGAAATATTCCAGAATATTTTCTTGAACTTTTGGTAAAGGTTGAAGTTCTTTCTTTGGAGCATTAAAGTCTTTAAACTTTTGTAAAATGGTCCAACCATCACTTAATTCTTCCTTTTGTTCATTTCCAAATCCAAATTGAACCCCCCCAAGATTAAAGAAGTTTTGAACGTCAACAAAAGCCTTACGAAACTCTGCTACTGGGTCATACCCCTTTGATTTACATGTTAAGCTAAAAATATCAAAGTTTTCAGCGCACTCTGTATAGCAGTGGAATTGCTTACTTTCTACATAATAGAAAAGTTTATGCTTTCCACAATGAGCAGGGTTGTGGCATATTGTTTGAAAAATTGGGTTGCCATTTGGATCATATTCTGGTTCATCTGAACCTAAAAATTCAGTAACATATTTAATCACATCTTCAACAGAAAGTTTATCCTTAAGTTCTTGCGAAGTCATAAGCATTACCTCCTATTAATAATCTTGTACATTAAATTGAAAATCTTTAATTGAAATATCTTCTGAATCTTTAATTGAAATATCTTCTAATTTTTCTTTTGTTTCTTTTATTTCTTTTGGTTTTACTTCAACAGCAGTATCATCTACTAGTGTTTCAATTTCAGGTTTAGTATTATCAACAGTTTGGTCTAAGATATATTCAACATTAGTATCGTTAATGTCTACAATTTCTCCTTCGTTATTAGTAGCGAAGCAATCTGTTGTTCTACAAGTTGATCTATCAAAATGGATATATAATCTAATATTATTGAAACGTCCACGTCTTACTTTATAAATATGAATAACATGTGTTGGCTCTAATTCAAATCCTTTAGCAACGTGAGCTGCGATAACTTGTTTATCGGCTTCACGAACAGGAAGTAAAATAGCACCATTATCAACCTTGTCGGAAATAGATTTAGCTCCACGAAGTAATTGTTGGTCTGCTTCTTTTGCGCTTTTCCATTCCCCGCTTAATTGAGTAGCTGTCCAAATAAAGATATTAAGACGTATACATAATTCTTTTAATCTTGTAATAAACATTAAAAGAATCTGATCTTCTCTTAAACCTGAAATACGAGTTTTAGAAGCTCCTTCAGCCATAATTCTCATACTACTTGCTAAATAATCATAGAAGAAATATTGAACCCCGTACATTTGGTAATATTTCTTTATGATGTTTTCAATATCATCCATATTATAATCACTAATACGAACGAAATATAAATCAGCTTTGTCTAATAATTTAGCGGCTTTACGAACTCTCTCTTCTTCTCCTTTATCATAACGACCATCTAAGATATGATGTTCTGGGACACCTGAAATGCACGACATCCACATTGTTTGAACTTCTTTTAACTCTAATTCAATAGAAATTAATAATGCGGGCTCACGTATTCCTGTTTGTTCCCATTTACATTTAACAGTATCATAATATTCCCCCACAGCAGTTCTGCATGAAAGTTCAGCTTGTCTCCTAGTTTTGCCTACACCTTGAGCCGAAGATTCGATGCATAGCTTTCCTAATATCATACCACGATAAATTGTAGTTAATTTAGGACTTGTAAAAGGTAAACCCATTTCAGGAACTTGTTTTAATTCATCAATTAAATCTAAAGCTCCATCTCCAGCTTTTCCTTGTACCATGTCTGCTGACATAGAGAACTTTTCTTTTATTTGAGTTAATTGAGTATCAAAATATAATAATATATCGTCAACACTCATTCTGTCAAAGTTCTTTTGCATTTCACTTGCTTTGACAGGGTCTAATATTTGATCGTCATAAATTGGTGTTACATCAAAACCACGATTATCAAAATCGTTTAATACGCTCATTTTTTTCATACGCTTGTAGTAATAGTCACGATTTTTTTCGTCTACTAATTCAAGCATTTGTGTAATATAATCTGGACCTTGATTATCAGAAAAAACCTTATATTGAGTAGGATATGTTTTCAGAAATTGGTCAATATCCATATAAGAAATAGATTGAGCCCCATTGATAGCAATATTTTCTATTGCCCCGAAAAGAATTCGGTGAAATTGGTCTGAAAAATCCTCTATATTAAATTTATATTTACTGTCTGAAAAAAGCATAGGGTCTTTAATAAGACATCCTAAAACCTGCATTTCAGCCATTTTATCTGCATATCTATGATTTATATTGTTAATTCCCATTTAAAGGTCCTCAATTCTATAATTTGTTTTTCGTTTAGCAGAAACAGGTCTGCGAATTTTAACAGTGACTGTTTCTGTTTTATCTTCATGTTCCATGTTTTTCTTCATGATTTCTTGTTGCTTTATTGCATATTGACGAGTTTCTTCGTAAAAACTATCTATAATATTAAGACCATAAGCAGAGAGTGGTTCATGACCTAAAATATTATAATAATAAACTAAAGTCATTTTAATCCCCGCCAAAGTTTTACCAGAGCGTTCAAGTCGGTCAATTTTGGCGACCCACGACTCTGGTAATTCTTCTATAGCAAATAAGTCTTTAATAAAATCGCATAATTCTTTTTTCTCGTTTTCATGATTTAAAACATCATCAAGAATTAATTTATAGCATTGGTCGCAGTACAATCTACCATTGTACAAGTGACCAGAGCCAATTATAACTTGTTGACATTTAGGACAACGTCTTCCAGCCATTACGACCTCCACTAAAAATTTTTAAAATTTAATAAAAGACAGGTTTTATTTAGATTCTTCTTGTTTCTTTCCTAAACCAGCTTTTTCATAATAGCCTTTATCAACAAGTTGATCGTAGAAATATTGAAGTCTAGCTTTTTCTTCAGGTGAAGAATTTTCATTAACAGCTTTAGCTTTGAAGTTTTGAGCATTGCAAGCTTCTTTCATTTTATTGAAAGTTTCAACATTGCCTTCAGCTTGATTCATAGCTGCTAACATTTCTCCTAATTCTGCAACTAAAGTTTCAATATTCTTATTTTCGTCTTTTTCAACAGCGACTTGTTGTTTAGCTTCTTCTTCTTTCTTCTTTTGGAAAGTAGTTGCTTTAACTCCTGTAGCTTGTTCTTCTAATTTGATAGCATCATCAATTGCTTTTACTAATTTTTCCCAATTCCATTCAGGAATAGCAGAAACAATTTTTCTAAAACGACTACCAGCATAGAAAGCTTGAGTTCCTTTTAAATGTAATGTCGAAAGAATTTCATTTCCATCGGCACTATTTTGAGTTTGCGCATATGCAATAATATCGCAGAAATCGCAGATGATAGCACTACAACGTTTTAAATCTCCAGATTTTGGATATAATTGATTGAATTCTTCTCCAACTTCATTCTTTAATTTTCTTTCAACTTCATGAGCTAAGAATACTACTGTATAACCTGCAGAACATAATTTCTTTATAGGTTTTAACATTTCTTTTTCATATTCTTTCCAATTACCAAAACCTCTGTTTCCAGCAGCAATACTACCAATACCAAAAACATCACAAATATAATCATCTGCTAAATCAGTAATTCCTTGAATAGTATCGATGATAATTGTAGAATAGCGTTCTTTAGCTTTAGCAATAGTTGCAGGAGATGTTAATTGTTGCACTAAATTAGTAAATGTTCCCCATTTATCAATATAGAAGTGAGCAACACCTTCGATAGCATTTAAACCTTTTTCAAAGCTTAAAAATAAAGGTTTTGGTGCTAATGATGTATTGTAAGTTTTACCAGCACGGTTTGGTCCATAAATGACGATACTTTTTCCTTCCATACCGCCAATAACATGAGAAATTTCAGGTGAGAATAAATCTGCCATATTTCTTTACTCCTTAAAAACTATCTGGATCAAATGCTGCTTTAGCATTGTCAGTAAAGTTAAAATCTTTTACTGGTTGTTGAGGTTGATTAGAAACTGTCTTATTACTCTTTGATTGTCTATTTTCAGTATTCTTTTGAATTAATGCATCACGAGCAATTAAACCTTTCTTTACATCTTCAGTAGTAAATCCAGCTTTTTCATAAGCAGGATCATTTGCATCAATAGTAGTAG
>OCVV010818038.1_pt1 | contig 12967 bp, 11 predicted proteins | sample 1539721 | NCBI WGS metagenome assembly OCVV01 (sample SAMN02144230, study PRJEB22623) | gut metagenome | biome: sheep rumen | host: Ovis aries | place: New Zealand
AAAAAAAGTACTAAAGGTTATAAAAATGTTGATATTAAATATAATACAGTAAGTAAAACAAAGTGTGAACCTAATACTGCGTATAAACCTGTTATATATTTATATCCAGTAGAAGATACTGATATAAGTGTTAAATTAAGTAAGCCTGATAATATATTAGTAAGTTATCCTAAATATAATGATGAGTGGCATGTACATGCGTTAAAAGATGGTACATTGTATGATAATAATGGAAGAAGTTATTATGCTTTATATTGGGAAGGAATAACATATAATATAGATAATAATATAAAAGAAGGATTTGTTGTTAAAGGTGAAGATACAATTGATTTTTTAGAAGAAAAGCTTTCTTTATTAGGACTTAATGAAAGAGAAAGTAATGAATTTATAATGTATTGGTTGCCAATATTAGAAAAAAATAATTATAATTATATTAGATTTGTTACAAGAGAAGAAATTGATAATAGCAATTCACTTAATATAACTCCAAATCCAGATACCATTATTAGAGTACTTATGGCATACAAACCATTAGATGAAAAAATAAATGTAGTAGAACAAAAGATTATTACTCCAAAGAGAAATGGGTTTACAGTAGTTGAGTGGGGTGGAACTAAATTAGATGTGTAAATATACACGTCTTTTTTTTATTTGTGGTACAATATATATGAGGTGTAGTTATGAAGAAGTGTTTTATTGTTTTTTTATCTTTAATAATTATTTGTGGATGTAAAGATAAAAAAGCAAAAGAAGAAGTTAAAGATAGTGTAAATAGTAATTCTAATACAGAAGAGAAAATAAACAATATTAAAACAGAATTAACAATGAATGTAGGGGATAAAGCTCCTACAATTGAAGATTATAATTTAGAAAAGAATAAATTAGATGATGAAATTATTACATGGAACAATTTAGTAATACAAGATGATAAGGTGCTCAATGTAGGTGAATATACAGGTACTATAAAATATGATGGTAAAGATATATTTTTAAAACTTATAGTACTGGATAATGTAAGTCCTACAATAGATAATGTTAAAGATATAACTATAGTAGAAGGAAATACTATTGATTTAAAAAAACAATTTAAAATATCTGATAATAGTAATGATGAATTAAATATAGAAATAATTGGAAATTATAATTTTAATAAAGTAGGAACATATAATTTAAAAATTAAAGTAACAGATAAAGGAAATAATACAAAAGAAGAATCATTTAAGTTAATAGTTAAGGAAAAAGCAGTTGTATCTAATGTTACTAGTAACACTGTAAATAATAGTACAAATAGTACAAGTGATAAAACAGGAATTACTAGTAAGGGGTATAAAGTTGAAAGAAAAAATGGATTATATTATATAAATGGAATATTAATAGCTAATAAAACATATGATTTACCTAGTACTTATAATCCTGGAGGATTAACTAATGAATTTATGACAGCATATAATAAAATGAAAAATGCTGCTCAATCAGAAGGATTAAGCCTAAAAATAATTAGTGGTTTTAGGTCATATCAAACTCAACAAACTTTATATAATAGATATGTAAATAGAGATGGAAAGGCTGCAGCAGATACATATTCTGCAAGAGCTGGTCATTCAGAACATCAAACAGGTTTGGCTGCAGATTTAAATGAAATTAGTGATACTTTTGGAGATACTAAAACGGGTAAGTGGCTTTCTAATAATTGTTGGAAATATGGATTTATTTTAAGATATCCTAAAGGTAAGCAATCAATAACTGGATATATATATGAATCATGGCATTTTCGTTATATAGGAGATGTAGAATTAGCTAAAACTTTATATAACAACAATAATTGGTTAACTTTAGAAGAATACTTTGGCATAGATAGTAAATACTAGAATTTTCTAGTATTTTTTATTATATATGGTATAATATGTACTCAAGGTGGTTTTATGGATAACTCTGATAAAAAATTTATAAAAGAATTATTTAATGATATGAAAAAATTAAATATTGAAGAAAAATTTTTAATGTTTAAATATTATATAGAAGCATATACTAAAAGTGTATTTACATTTGGAATTAATCATGAAGTAACGTTAGACGCTAAAGAAATATGGAACAGTTATCTTTTAATCTTAAAGGAAGAAAGTATTTTATTTAATTTTATAAAAACAAATTTAAATAAAATGGAACTAAATACAGCAATAAATTATATAAATTATTTAGATGATATAAATACAAAGACAATAACATATTTTTATGAAGCTTTAGATGACATATTAGATGCATGTGAGTCTAAAGATGAATTTAGAGCAAAACATAAAAAAAAGGATTTTGAAACATTAATTGAAACTGACAAATATAGAGAAGAAATAGTAGGATTAACTATTAATTTAGAAGATATTTGTAATTTTTTGAATTTATCAGAAGAAAACAGAATAAAAGTGGTAAATTATATTGATGCAAACGAAGTTAAAGATTTAACTTCAGTATTGCAAACTATTGAAAAAATATCTGCATTAATGAATATGGATGATAACCTTTTGAATTTACAAGAACAATTTAAAAAAGTATATTTAAAAAATTCAATTAAGTAATATTAAAATTGTTGAGTATATCTAAGGTGCGTGCTAACAAATAAAAAAAGTATAAATTAAGAATAAGTTATTAATAGTAAAAAATAGTTTTTATAAACTATTTTTTGTTATATAATTAATTTGGTGATAATATGAAGTTTAATAAATTAATTCCTGAATTAAGTGTAAGTAATATAGATAAAAGTAGAAAGTTTTATACTGATATAGGATTTAAGATTATGTATGAAAGATTAGAAAATAAATTCTGCTTTATTGAATATGAAGGTAATCAAATAATGATAGAACAAAATAATGATAACTGGGATATTGGTGCTAAAATGGAATATCCATATGGTAGAGGAATAAATATTAGTATGGAAGTAAGTGATATAGATTTAATAAGAAATAATATATTGAATTCAGGTTATAAAATATTTATTGATGTAATGATTAATGAGTATAGGGTTAATGATAAAATATATAAAGATAGAGAGTTTTTGGTACAAGATCCTGATGGATATGTATTAAGATTTAATGATAGTAAAGGTTAGTTATGATATTAAATGTAAGTGGTAGAACTGATGTAGTTGCTTTTTATACTCCTTGGTTTATTAATAGGTATAAAGAAGGATTTGTGGATGTAAGAAATCCATTCTATGAAAAACAAGTTAGTCGCATATACTTTAAGGATGTAGACGCATTTGTTTTTTGTACAAAAAATCCTATGCCTATTATTGATTTTTTGCCATTTATTAGTAAACCAATAATATTTCATGTTACATTAACGCCATATAAAAAAGATTTAGAACCAAATGTACCGCCTAAAGGTAAAATAATAGAGTCTATAAAAAAAATATCAAAAATAATCGGTAATGATAATATATATGTAAGGTATGATCCTATAATAATAAATGAAAGATATAGTATAGAATATCATATACAAGCTTTTGATAGTTTATGTAAAAAGTTAAAAAATTATGTTAAGCATATTATTGTTTCTTTTGTAGATGATTATAAAAATGTAAAAAATAATGCTTCTGTATTAAAGATTAAATCATTAAAAGAAAGTGATTATAAAATAATAGGTGAATCTTTTTTTAAAAGTGCTTCAGAAAATGGTATGACTGTACAAACATGTGCTGAAGACAATAATTTATCTATGTATGGATTTATAAAAAGAGATTGTGTAGATCATAGTTTGATATTTAAACTGACGGGTAAAACTGATTTTCCAATTTGGAAAGAAAGAAATTGTAAATGTGTTGCTATGGCAGATATTGGGGCGTATAATACTTGTTCTCATTTTTGTAAATATTGTTATGCAAACTTTGATGAAAAACGTGTAAAAGATAATATTTTAAAGCATAATCCTAAAAGTAGTTTAATTATTGGAGAGTTAAAAGAAGATGATATAATAAAGGTTAGAATAAAATAGATATCTACCTTTTTTTAATTTGAAAAAACATATAAATTAATATATAATATTTATTAATTTTTTGGGGGAATATTTATGAATGAATTAGCAGCTTTATTAAGATTAACAGAATTAGAATTAAAAAACTATGTATATAACTTTTTAACTAATTTTGGAATGAATCCTATATATGGCAAAAGTTATGTATATTCAAAAGGAGAAATACCTATTATGTTAGTAGCACATATGGATACTGTTTTTGAATATACAGCGCATGATTTATATTATGATAAAGAAGAGGATGTAATTTTTTCTGCTAGTGGTGGTATAGGCGGAGATGATAGATGTGGTGTTTATGCAATATTAAGAATATTGTCAGAAACTAATTTTAGACCATATATATTATTTACACAAGGAGAAGAAATTGGAGGCATAGGTGCAACTGATGCCGTCACTGAATTGGAAAAACCTGATGTTAAATATATTTTAGAATTTGATAGAGCGGGTGAGAACGATTGTGTTTTTTATGGCTGTGATAATAAAAAGTTTATAAATTATGTTCAACAATTTGGATTTGAAGAACAAATTGGGTCTTTTAGTGATATATCAATATTAGGACCAGTTTGGGATATAGCAACTGTTAATGTTAGTAGCGGTTATTATAATGAACATACAAAAAATGAATATATAGTATTTCATCAATTAGAAAATAGTATAAATAAAGTAATAAATATGATTAAATCATTACAGGATTCTGAATATTTTGATTATCAAAAAAAGAAATATAATAGACCATTTTATGATGATTACTTATTTTATGAATGTCTATCAAAAGAAGAAAAGAAAAAGAAATTAAGAAAAGATAAAAATAATGAGTAAGGATTAAATTATGAATTCAATAAAATATATATTAAAAAATAGAGATATTATTTTATCTGATTTTAAAGTATTTAAAACTATTTTAAGTAGTAAAAGTATTAATAATTGTAAATTAACTGATGAGCAGCAAAAAGTTGCTAAAGAATACTTTATTATGAGAAAAAAGATATTTAATAAACAAACGCCTAAATTTATTTTAATGGATGAAGAGTGTTTTATTTCTAGTATATCAATAGATATAAATAGTATTAATTATACTTGTTTTGATATTTCATATAAACTTCAAAAATTTGCCGTAGAATGTGCATTAAAACAAGGTTATATTATAACTAATAATTCTCCAAGATTTTTGAAAGAAAATTATTTGGTTGCTTTAGCTTCAATAAATAAATCTTTAAAATCAGCGGATTGTATTGATTATGCATGGAATTCATATAAAAAAGAAGATGCTGATAAATTAGTAGATGAATTAATTAGATTAGGTTATAAGTTAAATAGCAATAGTGCTTTATTTTTAAAAAATAATTATAAATTAGCTATTCGTGCTTTAAAAAATAATATAAGAAATATAAAGTATTTAGGTGAAACTATTCAATCAAATCCTGATATATTTAAATATTTAGTATTAAATGGTTATTCTTTTTTAGATAGTAATGTATTAAATATGCCATTAAGTTGTTTTAAAGATTCACAAATATTAGAAAAGTTTGTACGTCAATTATATATATGCAACGAAAAAAATGATGAATATATTAAAATATTTTCAGAATTGTATTCAGCTGCCTTAATCAAATTACCAAAGATAGAGACATTTAATGAATTATTTGAATATTATTCTGAATTGGCATGGATAAATTATAAAAAAAATTTTCCAGATATGTTTGAAAATTTATTTGGTAAAATAACATCTGAATTAAGAAATTCAGATGATTTTGAAAATTGTATGAGTTCTTTTGCACACTTATTAGACAATTTAGAATATATTTTGAAAGATAAATATAGTGATTTATATAATGCTATGGAACAGTACTTTAAAATATATCATGAAAATAAAAATATTTCTAAATTAGATATGTGTAGGGATAAAATATCTAAATTACTATCTATTTATATTGCTAAAAGCAAGGAAGAATATAAAAAAAGTGAAAAAGATTCGTATTATTCAGTTTTAAGAAAGTATTTTACAATAGATGAAAATAATCCTCAAGTAAAAAAGAAAATATATGTTTATAATAAAAAAGCTAAACTAGCTAAATTATATTCTCATCACGATAAAGACTTTTTAGAATTTATTGATGAGATTATTTCAGAGTATAAAAATAAAATTTCAGAAAAAGTAATAACTACTTTAATAGAAGATTTTTTATTTAACAGTGAAGATACTCATGAAGCTTTATATATATGTCCTAGTTTTTATGAATATTTAAGATATGAAAAAGCTATTAAATTAATTAAAAGGCTAAATATAGGATATATAAAATATGATGGTGTAGAAGTAAATAGTTATAGAGATATTATTTCGTATGATGGTGTAAATAAAAAATTTTTTTATAGTGGAAGAAAATTTACAGACGAAGAGATAGAAAAATGTATTGAATGTAAAAATAATATAAAGATATATGATGAAATTAAAAGAAGATTAATAAATTCATTTGATTGTGATGCTGTAGATTATAATATTTCAGTGGGATTACAATTTGATCTTATAAATCATCTACCATTTAATGATAAATATTATAGATTTAAATATGAAACACTAGATAAAATAACTTTACAAGATTATATTGATTCGTGCTATAATGCAGAGGATGGTGGGTTTGAACAATCAATATTAATAAATGATGATAATTATAAAGTAGTATATGATTTATTAATAAATAAAGGTGTAATATGGACTTTATTATTTTGGTTTAATGAACGTAAATCATTTTTTGATTTTTCTTATCATGTTACTAGGTTTAATATAATTAATTCTATTCCAAAAATAAGATCTATTGCACAAACATATCACTTAGATATAGAAAAATATAAAGAGTTAGAAACTGCATATTCTTTGTGTAATTGTACAGATGCACGAGAATGTGCTGTTGTTGGTAAAAGTTGTGCTGAAAGATTATGTAAAGAAACCGCTTATGTAGATATCACAGATAGTTTTATTCTTCCATTTGCTGCTAATCTTATAATTGGTATGCATAAAAGATTTAAATCAACGATACCATCTATTGAAGGTACATATTTAAATTATAAGTATACTACTTATAATCATGATAAAAGTATATTAGAGTCAGGATTAGATTCAGATTCTTGTTTTAGAGTTGGTGGAAATGATAATGATTTTTTACATTATGTTGTCTTAGATAAAAATGGATTTGCCATAAAAATAACGGATGAACATGGAAACTTTATAGGTAGAGCAGCAGGATTTAGAAATGGTAATGTGTTATTTTTAAATCAGTTAAGAACTATATATGATGCTGGTGGAAATGAATATTGTAGCGAATATGAAAGTGAACGAATGGATATTATTAATGCTTTAAAGTGTGCATGTGATAATATAGTTAAAATTTCTAGGGAAAATGACCTTGAAAAAACAAAAATAGAGTATGTATTTATTACAAAAAGTTATTGTTTTGATAGTTATAATGATAATATTGTTCCATATTATATATGGGATAAGATTGGAGCTTGTACTCCAGTTGACGTTAATAGTAAAGATTGGGAAGATTTTATTAGAAATAATTATGATTATTTAAATGAAACAGCAGATGGTAATGTTTTTAATACAGATTATGGTGATTATGAAGTTATAATGCTATCAGGTAAAAAAACATTAGAAAGATTAGAGTGTTCAGATTTAGTTTATAAGGATGTACCAGCACTATATGATATAAAAAGAAATAAAATAATAATTACTGATAAAATAACTGAAGAAATAGTTGAAAAAATAAATATGATTGAAGCAATTAAATCATATGAAGAAAAATTTGAATATAGATATATTACTATTCCAAAAGATTCGATTGTATTTATAGGGGATAATTGGTATATCATTTTCAATAAAGGAAAAATTATAAAATGCAGTGTACAGGAATTTGATGAAAGTGCGAAGAAAGAATGTAGTGCAGCTAAGGAAATAATAAGGCAAGAATTATTAAATAATGATAATATTTCTAATTTAGCTAATTTAGAAAAAGCTTATCAAAAAGTATTAATAAAGGCTTAGCTATTAAGTCTTTTTTTATGATAAAATATAATTATATAAAAGAGGTAATTATGGAATGTGAAATAAGATTTTATTATCCAATTGATGATAAAGGTAAATTAATTAATAAATTAGGTAATGTATCTAGCTTAACTTATAAAGGTGAATATTATGAAAAAACAATTCAATATAACTCAACGCTAGAAAATAATAATTTTTATTCAAAAGAAATTGATGGAAGATTTAGAATAAGAATTACTGAAGGAAAAAATATAAAAAAATGCTTACTTAGTTGGAAAAAAAGGTTGCCTAATACATTATTGGGTAAAGTTAATAAAGAAGAAGAGATAGAAGTAAATATTGATTATAATGATTATAAAAATTTTATATATGTTATTGAAAATATTGTAAAGTTAGAAAGAAAAGAAAGTTATGAAAGATATAGAAATATATTCTTTAATGAAGAAGTAGAAATAGTAGTTGATGAATATCCTTTTGCTGTTGCACTTGAAATTGAAGCTAAAACAAATGAAGAAGAGGAAAAAATTATAGATAAATATATAAATATTTTAAATTTAAAGTATGAAGATTCTTATAGATTATCTTGGGATGATAAATATAGTGAGTTGTGTAAATTACAGAATATAAGGCAAGAATCAGATGTATTATTTGAAAAAACAAATATGCCTAAATTAGAAAATATATAGTTTGATTATATATTTTTTTTAAATTTAAAAAAATATATTGATTTAGTCATATAAAAACAGATATAATTACAATGAAAGTAGGGATACAATGAATATGGAAGAAAGAATAAAAAAGATTGAGGAAAGAAATAAGAGAGTTGAACTTGATAAAAAATGGGAAACTAGTTTAACTAGAAAAATATGTATTATGATTTTAACATACATTGTTGTAATTATATATTCATATTTAATAAGCGAATATGACAATATATTATTGAGTTCATTAGTACCGGTTATAGGTTTTCTTTTATCAACTTTATCATTAAAATTTATAAGAAAAGTATGGCAAAAAAATATATAACATATATTTTAGGAGGGTTTTATGGAAGAAGCATATGGTGTACAAAGAATAGAGTGTGAATGTGAATATGGAAACGGTATAGAAAGTGATATATGTTGGGATGGATATATTTTATCTGAAAGAAGTTCTCAAAGAGTATCCAAAAAAATTAATAATTTAGAAGGTTATATTAATTCTGATTATAAAGAAAGATATCTATTTGGAATTAATGGTGATAATGTTAGTGATAATTCATTATCATTTTGTTTGTTTCAGTATGGGGTATATGAATGTCAAGTAACATATTATGCGCCAATAGATTTTAAGGTATTATATGATCAAGATACTGCTTGCTATTATGGTTCATGGTATTATGTATTATCTAATTTTAATACAAAGTTTGGTGGATATGTAAGATTAAGAAAAAGTATTGAATCTGATATCAATGTACAAAAGATAAATGGTGAGATAGTTGATAGAGGATATGGTAGTTTTTATCAGATTTATAGCAAGGAATTTGCACATTTAATAAAAAATTCTAAATCTAATTTGTCTATTAATAAATTAGACAATAACTTTGAAAAAGCAAAAGAATTCTTTATAAAAATGGAAAAAGTAAAGAAAAAGAGTAATTAATATTTTTTGTTGACATTTGCATTTAAACGTTTATAATTTAGTTATGGGAGTGTTATATGAAAAAAAATATGGATAAAGAGGATTTTAAAAAATTAAATATTATGAAAGATATTTTTATATGTTTATTAATAATATTTTTTATAATATGCACATTTACGTTTCAAGCTAAAGAAAAAAATAAAGATATAATTATATATAAATTTAATGCCTCATCAGAAAATTTTAAAGTAAGAGATGGAATTTTAGTTATATTAGGTGATGAACGTTATATAAATATATCTAATTTTGATTTAAATAAAAAAATGAATATAAAAAGTATGACAATTAATATAGCTTTTAATGAATCTATATGGAAAGTAAAAGATTATGAATATGATGAGGAACTATTGCCAAGAGAATGGCTAAATCAGTTAGAGTTTTCAGAATATAAAAGAAAACCAAATTTACTTGATGGGCCAAGTAAAGAAGATTCATTTATGAAGTATAGATATTCTTTATTTCCATATGATTTTAAAATAGAAATTAATTATTGTACAGAAGAATTGTGTACAGTAGAAATATTAAAAGTAAATAGTGAAAAAATGGGAGTGACTAATGATAATAAATAAGTCATTCTCTTTTTTTTTAATTAAAAATAAAGTATAATATATGTGGTGATTTAAATGAGTTGGAAAAAGTTTTTTATTTTTTTTATAGTTACAATTGTTGTAGGTACTATAGTGTTTTTGATAATAAATAATTTTTATGGTGAAGAACCTAAAAATAATAGTGAAGAAAGTAATTCGAATAGTAATGTTTTAAAGCAGGAAAAAGAAATTATAAAAATAGATTTTTCAAAATATCAAGAACTTAGATCAGAAGTGTATAATGATGAAGTGTTTGCTATTGTAATAATGAAGTCAGATGATAAAGTATGTGATAGTTTTAGACAAGAAATTTTATATAGTTTTAAAGACTTAAAAACAGATATTTATGAAATTGATATTGATTCATTAGACGAAGTTTCCTCATCAGCTATTATTAGTGATATAACAAAAATAATGAAATACGAAAAACCTACTTTGATTGTACCTACACTAATAGTAAGCAAAAAAGGTAAAATAGTTTATATTCAAGAAGGTTTAGCATATAGTAATGAAATAATAGATAATTTAAATAAAAATGAAATAGAATAGAGGATTTATGAATACAAATATAATTACACAGATAAGCAAAAATTTAAATATTAGTGAAAAACAAGTTGAAGTTACTTTAAAATTATTAGAAGAAGGGAATACGATACCATTTATAGCACGTTATCGTAAAGAAGCAACTGGTAATTTAGATGAAGAAATAATTAAATCAATTGGAGAGGTATATGACTATCAGGTTAATTTACTGAAAAGAAAAGAAGATGTAATAAGATTAATTGATGAAAAGGGTTTAATGACAGATGAATTAAAAGCAAAAATAATGGATTGTGAAAAATTAGTTGAAGTAGAAGATTTGTATAGACCATATAAAGAAAAGAAGAAAACGAAAGCTACAGAAGCAATTAAAAATGGATTAGAACCACTTGCTAAAATGATAATGTCATGTCCTGAAAAAGGTAATATTAATGATATGACTTCTAAATTTATTAATGAAAATGTTACAACATCTGAGTTAGCTATAGAAGGTGCTAAATACATAATAGCAGAGTGGATAAGTGATAATGCATATTATCGTAAATATATTAGAAATAATATGTATAAATTTGGAATTATTGAGACTAATTTAAAAAAGAATGCTATTGATGAAAATAAGATATATGAAATGTATTATGAATATAATGAACCAGTTTCAAAAATTAAACCGCATAGAATTTTAGCAATTAATCGTGGTGAAAAAGAAGATGTTTTATCTGTAAAGATAAATATTGATAAGGAACATATAGTAGAATATTTAAACAATAAAAATATAAAGAATAAAGATAGTTTTTGTGCTATATATATAGAAGAAGCAATATTAGATAGTTTAAAAAGGCTTATACTTCCTTCTGTAGAAAGAGAAATAAGGAGCGATTTAACAGAAAAAGGTGAAATATCTGCTATAGATAATTTTGGTAAAAATTTAGAAAGTTTACTTCTTACCCCACCTATGAAAGAAAAAGTAGTACTTGCTTTTGATCCAGGCTTTGTTAATGGTTGTAAGATAGCAGTAATAGATAAAACTGGTAAATATTTAGATTCTACTGTAATAAAACCATTTTTAAATAATATTGATGAAAAAAAATTAAAAGAATGCAAAGAAAAAATTGTATTATTAATTGCTAAATATAAAGTAGATATAATAGCAATTGGTAATGGTACTGCATCTCGTGAATCAGAAAAATTCTGTGCTGATATGATCAGAGATTACAAATTAAATTGTAAATATGTAATAGTATCTGAAGCAGGAGCATCAATTTATAGTGCATCAGATATAGCAATACAAGAATTTCCAGATTTAGCGGTTGAAAAAAGAAGTGCTGTTAGTATAGGAAGAAGATTACAAGATCCATTATCAGAACTTGTAAAAGTTCCACCGGAGGGAATAGGAGTGGGTCTTTATCAACATGATGTAAGTAGTAAGAAATTATCTGAAAGTTTGGATTTTGTTGTCTCTAAAGCTGTTAATAGTGTAGGTGTTAATATTAATACAGCATCTCCATCACTTTTAAAATATGTATCAGGAATAACAAAGAGAAATATAGACAAAATAATAAGCTATAGAGAAGAACATGGCAGAATAAATTCTAGGGATGAAATAAAGAAGGAAAAAATATTAAGTGATAAAACCTATGAACAAGCAATTGGATTTTTAAGAATTACAGAAGGAAGCAATATACTTGATGAGACGTCAATACATCCTGAAAGTTATTCTGTAGCGCTTAATCTTTTAAAAATATTAGATTTTGACTTATCTAAAGTAGGTAGTGAAGAATTAATAGAAAAATTAAACTCAATAGATATAAATGAATTTAAAGATAAGTTAAATACTGATAAATATACATTGGAAGATGTAATTAATTCATTAAAGAAGCCAAATAGAGATCCTCGTGATGAAATGCCACAACCAATATTAAAAAGTGATGTTTTATCTATAGATGATTTAACTATTGGTATGAAGTTGCAAGGTACAGTTAGAAATGTAGTAGATTTTGGTGCTTTCATAGATATAGGACTTCATAATGATGGGTTAGTACATATATCTAAAATATCTAATAATTATATTAAACATCCTTCGGATATATTAAGTGTA
>OCVV012825780.1_pt1 | contig 12966 bp, 10 predicted proteins | sample 1539721 | NCBI WGS metagenome assembly OCVV01 (sample SAMN02144230, study PRJEB22623) | gut metagenome | biome: sheep rumen | host: Ovis aries | place: New Zealand
CGTTCGGGGTGTTCCACATCAGCAGGGGTTCCGTCCTTTCAGGACTCCACCGCCTGCCTGTAGTCTTTCGTCCCTTCGGGACTTTGGTGGAACGTTTGCGGATAGTCATATAATTTTATCCAATAATTATTATTGGAACCAATTATTGGAAATTATTGGAAATTATTGTCCGAGAAAACAATGCGGCTTGCCGCATGATATAAACTGTTTTTGTTTACCTACTTGTTTTTTATTTTTTTCTTGTTTTTCTAAAGCCCGCGAGCGGTAAAATGAACTGTCGATGTTGAGTTCTCTTATGGCGAACAGACGTTAAACAAGCCCTCCTCAAAACTCCTTCAAGAGAGTTCGGAAACGAGAAAAGTGGGCTGCAATCTCAGTTTTTCGGGGAAAAGGGCTGATGGATAACACTTTTTTGTGTAATTTTGCATCGTGGCAGCACGATGTCTCGCTGCTGCAAAAACTGAAAGCATGGCAAAGACAAACATCACACATCGCGAAATCATTGCACAGATTCGTCAGCAGGAGTATAAGCCGATTTATCTCCTGATGGGAGAGGAGGCTTACTACATCGACCGCCTCTCGGAGTATATTGCCGAGAGTGTGCTGGCACCAGAGGAGAGGGATTTCAACCAGACGGTCATCTACTGCACCCGCGAAACAGCCGTTGCCGACGTAATCAATTCGGCGCGCCGCTACCCGATGATGGCAAAACATCAAGTGGTAATTGTTAAAGAGGCACAGAATTTGTTAAAAATTGACGAACTGGCGGTCTATGCACAAAATCCAATGCAGACCACTATTTTGGTGATTTGCTACAAAAACGGAAAGGTGGATGGACGCAAGAAACTGGTGCCTGCCGTGGAGAAAGTGGGCATCGTGTTTGAGAGCAAGAAACTGAAGGACGGCATGTTGCCACAATTCATTGCCGACTATCTGCGGCGCAAACAAGTGGGCATCGACGAACGCGCTTGCCAGATGCTGGCCGATAGTGTGGGAGCCGACCTCAACCGCATGGCGGGTGAACTGGACAAACTTGTGCTGGCCTTGCCGACCGGGCAGACACGCATCAATGCCGACATGGTCGGGAAGAATGTCGGAGTGTCTAAAGAGTTCAATGTGTGGGAGTTACGTGCTGCTGTCGCGGCGCGGAACGTGGAGAAGTCCAACAGGATTCTCTGGCAGATGGAGCAGAACGCCAAGGCTAATCCGCCGGTCATGACGGTTGCGACTCTTTTCAACTTTTTTGCCACCATCATGCAGGCTTTCTATGCGCCTGACCGTTCGGAACAGGGGCTGATGCAGCATCTGGAACTCCGCCAGACGTGGCAACTGCGTGAATATACGACCGCGATGCGCAATTACACAGCCATGAAGACGATGCAGATTATTGGAAAATTGCGTGAGACGGATGCTCGTCTGAAGGGTATCAATAGGGGAAACCTGACTGATGAGGACATCATGCACGAACTTCTTTTTTATATCCTCCACTGACAAGAGGGGGGCTGATTTCATACCTCTCTTTTTTCTTGTTCAGAAAAATGAAGCAAATAGAGTTGCAGGCGATTTTTTGATGCCATCGTGAAGGCTCAAAAATCGCTTTTTCTTTTCCCCGAACTGTGAAAACGTGTGGCTTTTCTTGGCAAAAAAAGCCCTTCAAAAATCTCTTTCGTTCAAAAAGTGAAACAAAAAAATGAGGTCTCTTTCCTCGGAATATCAGCGGTTTAACTACTGAAAAAGGCTCTGTAAAACCGCGTTTTTACAACCGAAAAAGGAGACGAAACCACCTGTCCGATTCTCGCTCAATCGGCCTTTTTTCAGCACTAAAATTTTGCCGATTTTTTTACGTTAATATTTTTTATCATTTCAATTCAAGTGCTTTACAGACATAAAACCGCTACATTGTAAAATATTTTTACAATAGAAAAGATGAGGGGCGGACACAGAAGGTTTACAAGTTGAAAAAGCACAAGGATTTACATTTCTATTGCGAAAATGTTTGAATGTGTAAAAAGATGAATATTCAACTAAATCCTAAAGAATGATAACTGAATGATAAATAAAAGATTACAAGTTTTTGATTAAAGAATGAGGGGAGGATGACGCAGCTCTATACCCTACAAAAACTCGCTTTTCCCATCAACACTCCTATTTTACGCATTTTTAGGGTCTAATAACTATCGTGTAATCAATTCGTTGGTTTGAGATTAAAAAGTGAAAGAATAACTCTTTTTACAGGATAAAAACGTAGGAATGTAAAAGAAGTAGAAATGTAAAAGGGACGGAATTTTACAAAACAAAAGTTTGGGTTTTGAAAAATAAAATTTAGCGTTACAAAAAACAACGCGAATGTTTTGACATTTGAAAAATAGTCCTTACCTTTGTAAAATATTTGGAAAAAGCCTTAAAATTGTAGAAAATGATGACTGATAAAGAAAAAATAGAGAAAATCATTCAGGACAAACACCTCAACAACACCCAATTTTGTAATGAGGTTTGTATTGCCCCTGGCACCCTCTCGCACATTCGGAGTGGACGTACTGAACCCACCCTGAACATTTTGCGGAGTATCGTTCAGGCATTTCCCGACATCAACCCTGCCTGGCTCTTCTATGGCGAAGAACCGATGTACAAAAATGACACCTCTCCCACTCCCGAAGATGTGTCGTCGGATGCTCATATAAATAATGTAGAAGGAGTTGCTTCGGCTGCCGACGATTCGATGCCACTGTTGCCTTTTGCTTCTGGCGATGGCTTGGGCCATAAGAACAAAGGAGCGAACGTTCATGCCGGGCAGGTGGCCGCAGGAAATGCTCCGGCGACAGGCGGTGCTTCGCAGCCTTCTCCACGCCAGTCGCTCAATGCGCCATCGGTGTCTATGGCTTCGTTCAATGTGCAAGAGATTGTGGCCGAGACACTCAGGCAACAGCAAAGACCTCAGCGCAAGGTGGTTGAGGTGCGCATCTTTTTCGATGACGGTACGTTTGAAACGTTCAGTGCCAAGTGAGAAGTGTAACAAAAATTTAAGGTTGTTAATTCATAGACCTTTATTAACATTTCGTTATTGTTATAGTTTATGAATTGACAACCTTGTTTTGTCTTTGAAATGTACCAAACTGGAAAAGTGACTCGGATGGGACTCAAACCCATGACCTGCAGAACCGGAATCTGACGCTCTATTCAACTGAGCTACCGAGCCAAAGAGTGCATTTTGGGTGCAAAGTTAAGAAATTTTCTTGATATAATCGATTTTGTCGATATTTTTTGTGTGATTTTAGGGATTTTGTGTTAATTTTGCAAAGATAACGCGATGTGGGCGGGCCGCATGCAGGTTTGTTCAGTCGCGGCATGGCTAAATCAATGCAATAGAGATAGTACCAAGACAAAATAGAGATATTTACCAAGACAAAATGAAGAATAGGATTATACTGGCTGTTGGGTGTCTGCTGTGTGTGTTGACGCTTTCGGCGCAGTCGCACATAGAGAAACATAAGCATGGGGATTGGTATTGGGGTGCCGGATTGGGCTTCAGCCAATCGCTTGCAGAGAATGCGAAGGGAACGGACTTTATAGTCCGCCAGATACCTTCGGTGGACATTCTGGTGGGTCATCATTTCACACCAGCCTTTGGCATCAAGTTGTCGGGAGGTCTAAACATGCAGGTTTCCCGCTGCAGTAAGGCGGCTGAGAGCGCAATGCCAGAGGTGTATGGCAATGGACGCTACTCGTTTAAGTGCCTGACGGCCTCAGTGTCAAGCGTTTTCAACCTGACGAACGTCTTTTTTGGCTATGAGGTGGAACGCCCGATGACCTGGAGTTTTTTCATGGGGGCAGGCATCATCAAGACACTGAATTTCGATGAGAAAGTCAACCTTTGGAATGTGACCCCAAACGCTGAAAGTCCTTATTATCCTGTGGATAACAAGGGAGGGCACTACATTGTGGCCCATGCAGGACTGCAATGCGACGTGCGTCTGAATGAACCGTGGGATTTGAGTGTGGAACTGCGGGCAAATGGTACCGACAATAAGTATAACGGTGTATCCAATGGGAACCATATAGACTTCTACCTTGACCTGATGTTCAACTTTGTCTATCATTTCAAGAACGGCAAGCAGCAGTTGCGCCGCTTCCGCGACCCTGTGCGCGGGCCTTTCATCGACCCTGTGCTGATAGACCATACGCGCGACTATCAGGAGACGGTTCGCTACGGAGAGGCTATGTACACGGAGATTCCGTTCTATTCGGGCTTTTACTATCTGAACGCGGCCACCACCAAACGGCTGGGGTATGTGGCTAAGTTCCTGAAGTCTCACCCCTTGGTGAACATCAACATTGTGGGGCATCCAGACATCATTCCCGACGAGGATGTGGAGTATCATCTTCGACTGGCTCAGAAACGTGCCGAAGTGGTGCGAGAGGCGTTGATTACACAGTTCCAGATAGACCCGCATCGTCTCCGCACAACCTATGACGACAAGGCTTTGCAGCCTTATAAGACGGTGCGAGAATGGGTGCCTGCCGTCAACTTCATCATGGAAGACCCTGGAGATGCGGGGCCTGCTCTTGACCGTTGACAGAAAGGCAGCCTTTCCGCTTGATGATTAAATAGACCTTTTTTTCACCATCCTGCTGGCAACACGATGTTGTCCAGAGAGTGAGCCTGTTCAAAAAGTGGGGCGATTTCTTCGTCGGTGAATCCTGCAATGCCGCAGCCGATACGTGTGACAAGGAAAGTCAGTTCGGGGTGTGCTTTTGCGAACGCGATGAATTCGTCCACATAGGGGCGTATCGTCTCCACACCGCCCTGCATGGTGGGGATGGCATAACTTTGTCCTTGCAGTCCCACGCCTTGCCCCATGATGGCACCAAATTTCTTGTAGGCAATCCATGCCGCTCCGCCACCGTGCATGCCGCGCAGGTTGCTGCCGAACACAAACACTTCGTTGGGTTCGAGCGACTCGATAAAATTGGGAGTTGTGCGTTTCTTTTCCATATTATTATATAGTGTGAATGGTGTAGATGTCTCGTCGTATGCAACTGAGGTGTCGGCACATACAACCGATGTCTCGTCGTATGCAGCCGAGGTGTCGTTGTTTTGCATGAAGGAGAATAGGCCCTTCGAAAACTTCTTGGGCGCAGCAGAGAGAGAGTTGGGTTCTTTCTTCTGACACTCGACGGGCATTGTGAGTTCGTCGAGAACTTCGGGCATGTCGAACTCCATGTCGAAATACTGGCGGAAGTAGGGGGAAAGGACATCTTTCTTCAGGTGGTTGTATCGTTGCGAGATGGCAGAAGGAGTCACGCCCAGTTTTTCTGCCACTTCTTTTGTCTTGAATCCCTGCACCAGCAGGAACTCCAGCACCAAGCGGTCGAATCGGTCGCCGATGTAGTGGTTGCAGATGTCCTCGATGGCATGGTTGAACTGCAGGCGCAGGTCGCGGTTGGTGTCGAAGGTGCGCAAGTAGTCCTCGTAGGTCTGGTTGCCATATTCCTTCTGATACCATTTCAGCGCATCAAGCACGGTGAAACGGAAACCGCCGATAATCCAGGTGCGCAGGCTCACGTTGGGCGAGCGGTCTTCGAGCGGTCGCCATTGATGCTCCATCAGATAGAGGGCATACTGGTGGGCCAGCGACATGAAGTCGAGGTTGGGCTTCTGGCTGAGGGAGTATTGCTGGTCGTAGAGGTGATAGGCCGCACGGCAGTATTCGTAGAAATAGTCGCGGAAGATGCGGCTGTTGCCATCACGGAGACCATCAATGATTTGCTGGTCGGAAAGAGGAAAGTGTGCCATTCGTGAGAAAAATTTTTGCGAAGATAGCAAAAAAATATGATGGCTGCTTAATTTTTTCGGAAAAAGTTCTTTTAAGGGATAAAAGTCGGACAAGACAGATGCGAAAGTCTGGCTGAACAAAAGTTAAAGTCTGAGGAAAACAACAAACTCTATTTATTCACCCTTAAAAAAAAGAAGATGAAAAAGAACGTTTTTAACCTGATTATTGTGGATGAAAGTGGTTCCATGAGCATCATTCACCAGCAAGCCTTTTCGGGCATGAACGAAACGCTTCAGACGGTTCGTGCCATGCAGAAGCAATTCCCCGACACTGACCAGCGCGTCACATTGGTCACTTTCGACACGGGACACACCAAGTGGCACTATGACAACACGGCGGCTGACGACACGAAAAATCTGGAATGGAAGGACTATCAGCCGGGTGGCGGCACACCTCTCTACGATGCCATCGGGGCGGCGGTGTCGAAAGTGAATGCTCAGATAGCGAAAGACAGCAAGGTGCTTGTCACCATCATCACGGATGGCGAGGAGAACAGTTCGCGCGAGTGGACGCTGCAGATGATTCGCAATCTCATTGAGAAACTGAAGAAGGAAGGCTGGACCTTCACGCTCATCGGAACGGACAATCTGGATGTGGAGTCGATGGCGCGCACGATGGCGATAGATGAACACATGCAGTTCACTGAAGATGCTGCCGGAACTCGTTGCATGTTTCAAAGAGAGCGGAGTGCCCGCATGCGCTACAATGCTCGTCTCGATGCAGGTGTGGCGATGGAGTCAGGCACTTTCTTCGACGAGCAAGCGTGATTTCTTTATTTCATCACTTTCTTCCCGTTGTGGATGTAGATGTGGTGGGGAAGGGGAGTGGCGACGGGTTGCCCTGACAGGGTAAACCATGTTTCATCTTGGCGCATGCCGTGGTGTACAGACGGGGCTGTGGGGCTTTGAATGCCGACAGTCCCGTCTATGTTGTCGATGGAGGAGAGGAAGCCGATGTAGCGGATGGTGGAGGTGCCAGTGGTGGAGGTGAGTCCGAAGATGGTGGCTCCTTGGCAAATGAAGAAGGGGTCGCCCACATTGTTGGCATCGAGTTCGGTGGTGGTCATGTCCCAGATGAACGCTGTGCCATTCGAGAGACGCTGTGTCTTGGTGGGGGCAACGCTGCTGCCATGATTGACACCGTTCAGCCACCAGAGGTAGGCAGAACCGTTGGTGGTCTTTGTGTTGGTGGCAACGACCACAAGATATTTCTGATTCGCCTTCAGTTGGTAGTCTTCTGCATTCTCATAATTCAAAGACAGGCACAGGTTATTTGTGCCTGTGCCTGCCTTGATGGTGATGGTGTTGTCGTTGTTGTAGGTGAAGTTTCTCTGTGCCACACGTCCTGCTTCATCGCCCGTCTGCCAGTCGGTCGCGTTCCATTGGTAGGCGTGGTCTTTGTAGTCCTTGAGCAGTCTCAGATAGTAGAGTCCGGGACACATCGTGTTGGGCGATGCCACAATCTTGAAGGTGAGTTTCTTCTTCACGTTCCCTTTGCTGTCCACCAGCAGTTCGTCGGGTATGCGGTATTCCACGTTGAAGAACCCTTGTTCGTCGGCTCCCTTCATGCGCTGCTGCACCGTGATGTCGCCAATCTTCTGACCGTCTATGTAGATGTCAGCCACACGTCCACGGTCGGAGGTGATGAAGCGCAACATCAGCGAAACGTTGGTCTTGATGCCTTCGGTATTTTCAATCACATATTGGATGTACTCGTTGGCCTTGGCGTCGCGGTAGTTCTCGCCGCGATAACTGCCGCTGGTGGAGCCTGTGGAGTATTTCACTTCATGTCCTGCCTCGCTTTGCTGTTCGCCGGTGGCCACATAGTCGAGGGTGCGGGCTTGCAGTGCCTGTTCTTCGGCATCCTTGCGCCCCATGTCTGAGTTGGCATAGTCTTCGGGTGTGCCTTGGAAGAAGTAGCAGGAGTAGCGCGAGTGCTGGATGCTGTAGAACGGTTCGAGCGGCAGTGTGCCCTTGTCGGTCTTCAAGGTGAAACTGAGTTTGGAGAGGTCTTTCGTCTCGATGTTTTCCAGCACCTTGGCACGTTCGCCAATCAGGAGAGGTGCCGAAGAGAGCGGCTTGGCTGCTGAACGTGCGCCGGGCGAGTGGTCCATGCGTCCCTCGCCTCCATATTCGTTGGGCAGTTGTGCCTCGGTCTCGGTGCGGGCAGCCAAGAGGATGGGGCCGTACTTGAAGGCGATGTAACTCTTGTAGTCGGGGCATTCTTCATAGCGGAGCGTCATGGGCAGTTCCACTTCCTTCACCTCCCCCTTCTTCCACTTCTTGGTCTCGCAGATGTAGGTGGCTTTGCCGTCGCTGCTTGCCCATGCGGGTCGGCGGACGGCGAGGGTGAAGGTGCCGTCCTTCGTGATGGTGAGTTTAGTCTTCTGCTCGTAGGGGAAGTTGGTCTCCTGACGGATGCCAAACTTCTTGCTGTTCAGTTCGCTGGCCGTGAAGAGGTTCACGTAGAGTGTGTCGTTGGTGGCACTGTGGGTGTAGATGAAGTGTCCGTACTTCGAGTGGTTCTCCATGCCTGTGCCCACACAGCACCACATGCCCTGGTTCACCTGTGAGTAGATGCGGTAGGAGAGGGGGCGCAGCGAGGTGAAATAGACGTAGCCGCCCGTCTTGGGGTCTTGGGTTGACATGATGTGGTTCCACATCGTGGCTTCGTAAAAGTCGGCATACTTGGCCTCATGGGTGTCGTCGAACAGGTCTTCGCTGAGTTTCAGCATGTTGTTCGAGTTGCACGACTCAGGCCCCTCCATGTTGTTGATGTAGAGGTGTCCGTTCTGGTGGCTCTGGAAGTGTTCGCTGATGGAGTTGCCGCCAATGCAGACCGTGCGGTTCTGTGCCACATCGGTCCAGAAGTTCAGCACCGCGCTGCGGTAGTCGGCCAGCGTCTTGTCCTCCTGCCATGCACGTTCAAAACCGATGTATTTAGGTACCTGCGTGTTGGCATGCTTGCCGTCGAGGAACGTGGGGTTGAACGTCTTCATGCCGTCAATCATCGTGCGGTGGCTATACTTCTTCGCGCTCTCCAGATACTTCTTGTCGCCAAAAATCTTGTAGGCATCCACCAGCGTCTCGTTCATGCCGCCATGTTCCCAGCCCAGCACCTGCTGCATCTGGTCGGTGGAGAGGTTGCTCACCACGTTCACGCTCCAGTCGCTCAGCCCCCTGAAGAGTTCCTTCGCCAAGGTGCTGCCCGTGTAAAGGTAGGCATCGCGCAGTCCGGCCAACACCTTGTGCTGGCAATAGAAGGGCACCCATCCGCCCGACTTGCGGAACTCCGTCAGGTCGCCTGCATAGAGTCCTGTCCAGATGTGGTTGAGGGGTTGTCCGCCAATGAAGCCCTTCAGTCCCGTCGTGTTGTTCTTATAGGCATCCTGACAGTCCTTCATGATGGCCAGGCAATAGTCGAGCCGTTCCTTCATCTTGGCCTTCATGCCCTCATCGTTGGTGGCAGCGTAGGCCAGAGCCAGCGCGCTCACATAGTGGCCACCCACATGGCCGCTCAGGTCGAAGCCCGCATCGCCGCCCCAGTTGGGGAAGTTGGGGTGTTTTTCTTCCCAGCCATAATACTTCGACGAACTGTTCTTGCTCAGTCCTGCCTGACGGATGAACGGGGTCATCAGTCGGTCGGCATCATACTTCAGCAGCAACTCGTCGTTCGTCTCCATCATGGTCTTCATGGGGCCGTCGAGCAATGTCACCTCGCTCAGGTCGAAGTGCTGCGGATAAATCTCGCTTTGTGCTTTGGCTCCCGTCGTCAGCAAAAGACTTGTGGCCAAAGTGACAGATAATAGTTTTTTATTCATAATAGGTGATATGGATGATAATCTTGCATGCAAAGTTACGGCGATTTTTCTGCATTTCGCCATGTGTGGTGCAACATCTTTTTTCTTCTGTGATACATCAAAGCCCCCAGAGGCTTTTCGCCGCAAAGAACAAGGCCACCACCACGAAGGCGGGCAGCATGTTGATGGTTTTGCAGTCCTTCAGTTTCAGAATGCTCAGTCCCGATGCGGCAATCAGCACACCGCCCACGATGCACAGTTCCGTGCGCATGTCGTCTGTAATGGCATCGGCCGACAACTTGGCCATCAGGTAAAACATCCCCTGCCAGCAGAACAGCACCGGGGCAGCCCACACCATGCCGATGCCATAGGTGGTGGCCAGCACTGCCGAGGTGATGAAGTCGAGCGTGGCATTCGTGTAGAGATAGGTGTTGTCGCCATAGAGCGCACTCAGCACAGGCCCCACCATCGAGAAGGTGCCGATGCAGTAGAGCAAGATGCCGGTAGAGAGACCTTCGGAGAGTGGAGAATCAGACCCTCCTCTCACCCTCCCAACAGGGAGGGTCTGAGTCTTCTTTCTGTCCACCCATCTCTTGAACCGTTCGTCCAGTTTCAGCCTGTAGCCCACCAGCGACCCCACCGCCAGGCTCACGATGAACAGCACGGGGTAGTGGCTCTTCGGCATGTTTTGGCAGAAGGCGTTAAACCCCAATGCCAGTGAACACAGACCCATCGCGTTGAACAGAGCCTGCTGATACTTCGGCTTGATGCCACGTTTCAGCGAGGCACCCACAATGGCTCCGATAATGATTGTGCTTGTGTTGACGATTGTTCCAATCATGATATTCTTTTTCCTTCAGGCTCATCGGATGAAGTGCATGGGGGTCCAAGGCTCATGGGTGGGGTAGTCGGGCTGGTCGTTGGCATGCATCTTCTTCAGTGTCCATGCCATGTTCTCGGCCAGGGTGCGCATGGTCTGCATGCCCTCTGTGTCCCGGGCTGCCTCCCCTTCCTCGCGTCCGTAGGCAATGTTCCAGTACTGGGAGGAAATCACGGGCATGTTCATCATCATGAAGGGCATGTTCAGTGTCTGGAAAGCGGCTGACGCACCGCCGCGACGGCAGACGGCCACGGCTGCTGTGGGTTTCTGCACAAAGTGGGCCCCAGCCGAGAAGAACATGCGCTGCACCAGCGAGAGTACGGCTCCGTTGGGTTGGCCATAATAGACAGGCGAACCCACCACGAGGGCATCGGCACTGGCCATCTTTTCCGAGATGCGGTTGCACACATCGTCGTCGAACACACACTTATTGTTGCCCTTCACTTTGCACTGGCCGCAGGCGATGCAACTGCGCACGGGCTTCGTGCCCATCTGCACGATTTCCGACTCAATGCCTTCTCTTTCCAGCGTCTTGGCTATCTCGCTCAGGGCGATGAAGGTGTTGCCCTGTTTGCGTGGGCTTCCGTTAATCAGTAAGACTTTCATTCTTTGTATTCAATTAACAATGAACAATTAACAATTATTTCAAGAAGGCACGAATCCATTCGAAGACCTTCTTCCGTTCTTCTGGTTTGAATCCATGCCCAGCCTTCTCAATCACTTCCAGACGTGCCTGCTTGTAAGTCTTCACGGCACGGCGAGAGTAGTCAATCGGCACCACAGGGTCGGCATCGCCGTGGATGATAAGCACAGGCTTCTTGTAGCGGGGCAGTTCCTTGTAGGGGTCGAGGTCGCGCAGTTCCATGAAGAAAGGACGGCTCAGTGGCACATTCCACAGACGGGTCGTGTCGGGAATGGCTGTCACGTCAGGATAACGCTCGTTCCAGTTGTCGGGGATGCAGAGGGCAGGGTAGATGAGCACCAACTGGCTGATGTCCTTGGCCAGAGCCGATGCGGTGAGAGCCGACACCAGTCCCCCCTGGCTCTCGCCGATGAGGACGATGCGCTTGCTGTCCACGTCGGGGCGGCTCTTGAAATACTGCACGATGGCCTTCAGGTCACTCACCTCGCCCGTGATGCGCATGTTCATCGTGTTGTTGTCGCTGCGGCTGTGCACCGAACCGCCGGGGAAGTCGAACGTGTAGCACTGGTAGCCTTTCTCCGCCATCATGGCGAAATAGTCGCGGCCAAAATGGTGGGTGCCGTTGAATCCGTGCGATATAATCGCCACGGGCTGCTTCTTCGCCCCGTTCGCCGGACGGCTCAGCACACCATAGATGCTGCGCTCTCCATTCTTAATCCACACTTCCTCCTCCTGCGTCTGTGCCTCCACATTCAGCAGGGCTGCCAATGCCATGCAAATGGCCAAAAATCCTTTTTTCATTGTCTCATTGCTTTATTTGTGGTTGCAAAGATAAGGGTTTTCACTTAAAACGCAAAAGTAACTTGGATTTTTCACTCCTCACTTTTCACTTTTCACTAAAAAAAACTATCTTTGCACCTGACAATCCGTACCCTCCGCATCCTCAACGAGGACAACGACATCACCATCTTCAGTTTGACAGGCCGGAAAGATTGGGTGGCAGAAGCATTCTGATAGAGAAAACAAACTATAACCACCATAAATTATGAAAAGATTTTTAATGATTTCGTTAGTGACGATGTTCACTATGACAAGTGTGATGGCCCAAGTCACTGTGGCCGAACCAGAACATGAGGAAGAGGTGTTGATGTTGACCTCCAACAGCAAAGGCGTCTTGCTCGACCAGGAAAAAGGGACCATCAAGGCAAGTGCCGATGCCAGCCTTTTGATTGTAGGCGCAGGGAAGATGAAATCGCGGCTGACAGTAAAGGGGGTTCAATCCGCCAGCACGGCGAAAGGCTCATCAACCACCCGGCTCATCATCAGGGTGGAAGACAACTCCATAGACCCCAAAACGTTTATCGACATCTTCCAGTTTGAAGTGACAGCCAAGGAGCGTCGCCATCTGGTGAAAGAGATTGGTGTGCTGATGAAGACCGACCCGAACCAAAAACTCTTTGTGGATTACAAAGCGCAGAAATACGGAAAGAGTTCCTATCTGGTCACGATGACAGACTTGCTCCCCGGAGAATACGGCATCGTGATAAAAGACCCCGAAAAACCCAAAGTCAGGAATGGGATGAAAGTGACATCCTTCACGGTGGAATAGTGTTCCGCCAGAAAAGTCACTTTCTGTGTACATGCTCCCCCTAAGGTAGTGGCTCATACGTTTGAGGTGTGAGCCACTTTTTGTTCTTTTAGAGTTGTTTTAAGATAACGAGAGTTCGATGTAAGAAAAGTTTTAATGATACGCCTTCGGCGGACGAAGAAAAAACAGAAAAAAACAAGTAAAAACAAATAAAAACAGGTT
>OCVV011197007.1_pt1 | contig 12962 bp, 15 predicted proteins | sample 1539721 | NCBI WGS metagenome assembly OCVV01 (sample SAMN02144230, study PRJEB22623) | gut metagenome | biome: sheep rumen | host: Ovis aries | place: New Zealand
GATGGATAGCTTGTGCTTCTCTATGTGGTTGGCGATATATACCTCCACTACGGACTTTCACCGATTAGTTAAGCGACATGCCTGTCGCACATAAAAAAACGGCTGTCGCTTGCGACGCCGTGCGTCCGAACTACCCAAATGGTAATTGGAAAAATAATATATTATTTATAATAATAATATGCTCAATAATTTGAATTTGATACTTTACTTATTTTATATCATAAAAATTTTTAGAATTCAATAGGAATTCCTAAATTTTCTAAATTTATTTTAGCACATTATGTTAATTTTGTCAAGAATTCTGTTCATAATAGCTAAATTAGATACAAGAATAATGCTTCTTCTTTATAAAAAATATAAGAAAAAAGGTGATATCTATGAAAATAAAATGTTTAAAATGTAATGATATTATTGAATCAAAGTCAGTACATGATTGTAAAAGATGTAAATGTGGAGAATGCTCTATTGATGGTGGAGATGTTTATCATATAATAGGTGGAGATTTTGACTATATAGCTGTTGTAAAAGATGATGGAACAGAAGAAAAAATAAAATATAATAAAGATAGCTGGAATAAATATAGACTAGCATATTGAAATGTTAGTCTTTTTCGTTTTCTTGTTCAGCTGTGTCAAACATTGGATTTGTAAAAAATTCTCCTAATGTAATTCCAAAACCTTCACACATATGTAATAAAGTATCTAATTTTAAAAGTTCTGTTTTACCACTCATAAAAGTAGAAATAGTAGAACAAGGAATACCAGACATTTTGCATAATTTCCACACATTCATATTCTTTTCTTTTAAATAAAATTTGATTCTTTTTCTAATTGCATCAGATAATTTCATTTTGTTTTAACCCCTTTCAAATAAGCTAAAATCAATAAAATTATATAAAAACAAAAAAATTTACTACTTTGGCTAATTGAAATTTTCAAAAATATTTTCAATTTATCGAACTAATTTGTTGCATTGAAAAAATTATTGTGCTATAATGTAATTACTTCAATTTGCCAAACTACAAAACTGAAAAATATACTAAATAAAAAAGAACCTAAAAATACTTGCAAAAATTTAAGCAATATGGTAAAGTGTAAATAAGTAAATCAAATGAAGAAAGGATTGTTTTTTATATGAAAAAGATTATGAAGAGTAAAAAAGGAATTACACTAATTAGTTTAGTGGTAACTATAATAATTTTATTAATTTTGGCGGGGATAAGTATTGGAATGTTATCTGGTGATAACAGTATATTAAAACAAGCTGGAAATGCTAAATCGCAAACAGATATAGCAGAAGAAAAAGAAATATTACAAACAGCTTCATTAGCTGCTATGGGAAAAAGCAAATATGGAGATATTACGAAAGAAAAATTGGACAGTGAATTAAATAATTATTCAGAAATACAAAATACAGAGCAAGTTGATGCTGGAATAGTAGTTACTTTTAAAAGTGGCAGGGTATATTTGATAGATTTAGATGGGAATGTTTCAAGATATAGTGAAATAACTATAGGAGATTTAGTAGTAAAAAATGGAAATACAGTAGTAGCAGATGGAAGTAAATCAGTTGCATTAAATACAGTATTGACAATTAATTTTACAGCAAGTATACCAGAAGGAAGTATAGCAAGTATATCACCAACTTTACCATATACAACAAATGGAACTGAAACAAGTAAAACTTTTACAATAACAGGAACAGGTGGAGAAACAAAAACATATACGGTAAATCTGAAAGGATATTATAATATACCAGACTTAAAAGTAGGAGATTTTGTAAATTATACATTAAAAACACCAACAGCAAAAGAATTAGAGGATTTAAATAATGATATAGCGACATATTCAGGGGCAACAGATAATACAGAAAAAACGGCAGTAGGAGATACATTATTATGTAGAGTATTAGAAATGGATAACAATGGGAATCCAACAAAATTAATTAGTGCAAATGGAGTAAATACTTTAAGCTTAAATGGAGCAAATGGATATAATAATGCAGTATATCTAATAAATGAAATTTGCACAACATTGTATAGTGGAAATCAAGGAACAACAAGAAGTTTGACCATAGAAGATTTAGAAAATAATTACTTTAGTAATGTAGCAATAGCAACAAGAAATAATTATACCTCAAATGTAAAGTATGGAGAAACAAGATATTATGCAGGCAATAATACATATCCGAACATAACTCTAGAAGAAGCAAATATGGGAATAGCAACAACATTAGTAGATGGAAAGAATCAAATAAGAACAGGGGGATTAGGACTAAGTGAGCAGACAACAACATATACGGGAAATGAAACAACGAACAAAGGAATAACAGTAACACAGACATCCTACAGAGTTGATGCAGGGGATAACAATTATAAAAATGCGACATTAAATAACATAATACATCAAAGCCCAACTTCAAGTTCTAATACAGCAAGTTGTAAAACATATTGGTTGGCTTCACGTTGTGTCGAGACAGCGTATATGAATTGCACATTTAACATAAGATATGTGAATTCCAGTTATGTTTCAAGTCAGCATATGGGTAGTAATAATAGTACTGTTCGACCTGTTATAACTCTTGACTCTGGAATTCAAGCAGAATATGGTGAAAAATACAATGATACATATAATACATGGAATTTGCAATAATTGTTTATGATGTGTTTTCTTAATATCTACACACCATATTATATACCATCTTTATGATAGAATAAAAATATCAAAACTTATGGTATAAGAATTGAAACTATATTCTATGCTATATATAACAGAAACATTTGGTATAAAATAATATATATTTGAATTGAATAAAAAAAGTAAAAAATTCACTAGCTAAATTTAAGATATAAAAATTAGGCTAGTGAATTTTTATAAAATCAAAGACATCATCTAAATTTACTTTTATTTCTCATTTGTTGTTTTTCCAGTTCCTGTTTTTCTTTCTTCAATTTCTGATGAAGTTCATATTTCCTTATTTTCTCCATTCTATCTATGATATTCTGACAATGCTTAATATTTTCTGATATAGGAGTAATATTTTTAGAAATTTCCACAATTTGATTTTCAATTTTAGATTTTTCATCTTCTGTTTTAGCTCTTTTATGCTTTTTCCACAAATTTTCTCTTTCACTTGTTAAAGGAGCAAGTTTTTCATAAGCAGATTTTTTAAAATCTAATAATTGCTCATCAGTTTCAATATTATATTTAACTAGAAATTCAACCTGTTTAGAAAACTCGTCCATCTTCTTTATTTCTTGTATTAAATATGGCATAAGTTTTGTAACATTCGATTTTAAAGACTTTTCAGTATTTATACCGAATAATTTCTCATAATAGAATATTAGCCATTCAATAGAGCCTTTTTTGGCATAACCTCGTTTTTTGTGTTCATTATATCTGTCATAACTAATATTTATTAACAAATATGGATCAGGGGAATAGGGATATTCAGGTTGTGTTTCTAAAATTCTTTTAAAAATATTTTCTTTTGAATATTCATTTCCAAACTGTCTTTCAATTCTAGTATTTCTTTTATATGGTTCACGCCTTATAGATAAAGTATTATTTCTATCTGTAACTATATAATCTAAATCTTGTAATATTTTAATAAATTCATCATAATCTCTAGCATTTGCTATAGCATAATCAATAGAATCTTTCATAAGTTCTTTATATAAACTACTGGTAGCATATTTATTATATTTTTCTTCTTTTTTCAAAACACTTAATCCATATTCTTCACAAAGTTTATCAGATGTTATTCGCATTAATGCATAATCTTTTTTAGTATTACAAAATCTTTTACCATCAACAAAAGATACAGAATTTAGCACGAAATGGTTGTGTATATTATCGGTATTCAAATGTGTTGAAACAATTACTTGAAATGTATCTCCCCATACTTGTCTTGCTAGTTCAACACCAATTTTATGAGCTTGCTCTGGAGTGACTTCTCCTGTTACAAAAGATTGATAGCCGTGAAAACATTCTATTCCTTTTGTTTTAAAAAATTGTTTCTTAACATTTTGCATTTCATAAAAAGCAGTATCAGGCATACAATTTATACCTGATACATACAATTTATTTTCTGTCTTTTCTCCATTTATAGCATAGTCAATTAATCTATCTAATCTACTTTTAAACTTCCATAGTTTTGTTGTTGCCATAGGTCGCTCCTTTCTTTTGAGGGATAATATAAACTTCTTGTAAACTTAAAACTAAATCTTGTATTTGATTTAGTAATGGAATGATTTTATCATCTCTAACACTTCCATTATATCTGTTATACACTCTTGCCATTTGATTTAAATTGTTTGCCATACCTCGAAGCTGTGAAAGTATTTCATAAAATCTTTCATCAGGTTGTTCCTTTAACTTATAATCTAAAATTATTTTTCTAAAAAATTCAGATTTATTTAATCCAGACTTTTTGACTTTCTCATCAAAAACTTTTTTCTCATCTGCATTTAAAAATATATTGATTTTTATATTTCGATTTCTCAAAATTTTTCACCTCGCTTTCGTTAAATAGAATTAGGGTTTGGGACTTGTCCCATTCTATGGTATATTTGTGGCGTGAGTACAAATACGTTGCTTGCATATTCAAGATTTTTCGAGAATACTCTCATCAAAATCTTTCATTTACATCTGCTAAAAAGAGAAATAGAAGTACAAAGTTTTAATTTTTGCACTTCTAAATTTGTTATATTTTTTATAAAATTTATTCTTTAATTAGTCCTAAATTTTTAAAGTAAAAATAATTTTCTCTTGCACCTAAAAAGAAGATTTCTCTTTCTTCATAATCATACATACGCATAAAAATTTGATATAATTTTTGCAACAATTTACATTCTTCTTTATTCAATTCAAATTCTTTACTTGTTTCAATAATTAGTTGTAAATTTTCATTTTCATCTAAAATTTTGTGTAATTTTTCAGTTAATTTTTTGTATTCTAAATTTTTAAGTTTAAGATTTATTCTTGCTCTATCTATTAGTTCACAGAACTCTGCTGACCCCATATCATATAATCTGTTTTCTTCCATATTCATAACCTCTTTCTATATAAAAATTAATTCTTTAAATACAATTTCTTCTGCACGATTTTTAATATTATTCATAGCACCAACCCAAGCAAGTGGATCAGTATTTTTCAAATCTTCTGTAATATTTTCTTGTTGTTTTAATTCATTTATTAAAGCGTCAATTCTTTCTTTGCACTCAATATCTGTTTCAACAAGATGTTTTTTTAATGTACCATCAATAAGCATAAGACTGTATTCAACTTTTTTGTTTTCTTTTAAATATTTTGCTCTTAATCTTCCATATTTTCCTAAAATATAATTAGGATATTCATCTTTTGGCATTGCTAAATCTGGGATGTAAAAATCTCCCTCTTTGTGATAGGTTAGTTTGTTTTCCATTTCTGTTCCTCCTTTAATTTTTGATATAAAAATAGAGCAAAGATGTTTTATCTTTACTCTAAATATAATTTATTTAACTAATCTTAAAAGAAACGAAAATCTCCAATTTAAAGAATTCATTTCATAAATATGTTCGGCGTTTATTAATTCCATTTTTATATCATTTTCTCTAAAGTTATCTATATTATTTTTAATATTTTCGTATGCTTTTCTAAATTCATTATTATTAAAAGTCCCATCATCTAATTGGTAATTTATATTTTTTAATATATCATCTTTAATATAACTTTCTTTTGTTTCAATATACAGTAAACATTTCTTTAAATTTGTAATATATGCTAAACAAGAATCTTTTTGTATGTCGTTAAGGTTAGTTAATATTACAATAATCAATATTTGATAAACTGTATAGCACATTATAGTTCTTTCTATAAATTCAAATAAAGAATGAACAGGTGCTAATGATGTTGTAAGATTAGAAATAATTATTGATATTCCAACGACCTCTAATAAATATAAAAAAATTTGTCCTATTGTTTTTGTAATAATATATATCTGTTTCATAAACTCTCCAATAAAAATATTCTTTATGAGAATTATACAACATTTTTTAGCAATTTTCAACAAGAAACCAGAGGGAGAGAGCTTGAAGATTAGGCGTAATAAATCCCATTGTGAAAAGATTATTACGCCACATTAAGAAACCGTCGGTCAATCGCTCGATTTCATAGGCAGTCTAGTAAGTAGAAGAAATCTACTACAATTGCTGATGAAAACATCATTGCTTATGCTTGTCCAAGCTTTTTACAATTGCAAATCCACAACCAAGCATCCACCCAAACTCTTTTATTATTGTGAGTTTATAGTTGTAAGTTCTCACTTATACTAAAAATACAAATAGACCGTTTATACTTTCAATAGATAATTTTATAGCATCGGCTTATCAAACCTAGAACTTTTTATGAGGTTCTGCATAACTCAAAATATTTAATTGGAAATTGTCCAAACATTTCCTAACAGTTTCCTAACACTAATGTAAAAAATATAGAATATAATTTGATTTTGATATAAGTCTTATTTATCAAAGAAAATACTTTATAAGTACTTAAAAATCAATATTTTTGAATTTATTAAATAATAAGAAAAAATGTTAATTATAATTAAATAACAAATAGAGGATAAAACTTAAAATCCTGCGGTTGAATAAACCGTGCCGGTTCGATTCCGGCCATCTGCACCACACTTATAGCAAGGGTTTTAAGATATTAATCCCTTGCTATTGTGTTTTAAAAATGTGCAAAGTTCTAACAAAAGTTCTAACACTTTTCTAAATTTTGAAAAGTTAGAAATATATTATTTTAAAGCAAATTACCTAAATAGCGAGTTCGGTAATTTGTTTTTCTTTTGTATCTAATAATTTGTTTTCAATAACACTTGCAGATATTCTTTTATTTTCTATATCTGCATGAGCATATCTTAAAGTAGTTTGAAAATTAGAATGTCCTAACCATATTTGTATATCTTTTAAAGGTACACCATTTCTTACAAGTAATGTACCGACAACTATGCCTTAAATCGTGCAATCTAATATGTCTTAAATTATTCTTATCTAGAATTTCATTAAATTTTTGTGATAAAAATCCAGGTTTCATAAGGTCTCCATTTTCCATTAAACAAATATAATTATTATAATCATTAACATAGGTATTGCCATAAAACTTTTTATTTTCTTCATATTTATTTTTATAGTTCTTTAATAAATTAGCAATAAAATCAAACAAAGGTAAAGTTCTATAACCAGAATCACTTTTTGACCTATCTTTGAATATGAATTGAGTAACACCATCAATTTTTCCACGACCTACTGTATGTCTAATTGTTAAGGTTTTATCTTTAAAATCAATAGCATCCCATTTTATACCTATAACTTCTTCGCGTCTTAATCCATATACTCCAGCGATAATTACTGGTAATTCAATAGGAGTTATTTTTATAAGTTCCATTAAATTTAATAATTCATCTTGAGTATAGAAATCAGCAGTATATTCTTTTACTTTAATTGGCTCTAATTTTGTTGCAGGGTTACTATCAATAATTTCAGTAATAACAGCACTTTTTAAAGCTTTACTTATATTTGCTCTATAATGTTTAACTGTACTACCTGATAATCCTTCACTAAATAAAAAATCAAAAAAGTCTTGTATATGTTTTGGTTTAAGTTCTACAAGTTTTATTTTTTTAGCCTTAAAGTATTTATATAACCTACCTTTAATTACTTGTTCATAACCAATATAAGTCGTTTTTTCAACTTTTCCTTTTTGTTTTTCTAACCAATCTAACATGTAATCACAAAAAAGAATATTTTTATATTTATCATATATGTTTGGATCTCTTAATTGAATTTTAGATTTATTTTCATATTCTGTCTTAAATTGTTCTAGTTTTTCTTCAGCTTTTTTCTTATTTCCTTTTATTGCATAACCTGTTGGAATCCATTTTGGCTTTCGTTTGCCGTATTCATCATATAAATTTAATACAGCATAATATAAACCTTTCTTTTTTTGTAAGCTACCTGTTATCATTTTACTCCTTTCCGTTGTAACAGTTTATATTTAACTTATCATTGATATTTTGTGTATTATACAATGATAATTTAAAAAATCCTACTAATCTGTTGTAATATAATTAATTACATTAACTTTAGGAATTTTATATTCTCTGCCAACTTTTTTACTTTTAATTTTCTTTTCTCTTAACATACGATATGCAAGAGTATCACTGATACCACCTAGCATTTGTTTCATTTGCACAAGATTAACAATGTCAGGATAATCTGTAAACATTAAAGAATAAGTTTCTTTCATATCAAGCATTTTTTGTACCTCCTTTCTCGTCGCAATAAGCTTCAAAGTAAAGTTCTTTTCAAGAACTTTTATCTTTTCGCTTTTGCTCCTCTTTTCCAAAAACTTCGACTAAAGTCTGCTGTTTTTGGAAACCTTAAATAAAAAAAGACCTATTCATAATAGGACTCATTAAATACTAAAACAATATTTCTTTCTATATTTCTGTGTTGGAATTTTAATATTCATATTTATTGATTTAGGAATATCTGAACCAACTTTTAATTTTCTATCTATAACTAAATTACCTTTATTATTTCTGTGATATGCACTAGGATTCCATTTTCTATATGCTAAATCACTCATTTCAGTTGTATAAGATAATTCTTTACTTGCCTCAATGTGTTGCATTTTAACAAATTCATATAATTCTTTATCAGCCTCATTTTGTCTTTTGTTTCTAAACCATTCTCGTTTTGCAATCTTGCGATTTTCTTTACTAATATTAGCTCTGTATTCTTTTTCCCCAATGTATCTCATATCAGATTTAACAATTTTTGTAATATAAGAAGGATTAACATTTAATTCTTTTGCAATAATAGTAGGCTTTACATGTTCATTATAATATCTATCTAGTATATAGTTCTTGTTATCTATATTAATCACAACCTTTCAATTAATTTGGTAAAATTTTTGTCTACATATTTTTTATACAGTTGTAGCTATTGACATTTTATATTAATTGTTGTAATATATTATTGTATTTCAATTATTAATGTTTGATATTATTATAAAGTAATAATTGTAATATGCCAATATATTACTTAAACTTTTAAAAAAAATTTAAGGAGATGTAAATTATGGAGTTTAATTTTAAAAGTAGTAGTCCATATTCATATATGAGATATGGTGGCTATCAAGGAAAATTTAAGGGGACAGAATATTATCTTGTTCCAAATCCTGAAGCATCAATGAATATTAGAGATGTATATGATATGTATAGTAAAATAGATAGTGCTCTTGTTGACTTATTAAATATGGGAAAGGTTTGTTCAGATCTTGATAATGAGCCAACTAAATTTACATTTGCTACTACATTTGCAGAAAGATATGGATTATTAGGTTTGATGGTTGAAACACCAACTAGTACAGACTTTTTATTAAATGATGAAATAACATTAAAAGAAAATAATTTTATTAGTAAAAATCGTACCATTAAAGCTAAAGATTATTTTGAATTATTCTTTCCATTTGCGACTAACGATGAAATGAGTTATACAGTAACAAATGGTAATGTAAAAATAGAAACAAATTCAGACTTACAAAAAATGTTAAGTCGTTCATCAATTGAAAATCAGTTAATTTACTCTAGTTTTTATTGTGAAAAAATTGACTGGATTGTGGATTATGCAAAGAAAATGTATAACATATTTAAAAAAGCAATGGATTTAAAAAATGAAAATATATATGATTTTGATGAATATGTAGCAAAGGAAACTATAAATAACTATTATTTTTCTGGAATACCATTTAGAATTAATACATATGGAAACACTCCTGAAATTGCTTGGCAACCAAATTCATTAAAACAGGCATTAGATATGGCTTTTGGTTTTATGCTTTGTAGTGAACAGAATCCAATAAAAATTTGTAAACATTGTGGTAAAGTATTCTATGCTAAAAATCCAAAGGCTGAATATGATACTAGTCAATGTAGAAACCAAGCAAATGTATATAAAAGTAGAAATAAAAATAAAAATGACCAAAAATAATTGTAATAATTTTGAAAAGTTGAGAAATTTTACAAAAAATGTTGACATTTACATAAAATTGCAATATACATATACCTATGTAGTGCAAAAGCACTATAAATACACGAAAGGAGGACACTATTATGTCATGGAAAGACAGCCAAGACTTCCGTAATGATTATCCTGGTGGATATTCTAAAAACGGAGATGTCTATGACGGAAATGACAATCGTGTAGGCTATGTTACTGGCGATGGCGATTATCGTATCAATAACGATAGCTCTAACGATGGTCAGCTCTATCACAACAAAGACTAAGCAGTGCCCAGTTTCCTATTAGGAAACACAATCCAAGGGAGGTCTGGAAAGTTTCCAGACCTCTTTCTTAAAAACAGAGAGGAAAAAATTATGAACAATATTATAGAATTAGATAATAACTATTATATAGAAGTACTTAATAGAAATAATGAAATACCTGTTAATACTATAGACATATATCATCTAAATTTAATAAAAATATTAAAAAGCAAATATATAGTATTAAAAATAGATTTTGATATATTTAATGTAAGAAATTATAAAAGAATACTAAAAAATATATTACGAGTGAAAAACGTGGCAAAGATAATAAACAAAGAATTTGGAATAACAGAAAAAGAAAAAACAATAATTGCATATGTAATCAATTTTAATGAAAGAAATCTAAAACATAAAGACTTTATTTCTGGAATTAATGCTATATTTTATAAAACAAGATATGAAAGATATAATTACATATATGATACAGTATGTAATTATCTAGATAGTTTTTTTTATGGAAAAAATTTATGTGATTTCAAAAATAATAAATGTGGCGAAAAAAAAAATACATCATCTACTACAGGATGTTGTCATCATTTTAAACATAAAGCCTTGGGTCCTTTTTCAAAATTAGTTTTATGTGAATATTTAAATAAAGAAAACTATACTTGTGATGCTAAATGCCTTCCATGTAAATTATTTACATGTGATTATTTAGAAAGTAAAGGTATTAAGTTTAAAATAAAAGATATTTTATTATTAGATGTATTTTTTAATCCAATACAAAAATATTTTATAAAATATATGGTATTTACTCCAAAAGATAAAATTTTAAAAAGACTAATAAAATTGTGATTGATTATTTAGATGCAATAGCTATATTAAAATTGTATATAAAAATCTCTACAAAGAATAGTAGAGATTTTTATATGACTATAACTCTAAATCCAATTCTTTTTCCTCTTTCTTTATTTGCTGTTCTGGGTCAATAGAAATATTGGTGTCATTCTCAAAAATTTTAACAAGTTCTTTTGAATCGCCTAAACTGAATTTTTGGCATATCCATTCTATAAATTTATCAATGGCAAAATAAAATTTATCTATAATTTTATGAAGATGATTATTTTCTTCTTCCAATTTATGATATTTCCCTTTATATTTATATTCTAAATCAATGGATTTTTCTTCAAATTCTTCTTCTAACTCTCTTTTTCTATTTCTAAAATCAAAATCAAGATTATTACTTTTAAACTTGTATTCGTGTTCTAAAGTTTTAACTGTATTGTGTAATTCTTCATTATCAGCAAGAATTTTATCTCGTTCTTTTTGATATTTTTCAGCCTCATTAATAACTTTTGATTGTTTTGAAAGTTCCTTATGAAGTGATAAATTATCTTGGTATAATTCTTTAATTAGATTATCTTTTGGCTTTATTATCTGTTCTAATATTTTTTCATCTCTTTTTATTGTAAATTTTCCTATATCAGTAATGGCAGGAGTATCTGGCAATTCTAGTTTTATTTCATTTAAAATTTTCTTTGTGTTTTCGTAATTTGTAATATTTTTATATTCTGCAACAGAATAGTTCTTTCTTCCAGTATCTTCAATAAACATACCTCTTTCTAAATCAAAACCTCTTGACTTTACATGATTAAAGTAGGCATCTTGCAGTTTTCTATAACTATCACGACCTTTCCAAAAATCTCTAGCACATATTTTATCAATAGCTTTTACTTCTTTATCTTTTGTATGAATAACAGGAACAAACATTAAATGCATATGTGGTGCTCCTTCATCAAGGTGAACTACTGCTGAAATTACATTTTTTTCTCCTAGATTGTTATAATTACAAATAAATTTATAACATTCATCAAAATATCTTTTTGTTTCTTTCTCTCCAATTCTATCAAAAAATGCTTGGTCAGAAGTAAATACCATTTGGCACATTATTATACTATTGCTACGAAGATGACATTTTAAATTATTTTCTTTCAAATACTTATCAAATTCTTTTGTATATGTCTGTTCATTTTTCTTAATATAATAATTCAAATGTGTTCTTGTTGGATTAATATCTTTGTTGGTATGATTTTTTGCTTTTCTATCATTGTGAGTTCCTTTTCCATTTACTTCTGCTCGTGTTAATTTTTCATTTCTTACGATAGCATAACTCATATCTCCCTGCACCTCCTTCTTCGCTCAAGATATAGTATCTATGTCTAACACACTAGACAAACAAGTTTGTCGTGTGGCAGGGTTTATCAAACCCCACACCCCTAAAACCTAAAATTGCATATCTGCATTTTTAGGTTTTTCATAAAAATTTGCCTAAGTGCAATTTTTATGAATGTGAGCAAAAAAATAATTTTTTACTCACAACCAAAAAGCAATTATGCTTTTTAGTATTCACTTTAGCATTTATCAAGTAGAAACCAGAGGGAGAGAGCTAAAGTGAATTAGGTGTAATAATCCCATTTGCTAAAATAGAATTATTACACCTATCTAAGCTGAAACCGTCAGTCGGTCGCCTCGTTTCATAGGTAGTCTAGTAAGTAGCTTTTGCTACTATAATTGCTGATGCTGTGGCTGTTAAAGTTTTACTTGTTACAGCCTCAGTATGCAAAATAATTGAAAATTATTTTGTATTA
>OCVV011151636.1_pt1 | contig 12953 bp, 13 predicted proteins | sample 1539721 | NCBI WGS metagenome assembly OCVV01 (sample SAMN02144230, study PRJEB22623) | gut metagenome | biome: sheep rumen | host: Ovis aries | place: New Zealand
GTCTTCGGCTCGTTTGCGTTCTTTTTCAAGCATATTTTTGTCTCCTTTTTTTGTTTTATGGTTTTGAATCTACTAGAGTTGTAGCGGGATATAATCCCGTCAAATCGTGTAGATGTTGTTGTTAGTATGTTACAATTTATGAGTTGATTGATGGATGTTTTTCGTGTATAATGTTTGTGGTAGATAAGGGTGTTTAGATATGTGTAAAATTAAATAATGTGTCTATCTTATAAGAAAGGAGTTTTTGTTGTAATGCCCAAGTTTGTGATGCTTGCTGGCATTTCAGGCGCTGGTAAGTCTGAGTATGCCAAACACTATATGGCGGAACATCCGAATTGTGTTTTGGTCTCGACTGATAATATCCGCGAGGAAATTAACGGAGATGCTGCAGATCAATCTAATGCTCCAAAGGTTTTTGAGCTTGCACAGCAGAGAGTACGTAGTGGATTAAAAAATGGACAGACGGTTCTCTATGATGCAACGAATGTATCGAGAAAGTCGCGTCGTACATTTTTGTCGGCGATCAATCATATTCCGAATGTCGATAAAGAATGTCATGTAATTTTAGCACCATTTGGTTTCGCTTGTGATAATCAAATGCGTCGAAGTCGTCATGTTGATTTCGGTATTATACAGCGTCAAATGGGTTCTTTCCGAATGCCAGATAAGACCGAAGGTTTTTCTGACATCGTCTATTATAATCGTTATGATTATCATCGCTCTAAAGAGGATATTATTCCAAGATTAGATGAGATAGAACAGACTGGTAAATGGCATGTAGAGAATGTGGGAACACATTGTCGTATGGTAAATGCTGCAGGAAAGGCTCTTGGCGTCAATGATAAGGTTGCAGAAGCTGCCGAATATCATGATATCGGAAAGTATTACATGAATCAAAACGAAAATGGCGTTATGCATTTTCGTAATCATGAAAATGTCAGCACATATTTATATTTGTGCGACAAGGTGCATGGTTTTGATGTTTCTGATAGATCACTTTATGTGGCACGTTTAATTCAGGAACATGATAACGTGTACAAATCTGGTTTTTCGAAAGAGAGGTTTGCTGAAGCGTATGGTGATGAGATGTTAAACGATTTACAGACGCTTCGTAAGATTGATATTATGGGTATGATATCTCCAGAACAGTACAAAAAGATGGGTCTTGACCAGTTTTTGCGTACGTTTGATGATTGGAAACAGCGGTTGCATAACGAACCGTTTTCTATCAATATGAAAGAAGATGGTCCGTATACGTTGTTTAAGTATAATCAGTTTGCAACCGATATGAACTATAGAGTCTCGCAGGAATGCAGAGGATCTATCTATAAACGTAATGAAAATGGTGATATAACTTGTGTCTGTCGACCTTTTGATAAGTTCTTTAATTATGGTGAAGAAAATGCTGCATCGATTGATTGGTCAACGGCTCGTGTGACGGAGAAGGTCGACGGCTCACTTCACAAAGTATGGTTTGATGATGGGCAGTGGCATTTGTCTACAAATGGTACAATCAATGCATTTGACGCACCTGTTGGTGATAAAGCGATGACATTCGGTGAAGTGTTTGAACGTGCTCTCGGTGCGGATGTTGCTACGTTAGGGAAGTATCTTCGTAAAGATGCGACCTATATGTTTGAACTTACAAGTCCAGAAACGCAGGTTGTTATTCCATATCAGGACGGCGTGTATTATTTAGCTTGTCGTGATACAGCAAGTGGTGCTGAGATTATGGATAAACCGACGTTTGGTGACGACGTTAAGGTGAAATTCCCTCACGAATATAAACTGACATCTTTAAATGATACATTGTCGGTAGTACAGATGATGAATAAAGATGAGGAGGGTGTCGTCGTAAACGACGACTTTGGTCAGCGTATTAAAGTAAAATCGCCTGAATATCTCGTTGCGGCTAAAGCAACGATGAAAGGTCAGGTTACAGAGAAGCGTATTTATCAGTTTATTCGTGATGAAAAGATTGATGATTTTCTCGGCTATGCGCCCGAACAGAAGGAGAGGGTGGATGCCGTGCGTAATAAGATTCGAGATTTCTGTTGGCGTGCTGATTTCGCATGGACACAGGCTCATGCTTCAGACTATCCAGACCGTAAATCATTTGCGGCAGCTGTCGCAAAGGACCCGTTCAGGGGTTATTACTTTACGAAGTTAGACTATCCAGAGTCTACGTCGCAGGATTATCTGTTCCGTTTGTCGGATCGTTCTGCGTTATCAGCTCTCGGTATTGAACCGAATCGACCGAAAGAGAAGAATATTCATCTTGAGGGTCGTAGGTTGCCCGATACTTCAGGGATTGCAACTGAGGCTGTAGTAGAGCCAGAGTTCGTTACGGCATAATAGAATACGATGAATACGATGTGGAGGAATACGTTCCGAAAGGTGCGTATTCCTCTTTTTTTTTGTTGTGAATACGCTGTTGCGTATTCTTTTAAAAATCATCGTATGCAAAGCGATGCTCTTAAACACTTGTTTTGTTAGGGAGTATTGATTGGCGTAGTATACAAGCCAATTTGTTTGCATACGTTGTATATTTTGCAATTTTGGCAGCGTATTCAAACGGATGCAGTCCTATACTTAAAAGAATACGAGGAATACGGAGAATACGCTAATTTAAAAAAGATGTAATGCGCGCGCGCATAATTATAAGAGGGTGTCATTTTTTACGTGTATTATAAAATTTTCAAAAACATCGTATTCCGCGTATTCATCGTATTAAATCGGCTTGTATAGCGGATTTGTTTGCATACGATAGGTTTTTGGAGCGTATTCCTACGTATGCAATCCTTTTGGCTCGTATTCAGCATTTGTTTCGTATTCATTTCTGTATAGTATTTGAGCCGTTTTGTTTGCATACGATGAATACGATGTTTATCGTATTCATTTTGCAAAGTAAGAAAAATATCGCCCTCTGTATGCAGCAGAGAGCGATAAATCTTTATGTGATATCGTATTCCACTTCGACGCAGTCTGTGGTAAAATGACGAACAGGAATGTGGTGGAGCGTAGCGTATGCAAGTTCCATCTTCATTCCGTTAGAGATATCATCTCCGAAGACCCAGAGTTCGTCACATTTATCTATGAATCGATTGTCGATACATAAACCGATGTTGCGTTCTTCAGGGCTTGCGTCATTGAGGAATCCACATATGGCGATATGTGCAATGAAAGGCACATAGCCTTTAGAAATGGCAAATTTGCCGTATTTCTCAGCGTTTTCCACGTTATTGTGGACACCAAGTGCAGTTTCTGCTCCGTATGGACTGCAGATGTAAGCAATCGGAGAGTTTTCATGGATCGGCTTTTCGAGCGTATCGAAAACTTTCTTGATTCCTGTGTGGTCTACACGATCGGTGTAGTCTTCTTGTTCAGCATCGCCCCATACACGTGAGATGATTGTTTCTGTTGCAGGATCGTATTCTGCGTGCTGGATAGGTAGCTGAACGCCTGTGGCAGGGTCTTCAAGATCCACGGTGATGCCAGGATATTCTTTATCAGGCGTCACCATTGCGGTCAGAATGCCAAGGGGTGTGTTGACTCGAAGTGTTGTGCCGAATTTGCTGTTTTTCATTGAATGTTACGCTCCTTCTGATTCAGCAATGATGGCTCTTGAAAGCATGTCGTTGATTTCCATCTTAGACTCGTTGAAGAACATTGCTTGTGCAATGTCACCTTTAGTGGTCAGTTTGGAAACCTTTTTGTGAAACTGGTCTCGAAGTGCCACGAGGTCGTTATATGTTTCTTGAGCTATGGGTAACTTACGGTTGATCGCATTTTTAGCTGCGATATACTGACATGTTTTCATAACATATCATCCTTTCTTTATAAAAGAAGTGCGTATCGAATTTCTTCAATACGCACGACAACGGGTAGCTTATTTATTCGGTAACCGTTTCTACGGCAAGAATGGTTGCCATAGAAAGAGCTTCACGGATGCGGGCACGTTCATCTTTGAACCAGTAGGCTGCTGCTGGACAGCTTTTCTTCAGTTTCTTGAACTGATCCTTTGCTTCCCACGCTACGAGGGCAAGCTGGTCAGCCGTGTGCTGCGTAATGGGCTTTCCGCTGTAGATGTCGTCAAATGCCTTTTCGTATTCGATGTTTGTCATGTTAGCCATAAGTTATTATCTCCTTTACGTCATGATGTTAGTCGAAATCATATGCCACGGAAATGTGTTTCGTGGGATTTGTGATTTCATATTCTTCGGTTTCAATGGCTGTGGAAAGACCTTCGATGTATTCGGTCATTCCATTGTCAAGGATATTTGTTCCGTAGAAGCCCCAACAGGAATCCGTTTCATTCCAGGCATCGTCTTCTTTTTCGAACAGTTTATATCCGTAGACTTCACCCGTGAGCCATATGTCGTAAATGCGCACATCGTCTCTGCAGATTTCGAGTGCCTTCTTGTGCCAATCGTCTCCGACTTCAAGTCCTGCATTTATCATATCAGTTTTGAGAAGAATAATCCATCCTATCTGACCAGAATCCCATGTGTCATTGTATGGATAACTTCTCTCACCGCAGCTGATTGTCAGACCTGAATGGTCGTAGAGCCAGATAGGCAACACAACAGCGAGGTTGTGCAGAAGAGACATCATTTTTGGCGTATCCTGTTCTGTTTCGTCAGAAACATTGATATCGAGTTCCTTGAGCAGAGATGTGAGCATGTCAGATGTATCTGTGAATGTATGTTTGTCGCCGAGATTGTATCTGCGATGCCAACAGATCATGCGTGTGATGATACCATCGTTATCGACACGTGGGTCAAACGGATTTTCGTCACGACATATCATGACGGCAGTTTCTTTATCGTTTGGGTTTTTGAATTTGATGGCTTGACCATCGTAGATGTCAAGGGTTTTCCTTGGTTTATGCAGTTCAATCATGTTGTATTATCTCCTTTTTGTTTTATTTCGTTCGTCCGTTTTGCGGGCGTATCTCCAGCCTAAAGGGCAGAAGTTCGCCCGATATATGTTGTAACTTTTGTATTTGTTATATATTATATATCTTATAGAATGTTTTTCGAGATTTGTTAGAAAATTCTATTGATATATGAGAGTATTTATGGTATCATAGTAACTGTAAAATTGTTACGAGGAGATTTGGAACGTATGGAGAAGGATAATGTTTTTCGATTGACATGTAGTTGTGGCTGTGGAGATGGCTTTGAAGCAAAAGCCGCACATGGTGCATTATATGTTTCATTTTTTCGTAGCGATTGGTACGCACAGCAACATGCGTTCCGTTCTGCTGTAACGGATAAGATGAAATATATGAAAGGCAATCGTCTTTTACGTGAAGTTTTGGTTTCTCGTGAAGATTTGATTGCGTTTCGTGATTTTTTAAAAGAGGTCAAATGGGAAGATTCAAGTGATTACAAGAATGTATCCCATATTACTCCGATGCATCTTCTTGATGAAATTTATGCTATCTGGCTTGAAGGTGATTTACCTGAAATTGCTGTGTTGAGGGGTAAATTTCATCAGATGTTTGAGTTAGAATTATCTGAAATGGATCGAGATGTTCTCGTCATGAAGATTGATAAATGGCTTAGCAGAGAGGAGTTGCATTCGATTCCTGTTGGTGAGAGTCCTCATGTAGATCGAATTACGGCTGGTATTGCAGACGTTGCGGATGAGTCATCTGCAGAGGAATCCGTAGAAGAGTCGGAAGAGGTTGTAGATGACAAAGACATGGCAGATGACGTGACAGCAGATACACCGATTCGAAAAATTGTCCCTGAAGAAGTCGTTCTCGTTCATAACCGAGAAGATGTCATGGATGATGCAGATATTATTGATGAACCTTCGAATGACGATGAAATTGAGCTTCCAGATGATACAATTTCTGAAAACGACGTAGTTGATGCGTCAGACGAAGACGTAGCCCAGTTGGATAAAGACGTTTTGTCTGATGATCCAGTGGATACAGAAACAGACGCTGTTGTATCATCGGATGATGACTCGTCAGATGATGAATTGATTGCTGACGAAACTTTAGAAGAGTTGTTGGATGAATATGAATTATCGGAGGTTGAATTGGATGAACGAGAAGGGAAAACTGAATCTGGCGAATAAGCTTACGCTTTTTCGTATTATTTGTGTACCGATTTTTGCAGTGTTTGCTGCATTGGCTGTACATGAACCGACGCGAAAGTTGTGGTTCGGTTTATCTTTGATTATATTTTGTATTGCAAGTATTACAGACTGTCTTGACGGTCGTATTGCAAGAAAATATAATATGATTACGGATTTAGGGAAATTCATGGATCCGCTTGCTGATAAGTTATTAACCACGACAGCCTTTCTGTATATGCTGAAAGGCGGTGCATTGATGACTGAGGTCGTCGTGTTGTTAGTAGGTCGTGAATTTCTCGTTTCAGGCGTGCGAATGCTCGCTGCGGGTTCGATTCAGAAAGCCGTTATTCCAGCTAACTTTTTGGGCAAGCTAAAGACAGTGCTGATGATGTTTATGATCATCTTTTATTATGGTATTATGTGGATTGTCGGAGAGACGCCTTGGCTGATACCGACAGTCACAGTGATGTCTTGGGTTTGTGTGGCTAGTTCTATTATTTCAGGAATATCGTATATCTTTTTCTCGAAAGATATTATTAAAGACTCGCATTGAGTGTTTGTTTTAGACTAAGAAAAAAAGAGGAGCACTCGATGCGCGCTATCACCTGCCATCAGAATGCTCTTTCTTTTTAATTTTTGTGTGAGCCTGTGTTGTCTTCTCTGTCGCGCCAGCCGTTAGGGACCGTTGCACAGGAACCACAGTCAAATTTTCAAACTTACTCTCGACATGAGATGCAGGATGCATCGAAACTCTTTTGTTTTATTTTTTAATCTTTAATCTCTTGAAAAATGAGACGATTTGTTATATATTGATTTATAGTTTATAGGAAAGGGGTGCAATACTTTGGCTGATATAGATGAAAGATATGAAGATGCGCCAAGACGTAAAGCACATGGCGAATCGAAGTATGTTTATCCTAAAAGAAAACCCATTCGTATGACAATGTTCATGTTATCGATTCTTTTGGGCATTGTTGGCGGTGGTGCTGTTGGTGTTGTTGCGTGGAAATTGTGGCTTCAGCCAACGCAACATCATATGATGTATCCGAACGAAGCAGAAGATGTTGCTGCGCAGTGGGTTGGTGTACCTGTTGTCATTTCAAGTGATTTAGCTGATGTGGTTCGTCAATCTTCATATTATGGAACACCTGAGTATAAAGCGATGTTACCTGAAGAGCGTGAGAATGGTTCTATTGTGTTTAATCCAAAGAGCGGTTCCGACATGTATGCTTTTGTGCGTTTGATTCGTGATGAGATTGACCGTTTGATTGAAACGAATAAGGCTGATACGTCTTTGGTCTTCTTTGAAGATGCCAAGATAAATATAGAGTATGATATCTTGACTGTCACTACGCCTATGGAACGTGCGTCTCTGATTGATGAGAAGGTAAGTGATCTTTTGTTATCGCACATGAAGGTTCAAGCGTTGTTATATCATCCAGGCGAAGATACGATTGTGGTTATTCAATATGTGAATGACAAGTCTGGTAAGACTGTAACATCTGTACAAAAATAATTAAAATGGTTTTGAATTTTTCTTGATTTATCAGCATTTCTATGATAAAATCGATTTAGAGAATTGTGAAACCTGAAGGTAAGAGGTGCTGAATATGATGAAGGTTACTTCCCAGTGGAAACCGACCAGTTCATATTTTGATTTGGACGGAATCCGCGATAGAGCGCAGAATAGAGAAGCATTCCAAGAGTTTATTAAGTCATTTGGATGGAAAGAATATATGTTTCATCCTGTTGTGATGGATTTTAAGAAACTGCTCGCTGGTGCAGCAGATTATAATGCACCTAAACGAGATGCAATTGGGTTTGCGAGGCTTCCTGATACGTCATTTGAAAGCCTCGGAGGTCACAGCAGAGTTTTCCGTAAAGGAGATTCTGTTATGTTAGTTAGCATGTTTCGAAAGCCAGATATAGATGCCATAAAAAAGTGGTGTTCTGATCATGACTGTATGTATGTGATTTGCGATGCAATGAAGGCATTTCATCACAATGGAAGAGACACACTGGTCTTTTTCATGACCCCACAGGTGTATAACCAGTACAAGGGGATAATTAAAGGTTATGAACTGACCGACGAATCTGCTGTGGATTAATCGGGAGGTTATTGTATGTGGAATACACGCAACAAAGAATTGGTTGACAAGTATGGTTCATCGGCTGCGATTCCATCAAATGCAGAGTATGGTGAATACATTATCAGGGAATTGTTATCCTTTGGATACCCTGTGAAGAAATTGTATATGTCTGGTAATCAGGTTTATGCATTTTCAATTCAGCTGTTTGCGGGCGTAAGTGTGGTGTTGTTCTGTCATACCGCAAAGAATGCCATAGATCAGCAGACAACGCAATCTATTATGGCGTTTAGGAGTATGTATAAAGCTTCGCGCTATGGTATTGTTACGAATACAGCGTTTGTACCTGCTGCACGAAAGTTGGCTGAGACAAATGGCGTTGTGTTGATAGAGGATTTCCGTATTGGGCATGAAATTGTTGATTTAATGGCTGAAATGGAGTTTATCCCTCGTCCATTGGCAAATAAGTTTGTTGTATTTGCCGCTGAATCAGATGAGCGTCGTTATCAAGAGGCTTTGGAAGAAGAGATTCGTAGAAAAGAGGAAGAGAAACGTCGTCGTGAAGCTGAAGAGGCTGCTCGTGAGGAGCGTCCATTGACTGCTCTTGAGAAGTATGATGCAGGTATGTATGGTGATGACGTTACGCAAGCAATTATTGCTGTTGGTAATATGGACGTTGTATCTTCAGGTGGTTTAGCTCGTAAGATGCATACGACTCCAGAACATGCAAAGCAATTGCTGATCGTGTTAGAACAGCTCGGTGTGGTTAGTAGACCTGAAAGGTCAAAGCCACGTGAGGTTCTGATGACTGCAGGTATGCTGGAAAAGAGATTTCATGTCAGCATTCCTGCATATTTCGGTAGATAAAGTACATATGAAAGGACAGGTATGTTGATATGGCGTTGACAGAAGAACAGAGAAGAAAATTGATGGAGAAAGCTGCTGCAAAGCAGTCGCAAGCAAGTTCTAACAATACAAGTCCGTCTGTAAAGCGTGTGTCCGCTGATGATGGAAGTAGTTCGGAAGGTCGGCATAAGATTCAGTCGAAACAATCTGCATCTTCTGGTGATATGAAGAAGCCAATTTTATTTGGTGCTATCGGTGGTGTTGTGTTGTTAGTAATTGTTCTTGTTCTTTGGCATCCGTGGAGTCCAAAGACAGAGCAGCCGCCAGTAAGTAGTGCACCGATTGCAAGTACAGAGATTGATCATAGTGATGAAGATTTACCATCAGCTAATCAATCTGGTCAGATCGTAAATAATGCTAATAAGAGTGAGGAGACGGTTGAGTCTTCTACTGGAGAGGGTGCTGAATCTTCGACTCCTGGAAATGTGTCAGAGCATGATCCAGCAACTCCGTTGCTTGAGCATGAGAATCCGTATGCAGGCGATAGTTCAGAGGTTTCTGTGACGTTAGGTAAAGAATTTGCTCCGTTTGTAAGCCAGTCTGATGCTGATACATATGCACAGAATGTTGGTTATAAAGCGGCCACATTAAATGGGGACGGTTCGATTACCTTTGTTATGACGAAGGAACAGTATGGTGCAGAAATTGTGTCTTTGATGAATGGTCTGGATGATTGTACCGCATCTTACGCCATTTGGAAGGAAATGACGTATGTTGATAATGTGGAAATCAGTGAGGATTATCTGACTTATAAGGTCATGATGCTGGATGTGTCTGATATGGATCAGTTGGCTGCTATTAAGAGCGATTTGTTAGAGCGTGCTACAGGATATGCTATTTGGATTGGTAAGACAGCGAATGATATTTCGATTACATTCTATGATGTTGATGGCAATCTTGTAGAGGTGCCTAACGGCAATTCTGTAGAGGAGTCTAATAGTACTCCTGTAGAAGAGCCTACCAATTAATTTGTAACAACATGCAATAGTTAAAGAAAATCGGGTCGGTGAATATCGATCCGATTTTCGTGTTATTTGCATGTATATGCTCTGGATACTCCGTGTAGCCGAGCCATGGGTTATTGTGACAACGAGTGAAGTCATCAAGGAAGTAGCGCCTGTTGTTCCACCAGAATGACGGCTGGAAGTCACGGGATTCTTCGTGTTCATCTTCCACGCATTCGATAGGAACAGGCTCAGAATTTTGTTTTATGAATTCATACTTGGGAATTGTGGATGCCATCAATGTTTGAGTCTCCTTTCAGTGTATGGTGAGGATTGATCAGTCCACAATTACTCCCGTTTTTTTATTTGATTGCATCTTGAAAAAGACTGATAATTCAAGTATATTATGAGAGTACAGAATTGAATAAATGAATGGTCGATTATATCCGTAAGGATATTTAAGAGTCAAAGAGACGTCGCCCTGATAGGAAGATATGAGGTTATAAAGCCTTGTATTTCTTATCGGGGCGTTTCTTTATGTTTGAAACTATAAAGAAATATGGAGGTATTTCGCTTTATGAAGAGAGGACTGAAAGGCATATTAAGCTTTTTGATGGTATTTATGCTGTGTGTTGGCATGTTTGCAGTATCTGGCGTAGATACAGTAAAAGCAAAGGATGATGTTACTACTGGTAGCACTGAAGGAACTGCATATGCGATTCTTACAGGTAGCGGATCGTTAATCTTTTTTAGAAGTAATGAAGTATATAGCGAAGGTGCTGGGCAAGTAGCATACGATATAAATGGCACAATGTATAAAGGTAGAATATATAAAGATATCGAAACACATAGTGCCGAAAACTGGCATAATTCTAAATGGTATGGACAACGAACGTCAATTAAAAATGTCAGAGTAGCTGATGGTCAAATGATTAAACCTATTGATTGTAGGTATTGGTTTTTAGACTGTAGTAATATGGACACATGCGATTTGAGTAGAGTAGACACGAGCAATGTAGTAAATATGGAAAGTATGTTTTCTGGTTGTAGTAATCTTAAGAATCTTAATATAAGTGGATTAAATACCAGTAAAGTAACATATATGAACGACATGTTCTCTGGTTGTAAAAAACTCAAAAGTCTTGATTTAAGTAGTTTTGATACAAGTAAAGTAATCAGTATGGCTCAATTATTAGATGGATGTAGTGATTTGAGAGAAATAACGTTTGGACGGAATATCAGTTTGTATCGGTATAATCCTTATTATTTCCCAACGCCTTCGTATACATTGAGTACAGGAAAGTGGGTTCGTGAAGATGGTGAATACGGTCCTTTTACACCAGAAGAGTTATGTGCTAATTACACTTCAGCAATGGCAGGAACATGGGTGTGGGAGGCAAAAGAATTACCATATGCTGTATTCGATAGTGAAACAGGGACTCTTAGTTTTGTTCGTGCTAAAGAAATACATGATAATAATACAAATGGAACTGTGAAAAGTATCAGTGGTGGAGAGTATACTGGTAGAATTTTCACTGTGAATGAATCTTCTACAGGTAATAATAGAACATGGTCTTCTATTGCTTCGCAGGTGAAGAAAGTTGTATTTGTTGATGAAATAAAACCAAAAAGTACGGCATCGTGGTTTTATCAGTTTTCTAATTGTACCACGATGGACTTGAAAAAGTTGAATATGTCGGAATGCACTAACATGTCCAAGATGTTTTCGTATTGTGGTGGATTAACATCTCTTGATTTATCTCATTTTGATACAAGTAAAGTGACTTCTTTTGAATGGTTATTCCGTGATTGTTGGCGTTTAAAATCATTGAATGTTTCAGGATGGAAGACGTCGAATGTTAAGAATATGATTTTGACTTTTGCTGGATTGTCTGGATTAAAGTCGTTGGATGTTAATCATTTTGATACGCGTAATGTTACTGATATTTATAATTGTTTCTATGGTGATAGTGGGTTAACTACATTAGATCTTTCAAATTGGAAGACACCTAAAGCAAAGAGTTTTCTTCAGATGTTTATTTCTTGTTCGAACTTGGAAACATTGGACATCAGTGGTTTGGATGTTCGTAGTGTTACTGACATGCGCAGTATGTTTTCAGGTTGTTCGAAGTTAAAGTCAGTAAAATTGAGTGAAAACTTTAGTTTCAAAGGTAATAATATTACAAATATAGGGTATCAAGCCGTTCTTCCGACACCATCTTCTAATGCACCGTATACAGGCAAGTGGATACGTGATGATAAGGCTGAAGGGCCATTCACTCCTGAACAGCTTCGTGATAACTATACGTCCGCAATGGCAGGAACATGGGTGTGGGAAGAACGTGACCCGAATGGTTACGTCGTTTTTGACGCCAATGGCGGTGGTTTTACGAACGGAGCTGTTACGAAGTTGACATTTGCAGAATCAGAGGGTATTTCACCGTTTATCACTCTTGATGAGGATGTAACAAAGTTCCCTGGTCGTTTCCTTCTCGGATGGTCCGAAGATGCATCTGCAACATCTCCTACGTATGAGCCAGGTGTTGAAATTAATATCGCAGAGCTTGAAAAGACTAAGACGCTCTACGCTATATGGACTGCTGAAGGAACGACACGTTATCACGTAGAGCATCAACAGCAAAATTACGGACTGGATGGTTATACATTGACTGAAAAGGAACGTCTGTATGGTGAAGCAGGTTCTTCTGTGACACCAGAGGTCAAGTCTTATGACGGCTTTGCGGTTCCGTCTACACAGACTGTAACTTTAGCAGCAGATGGAAGCACTGTCGTCACTTACAAGTATGATAGACTTCAGTATAAAGTCCATTTTGATGGAAACGGCGCTACTTCAGGTCAGCTTGCGGACCAGAAGTTCCTGATTGGTGTTGGTGGAACCTTGCGTCCCAACAATTATTCCAAA
>OCVV012859164.1_pt1 | contig 12952 bp, 9 predicted proteins | sample 1539721 | NCBI WGS metagenome assembly OCVV01 (sample SAMN02144230, study PRJEB22623) | gut metagenome | biome: sheep rumen | host: Ovis aries | place: New Zealand
GTATCAGCAAATCCCCATCCGCATGGCGAGGCCCACTCCATACACTGCCTCAAACGAGGCTTGAAGTGCTCCAACATATTATTCTTGGCAATGAATGCCATAGTCTTTTCGAAATTATTCTCTACAGATGTATAATACTGCTCCCACATGTCACCATAGTCGTATGTAAACTGACAAGCGTTCTCGACATAGCAAAGCATCAAGTCAGCCAACTTGTCTGGAGAAGGTTTCAGTTTCTTGTAATCAGAAACAGCTTTCCGACAAACTGAGAACCGGGTCTTTGGCTCCTGTCGTCCCCTCGATGGATAGAACTCTTCTGTAATAATCTTCTTATACTCTTCCAGCTTACCGTCCTCGTCATGATTTGCAAAGAACTCCAGATACTCCTTTGCTTCTTTGCGAGCATCATACATCTCCAGAACCATACCAATGATCTCTTCCTTGGGCATGGACATAAGTATTTTCTTTACTGTTGCTTTTGACATAATCCGAAAATGATTGTATTTCGATTGAACTTGTACGGGTACTTGTATGGGTAGTTGTATGGGGGAACTTCGGATTTATTATTATCAATCTTTCTTATCTCCAAACAGCAGTTTCAATTGTTTGTCAAAATCGCTCATAATCTCGCGATCTTGAATGACACGGAACTTATCATATTCTGTGAAAGCCTTTTCTACCGCTTGTTCGTGAGTCACACGCCCAGCATCTGGAAGTAAGGGACGGTTGTTCAAGTCCATATAGCGTTGCAGGAGAGCCGACCAGTCAGCCATTGTCATTAGGATATGGTCTTCTGCGCGTTGCTCTGCAATGTCAATGAAGGCATTGCTCAATCTGTTCAAAGAATCCACCTCCTTTTCGCTCAGATAGTTCTTGGCTACCGTAACATCCGATTTCACGACTCTTCCGTCTGGAGCATTCATCCATGTTGTCAAACCCATATGAGGGCGTTCTGCATCCGCACGGTCATAGATAATCTCGGCAGCAGTCTGTTTGGTAACAGCATAGTGCATGATATTTTGCACAATTTTGAAGAACAACTGCGTTTCTTCAGAATCTTTATCGTAGTCAGAACTACACTCACTATATATGTCTGTAATCTTCTGATAATAACGTCGCTCACTGATACGTATCTCGCGGATGCGGTCAAGCAAATCATCGAAGTAGTCTGCCCCGAATACGTTCTTTCCTTTCAGACGTTCATCATCCAAAACAAAGCCTTTGGTAAGGTATTCTTTTAGAACTTGTGTTGCCCAGATACGGAACTGAGTAGCCTCGTAACTATTCACGCGATACCCCACGGCAATAACAACATCAAGGTTATACATCATCACCTCACCAGACCATTTGTCCGAAGGTATCCTAATTTTTCGGATAGTGTCGGACAAATGTATTTCTCCGCTTTCATCAATTTGTTTTAGATGATAATTAACTGTACGAACATCGACCCCAAATAACTCTGCCATTCTCTGCTGAGTAAGCCAGAAAGTATTGGTGTCGAAGATAACTTGAACCTGTACTTTCCCATGTCCGCTTCTATACATGAGTACTGAGGACTCCATGCTTCTCATGGCAACGTCTGGAGTAATGGTCGCGCTGAAATACTGCTGTGCAGCCCTCACCATCTCTTTCTTTTGGTCAGCATTCATAGCCACAGCCATACAAGCTGCACGTGAAAGGCGAATGCTCGTCACCTCTCTGACAGCAGCATTGCCCAACTCAGCCATCTCTGTTATCTCCACAAAATGCTCACCCAGATGGTAGCCCTTCTGTGAAGTCCATGCTTGTGCCTTGGCTATGACACGCTCAAAGTTCCAGTATTTGCCATAGCCCATCACTCGCGCCAACTTGCGTGAGTTCCACCATTCCTTGCCATCGGCATCAACCTCTCTCAACTGCTCGAAAGGAGATTGGAGTTCTGGGATGTTGTTAGTATCTTGTGCCATATATTCTTATAACGTTTTCGATTTATGTTCTATTGCTCAATTCCGCATTTTCTCTCTTCCTTCAGACATCTTCCATCTTCTATCACCTCCAAGTCTGCAGGTAGCCACTTCACACTATTCAACTCACCTATCGCCAACCACTTTGCTGCCTTATGCTCATTCAGATGTAGCGCCTCCGTCACTAGCGAACACAGATAGCAATGCATCGTCAAGTGAAACTTGGGATAATCGTATTCCACCGTACAAAGAAACTCATCCACTCTGATTTCTGCAGACAGTTCCTCACGAATCTCCCTGACAAGTGCCTCTTCTGGTGTCTCTCTAGCCTCCATCTTCCCGCCAGGGAACTCCCACCAGTCTTTCCACTCGCCGTATCCTCGCTGTGTGGCGAATAACTTATCATCTTTGTGAATAATCGCAGCTACGACTTCTATCTGTTTCATAATTATGCAATTTCTTTCATTCGTGCGAAGTGCATCACGCTGCCGGGAATCGGTTCCACCATATTCCAACGTATCTGCATTTGCATCCTGTTTCCTAAATTCTTGTACTCCCAGTCGCTCAGGGTAACACGACCCAAATAAACATATCCCATTGTGCGAGTCTTGTCCTCAACATAGTTCTTTTGCTCACGGACAAAGAGCAGCATGGTCTGTGTCTGATGGATATAAGCCTGACCTTCATTTGATTCTGGCTTTACTCGGTTCTGAGTATCCCATTGGAATAGATAGGGTGACAACGCCTTGTCGTCGTAATCAGTCGTAGAACCCTCTTCACGATTCTTGATGATATCGACAAACATCGCCTCCGCATTCAGCAGTTTGTTGCGTTCCACACCCTCGCGAGCTGACGATTTTCGTGCCAACGTCGATGTTTCGATAGCAACCTGAATCTGTGCCTTTGTATATACGCCATGGAGCTTCAATGGGAAATTTGGCAACAGGGAGTTATCCGGCTTCTCGTAGGCTTTGTTCTCTTGAAGCATCACTCCTATCACCTCAGCAAGCTCTTCAAAGAATAGTTTGTCAGCAGCAAGGGCATCAACCATATCTTGGAGGCTTACAAATCTTCCAGCCGTCTCAAAAAGGTCGTAGTAGAGCATCAGCAATCGCTTTTGATCAACAGCATTTATTCTGTTTACTCTCACTCTGAACGCTCGTTTTGCAAGTTGTTCGATAAAGCTCAAATAGGAATACGAGTCCGTTGCAGACCACTTACGGAATACGGCACGACTTAGCTCCTCATTAAAACGAGATTGCTCTTCACCCACCCCAGCCTCAAACAATATCTGATTCCACGTTCTCCCTTTGTAGAGCTTATCTACGGGCATCTGATAGATTCTTACGAAATTGGAGAGCGTAAGCGGAACTGAGTGATGTCTCTCGAAGTTCTGTACCAATGCGATGACCTTTCGTGCCGTAAAACGCTGAATAGCCCCCTTGATATTGTTCAGGATATGCTCCTTTGCCTTTGGCTCCAGTATAATTCGGCAACCTAAAGGCAAGTGAGGGCAATCGCGTTCCATTTCCTCTACGACACTCATTGACGTTCTGCCGAGCATCACACGCATACGGTCGGTATAATTGAATTTAGCTCGACTGTTACCTACAAAATCAAGTATATTAACATGTGTCTTTCCCTCTGCTTTGCGGAGACCTCGTCCAAACTGCTGGATAAACACAGTGAGACTCTCCGTGGGACGAAGGAAAAGAATTGTATCAACCTCGGGTATATCTACACCCTCGTTGAACATATCCACTACAAATAGATAGTTGATTTCCTTATTCTTCAATCGTCTGTAAAGCGGTGCTCGCATCTGGGCGTTTTCACTGGTCAGCACATCGGCTTTCAATCCACATAGCGTAAATTTGGAAGCCATATATTTGGCATGTTGCTGGTCAACACAGAAACACAAAGCCCTGACATCACGAATATTGGTCAGATACTTCTGCAAAGACTGCAAAATCACAGCAGTACGTGCATCATTGTAACTATAAATACGAGAAAGTTCAGATGCCACATAATGACCTTTATCCCAGGCAACCTCTGAATAATCAACGGAGTCTGTTATACCATAGTAATAGAACGGAGCCAGCAAGCCTTTGTTCAGTGCATCATCAAGACGTATCTCAGCAGAAATGGTACCATCAAAGTCTTGTGTAATGTCTTCTCCATCCATTCGCTCAGGAGTAGCCGTCAATCCTAAAAGCACTTTAGGTCTAAAGTGGTTGATTATCTTACGATAAGAAGATGCTGCCACATGATGAACCTCATCAATGACAATATAATCATAATAGTCTTCAGGTAATGACAAACTATCCAAACGGTTGTTCAATGTGTCCTTTGAGGCGAACACATATTCATAATTTGCAGGTTCTTCGCCTCCATACCATTTCTCGCCAAAGTTATAGTCAGAAAGTACTTGCCGGAAAGTCTGAAGACTCTGTCGGAGGATTTCTTCCCTGTGAGCCACGAACAACAGACGGGCACGTTCGTGTTTCTCTGCAAATGCCTTGTAATCGCTGGCAGCCATTACGGTCTTACCTGTTCCAGTTGCAGCGACCACCAGATTCTTCCAATGATTCCGCACCTCGCGTTCAACCTGAAGTCGTTCTAGAATCTCTTGCTGATAATCGAAAGGACGAATTAAGCCCTTAAGTGTCGAGAAATCTATTTCATTATCCACTTCTTTGTTTAAGGCTGCTTTCAGCCTCTCGTTATCTTCGCCATTCACAAAAGTCTCGTAACCATCTGCCCACCATGAAGCATCAAATGCACCAAGAATGGTCTTCATCATTCGTGGCTGCTCCATTTGCGTTACCTTCACATTCCATTCTGCACCTGTATCAAGTGCTTGTTCGGAGATATTTGAAGAACCTATATATGCTGTATTAAAGCCTGTATCACGAAGGAAAACATAAGCTTTTGCATGAAGGCGCTCAGAGGAGACATCGTATGTAATTTTTTTTTCTGTATTCTTCAACGATGACAGCTGGATAATGGCATCATAATCAGTAGCCTGCATATAGGTTGTTGTGATTACCTTCAGTTGCCCTCCTCTGTTGGTAAACTCTCTCAACCGTGGCAAAATAAGAGCAAGCCCACGTTTCTTGATAAACGACACCATCAAACGGATTTCATCAGCTGAGGCTATTTCTTTCTGTAACTCCGTATACATCTTCATCCCCTTGCCTGTAAACAGAGCCCCGTTTACGAGACCCTTCATTGGCATCATCTCCTCCAGACGTTTTGCCAAATCTGGATAATCCGATTGAGTCTTATCAATTACTGCTGTCAAAATCTTGGCCTGAGCAGAAACAAAGTTGCCAGAATCCAAATGGAACTCATTTACCAGTTTACGAATGATGGAATTGGCTAACTCCAGCCCCCTTTTGACAGATGAATCTTTTTGTTCGTCTTCTTCATCAGTCTCATCATTTATATCAACCATATCCGACAGCACCTGTTCAAAGATGCTCGTCAAATACATCGACAGCAACTTTGCCACCTCATCCTTCTTAATGACCCGCTCCCCAATGTAAAACCGGTTCTGGTCAATCGAAGAGATTTTCTTTTCGAACAACTGGTTGATTATCTGCTCATAAATTTCAATCTTCATAGGCGTAACTATTGTTTTTATTTTATAATGTACCCTTCCTGGTCATAACATTTATGATAATTCATGATCAACCCAATCAACGACTGCAATTTTGTATCAGTACACCGAAGTGTATGAAATTTGTTGTATTGAATATTATACCTAGTTGCAGAACCTTGAGTCAATCGTTGTTCAATATCAGAAGGGATTAAGAATGATGCACGATCACCAAGATATTTTTGGAATTCTGTCAGGAAGATGTGAATTCCTGCTAAATCGAAATCACCGAAGTGTACGTACCTATTTGGAATACCCATAAGCCAATTACGCAGGTCTGTCGATTGTGGATAGCGAGAGACAAACAGCAGCGGCATATTACCCAGCACAGATTCAAACAATTTCTTTTGCTGACGAATCCTGCGGAAGTTCTCCATGTTCTCAATACCCACAACGACTATGTCTTGAGGAATAGAAAATTGCTGCCAGTTGTCGATGAACACAAAGCTGCCTTCATGGGGATTGACAACAAAATCTTTGTCGCAAAGTGAACATGAGATGGGCTCGTAGCTATTAACAGGGAAGCCAGGGCAAGAGCGAACAGTCATTAATTTAGAGTTTCCTGTTTCTGCCGCCAAAGAAGCACGAGAAACGAAACTGCTGACTTCAAGCATTCGATAGCTTTCATCCTTGTCTATGAGATATCTTTTCAAGGCCTCAACGTCGCGAGCGCGATATGATTTTCTTGAACCATGAGTCACGACTGACAACAGCCCTTCTGCCATCAGTTCATCAAGCAGTTTGCTGCTTAGCTTTGAACCAGCCACCTGCTCACCAGAAATCAATGCTTGTATGGATGCGCTTATTGCCATAATTCAGTCCTATTTTGTTCGTTTCAACAATTTGTCCACTCTTGTCTTTACACCATGCTTACTGAGTAGATAGGTGTATTTGTAATCGTATGGGTTATATGACGTTGGCGAACTGTTGATGAGATAGATGTTACGCGAATTGGCAAACTGCAGAATGCCTTTGATGTTATTGGGATGAAGTCGCCCAATCTCATCCATCATACAATGTACGATGAAATTGCCATTCTTCCTTTCTGCTTTCTTTTTGAACACGTTGATAAGCATGATATTCACCATTGCCTTAACCAAAATATCAGTTCCATCAGACCCTACATTATTGATACGTTCTACCCAGTTCGTATCATTATCGTTTTCTTTTACTCTGAACTGCAGACGGAATGCATCGCCAAGTGATACCGTTGGGCGACTTTGTTCATCCTGCAACTGATGGGAGAGACTCTTCAGGTAATCTACAACCTTGCGGTTCACCTCGTCACGATTGTCGCTTGAGAAAAGGTTGAGTTCACCAATCGACAACGCATTCTCCACTGTATAGTCATGAATGGACATGAGCAACTGCATGAGTCTGTCGGATGACTCATTGGCTCTGAGTTCGATACTTTTAATGACACCAGCAAAGTTCTTCTCTACAAAATCCCTGTTGATATCGAGTATCACGCTGTCCACATCTGACCTACGCTTCATTAGCGCACCAATTTCTGTAGAGATACGTCCCAGAATATCTTTATAATGCTCACTGGTGCGACGGCGGAACTCTTCAATTTTGTTGTTGTCCATAAAGTCTTGCAAATCAACAGCAATCTGCAAATAATCATTATCTGTTACAGGCATCGTATTGAAATGGAACGCATTCTGAGGCATGAAGTTGCGATTGAAGTTGATAACAGTATCCTTCAGTTTTTCTATCGTTTCCCGCTTCTGATTGACTATTCCTCTCAATTGGCTGATGAGTTGTTGACAGTCCTGATGGCCCACTATCAGTTTGTCATCTGAGAGGAATGTGTCTGGCACAAGATGCTCGTTCTCCACCATTTGATGGTATTGGTTCAGTCCCTCACGTCTGTGCGTCAAGTCCTTCAGAATCGACTTCTGACGTTCTTCCAACTCCTGCCGTTTTTTCTCGATACGGGTACGCTTGTCTTCATAGCGTTGACGCATCATTGCAAGCTGTTGCTCAATGTCCTTGATACTCTTCTTGATTACAGGTTCTTTCGCAAACAGATTTTGCTCTGCATCACGATATCTGATGACCGTTGGACGTTCTGCTTCTATCTGTTTCGACAATTCCTTGAGAGCGTCTAAAGCTTTGCGGTATTGATCCAGCAGCATCACATCCACGCCCTTTCCTGCCAGTTCTGCTTTCTGCTGTTCGTCAAGTTGAGACATTTGAGCATCGAACTCTTGATTTCTAGTGGTCGCTTCTTTGTCCTGCAACACCTTGAATGCATGCAATTCTTCGTCAAGGGCTTTTGAGGTTTTGTTGAAGGCTGTATCAAGGTCTTTGAGTTCCTTTTTATTCTTAGCCTCTTTCGCCTCGCGAACTTCTTTTTCTGCCTGTACTTTAAGCAGAGCCTCATTGAAAGCCCGTTCACGCATTTCCTTTTCCTGTGCAATCAGATCTTGCTCTTCCATCTCCAACTTGTGTCGCTGATTTTGCAGATTCTGACGCTTCACGGGAATCTGTTCTTCTTCCACTTTCAACAATGTTGCTTGCTGACGGAGCGGATTGAGCTGAACAGCATATTTCTTTCCAAGTTTCGAAATGTCCTCTTGAAGTGTGACAGGCAGTTGTGTCAGTTCTCGGTTTGTCTGTTGCAGTTGCTCTTCCAAATGTTTCTTCTCTGTACGATAATCATCGGGGGTACGATGTACGGCATCAATGTTGTCTAAGTTCAGCTTGACACCAAATAAGCCATCAGATGCTGCTTTTACCAATTGGGGTTCAAGTCCTCCGGCATATAGGATTCTTTCTTCATCAACCACTTTTCCGATGGTCTCTTCCCAACCTTCAGCATTTCCTGTTAACCATTGATACAACGAACCGTCAAGATTTGAAAGCAATTCTTCAATCTTGGTGATTTGCTCTCTATACTGTGATCGGTTAGTTTCTAAACGTTCTTGCTCGCGCTGAGAGACCTGTTTCAGTTCTGCTTCTTTCATCTCATACTCAGTGGTAATCTGAACAATCTGACTCTTTACGGCTGTATGTCGTGCAGCGTTCTCCTTTTCTGTTACCTCCAATTTCTGAAGCTGTTTCTTTATCTGAGTCACTTCATCAGCCTTGGGATGCCACAAGCGCAAATCTTTTACGGCATTGTCAGCCCTGTTTTGTTCTTTCTGTAACAACTCCAGTCGCTCATCCGATTCATGCCGCCAATTGTTGAAGGCATCCATTAGTGAGTTTCTGTTATTCGTTCGTTCATCCTCTAGCAGCTTTCGTTCCTTTTGCAATGACTCTTGCTTCTGATAATAGGCTTCTTTTTGAGCATTTTCAAATGACTGACGGGCATTCTCCAGCTTCCCTCTGGCGATATTGTATTTTTCCTCTATCGACGCATGGGTTTTCAATAGGTCATCCAATAACATTTGCTTATCAGCAGTCTCTTGTTTGATGCTTTCTTCACGAGCGGCCAATGCAAGTTTCTCTTCGATACCCAGTGCTTCAAATTCTTTTCTTGCCTGAACGATCTCTTTCAGTTTACTCTTTTTGCCTCCCAATTCTTGGTTCAGCGCATCTTTTTCCTTTTCATATTCTGCTGTAAGTTCTTTTTCACGGGTGCGCTCTTTATCGATGTCTGTTTTTAGTTCAGTAGCCTCAGATTCCAAGAATGGTATCTTCTCTTCGCTTTCAGCCACAGCGTAATTCAACATCCGTCATACATCTAATAATTGCTGGTCGAGAGCCACGATTCTCCTCCCCTGTTCAGCAATCTTCACTGCCTGTTGGCGCACAGGGTAGTTACCGTCACGAGTCTGCCTGAACCAGCAGTCTATTTCGTCATACTCGCGTTCAAAGTCAGTCACCAGTCTTCTATAAGTCTGCAGGTCGATGGGAAGATCCTCATCTGCCATAGATTGTATGATGGTGTTCTTCACGAAGTCGGCATCCAGTTTGGTGTTCAGAAATACGTTCTGAATGCTTCGTGGAATATTCTGATAATGGGCACTCTGCACCAAGGCATAGCGAGTGTATTTGTGGTCGTGAGTATTGCCAAAGATGATATCTTTAAACATCACGCCAGAATCTATTCTTGCAGATACAGACACGTTTTTGTCGATTCGCTCGCGTATTTTAACCCAATCGCTCAACACTTGTTTGTCTTCATCTACGAGCCAATCACGCTGATAAGGAGCATCTATGAATCGCCATGAGGCACGTCCCTGATAACGGCTCACCAAAATAGTGTATGCCCCATTGTCGCGCATTACCTCGTAAAGGATATAAGAGTTTGACTGGCGGAAATAGAACTCGTCAAACGACTTTTGAGCTTGCTGTATGCCAAGGCGATGCTTATCAGCATTATAAAAGAAAAGTAATGCCCTCAGCACAGTACTCTTGCCCACACCTTGGGTTCCCGTGAAATGTACGTTGCCATCTACAGAAATTTCAGCGTAGGGTATATTGGCGCTATTGATAAATATGATCTTATTCAGGTATTTCATCTTCGTTGGCTATTTGAATCATGTTAACCAGTTCTTCAGCATAGTGAAATGCAGATGTAATCTTATAGGTTTCGTCCTGCTCACTGACACACTCGGCAAAGCCCATACTCTGCATTTCCTGCAACAGTTTGTTCACTATCTCTAAATAGGAGCCTACGCCATATTTCTTATAGAGATGACCTGCTTTCTCCTTCAGTTCAATGTCCAGGCTGATCTGCTCTATCAGATTGCTCTTTCGGAACTGATAGCCCGCCGTAAACGACTGGTTATAGGTCTTCAGAAAGTCCAGATAGTCAAGCCATTTCGAAAAACTCTCTAACTTTTGTTCTATGGATTGTTTACCCTCACCAATACGTGAGAAGTAAAAGTAGCCGTTGCCACTCTCCAATTGCAAACCAATCTCTTTGAAGAAGTCTGCATAATCGTCGAAGTTCTCCTCAATATCCTCGTACAGATGACGGATAGAGGCTTCAGTACTGTCCACCGAAAGGAATTCTCCGCGGCTCAGTCGCTCGTATATTCGTTGAGTATTATTTCGCATAGATGATAGGATATTCAATGTCTTGATAGGTGGCGTATTTCCCTGTCATTCGGCATTCTTCAGGATGCAAAATGACCAGTTGGCAAAAGAGAGCTGCGTGATCTTCTATATCACGCTTGGTCTTATAATCATATCTCAGGATGAAATCAAACAGGTTATAGCTCGAAGCAGAAAAGGCATTCCATACCTCAGCAGGATCGACACCTTTTAACCGCTGCACATGGTCTTGCAAGTCCTCGTCTGTCAGCGGTTCCGCCTCTGTCCTGGCTGTTTTCCGCAGACCATTGCGCTCGGCTATCCGTCTCAGAATGCTTACTATCTGGTCATTCTCTCTAAGCATTTCCAAAGAGAGCCTTATTTTGCTGTATTGGCGGGATTCCATCCATAGCGGATTACTTTCATCCAGCACCTGCACCAGATTGGTATCTGTCTTGATAAGCAACTGGTCTTGCAGATATTTCAGCTTACGTATCTTCTTATAGAGTTGGTTCTGCTGTTCTATCTGGTTGATATAAACAATAATCTGCCTGTCTATTTCCATCAACGCATGGTACGCCTCCACAAAGTCGTGTTTCACGTCGCTGCACGTCTTTGCCATGTGTGGATCATTGGCCATCAGGAAGAAGGCGTACTCATTGTCCATCAGTTTCTCACATTCACGTATCATCGAACGGATACTGTGACTTTTCTCATCAAGGTTCTGAAGTTTCTTTTTCTTGATAATATAGTTAGGCTCTTGCTTATACGCATTATCCATATTGCGTTTCAGGTCCACCACATTCTTCAGAGTCCTGAATCCCGTTTTCTTCAGTAGTTGCCGTACACTATCCTGATATCCTGCCTTACGGTTGGTATTCGTTTCTTGTAAGAAATAGCCAATGTATTCTTTTAGAGTGTTGATACATTCCTGTACGCTCAGAACACTAATTTCCTCGTTCACGTTCAATACTTCTTCAAAGAAATTGAGATAGTCACTCTCAATCTCTACTGTATTACCCGTTTCCACTAGTACGCCATAATCCAGCAGTTTTCTCAGTCGAGCTTCATTACCACCCACCAATTCCAAAGCCAGTCCTTGCGGAAACTTCATCAGTTTCCGCTTCTCAAACATCTCGCTCAGTAATCCTTGTTCTCGCGAGAGTGTTTTAGTAAGCTCTTCTATGGTTCTGAAATGTGATAGTATCTCCATAAAGTATCAAACTTTCAAATGTTCATACAGCTTCAGCCGCAATACCTCACCATTTGGGAACTCGAACTGGAACTTTTTGCGATTGAACATAGGATTATTCTTGTGGATAATGCGATGGTAATTGGGACTGATGATAATGATGTTCGTGGAGTCGTTGTTCTGCGAACGGGTGAAGTAGTCGATGTGGTGGGCCTCGACAACGCTGTCGCCATACTCGTCGCCAATCTTCTCGCCGCTGATCTCGTCGCGATAGTCGTAGAACCGCTTCAAGGTCAGGATGATGCTGCGGTCAATGCGACGATACTTCACCAGCCGCTGCTTCTCCTCAATCGAAGCGGTCTTGTCGGCCATGAAGAACTGGTCATCGTCACTCTGTTCGTAAACCTCCTCGGGAATGGCGTTCAGCGTGTGGGCTAGCTGCTGATAGTCGGAACTGGAGCAACACTCCATGCAGAGCACGTCGGGCGATGAGGTCAGATACAGCCGGATGTACTCCTGCAGGTCGTCAGGCAACGGAATCTGCCGCTTGCTCTTGCCCAGCACCTGCTTCTGCGCAAACAGGAACGCATAGCTCTCCTGGAACACGGCCCGCAGTTTGACGGCCAACGGTGACTGGCGACTGTAGCGAATCTGAATGACATCCTTATGCCCCGCCCAGTTGCTCTGCACGAAGTTCTGGTTTTTCAGCTTCGCATCGTAGAACTCGCCGTCAATCAGTATTTTGATGTCCTTGCTCTGCCCGTGCGTCAAGATGGATTCATCCCACGCCTTGAACAGCGAGCACACCGACACCGGAATGGTCATCCCGTCATTCAGCAACGACCAGTCCACCGTCTTCTGCAATATGAATCCATTGTCGTAATCCATCAGAGTTATATTATGCTTTTTTAATTTCTTGTTTACTTCTTACTGTCTTCTTTACCTATCGAGAGACTATCGAACGCATATCCTACGTCTATCTACGTCCTTGCTACGATATAGTTTGAAGCTTTTCTCTACCATTATCAGTTAGCGCATATTTCTGTTTCGGACTGTTTGGAACATCCTTTATCGTTGGTTCTACCAGACCAGACTCACACAAATGCTGCAATACATTATTCTTTATTCTTCCTCTATTCTTTTCTTTGGTCTTTTCCATCAATTCTT
>OCVV011323779.1_pt1 | contig 12946 bp, 8 predicted proteins | sample 1539721 | NCBI WGS metagenome assembly OCVV01 (sample SAMN02144230, study PRJEB22623) | gut metagenome | biome: sheep rumen | host: Ovis aries | place: New Zealand
ACCCTTTCGACCCTCTCTCCAAAGGTTGTTGTATTAGAAATGTTACCGACGCAATCGGCACAATAGGATGGTAAGCCCATGAAATGTCAACTTGTTGGAATTGTTTTGCTGTTTGCCTTGTCTGCATGCGCAAGAGCGTGGGGAGCATGGATTGTCTATGAAGACGGCAATGGATACGGCATATTCTGCGATGTTGACGGAAACGAATCCTTTATAATACGCGAGAATCGAGTCGTTGACGGGGACTGTGTTGAACATTCCGCTTTTGCGATCGTGGACCAGAAGCCAAATCCATTAAGGGACATGGCCCAATCGTATGTCAATAGATTCCAGAGCCTGTACCATCCGTCTAACGCGGTTGGATGCGTCACAAGCAAAGTCGATTGCGTCTTGGGGAAAAGGGCGGTGTGCGACTATGATCTTGGCGGTGGGCGAGGTCGTCTTCGTTTGGACGAGCCGGAGGCGCGGCAACTTGAGTCCGAAAGCATGAAGCTGGTCGATTCCTGTCGAAGGGCGGTCGAAACAGCTCCCTACAACCCATGTGTCGTCTACTACAGAAAACGCTACAAGCGGAATGTGCGGACTTTGATTGCGAACTATGATGATGTAATTGGTTCCGCCCGTCTCTATTCTGGTTTTCGCATAGGCTTCCAGGCGGCAGTGTCAAATGAAGGTGACGAGCCAGAATTGAAAAAGACAGATAAACGGCTTCAGGACGACGCATTCATCGGTGTGTATGGGAAATGGGCGTCTCTAGAGGGTGAGTGTGCTAATGGATGCCAGGTGAACACAGGGTTGGTGAGCTTTGTCCAAGGACGTGCCGACGTTGGGCCAGGGGGCAATCTTACGCTTCTGGACTGGGAGGTCTGCGAGCCAATGCGCGCCAACATTGACCGGGGAGAGGAGCTGGATTCCGACAGGTCGCTGTCAATGGAATACTATTCGCCGTGCAGGGACTTCAGGCTTGTCTTGCGAGATGAGAAGCGTACACGATATGTTACATATTGCTGCGGCGTTGTTTCCGTAATCGAACAGAAGGGGTTGTTGCCATGCGTGTCCTTCGGGATGCCGTATGATGCGCTTGCTCAGGTGTATTTCGACTTGTCGGGCCATGTGGAAGACGGGCATCTGTTGATTAAGCAGAACTTAAGTCGATTGGCGTCGGCTTTGGGAGTGGGCTTGAGATCGCCACTGTGCAAGGCCAGGCGGTGGTCGTCTATTGAACCCTTTATAAAAGAATCCAAGGACAATATGGAACTCGTCCGCATGGTTGACGAGTTGATCCTCTCGTTATGGAAGCAGATGTGATGTGACATGGTGCGGGAGGGTCAGCAACGGGTGCGGGAGAAGGGCAAAAAGGGTCAGCAACTGTAAATTTCATGCGAAATTTTCGGGCATTGTCTAAGAGCGTCGAATTCCATCCTTGCGCGTCAGCGCAGGGAAGAGATAGCAAGGAGGATGAGGGGGCGCGGGGGAGAAGGAGGAGGGGAAGGGAAACCATCTCCCGGGCACGGGAATGAAGGGTCAGAGCTTATTGATACAGTAAAACTGATACAGTAGCCGAGTTTTTGGTATAATGTCCACATGAGAAAGAACAGGGTTATCGAGCAGAACAGGTGCTATCACCTTGTCAGCCGGCTTGCGCACCGGGCGTTCTTCCTCGACGACGAGGAGAAGGACCGCGCGGTTGCGCTGATGCGCCGCGTAGAGGCAGGAGTACAAGCTAGCATGAGTTACTGTATCAATAGAGCTGTATCAATAAGCTGACCCTTTTGACCCACCAAGCGGTACTGGCGTGACATAATGATCATTCTGTGGTGCCGTCGTCTATACGGAGGAAGGGGCAGATCAGGAGCAGCGCGGCGAATATGCCGAGGGCAAGGGAGAGGTTTGCCGCGCGGGCGACACATCCGACAGTCGGGGACACCATGAACCCTCCGAGGAAGCCCATGGCGCCGACAAACGTGAACGCCGACGCGGCGGACATCGACTTCGTCTTGTTCGCCCTTGAATACAGGATCGGCACGAGGGCGGAGATGCCGAACCCCGCGACAGCATATCCTGCGGTCGCCGTCAGGACAAGGCGAAGCCCCGAAATGCCGATGAATGGAGACGAAATCGCGGCGGTCAAACCGGCTGCCGCCATAAGCGAATAGGTTCGGAAGACTTTCCCAGGGCCAAATCGGCCAACAAGGGGATCTGCAGAAAACCGGCCAAGCACTGTCATGACGCCAACCGCACAGTAGCCCCATTTGATCTGCCCCGGAGGCGCTCCGAGTGCGTCGCCGTAGAAGACGCCGACCCAGTTGTTGACAGCGCCTTCGCAGGCTATTACGACGAGTGCGGCGAGTCCCACGGCAAGCAGCTGCGCGTCGGGAAGGCGCATGCGTTCGCCTGCTTGCCGCGCCGGCATTTTCGCTTCTGCCGGAAGCCCGCGCATAAACGCGAGATGCACGACGACGGAGATGGCGATGATTCCGGTGAGGCGCCATTCCGGCGGGATGCCAAGATGGGATGTCAAGACGGCGACGACAGAGGCGACAAGGCACATGAGGCTGAATATCGCGTGGAAGGAGCCCATGACCGTCTGGCCCTCCGTTCGCTCGATGATTCCGGCCTGTGTGTTCGCCGATATGTTGAACAGGTTCCCGGCGGCCGCGAGGCACGCCGTCACCAGGCACCAGGACAGAATCGGCGTGCGCATGAGGAAGCACACTGCGCCCGCGATTGCAGAGGCGATGTAGAGGTTTGTCGACAGAACGAGGTTTCTGCGGCTTCCGAGTCTCTTCATCAGCGCACGGGCGAAAATGAAGCTGACGAGGCATCCCACGGGACCCGAGAAGAGAAGCCATCCGAGCTGGGCCTCGTCGAGTCCGAGCAGAAGTTTCATGTCGTCGATGGAAGTTCCCCATGTCGCGCAGACGAGTCCCAGCACGGCGAAATGCGCGGCGACCGATCTGCGCTCTCTCGACCACGACTTTGCCGAAACCGCCATGTTGACCGTCCCTCGCTTCTAGTGGTTCGCCCGATAGTTGCGCATCGTGCAGCCGAAACGCCTGTGGAAAAGTTTTTTCAGATAGGCGTCGTTGCCGAATCCGCTCAGTTCGCCGATCTGCCCTATCGGCGTCAAAGTCTCCGAGAGCAGTTTACAGACTTTGGAGAGCCTCGCCGTCTGGATCGCATCGCAGATGGTCGAGCCCGTGACGGCTTTGAAGTTCTTCTGCAGGAGCCGCAGGGACGAGCCGGACGCCTTTGCGACGTCTTCCACCGATATGTCGGACGACGTGGCGTAGGTGCGGATGAACTCCTGGGCGCGGCTGACCATCCTTCCCGTTCCACGCGTGTCACTCGTGGACATGCGCTCTACGACGCCCTGCACGCCGAACGTCCTGCGCGGCAGCCGCCTCCGATTTCCCGTCAGCAGCTCGACGAGCATTTCCGCCGCGATGTATCCGCCATGCGAGAAGTCTGGGACGACGCTCGAAAGCGTCGGAAGCGTCTGTCGGCAGATGAACTCCTCATCGTCGACGCCGATCACCATCGCCTGTTCCGGAATCAGAACCTGTGCCGCTGCGCAGGCGTCCAGCACGTCCTTCGCTCTGGCGTCGCACGCGGCGAATATGCCGCAGGGCTTGGGGAGCGCGCCGACCCAGTCGACGAGTGCGGCGAGTTCGCGGCGGAGGTTTGCACTCGCGGTGGGAGGCGACTTGAACTCCGAGAAGGAGCAGCCTGACGCCGCGGCAAGCCGGCGGAACGCCGAACCTCGCTCCACGCTCCATGCGTCGCACGTGCGCGTCCCCACGAAGGCGAAGTTGCCGAGGTGCTTGCCGGAGAATACCCTTGCTGCGGCCTCGGCGACAGCGATGTTGTCGCAGTAGACGCTGCCGTAGCGCACCGCGGCCGGCACCGCCGGCTTCGTGTTGACGAAAACTGCGGCGCTGCATCCAAGCCCCTCGACGGCGCGGAGCGTCGCCTCGTCCGCCGCGCCGAGAATGATGCCGTCGGGCTTCCAGACGCGGAACTCCTCGCGACGGTGGCGGGGCGTCCCGATTCCGTACAGCTGCACCCGCACGTCGGGGTGGATCGCCGCGTAGTGCAGTATTCCGCCGGACATCTCGCGCGACGCTTTCTGCATCGCATAGAGATGGGCAAGCAGTCTCAACGGTCTGGATGTCATTTGAGGATAGTATACCATATCATCGGGAGCAATGCGAGGTGCTGTTCGCAAAAAGCGACATTTAATGCGCATTTAGACATCGCGGAACGGCGGTGCATTTGCTATACTATCTGCGTAGGGAAACAAGAACAAGAAAGGAACGCCACATGAATGCCAAGACGATCGCCGTGCTCTCGCTTGCGGCTGCGGGTTTCGCTTTCGCAGAGACGCCCGACAAGTTCGTGCGCTACGTCGAGTCCACCGGCTCGCAATACGTCGATACCGGCGTCACGGGCCGCTGGAACACCAAGGTCGAGGCCCAGGTGGAGTGGATAGATTTTGCCGACAGCGCGCTCGTCGGCTCCAGAACCAGCGGCTCGACCGGCTCCCGACTCTACTTCTGCTACTGCCTCAATGGCGACGGGAACATGTACACGACGACATCCGGCGGCGGCGAGAAGGTGGTTTGGAACAGCGATTGGGAGGCCCGTTGGGAGAAGAACCGCATCTACGACTTCTCCTCCGAGTTCTCCGCCACCAACGCCGCAGGCGAGACGACCAACATCATCAAGGCGGACGGCCTCGCCCTGTGGAGCAAGACGGCCGGCGCCCTCGACACCGGCTATTCCCTCCACCTCTTCGCGTGCAATGTCGGCGGGACTGCAAGCTACAATTCCAAGGCTCGCATCTACCGCTTGAAAATCTGGCAGGGGCCGAAGGACGGCGGCGACATGACGCTCCAGCGCGACCTCGTTCCCTGCATGAAGAATGGAAAAGCAGGACTCTACGATGCGGTTTCCGGCGACATCCTCTACGGCTCCGGCGCGGATCTCGTCTGCGACGAAGACAGCGAAACCCCCGACGAGTTCGTCGAATACGTCGAATCGACGTCCTACGGCTACATCGACACCGAAATCAACGCGCAGTCCGGCACGTCCGCCGAAATCGACCTCGCCGTGCTGACGACGCGCTCGCGCAACAAGGGCGTTCTCGGCGCCTACAAGTCCGACGGTGACACGCGCTTCTACCTGCTCTACTGCAACACGGGCGTGATGCGCACGGGCTACGGCGCGCTTTCCACGGGAAGCACCATCTATTCGGTGGGAAACCGCTATCTCGTGGAATCGTCCCTTTCGTCCGGCTCCCAGACGCTTGCCAGAACCAACATCGAGGAGGGCGGAGAAAAGACGACGCTCTACACCGGCTCGGACTCTTCGGAAATCGATCTTGGAATGCCGCTCTACCTCTTCGGCTACAACAAGGACGGGGAGCCAGACCAGGTTGGGCAATATCGCCTCTACGGCTGCAAGATTTGGCAAGGCGGCGTTCTCGTCCGCAATTTCAAGCCGTGCCTCAAGGACGGCGAATTCGCGCTCTTCGACGACGTCTCGAAGCGCATCTTCCACGCGAAGCGCGGCTTCCTCAACGGCCCGCTCAACACGATTGTGGTAGGCCGCAACGCCAAGATAAAGTTTGTGGAATACATCGAATCTTCCGGTTGGGAGACGCTCGACACGGGCGTCCGCGCCCGCGCCGGAACGCGAGCCAAAGGCGATTTCGCCTACACCGACATCCAGGGCATGCGATACGACAAATACCGCTACCTGCGGGAGCCGATCAACCCCACGGAGCACCGGACATATCTCGGCGCGGACAATCCGGACGAGTGGCCGACGTTTTTCTTCCCGGTCAGCATCAAGTCGCAGAGCGAGTCCGACAACTACCGGTGGTTCTTCGGCGACTACGGCAGCGATTCCGTACACAACGCATTCGCCACCACCGACGGCTCGACGAAGATCCAGGCGGTCGCGGAGGCGAAGCATTCCTTCGATGCCTCGTTTATGAAGGGTGCCCAGAAGATCGAACTCGACGGGACGCAGGTCTGGTCGCTCTCGAACGACGCCGACTTCGACTCCGGCAAGAACCTCCACATCTTCTCCTCCGGCTCGCGCTACCGCTCCGCCGCCCGCTGCTACGGGCTGGAGATCTGGCAGGACGGTAACAAAGTCCGCGACTTCAAGCCCTGCGTCTATGACGGCAAGGCCATGCTCTACGACACAATCTCCAAGACCCTCTACCGCCCGTCGCCCGACATCCCCGAGTCAAAGGCCGGCCCGGGCGTCTTCACCGGTGAGGAAAAGCCGGTCTGTTTCGTCGATTATGTCGAGTCCGACGGCACGATCTTCGTCGATACCGGCGTCACCGGCAAGTCCGGCACCAAGGCGGATGTCAAGATGAGGTTTCTTGAGAAAGGGGATTTGGGCTTTCTCGATTCGCGCAGCGGCAACACCCGTTTCTATATGTGGCACAATTACACGAAACACGATATCTTCGGCTTCGGGTATGGACAGTTCCAATCCTACGGCTCATCGGGCGATGGCAAGACGGACGCCGATTACGACGTGAAGGTGACGCTTGCGCAAAACCGGCAGGAGATTACGGTGAATGGCGTTTCAAAATGGACGACCGGGCAAGATACCACGTATATCAATCCAAGCGACAATATCAATACCGGCTACAATCTCTACCTCTTCGCCATGAACCAGGACGGCTCGCCGACATACGCCGGCAAGGCCCGCCTCTACTACCTGAAGCTCTATCAAGGGGACTCGGACGGAAGCAACATGAAACTCGTGCGCAACCTGAAGCCGGTGCGGCTCTCGAACGATGTCGTCGTGCTGTGGGACTTCGTGGAGAAGAAAGCGTATCGTCCGCAGCTTGTCTCCTCGCCCGGCACCTATACGACGTTTACCTCCGTCGGCGCGGACGGAGAGGCGATTCGCAACGGCGTGGTGATTATCCTGAGATGAGCCTCTGGCGTTTCTTCGCGTTGGCATTCGCATCGGCGGCCTTCCGGCTTTGCGCCGCCGATGTGGAATGGTCGCTTGGCCGCAACGCGGCGCGCGAGGGCGATGTCGTCGTCGTCGACACGCGCGGAACGCGCTCGGGCGGCGCGGCGCACGCGAAGCTCGACCTTGGAGGAGCGACAGGCGGCGTACGCGCGACGATTCGAGCGCGAGGAAGGGGAATCGGGAGACCTGACAAGTCCTACTTCGGGCTCAAGTTCATGTTCCACTACCGCGATCCTGCGTCCGGCACCGACCGCTGGCCGCAGGCGGACCACAAAGGCGGCGACTTCGACTGGACGACGCTGGAGCTGACGACAGACCTAGGAGGAACGCCTGTCGGCGAGGTCGGCGTTACGCTCGGGCTGCAGAACGTGGCGGGGCGCGTGGAGTTCGACGTCTCGTCGTTCAAGGTAGAGCCGTTTGCGCTCTACGAGTTCCCACGCACGAACCAAAGCTACAAAGTGCGCTATCCGGCTAGCGTCGCCGCTCGTCCACAGCTGCGCGGAGCGATGCTTCCCCAAGACCCGACGGAAGACGACATAAAGACGCTCGCGGAATGGGGCGGGACGATCGGGCGGTTCCAGATGTCGCGCAACTTCCAGAAGATCGACGCGAACCTCGACTTCGACGAATACGTGAAGTGGCTCGACGGACGGCTCGACCTGCTGGAAAAAGTCCTCGTCTGGGCGCGGCGGTACGGCATGATGATCTGCGTCGACCTGCATGTTCCGCCGGGGAGCGTGCGCGACAACGCCGAGATGCGGATGTTTTCCGACAAGGCGTGCCTCGACCTGTATGTCGCCTGCTGGGAGAGGACAGCGCGGCGGTTAAGGGGCAACACGGACGTAATATACGGCTATGACCTCCTGAACGAGCCGCACCAGAACCGGCACGAGGTTCCGTATTCCTACTGGGACGCGCAGCGTCTCGCCGCCGAGGCGATACGCCGCATCGATCTGGAAACGACGATCGTGATGGAGGCGAACTGGTCGTCCAGCGCGCCCGCCTACGAATACATGTCGCCGCTCGCCATGGACAACGTCATCTACGAGGTTCACATGTACATACCGTCCGGATTCACGCATCAGGGCGTGCACGGGTGGAGTCCGTCGCGCAGGTGGCCGGACGAATCGCGCGGATGGAACAAGGAAATGCTGCGCGCGAAGCTTGCGCCCGTCGCGGCCTTCGCCAAGCGACACGACGCGAAGATTCTCGTCGGCGAGTTCTCGGCGATCGCGTGGGCACCTGGCGCGGAAAGGTACCTGCAGGACTGCATCGAACTCTTCGACGAGCAGGGCTGGGACTGGTGCTATCACGCTTTCAACGAATGGCGCGGATGGAACGTGGAGTATGCCGGCGATTCGCTTGAGACTCTCCGCCGCGTGGGCGACACGCCGCGCAAGAGGGTGTTGTTGAACGGACTCAAAGGAAGGAACGGACAATGAAGGTTGCCGACGGCGCACTATCACGACGCGGATTTCTCAAACTAGGCATTGTCGGTGCGGCGATGACGTGTGCCGACTGGCGGATTTGGGCCGCAGGCGAAGGACTGCCCGCCTACTACGGCGACTACCTCGCCAGTGTCGCCGCTCGGTTAAACGCACTTTCGAAGACGTGCGACGACGCATTTTTCTTTGTCACCGACCTTCACATTCCGGCGAACCGATGCATGTCAGGAAGGATTCTCGCAAAACTTGTAGCCGAGACGCGCGTCAAGAAAGTCCTCTGCGGCGGTGACCTGCCTGAGGCGTTCGGCGGGAGGGAGTCCGTCGAGCGCACGATCGCCGCGTACCGCCGCGAATGGGTGGAGGCCGTGGAGCGCGCGGGCGGCGATTTCTATCCGGCGAAGGGCAACCACGACTTCACGATACGCGACAAGCCGAACTCGCCGGATGGATGGACGCTCTCCGGCAAGGCTGCGCGAGACGTCCTGATGGACACCGCCGCCGTGAGGGAAAAGGTCGTGACGAATCCCGACGACCCCGAAGGATGCTACTACTGGTTCGACTCGCCCGGAACGGGCGTTCGCTACATCGTGGCGGACACGACGGACTCCATCCGCACGGACCGCACCTACTGGGCGGTCAAGTACGGCATGGGCGAACGGCAGCTCATGTGGCTTGCGGAAAACGCGCTGATGACGCTCCCTGCCGGATGGTGCGCCGTGGTGATGCATCATATTCCGGTTGCCGAAATCGTCAGCGGCGAAAGCGGAGTTCCGCAGACGTTCGCTCCGTGGCGCTCGCTCCTTGAGGCGTACCAGTCGCGCGGCGTGGCGACGGTCGGCGGCAGGAAGTTCGACTTCTCTTCCGCGCAGGGGCGCATCCTCTGCAGTCTCACCGGGCACGAACATGCCGAGCGGCAGACATACAGGAACGGGCTCTGGCACATCACAGAGCCGTGCGACGCCGCGTACAGCGACTATATCGTCGGTTCTTCGCCGTGGTGCGCAGGCCTCCCGAAGAAGGAGAAGGGCACGATCTTCGAGCAGACGTTCGACGCCATCCACATCGACCGCAGGAACAACGCCCTGCACTTTACGCGCATCGGCGGCGGCGCCGACCGGACCGTGCGCCTTGCGCCGTTGCACCTCGTCGCGGGCGAAGCGGTGAAGCTGGACGGGGCGGAGTGGGGATGCCATGACGCGGACCGGGTGCTCAAGGGGCGCAATCCGCTAAACCAGTACCAGAGCTTCTTCAGATACTACAACGACGTGGCGCAGATCTCGCCGGAGCGGGGGCTAATTGCCAAGAAGCCGGGGGAGGCTGTCGCGCTTGGCGCGGCGGCGGACGGAAAGAGGACGATCGTTCCCGTCGTCGTCGAGGTGAAGGCCCGCTGCCGGCTCCGCGTCGGCTCGTACAACATCCGGTTCACAACCGGTGACGTCGGCACGGAGAACGCCTGGGAGGAGCGTCGCGCCGATCTGGTGGCGCTCATACGGAAACTCGACCTCGACGTGTTCGGCGCACAGGAAGTCCGGCCGGAGCAGGCCGCGTTCCTGCGCGAGCGACTTTCCGAGTTCGAGTTCGTCGGCGACCACCGCGCGGCAGACCGCGTAAGCGACGAGGCGTCGCCCGTGTTCTACCGCAAAGACCGCTTCGATGCGGAGAAGGCGGGGACCTTCTGGTTGTCTGGGACGCCGGATGCGCCGGGCGTGGTGGGTTGGGGCGCGGCGTGTCCGCGCGTCTGCTCGTACCTCGTGCTGCGAGACAAGGCGACGGGTCGGCGCCTCTGCTTCGCGAACACGCACACGGACCACGTGAGCGCCGAGGCGCGCGAGAAGGGGATGCTGCTCATCATCGAGCGCATGAAGGCATTTGGCGATGGCGCACCCATCATCTTCACGGGAGACCACAACTGCCGCGAGACCGAGGCGCCCGCCGCTGCGGTCTCGAAGATGCTCGTCAACGCGCTCTACGAAAGCGAAACGCCGCCGAGGGGACCGTGGCGCACATTCAACGGATGGAAGTGGCGCGACGCGGAGCCTTCCACGCTCGACGCGCTCAAGGAATCTCCGGAAGCGAGGAATGCCCCCGAAAGGGAGTGCAGGATCGACTACATCTACGCCACGCGCGGCGCGAGGGTGCTCGACTACGCCACTGTCGCGGACGCCCGTCCGGGGAAGAGGCTCTATCCAAGCGACCACTACCCCGTTGTCGCGACGATGGAACTGTGACAGCCGGTTGTGCCCTACTTGAAACCGCACGTCAGAAGGCATGTAATGCGCGACATGAATTGCCCCTCGCCCATCTGACAAACGACCGAAATGATTGGTCTGGAGGCTACAGGGTCGGACATGGTTACCACAGTAAATCACCACAGTAGCAGGAGTTTATGATATACTTTTCGGCATGAGACGTTGCATGATAAATCTTCCCAATCGTTGCTATCACCTTATCAGCCGGCTTGCGCACCGTGCGCTCTTCCTCGCCGACGAGGAGAAGGACCGCGCGGTTGCGCTGATGCGTCGCGTAGAGGCAGGAGTAAAAGTTAGCATGAGTTACTGTATCAATAGAACTGTATCAATAGGCTCTGGTACGCCAAGACAAGCTTGGCTGAACTATCATGATGGAAGGAACATGAATCACAAACAAACCGAGATGTGATTAGGACGGCAGGCCGTGAGAGGGGCGACCCGAATGCGGGAGTCCTGCCGGACAAAGAGGTGAGTCGCAATGCAAATGAACCTTCTTCGTAAAGTCTCGTTATTTGAGTTCCGCGCGGCCAGCAGTTCAGAGGCTGTGAAGCCGACGCCGAGCGCCCGAATCGGTTTTGGACGCGCGGGCGCGGCGGGGCATAGAAGGACGACGCGCCTTGAAAGTTCAGTCAGGAACTTGGGAGGCCTCGCAATAGCGAAAGCGAAGCGAGGAGTCGGACGAGGCCATAGTAGCGGGGAAGCGGGGTAATGCCCGTGGATGCGAAGGGCCTCTGCGTGTAAAAGGGATGTTTCAAACGAAAGAGCGGAAACCAGATTGATTGAGAAATCCTATACGGACGAGGAGATCGCGGCAATTGCGCAAAAGCACAAGATGCCGCGCTATCCGAAGATTGCGCTCTTGAGGGAGAAACTGTCGCGGAAGGCAAAGGAGGAGCCACAGTTCAGATTCTACTGCCTGTATGGGCAACTGCTGAGGGAGGACGTGCTAAGATGCGCCTACGAAACCGTGCGAGCCAACCAGGGTTCGCCTGGCGTCGACGGGGTGACATTTGAACGGATTGAGCATGATGTGGAAGGTGTGGAGGGCTTCCTCGGAGACATCCGACGGGAACTCAAAGCCAAGACCTACAGGGCAAGCCCCGTCAAACGGGTTTACATCGAGAAGGCGAACGGCAAACTCCGCCCGCTCGGCATCCCGACCATAAAGGACAGGGTTGTGCAGGCCGCGGTGAAGCTGATAGTCGAGCCGATATTCGAGGCCGATTTCCACGAATGCTCGTACGGGTTCAGGCCGAACAGGAACGCGAAGATGGCGGTCGAGAAAATCGCTGCGGAAATCAAGGGCGGCAAGACGGAAGTCTACGACGCCGACCTGTCGAGCTACTTCGACACGATACCGCACGACAAGCTCCTCCTCGCCATCCGCAGGCGAATCACGGACGGGAGCGTGCTGGCGCTGATACGCCAGTGGCTGAAGTCCACGATAGTCGAGCCGAACGGCATAAGGAACAATCCCAAGGGCAGGGGCACCCCGCAAGGAGGGGTCATCTCGCCTCTTCTGTCGAACATCTACCTGCACTGGTTCGAGACGTGCGCCACGTTGGTCGCCAAGGGAATGAACCAAGTCATGTCGATCGTGCGCTACGCGGACGACTTCGTGATTCTCGCAAGGAAACTGCAAGGAAGATTCGTGCAGGAGATTGAGCGCGAACTGGAAGGTCGCTTCGGCCTCGTGGTCAACAGGGACAAGACGAAGGTCTTGGACATGAGGGCGGACAAGTCCGCGCTCGGCTTCCTCGGCTACGAGTTCCGATATGTCAAGGACAGGCGCTATGGTACAGGGGGCAACTACCTGACTTACGGTCCGTCGATGAAATCGGTCAAGAAGGTTTGCGCGAAAGTCAAGGAACAGACACTAAGCATCTTCAAGCCCGTGAAGAACGAGGAAGTGGTGCAGAGGGTCAACAAGATACTTGTCGGGTGGGGAAACTACTTCCAATGCGGATATCCGAGGAAGGCGTTTGACAAGGTGAACTGGTACGTGCGGAACCGCCTGTACCTTCACTTCAACAGGAAGAGCCAAAGGGGCTATGTTCTGAAATATGCGCCGAACTTCTACTCGGAATTACAGGCAATGGGGCTACATAGGCTTCAACGGAGGCGGAAGTGACACGTCACGGGTCCCACACGGAGAGCCGTATGCGGGAAAACTGCACGTACGGTTCGATGAGGGGGCGGGCGTACCCGACAACAAGGGACGCTCCGCTCTACTCTACACCCTTT
>OCVV011286032.1_pt1 | contig 12945 bp, 13 predicted proteins | sample 1539721 | NCBI WGS metagenome assembly OCVV01 (sample SAMN02144230, study PRJEB22623) | gut metagenome | biome: sheep rumen | host: Ovis aries | place: New Zealand
TTATTTGCCTGACGTGTATTTGCAATCTGAACAAACTCTGCAAAAGAGTCCGTAAGAGTTATATCGTGTTTTTCCTGCAGCTTTTCCGAAAGTAATGCAGGCCCGCACTCTACGCTTAAAAATTTAGCCGGAGCTGTAAACTCATCTCCCATAGCCGAGAAAAATTCATACTGATTCGGTTCAATAGGGAAAAAATCTTCGTAGTAGTCTGTCCACTTCTTAATGTAAATCATAGTATTATATATTATAAATCATAATGGAAGAAATTCAAGTTTTTAGTTATTTAATATGGATTGCTTCGCTGCGCTCGCAATGACAGAGTTGTTCGTCATTGCGAGGAGCCCGTAGGGCGACGTGGCAATCTAATTAATCTTCCAGCGGTTGCCATCCCGGTAGAAACGTTTTGCATTTACTTCAAGTAAACGACCATCTTCACCAAGCATTTTTACCATTGAAGTAAGAGGATTTACTTCTGTAATGCGGAAATCAGTTCCATCATAAGAAAGGCGGACACCTTCATTTGGAAGACTCTTGCGTGCTTCGTTATACCAGTCGTATTCATAAGAAAGACAGCAGAGCAAGCGGCCACACTGACCAGAAATCTTCATTGAATTTAAAGAAAGATTCTGATCTTTTGCCATCTTGATTGATACCGGGCGAAGTTTGTCTGAAACACCATGACAGCAGAATGGACGACCGCAAACGCCAAGCCCACCAGTAATGCGGGATTCGTCGCGAACACCAATCTGGCGTAACTCAATTCTCATTTTGAAAACAGAAACAAGGTCTTTTACAAGTTCGCGGAAGTCTACGCGGCTATCAGAACTGAAGAAGAATAATGCCTTTTGCTCATCAAACAAAAAGTGGGTTTCAACAAGCTTCATATCAAGCTTATGGTAAGCAACTTTTTCTTTGAAAATAGGGAAAGCATCTTTTTCTTTTTGAATCAGTTCTTCACGGCGCTTCAAATCAGCTTCTGAAGCTTTTCGATCAATAGTTACAATATCAGCCTGCTTAATTCCAATAGGTTTTTTTGCAATTCCAAGAACGCGGGCCATATCTTTACCATAGCGGGTTGGAACAATTACAAAATCTCCGCTGGTAATCTGCATTTTTCCGTCTGGAGTTTTTGCGTAAAGGGTTTCGCAGGAATAATCTAATTTAAGATGATAAAGCGGATAGTCAAAAACAAGGTTTTCGCTAGTCGATTCATCAATATCTGTATCTTCAAGAGACGAAAGGTTTTCGTTCTCATTATCTATATCAGTTTCAAAAATATCACTCATAATATTTTAGTATACCTCACTAATTATGCACTCATCAAGTCTACAATGAGACCTTTTATTTCATTTACCTGTGCAAGAATTTTTAGATTGTTCATTTGATTAGAAAGCGTTTCGCGGGTTAATGCGTCTAGTTTTTCGTTAATAACCTGAATCTGATATTTTGGATCAACTACATGCGGTGGAAGCGAATAGTTTGAAAAGAAATTAGTTCGGGATGGAACAATTAAAGGCTTTCCCTTACGCATTTTACGTTTTGAATTTACTTCAAAATTATTTGCAACTACAAATCGCACAAATTGCTGAACAGAGGTTTTAAACTGTTCAACATTTTCTTTTGTAAGATTTTCTGAAAGATTATTTCCTGCTATAGAAACCGCATCAGCAAGATAGACTGCTGCATCGTCAATCGACATCGCAGCAACTTCCGGCGGCAGATTCAGGCCTTCGGCAATGAACTGCGGCTCTTCCGTCTCTTCACCTTTAAGCAGCTTGCCAAAGTCCAGGCGTTTTGCACCATTCGACTTACGGACTTCTTCTTTTTTAGTATTGCGTTTTATAGCTTCATTAGAGGCATTCTGAACACCCGAGTAATAGTAATTTGTGCCCAGAGAATCAATTTCTGCCATTTACAGAATAACCTTTTCTTTAATTGCTTTAGACTGGAAATATTCACCAGAAGTCTGTTTGTATTCAGCTTCGTCTTTAATAGAAATGCAGTGCCCATGAATAACAGCAGAAGCATCAATCTGAACTTTGCGCGAGATAACATCACCAATTACAGCGGCTTCTGAAAGAACTTTTATACTTTCGCTTGCAGTGATATTACCTTTTATTATTCCGCCGACAATTACAGATTTTGCAGTTAGGTTTCCACGGATTCTGGCAAGTTCGCCAACAATAACATTTCCGTCGGTTTCAAGGTTGCCGTCAATATCGCCATCGATGCGGATGAATCCATTAACCTTCAAATTACCGGAGATTGCTGAGCCCTTTCCGATTATTGTGTTTATGGAAATGTCATCTACTCGTAAAGCCATGTTAACCTATTTTGAAAAATTGATGTTTATATATTTTGCAGGATCAACTACATCAGAACCGATATGAACTTCGTAGTGAAGGTGAGGACCGGTTGTAACACCGGTGTTACCAATTGCTCCAATAACCTGACCCTGACTTACGTTTTCACCTTTTTGAACTCGAGAGTACTGAAGGTGAGCGTAGCGGGTGTACATACCATGATTATGTTTAATAATGATATAGTTACCAAAGCTGTTATCAAATCCGACAGTTACAACCTGACCAGAAGCAGTTGCAAGAACAGCATCACCAGAACGCCAGGTAGAGAAGTCGAGACCCTTGTGAATATACCAGTTTCCGTTGAGCGGGTGGATATTAGGACCAAAGGCCATAGAAATATGATAATTTGGATTTTTTACAGGACAGATACTTGGAATCTCTGTAAAGAGGTTCTGCTGAGTTTTAAGCATTTTACCAATTTGTTCAATTGGCTTTACGGCATCTTCAAGATAGCTTGTAAGTTCTTTTACATCTGCAACTTCTTTGAGGGAACCCTGAGTAACTTCTTTAGAACTAAAGAGTGCAGAAAGGTCACCATTAGAAGCTGATGTTTCTGAATTGTTTTTTACCTGTTCAATGCCAAGCAATGAAAGACTCTGTGAGAGGGAAGTCTGGAAGCGTTTTGCAGCCTGGAAAAGATTTGCATTTTCATCGCGAAGTTCATCGAGACTTGCAAGAGTTGCACGGTTCTGTTCTTCGAGCGAAGTGATTTCCATATTTGCAGAAATTGAACGACGGTTATAGTAGAAGAAAGAAGCAAGAACACCGACTGCAACAAGAATACCAAGTACAAGTGCAAATACGTTTGTCTGAAAGTTGATTACCTTGCTCTGCGAATGCGGAACAATCATGATGGTAAGCTTGTTGTCAAAAACTTTAAAAATACGAACGAAGAAATTCCCGATTCTGCGCATGAATGCACTGAATCCATGGGTTACGTTTGAGGCTACCTGTTTTTCGAACTTCTTCAAAGCTTTCTGAGTTCTAGACATATTCGTAAAATTATATCATATATAGATAAATTAAGTCAAAGGGGAAAACTTCTTAGCAAGGAGGGGGAAGCCTCCCCCTCGCTCCAGCCCGCTTCGCGGTCTTCTGCTACCCTCTCTGCGGGCTCAAACGCCGCCCGCAACGCCTGCTTTTATTATCGGAAGAAAAATCAGAAAGTATGAGTTTGGTCACTGGCAACTAAAGCCAGCTGGCGAGGAAAACAAGGAAAGTAATCTGTTAATATAGAATGGTAAGCGGCATATTTCACGATAGAATTTGACGTTTGACAATTCCAGTGTTATATTAGTAGTACAATATATCTCATCTTTAGGAAGAATAAGCCATGAAGTTTTTTGATACTCACGCTCACATCGGGCTGATATACGATGATCCTATTGAGCAATTGCGCGTAATTCAGCAGGCAAAGCAGGCTGGAGTTGCCCGCATTGTCAGCATTAATAATAGTCTCTATGATTTTAACAAGGTATATCCTAATTTAAAGTCTATTTCTGGAATTTACCATGCAGTTGGTGTTGCACCATCTGAAGTTACAAATCCGGGAGCAGACTGGATTAATACAATCGAAAAGTCTCTTTCTCTGCCTAATGTTGTTGCAGTAGGCGAGACAGGTCTCGACTATTTTAAACAGTTTGGCGATAAGAGAAGCCAGATTGAACTTTTTATTACTCAGCTTGAAATTGCACAGAAGCATAATCTTCCTGTAATCATTCATAACCGTGATGCAGGTAAGGATCTTTATGATGTTCTTACAGAACGTATGCCGGATGCAGGTGCTATTTTACACTGTTATTCTGAAGATGCTGCTTATGCAAAGAAGTGCCTCGACAAGAATATCTGGTTCAGTTTTGCTGGAAACCTTACATATCGTAATGCCCGCAATCTGCACGAAACTGTTTTAAACATTCCTGTAGACCGCATTTTGATTGAAACTGAAAGTCCGTTTATGATTCCAGCAGAATTCCGTGAGAAGAAGCGAACTATGCCTGCATATCTTCCTTCTACTGCACGATTCCTTGCAGAAATGCTTGATATGGATCTTGAGGCATTGAGCGAGCAGCTCTGGAAGAACAGCTGTAAGGCTTTCAACCTGCCTGAGGAATAAAACTGTCATCCCGAACTTGTTTCGGGATCTGTTGTAAGAGATGCTGAAACAAGTTCAGCATGACGGTCGTTGTAGTTCATGGACAATCTTTACCACCCCGTAAAAATCGGAAACGTAGAATTAAAAGGAAATCTCTTTTTAGCGCCGGTCGCAGGTTATAGCGATGCGGCGTTTCGTTCTGTCTGCATAGAAAACGGAGCCTGCTTTACCTATACCGAAATGGTAAGTGCAGAGGCTCTTGTGCGCAAAAATCTTAAGACTGAGATTTTGATGCGTCGTGCAATGAACGAAAAAGCTTATTCTGTACAGATTTTTGGCGGCGAGCCGGAAATTATGTCTGAGGCGGCAAATATAGTTCTTGAAAAAACACACTGCGAAGTTATAGACATCAACTGTGGCTGTCCAGTTCCTAAGATTATTAAGACAGGAGCTGGCTCTGCTCTTACCCGCGACCCGGACAGACTTTTTAAGGTTGCAGAGGCTGTTGTAAAAGCTGCTGGTGGTAGTCCACGTGAGGGTGGTGTGCCAGTAACCGTAAAAATCCGTTCTGGCTGGGAGTCTAAGCAGATGACCTGGCGGGAGGCTGCTACTGCGGCTTTGGAAGCTGGTGTTAGTGCGATTACAATTCATCCGAGAACCCGAGCTCAAGGATACGAAGGTCATTCTGACTGGAATATCATGAAAGAACTTGTAGAATTGGTTAGGGCATGGGAGAGTGCACACGGAGTGCCAGCTGGCCAGATTCCTGTTTTTGGAAGTGGTGATTTGTTTAAGCCGGAAGATGCACGGGCTATGCTCGAGCAGACTGGAGCAGATGCAGTAATGTTTGCACGCGGTGCTATGGGCAACCCTTTTATTTTCCGAGATGCCACTTCGCTGCTGACGAAAGGAAGCTATGAGCCGGTTCCTCCAGAAGAACGTGTAAAAACTGGTTTTGCCGAACTCGAACGCCTTGTGGCAGAAACATCAGAGCAGCATGCCTGCCTCGAAATGCGCAAACGCTTTGCCGCATATTCAAAAGGAATCTCAGGTGGAGCCGCTCTGCGTGCCCGCATAGTTCACGCTGCAACTGTTGCCGACTACAAAGACATCTTTTCTCAATTTATTTGATAAATTTATAAATCTCTGTTAAAATATTTTGCATAAAAATGGGATTTATAAAAACAATATCGGATTTATTTGAGTCTATTTTCAAGCGTTCCTCACCGGAAGTACAAAAAAAGCAGCAGATGAAAAAGCTGGAGCAGGAGATAAGAGAATTTCAGCCGTCAATTTGCCGCAATGGTATGCTTTTGCCAAATTTTGGAGAAGCAATTTACGCTCTTTACAGAAATACCCGTCCTCTTGATAATCTTTTTTCTGTTACGGTAAGCCCAAATAATATTCAGCGTCAGCATCGTTTTGAAGCACAGCTTATAGTTACAGGTTATTCAGTGCAAGACCAGGAAGCTCTGGATGCGCTTTCTTTTGAAAATCGTAAAGCTGATGTTCTTGCAGAACCTCAAAATCCGGATAGAATCTATATTCATCAGCGAAAAGAATTGGAACGACTTATAAAATCGCTTAATACAGATGGTTTTAAAAAGATGGATCAGGATTTGCTTGGTCTTCGCCAGCTGGTAGAATTCTGTCGTTATAATTATACGCCATTCTTACAGGCTTTTGATTCAAATTTTATTCCTGCAGACCTTAATTACAAGCCGTCTTATAAAGAAATTTCTGTTTCTACAGCTCAGAATCTTCTGGAAGATTTATTCTATCAGGCCAGTGGTCTTACAATCACAACTTCTACTGCAGATGCTGTAATTGCTCTGGCACAACTTCGTAAGGGAACTGATCTTTCTGACGAAGAAAAAAATAACTATCTTGGAAATCTCAAAAAAATCAACTATATACTTACAAAAATTTTAACCCCTAACAAACTTAAGAGCCTTATCCGTCTGTGCAGACAAGATCTTGTTTATGAGCCTGGTGTTGCAAAATACACAGGTTCTCCGCGTCAGGATTTTGCGAATATGCTTCAGGGACGTTTTGATGCAGATGAACAGCGCATTAAAACAGAAATTCAGGACGAGACAATTACAGAAGAAGTGGCAGAGCTGTTTCCGGATACTCAGCTCGAAGATGTGGGCTGCTACAATCAAACCTATAACAACCTTTTACAGGAAGAAGTTTCCATGGCATTCAAATGGATTCTTCCTATGCGAATCTTAAAAACATTTTTCAAATTCTATCTGCCAGAAGGTGCCCGTGCTCTTTTGAATGATATTGTAATAGAAGGTTTCTTTAATAATCCGGCTTATAAATCAAGTTTTTCTTCTATTGTTTTTGCCGCAATTAACGCAGAAAAAGATATCGAGGAATTTGAATCTTCTTTTGGAGCAGATAAAAAGCATAGTATTGCCGTTCTTGAAAGTTATATAAAAGACAGCAAAAAAGATAAGGACTTTTTCAAAAAGCTTGAGAAGATGGTTCAGTCAATTAATGATGATGCACACAAGGTTTTACAGGAACAGTGTACAAATCTTTCAGCCTTGAGCCGTCAGCTTGGTGAACTTCTTGCTGATGCTAAAAAACCTTCCAGTGAAATAATTTCAAATCTTAAGGTTCTCATGATGTCTTCTCGTAACAGGGATAATACTAACTTCCTTGAAGCGAATTACGAAAAATGGAATATATTTTTTGAAATTATGAAAAACTATGTTATTATTAATACTGGTGATATAAAGCATGAATAAAAAGAAAGCCGAGGATAAAAATATTTCGTCTCAAAAACAAATGCTGGAGCATACTCTTCAGTATGAGAAGAAAATTTATGATTTGGAACAGCTTCTTGATATTGCTCAGTCTTTCTGCCAGAATCTGGATTTCAGTAATCTTCTGGAATCTATTGTTTATATCTGTATGGCACAGATGCACGTTCTTGGTGCTGAAATATTTGTGCGCGACATAATCACAAACGAAAACTTTGTACTCGAAACTTCTAAGGATTTTTTAAGTGAGCATAAAACTGTAATTCCTGTATCAACTCCAATAGCCTCTATTCTTCTTTCAGAAAAACGCCCGCTTACCTTTGAAGAATTAAAGACAATCTGTCCTAACTGTAACCACCTGAGTATTATTGAAGCCTTGAATCCTACTCTGATTGTTCCACTTATTCAGAAGAGTCACCTGAATGGTATGCTTATTCTTCAGGAACGCATTGCCATAGAAGATGATGCTTCTTATTCTGACTATGAGTTGAATCAGATTATGTCTATTGCAAGTCTTGCGTCTGTGGCAATTAATAATGCTGCACTTTTGGAAATGTCTTCTACAGATATGATGACTCACCTTAAGTTAAAGTATTATTTCTTCAATATACTTACAGAAGCAATAGATGCAGCTTTCCTGAATAAAAAGAATATTGCCGTAATTATGTTTGATATAGACTTCTTTAAGAAGTTTAACGATACATACGGTCATGAATGCGGTGACTTTGTATTAAAGAGTGTTGCAGATCTTATTCGTAAGAATCTGCGCGATTCTGATGTTGCAAGCCGCTATGGTGGAGAAGAGTTTACTGCCCTGCTCATGGATACTGGTAAGGAAGAAGCCCTTATTGTTGCAGAAAGAATCCGCTCTACGATTAATGAACACGACTTTGTTTATAATAATCAGCATCTGCATGTAACAATTTCTGGTGGAGTTTCTGTTTTTGATGCAGAAACGAATCTTGTTAGCTCTCCAAACGAATTTGTGAATCAGGCAGATCAGGGACTTTATATCTCAAAAAATAACGGAAGGAATCGCGTAACTTACTTTGACCCAAAAGCACAGCTTGCGCTAAAATCTGCTAATGCCAAGAAATAAATTTATTCTCCGACGGCCTTTTCCCTATGTTTATAGAAGAATTGCGCTTTCCATTATTTTCATAAATTTTGTGATTTTTGGACTCGGTTTTTTGTATCCAAATCTCAATGAATATGTTCATTATTATGGTGCTATGAATCCAATACTTGTGGTGAAAGGTCATATGTACTGGCAGTTCATAAGCTATATGTTTGTTCATCAGAATGTTTCGCATGTATTTTTTAATATGCTTGCTCTTCTGGTGTTCGGGCTTAATCTGGAAAAAGCTATTGGCTCGCGTGAGTTTTTATTGTTCTATCTTGTGTGCGGGGCTTTGAGCGGCTTTTTTTCTTTTTTGGTTTACTGGTTTACCGGGTATTACAGAGTGTTCCTGCTGGGGGCAAGCGGCGCAGTTTATGCTGTGCTTTTTGCTTATGCAGTGTTCTTTCCACGTTCGGTAATCTTTATATGGGGAATTGTTCCGGTTCCGGCTCCAGTTCTTGTATTTATTTATGCTTTGATTGAACTTGGTAGTCAGTTTTTTGGCAGCGGGTCTAATGTTGCACATATGACGCATCTGTTCGGATTTCTGGCAGCCTGGTTATATTTTGTGCTCAGAATGGGGATTCATCCTGTAAAAATATGGAAAGATACTTACAGACGGTAAAAAAAAGCGTTCTCTTCGCAGGACTGAGTTTGTTTTTTGTGTTTAAGATTTTTGCACAAACACCTTCTGTGGTACGAAATATCAGATTACCTTTGTGGGCAGAACTGGATGCGTATCCTGGGCTTGTTCCGGCTGATACTGATGAAGAGAATGAGAATAATGATTGGAGTCAGTTTGAATTTCCAATAAAGCAGATGCATAAAATTGCTCCGTTTATTATAAGTGGAATGGTCTACGGCTGGAATTTTGTGTATGTTCCATATGATAAGGCTCGTGGGGTAGAAGAATATCTTGAAGTAACAGAAATTGTTTCTTCAGATGTTATAAAGGGTGGCATTAAATATGTTTCACCGTGGATATCAGAAAATAATTTGAATTGCTGGGCGGAATATACGCGCACAGACTCTCAGGTGCAGAATTATAACCTGTGGAGTTCCATACAAAATCCTGTGATTGGAGGCATAGGCTATGCTTCTGTAGAAAAAGGTTTTGAAGGAATTGAAGAAGCAGCCAGGGAAGCTCTAAAAGATGCAATTCGAAACTACTACAGAAAGACAATTAAAAATAAGCCGAAAGAAATAAACGGTGCGGTTTTGGTCAGAAATTTTCCGACTCTAGGAATCAGTTCGGGACGATATGTAATAAATCTTGATTTTTTCTTAGAATGCGGTAAAATAATAGAGTATAGTGTTTACTAGAGAGGTGCTATTATGAAGAAGATACTTGCTTTGTTTGCAGTTTTTGCTGTTCTTATGGGTTCTGTTTTTGCTGAAACAATTGGTGATAATCCTGATGATCCTTTTGAAAGAGAAAGATTTGAAAAGGAAAAGCTTACTACACAGACTATAACTATGGATCTTACAACTGTAGGTTTAAAAGATTCAGAAATTGATAAAAATGCCAGTGTAAGAATTGAATATCAGCCTATGCATGATGAAGCTCGTATTTATTACGAAACTCTTTATGTAACTTTTGATAAGGGTGAAGCAATGAACACTGTTATGGCTTGTATGCAGAAGTTTGTAAAGGATAATAAATATTACAACTACAAATACATGCAGGATGATAGAGTTAAGTACTTTAAAGATGATCGTGGTCAGAGAAGAGCAATGTATTCATCTCACATAAAATTAATTCGCTAACCTATTTCGTTTTTGTTGCAAATATGGTAGTATAAAGCCGACAGTCTAAGCTGTCGGCTTTTTTTATTATGTCATTGCGGACTTGATATGTCATTCAGAACATGATATGTCATTCCGAACTAGTTTCGGAATCTCATCAAATACAGATGCTGAAACAAGTTCAGCATGACGATATGTATAAGCAAGGATAATCAAAATGGACGTTAAAAACATTATCAAAAATCTTCATCCGCTTGAAATCAAGGTTTTGTTAAAGTATTCAGAAAAGGATGAACTTACATCAGAAAAACTCCAGAAGGAATTGGAGTATAAGGAAGGTCATGCTAATCAGGCATTCTCATGGCTTTCTGGAAAGGACCTTCTTAAAGAAATCCGCCGTACACCACATACATTTTTTGAAATTACAGACATGGGCCGCAAGCTCGCAGAAACTGGTACTGTAGAAGAACGAATGGTAAACTTCTTGAAAGAGAAGGGGGCTCATACAATGCCAGAAATTGCTGCTGGTGTTGGTCTTGAGCAGAAGGACGTAGGTTCTGCATTTGGTCCTCTCGTAAAAGACGGCGTTCTTAAAATGAATGCAGAAAAGAAGGTTGAATACACTGGTGCTGCCCTTCCTGAGCGCATTAAGGCAACTATGGATCTTGTTAAAAAAGCTATTGCCAGCGAAGGCGGCCTTTTGAATAAGGATGATTTGACTGCTGCAGAAGCAGAAGCAATGAATGGGCTTGCTAAAAAGCGTGGCGCTGCAGACTCTCCATTCAAGATGATTGAACGCGAGACTGTATTCTACAAGTTGCAGAGCGGTTTTGAAGCTGTTCGCGATGCTCTTAAGAGCGCAGGCGTAACTGGTAACGAAATTGGTGAAATTACACCAAAAATGCTGGCTTCTGGCGAATGGAAAAACGGTACATTCCGTGGCTACAACATTGCAATTCCACCTGCACGTATTATTCCTGGCCGCACAAACCCATATGTTCAGTTCCTTGAGTCTGTAAAAGACAAGCTTTGTTCTCTTGGTTTCCAGGAGTTTGATGGTCCGCTTGTAGAAACAGAATTCTGGAACGGAGATGCATTGTTCATGCCTCAGTTCCATGCTGCCCGCGATATTCACGACGTATACCGCATCAAAAATCCTACACATGCAAAGTTTATTGAAGAACCATATTTGAGCAATGTAAAGGCTGCCCATGAAACTGGTGGAAACACTGGTAGCCGTGGCTGGAACTACACTTTCGATAATGAGTTCACACGCCGCCTTATTTTGCGTTCTCAGGGAACTGTTTTGTCTGCTCATCAGCTTCATAAGGCTGAAGTTCCTGGTAAGTACTTTGGTATTGCCCGCTGTTTCCGCTACGACAAGGTAGACGCAACTCACCTTTCAGACTTCTATCAGACAGAAGGAATTATTGCCGGAAACGACGTAACACTGCGCGACCTTTTGGGTATGCTCAAGATGTTCGCTACAGAAATTGCCGGAGCAGAAGAAGTAAAATATGTTCCAGGTTACTTCCCGTTCACAGAGCCTTCTATCGAAGTTCATATCAAGCACCCTGTTTTGGGCTGGTTTGAGCTTGGTGGTTCTGGTATTTTCCGTCCAGAAGTTACAAAGGCTATGGGGCTTGATTGTCCTGTTCTTGCATGGGGTATCGGTATTGACCGTATGGCACTTATGGCACTTGGACTCAACGACCTGCGCGAGCTCTTCTGCGAGGATATTGAAAAGGTTCGTTTAAGAAAAGCAAAGTTCTAGGATTAATAATAGAATGGATTGCCCGGTCAAGCCGGGCAATGACATGCTGATAAATGGAAAGCCACGTCGCTGTGCTCCTCGCAATGACGTGGCTTTTTTTTTGTGTGAATTATGCTTCAATGCTCTGGTGACGGTGTGTATAAATGTAATTCACTACCGCCATGCTGATGATGATTATGTAACCGGCAAGGCTCATCCAGTCCGGGAACTGGCCAAAGAAGACGAGACCGAAAAGGGTAGAGAAGAGAATCTGCGAATAATCGTAAATTGAGATTTTGCTGGCTGGAGCATGGTAGTAGGCTGCGGTAATTGAGAACTGGCCACCAGCTGCACAGGCTCCTGCGCACAAAAGCATTATTGTCTGGCGGAGTGTCATTGGGTTAAAACTTGTAATCAGATATGGCACTGAAAGCATCATTGAAAATGCAGAAAAAAACAGAATTATGATTTTTCCGTTGCATTTGAGGTAACTTAATTTACGTATGCTTGCGTAGGCCAGGCCTGCTCCAACTCCGCCCATAAAGGCTGCCAGGGTTGGAATCATCTGCGTAAAATTGAACGAAGGTTTTACTATCAAAATAGAACCGCAGAAGGCAATAATAATACAGATAAGTGGAATCGGTTTTATTTTTTCGCGCAAAATTATATAGCAGAAAATGATTGTAAAAAATGGTGCCATTTTGTTAAGAATTGCTGCATCTGCAAGCAAAATGTGGTCTATTGCGTAAAAGTTTCCAAAAACTCCAACTGAACCTGCAAAAGCTCGTAAAAAGAGATAGAGTGGAGCGCCCTTTGGAATGCGGACTGCCTCACGTCCCTGATGGCGGACATCTCTCAAGGTTCCGCCAAGGGCAATCAAAAAGGCAACTGCATTTCTGAAAAAAGCCTTCTGCACAAAGTGTATGTCACCTGCCAGCCTTACAAAAACGGCCATAAGTGCAAAGAAAAATGCTGAGCAGATTATAAAGAAAATTCCCTTTGTTGTATTTGATTGAGGCTTCATTTCTTAAATTATACTGTAATTATATTGATTTGTCATTGAAAAGAATATGGATTGCTTCGTCACTTTGTTCCTC
>OCVV011317236.1_pt1 | contig 12945 bp, 8 predicted proteins | sample 1539721 | NCBI WGS metagenome assembly OCVV01 (sample SAMN02144230, study PRJEB22623) | gut metagenome | biome: sheep rumen | host: Ovis aries | place: New Zealand
GTGCGGATGGCCTGGTTCAGGCCCTCGGCCTTGTCCCACAGCCAGACCGGATCGATGTGGGCGTTGGGGATGACGTGGAAGGTTTTCATGGACTCGCTACAATATCGATAATGGTGGATTTACTGAATGACAGCATTCACCCAATCGCCTTTGTCGGGGACAATGTATTCGACGTCCCAACCGCCGCCCGAGCGCTCGAAGAATGCGCACCCCTGCAGAAAGCCCACCCATTGTGCACTCGACGCCTGCATGGCTCCGAAGCCGCGCAGAAGCACGGCCGCGAAGACGTCATGCGTGGCTACGAACGCGCATCGCGCGCCGAAGCCGCGGCCAAGCCATTTGCGCGCGGCTTCGACAGTATCGGTGATGGGTCTGTAGCCATCGGCTTGTCCGTCCCGCATGAATCGGTCCGTGAAGGACTCCATTCCCTCGGTGCGGTAGCGCCGGTGGGTTTCAAGCGGATCGAGCATCCAGATTCCGGGCACTCCAGCTTCAGGGGAAACCCTGACAGCGGCAGTATTGGCGCACATGCCGCTGGCGACGCACTCCGCCGTCATCATGGTGCGGCGCATGGATGAAGCAAGAAAAGTCCATTCGCTGATTGGAGGACCAGTCCGAGCCAAAGCAGATCCACATTCTTCTGCCATGCGTCTTCCAGTGTTCGTGAGTGGTATTGTATTTCCAAAAGAAGGATCTGCCGGGTCGATCATTGGTCTCTCCCCGTGACGCGCAACCACCACACACCGAAGTGTGGACGCCTTGGCGCGTGTTCCAAATTCCATATAGTCGATCATTTTGAATCAGAGCTCGTTTCTGGGGGGAGACGGATTCGCGTGGCGGAAGACATGTCCTTGGAATGGAAGGAGCCGGGGACGATTTCGAGCGTGGCGTCGCGGCCGTCGCCGTCGTTGTCGTTGACCATGAGGTCGAAGCGGATGCCACGCGCGAGCGTTTCGCGCGTTGCGCAGGTGTCGGGCATGTAGGGCAGAAAGGCGTCGTAGCGCGTGATGTCGCCGTCCCGCCATGTTTCGAGTTCCACCCAGCCCGCCGCCTTGGCGGGGTTGAATCCATCGGGGGCGATCCAGCAATGAACATCGGGTGTTCCGTTTTCAAGACGCGCGAAGCCCAGCTCGAAATGACCTTTCAGCCCTGGCCAGTCGAGAGCGACCTGGATGTCGTCCCCCAAATATTGGTCGGCGCCGGAAAATGGCTGGCAGTGGATGTCGTCTCGCACTTCCACGCGGATGCGAAGGCCGTCCTTCTCCGCCGCGAGCCAGACCTTGGCGGAGTTGTCCTCCGGCCCCTTCCAGAGCCGCGTCGATTCCGCAGGATTGGCCTCGAAGAAGTCATGCACCTGCTCCGGTCTGTCGAGAACGAAGTCCGGGGCGCGTCCAGGTCCATCTGGCGGGATAACCATCGCGTCCGGGGGCGGCCTCTTCGACGCTGAGAACGCGCCCTCCGGGATGCTGGCGAACGTCGCGCCTTCGAGAATGATGGCGCATGGCTCTTTGGACATGGTGAGCGAAACATTGCCGCCGGAAAGTTGCAGCGTCTCCCGGTTGCCCATCAAGTCCACGCGCCACGCTCGCGGGGCGTCAGTGGTGACGGGGATTTCCATGCCGGAATCCGATTCGTCCCACGCGGTCAAAACGAGGTTGCCCTCCTTGGCGAACTCGAAGCAGAAACGGGAGCCGTCTTCAAAGACCGTCCGCCGGAACTCGCCGCCGCCCACGACCGTCGCCAGCGCCGCGAAGGCGACGTAGGTCTCGCGCGGGCGGAAGTCCGCCGTAAGGAGACCATAGCCCTGTTCGGCATCTTTGGGATTCCATCCGGTTGCCTTGAGGTTGTACCAAATGTAATCCACACTTCCGTTCGCCCAAGCCCAGAGAATCTTCTTCCACACCGTGAGCGCGGCGTTGCGTTCGCTCCACACGCTCGTAAGCGCGGTCTCGTTGGCGAACCATGGCTTATCCGCAACGCCTGTTCTCGTGAGTAGCGGGAAAAAACCGTTGCGGATGCGCCGCACATATTCTGGGAATGGGCAGTGACCGTGAACGGCGGCGACCTCGAAACTGTCGGCAGCGTTGCATAAAACCGCCTCTCGAACACTAGGATTTCCGGATTTCATTACAAGGGGACTGTCACTGACATCCGCCCATCCACTAGGAATGACGCACACCTCCGGGCACCCTCGCCTCAACCCATCGTGCGCTTCGCGCAGAATCTCCACGGCATCATCCACCGTCCCGCGGAAAAAAGCTTTCAAGTCCCACTCATTGCCAATCTCGTAATAGTCGATGCGCGTCCCGTAACGGGCAGCGAGTCTTTCGCAGAAGCGCCCGAACGTGCCCGTGGCTGGTCGGGACATTGCCCATGCCCGCCAGCTGGAGTTGGTCTGCCGATCCGGCGCGGCGGCCCACTTGGGCGTATTGAAAATGATGGCATCGAGCGCAATGCCGGTTTCCTCTAACACGGCGAGAAGTTCGTCCGTCTTAGCAAAGTCCCAGCATTCAGGGCCACCATGCTGGATCATCGCCATGTGGGCCACGTCTGCGCGGGTGAGTTTCGCGCCGCAGGCGACCATCGCCGCTGCGCAAAGCGCACGATCATGAGGGGTGTAGCGCTGGATATGCCACAAAACGCCAAGCCGGAACGTTCCCATCGGCTGCCTGGGTGTCCGCCCGTGATAGTCCATCACGGCAAAGCGCGTATCGACCTTCGCGACACTGCCGTCATCCGCCGCGAGTTCGCCTTGAATGCGCCAAACGCCCTTGGCAAGCGTCTCCGGAAGTGGGATGTCGATGGTCTCGCCGCCGCCAAGTGCGACATCTACGGGAATGTCCATGGGGTCGCCGCGAAAGCCCGCCATCTTCAACACTCCGTGCGCGGCAATGCGCTCACGTGCCGCGTTATACACCCGCAGGACAGGCCTCTCGCCGCACTCCTCCCGTGCAATGATTAACGGATTTCCCGTTTCGGCGCTGATATGCAGCGCCTCTGCTTTCGGTTTGAAGAATATGCCGCGAAACGACGAAAACGCAATCGTCCAGGGTTTGCCATCGCCTTGTGTACGGTGGACGCCGAGAGTGCCGAACTGGTAGCGTTTTGAGGGGTCGAGGCGTGTTTCAAAGCACGTATTGCGCATGAGTGGCGCGCAGAAGTGCATCTTCTTCCCGCTGGGGAACTCAAAAAGATCCAATTCCGCCGTTGCGGGGAGAATGCCTCTGTCAAACTCCGTTTCAAGGACGATTTTCTCCGCCCCTGGAAATGGTTTCATTCCAGGAAAGCGTGAATAGCTCATGACAAGATCCAGCTGCTTCAGAGCCGTCATGGTAAAGTGGCCGCTACCTGACCATTCGCCCTTCGCTCCATCATGGACGCTCCATCCGTCCACGTTTCGTCGAAAGGCCGGAATGGATTCTTCGAAGGAGATTCGGCGCGAGAAATCCTCTTCATGCGCAAAACTTTCCGCTTCAACGCAAAGGAAGCAAATGGTGATGCAAAGCAATCGCAAGGATGGCGCCATTTTCTGCAAACTCCCCCCAAAGGGCTTGTTCAAACTTCGCTCGACAAGCAATTATCAATGACAATGCCGTTAATCTGCCTTTCATCTATGAAACGCATGTCACGGGGTCCTCCCCATTCTCGATGGTGGCGCACCTTGAATCGTACAAGACATTTGCGAGAACAGTTGCGGAAGAACCGTCTGCTCCTAGACCAAAAACCATGACACTTTCTTCAACAAGCGCGCCTGATGTTTGGAGACCTAATTAGGAGTGTCATCGGATTGAAATCAAAGTTGCTTCCGGAGTAAGGTGATAGCGGACAATGAAGATACCGCTTCCCCCGGCAGCGGCACCTGCGCCGCCGCCGCCCGTGTTGGCGATTCCGGCCCCGCCGGAGGAACCGCCGCCTCCCAGGCCACCAGAAACAGCACGGCCGGGCTGGTCACCGCGAAGCCCCGCTCCGCCGCCTCCATACCATGCGGATTGGCCTGTTATGGCGCACTGGTAGCCATCGCCGCCTGCACCGGGAATGCCACCCGGCTGAGAGCCGGCACCTGATGCCCCTGCGCCTCCACCGCCACCTGGTCCGTAGACATGGTTGGACGGGCCGCCGTTTTGCCCTTTGTTCATATAGATTGATGCCGTCGCGCATCCGCCGAGGTTCGTGGTAGTCCCGTTAGAACCTGACACCGTCGGCCACGCGGCCCCTCCGCCGGAGGCACCATCCTTGCCGGAGCCGGCAAGATTTCCGCTCCCCGCGCCAGCGCCGCCGCCGTAGGCCACAACACCGAGACCTCGCGTTGCGCCTCCATTCGCGCCAATGGCACCGCCTTCCCCGATTTCAATCTCGTATGTTCCCGCCGCAACGGCCAGATTGGTGTAATGGACTACGCCACCGGCACCGCCGCCCCCACAGCCGAAATTATTAGCCTCGGAATTCGTTCCAAAAGCACCGCCGCCACCACCGCCACCAACGGCCAGCACTTCGACTGTGCCCTTGCCTGTCAAGGTCAACGTCCCGCTTTTACGGAAGACACGGACCTCTTCCTTGCCAGTCTCAAGAGGTATTGTCAGCGTTTCGTCACCACCCTCTCCCTTGAAGTAGCCTGGTACTACAGCAGATGGCGTAAAAGCGACGATGAGTGTTCCACTGCCACCACGCGCCGTGCCACATCCGCCGCCGCCTTTGCCGTCTTCGCCTGCGGATGCCACCCCGCCAACAAGCGAACCTCCGCCGCCAACGCCGCCGTTGATTGTATAGGAACGACGAGCTCTCCATCCAGCCCCGCCGCCGCCGTAAAATAGACCTGGCGCGAGAATCGGGATCTCGATGCCAGCACCGCCGGCGCCTGGATCTTCTCCCACTCCTGGCGACCCTGCGGCATAGGCTCCTCCTCCCCCGCCTGAACCATAGAGGTTACTTGAAGATGAACCACCGATGTTGCCTAAATTCCCATTGGCACTGTAAATGGCACCTCCTCCAGAACTCGGAGAGGCGTTTGCCGCGATAAGGGAGCCTCCTCCGCCAGAGGCACCGTCCTTGCCCTTGCCGCCCGTGCCTTTTGCCCCTGCGCCCCCGCCGTAGGCCGTGCAGAGCGTGGAGTCGCCGAAGGCGAGCACTGTGTCGCCCCCGTTTTCCCCGACTTCTCCTCCTTCGCCTATGGTGACGGAATAAGTGCCGACATTATTGATCGGAATTGTGTTTGTCCACACACCGCCGGCTCCACCTCCAGCTGCACCGGCGTAATCATTGTGCTTTGCTCCGCCGCCGCCACCACCGCCCACGGCCAAGATTTCGATTGTCCCTGGCTTTGTGACGGTGAAGCTGCCGTTCGTGTTGTAGATGAGAACGGTGCGGTTTTGCTGGATGATGACCTGAGCATTGGCGTCATGCACTATTTGCACCGAGTCGGCGTGAACGGCGAGAGGCGCAAGCGATGCGACCGCCGCGACCGAGGCGACGATGGCGCGATTCCTGTTGGCGTGTGTGCGCATGAATTACTCCTTGTGTGGGGGGGATTGAGGTTTCGTGTGTTTCGTGGTTATGGACAAGAGGGATCGAGCACGATGATTTCGTGTTCGTGGATGCGGGCCTGTGTCTCTGGCGGAAGATTCCCGTCCATGCGGGCGATGACAAGCGCGGCGAGATCCTCGGCCGAGCGCTCGTTGTGCTTGTCAACGGTGACGACGGGGCGGAATGGAAAGTTGGAGTCCGGCCCGTTGTTGCGGACGATGTTGTCGTAGCCCGCAACCATGATGTCCTGATTCGGGACGAGCCCAAGGTCATGGATGGCCGCGAGCGCGGGATTGGCCCAGTCGTCGTTGAGGCACAAGAGCGCGTCAGGGAATGCGCTGTCGCGCCTCAACGACTGTAGCGTCGCCATGGCCAATGCCGTCTGGATGCGGGAAACTTCCGTTTTGTTGCCGACGTCAATGGCCTTTGAACCGAAAATTGAAATCTCCACCGGCTCCAGCCCCGCCTCACGCATGGCCTCATCGTAGCCGGCGATGCGTTCGCGCTCCCAAAAGCATGTCGGGGCAAAGGGGAAGAAGGGGACGATGCGCTTGCGGCCGTGCGCGATGAGCCAGCGCGTGAGGTCGCGCGAACCGGCCCGGTGGTCGGAGTAGGCGCGGTCATAGACGCGCAGTTCCGGCGCGTTGCCGTAGGCCACTGCGGGGATGCCGGCCTCGCGGCAGCGCCGCAGCGCCTCCATCGCGAGCGGGTCGCCGCTCACGCTATTCGTCACGACCATGCCGCCGGGACGCGCCTCGAAGATGGCGTCCAGTCCGCCCGACGGCAACGACTGCGGGGTGTAGAGCGCCACGGAACGCCCCCGCAGCGACAGGCTGCGCACCACGTCCAGGGCAAGGAACGAATCGGACCACGACGGAGCGGTGGCGATGTCCTTGAACGACATCTGCCCCGCCAGCACGAACACCGTCGAAGAGGCGAGCGAAGCGCCGCCCGGCGTCCCGGCGTAGCGCTTGCGGGAACCTTCGCGGATCACGACGAGTCCCCGCCGCACGGCCTCCTCGATCGCGGCGGAAACCGTGTTCTTCGCCACCCCAAGAGACTTCGCCAGCTCGCGCTCGGACGGAATTTCGCCGCCGCGCGGAATCGAGCCGGACGCAATCGCCTCCTCCAGCCACCGCGACACCTTCGCGCGGGCGGAAAGGGCCACCTCCGCGTCCGCCGTTGGCGCCGCCGCGCCGACATTGTCTGTTTTTTTCGTCTTCCTCATTGAAATCGCCATGCTTCCAAGTTGCCGAACCGCCTTGCGACACGAGACAATCCGCGCAAACAACGTCACCCATTATACACTTGTTATAACCCATGTCAATACCAAAATTTTTGGCTTTATTTTGGGTCAATAAACCGAAAAAAACGGCTGCGCTGACGGGCTGGCGCGGCGAGACGGCGAGGTGGAGTTCCATGGCGATCAGAATGACGAAACGGCGGAAATGTCAGGGCGCGCCCCCGGAAGACCGTCGGCGGATCCGAAGCAACGTCGCTTGGCGATGTCGCTTGAGAAGACAGTTTCGAACCGCGCAGCGGTCCGCACCGGGGGCCGTGCCAGGCCCGGCGCGGTGCCCGCTCGAAAATCGACGATTGATGGGCAGACACTAATTAGCATCAGCAGAGCAGCGAGCAGGACGCCGCGGCCTCAGGACGGCCCGGCGCCTATCCGCACGTGGAGGGCGGCCGGATCGACCGACCCGTCCGGACCGCGCAGGAGGAATGCCATGACCAGGACGAGCGCCGCGCAGAAGACCCCTTCGGCGATGACGAAGATCCGTTCCGGTCGCCGTCGCCTCGCCGGCGGCGTTTCGGGATTCGGTGATGGAGGTTGTTCGGTTGGTGTTTGCATGGATTCCTTTCGGTTTGGTGGGTTCACCACACCCGAAGCACCCGCCATGCCAATGCGCAAAAGGGCCGGGAACGAACGTTTCCGGCCCTTCGTCATGTAAAACCTCCAACTGGTCAAACCTTGCCCGCTGGCAGGCGGCGGTTTATGCCGCTTCCGTCCGCATAAACATCCATGCCTTGCTGTCGACCGTCGCGAACCATATTCTCTTTTCTCTGGCAGAACGAGTAGAAGAAGAATTGCCGACCTTATGCGAAAACGCATCTTCACGGTTGATGCGCCTCCGTCGAGGCGGGAAGGGCGGAGGTGGCCTCTACCGCTGTTTGCCGCCTCAACTCGATTCTTAGGTTGTAGGTTGCCGGTTCCAGCTGAATTAAGTTTCTGAACTCAGAATCATTTCCGAACAAGGGCCCTTTTAGAATATATGGTTTGCCTTCCATGACGAGAACGAGATCGTACTTGTCACGCCATGCCTGTGATGTTGCCTTTTCGTATTCGCCCTTCGTCATCACGACCCTGAAGCCCGCGTAGGACTTCACCTCCATCAGCCGGATTTCACGTTCGGCGGTCTCGTACCAGAAATCGAAATGGGCGCCGTCGTCCGCCATTCCCGTCCTACCGGAAATGGAGGACCGTGCACCGTACTGGAGGCAATATCCGGTCTTCTTCCAGCGTTCCAGCATTCGCTCCACAATCTGCTCGGCAGTCTCTCCGCGGGCTAGTTTTTCTGCATCCGTATCAAAGCCGCCGCCTCCGGAATGAGTTTTTCCGGATTCTGGCGAAGTGGTCGCAGAAGCACTCGCGCGCTTCAGATCCTCCGCTCGGAGTACCTGCTCAACCACTGTCTCCGAATTGCCGCCCGTTTCAACCACTTGCGGAACCGCATGTCTCGCCTTCTGCCGTTCGAAAGCCTCGCGAAGCGCATCTTCGTTCCCCGGAAAGTATGCAAGGCTTTGCTCGTCGTCAAGCAGATCTGCCAGCTTCCTTCCTTTTAAGAGGTCACCATACTCGGACAGCGGATTCAGATTGCTTTCCTCAGCAAAGGTGACCGGACGAATTCCAAATAACTTCTCGGTTTCGTCGCATAAGATTTCCCCAATCCAGCGATTGACATCTTCAGGAAATGCGGGTTCCTCCATGAACCGTACCGCTATGTCATTCGCCGGAAAATCTCTGAATTGATGAAGAAGCGGGACGTATTCCTTTTGCTTTTCTGCGTCTTCATCCACCAATTTCTCATGGAGCTTCGCGGTAAACGACGCTTCCGCCCTGATGCGCCATTCTTTCGCCTGGTGCGCAACGGACTCGCGTATAGCTCGCGAAACGGACGCCGGAACTTCGGTCGGAACCATCCCGCACCACCTGGCGAGGGCGATGAGGTCGTTCGGCGTCATTTTCGGGAAATCCGGCAACCTGTTGATTTTCCGAGGAAGTTCAACTATACCGAACCAGCTCGCCAGAGTGGCCTTCCATTTTCCGGCGTCGAATGCCGCGGAATCGAAATCCCTGTCCGACAGTTGCCTGCCCGCTTTAGCTGCCGCTACCTTCCAGAAAGCGCGTTCTTCGTCGGAAAGCCCCAGCGCGGCGACAAGTTCCTTCCACCGGTCGTCGGGAAGCATTTCGGAGCGCAACTCTTCGTTCTCCTGCGCCGTGTTCCTGAGAACCTCCCGGAAGGCGCTTTCAATCTGCGTGCCCGTCGTCAACTGGAAATGGATGCAGAGGGCCTCGACGACTGACTTGCGGAATGCATTCCGGCTCCATAGTTCGTCGATGGTCACCGCCGTCGAACAAATCCAGTAAACCTTTTGATCTTGGAGCAAGTCCCCGTCCGACAGCCCGTACTTCGTGTTGCGACCGGCAACCATGAACGCCTCGGGCACGGGACGCACGATCCGGACTTCAAACGTCTTGCATTTATCCGCTTCTTTGTCGATTTTCGGGTTTCCGTCGTCGCGCCATTCGTCCCGGAAGCGGCCTGCAAGGAGGTAGGCGCGCAATTCCCGCAACCGGGCGTTCACTGCTTCCGACAATTCCGTTTCTTCGGAAGTCCCGACGGTGTCGAGCACCCGGATGTCGTCAGATTTGAACTGATGGACACCGAACAGCCGTTCGACGCTCGGGGCTCCAATCCGGCTTCCGATTTCGAGTTTCGGTAGGGAATCCAGAAGCGACTTTGAAACAAGCGCGTTGTCCCAGTATTGGATTTCACAGCGATTGACGAGCTTCAACTCCTTTGCCCCTGTTTCCGTGTTTTTCACGCGCGCGAACAACTTTTCGAGTTTCGTCCTGGCCAACTGGGAGCAATCTTCTTCGGTTGTCGCGCCCTCTTCAATGCGCTTTCGGATCGCCATGCGGGCCCTGCTGTAGAAGCTTCCGATTCCGTTCGGATTATTGCGCCTTGCGATTCTGTCGTAAATTTCTTCGACGGGCAGGTCTTCGAGTTCCCGGGAGATGCCGAGAATCCGCATGAGTTCCCGGGCACGCCGCTTCTGTTCGGAATCCCAGTCCTTGATTCGCTCCTCCACAGCGTCGGCAGTGACATCCGCAATCCAGTTTTTCCGGCGGATCGAGTAGGCGAGATAGCTTTCCTTGAACGTGCAAAGCCTTGAGTAGAGGTGGTAGCTGGCAAATACGACTGGGCTGTATGCGATTCTTCCGCACAACGACGGATCCCTTGTTACCAGTTCAAAAAAGTCGATTTGGCTCCTAAGACGCAGACTGCCCCAAAATTCCTCGTCGAGCCCGTAGAGTGAATTCGACTCAAGCTCCGAACTTGATTGGAAACTGTCGGCGCCCGGGGACGGCGGAATCCAAGCATTAACATTGAAATAATGCGGCTTGCACTGTTGGAGGGACTCGGACTTCGCAGTTTCGCACTGCTCCAGGAGATAGAGACCGCCATCGCATTTCGAACAATAGAGAACTTTGCACGGGAAACCCAAGCTCACACCAAGGAATCCATGGAAAAATGCCACCAATTGCCCTTTGTCTTTCGCGGTTTCCGATTGTAGAAAAGACTGCCAGAACTGGAGGGACCCCTTCATTTTCCACTTGTCGCCGATCGGCCGTTCCGGAACCAGCGAAGCGATTCCGACCTTACCTTCCTCGTCCCACAGACACGCATCGGCCGATTCCCGAACATTGCCGTCTTCGCAAAGGACATGGAAATGCCGGCTCATTGGCTCCGATTCGGGCTTTCCGGAGTAAAGGGCGTAAAGGCTCTTGACGACCTCCCGAAAGCAGTCTTCCTTCCCATAGTTGCCCCCCCGGGCGTCTGGGTAGCCGTTGATCGAGTGCAGGACGAGGAGGTCTTTCATCGGATTGAGGTCAGAGGACGAACACCTGCAGAAGTCCCTCAATTTCGTAACAAGCCCGCGGCCGTTCTCCCATGCGCCTTTGAAAAGACCGACTTTTTGACATTGTTTCTTGAAGTCCAGATGCACGTAGTGGATGCCCAGGCTGTCGGCCGCACCCTCCAGCATTTCGCCGCAGTGGACATAACCGGTCGTGTTCTTTCCGACAATGTGGCACTGGAGATCTGGCAGGCACGAAACGCGCAGAGGCCACGATCGTTTCTCACGAATTCCGATAAGGATGGCCAATGCTGCGACATACTCCGTGAAGTCGATTCCCGAAGCCTGCAGCGGGTTGTCTGCGGTCGGACACAGCTTGCGCAGAAGTTTGTCCGCCTCCTTTTCAAGAGACGGAGTCTCGCACGGGGAAAACTTCCGCGTTTCAAACGAACGCCATGCATGCCGCTCGAAGCAGTCTGTCACATGCCTGGATACCAGATACGAGGCGAGTTCCTCCCCGTAGCAGTCGATTTTGTCCTTCGGCATATAGCGTCGGGATGTGACGGGACAGACGGCGACTTCCTTTTTTTGCACGCCTTCCCGCAACGCACGGAGCAAGTTGTCGGTCTCAGCGACATCGCCCATGTCCAGCATGTCGTAGGGGAACCAGACCTGGTTGTCGTCGATTGAATCGTCGTTCCAGTCCGTGGATGCCGCGATGTCCGCCGCCACGTCGGCCAGCAATGCGCCGCATTCGCGCATGAGAGTAGCGTTTTCCGACGAATGATTGACGCCGTTACGGGAAGGGTCCAGGCCGAACGTCGCGTGGAGGATGCACGGGAGCCAAGGCAACCGGAACGTCGTCGGGAAATACGTGTAGGCGACGCGCCGGGCGGGGTCCAAAGGTTTTCTGTCGGTACGCCAGGCGACGGCAATCCCGTTCTCGCCAACATTGCGCACCACCTTTTTCCACGGGGTTTCCTCGTCCCCGTCCCGAAGCGTCATTTCTGTCGTTTCGAACCCATGGACGTTATTCGCCCCCGCACCCGTTTTCGTACACGAAAGAGTGCGTACGTCTTCCGTAGTTCCGTCCGCATCAATCTCCTTGAGCCGGACTTCTCCGAGATTGCGGACGAAAAGCAGAGACTCCGGGGTGATGGCTTCCAACTGGCTCTTGATGTCCTCCAGTTTCGACTTCCGGAACGTGATGGCGATGCTGGTGACGTAACCATCGCGTTCCGTCCAGGAGTGGCCATCTTTCTCTTTCTCCGGGCGGGCGTCAGGAGCGGACATGATTGAAAGCGGTATCGTCCCCCCGCCGTACGCCTTTCCAATCCGATCCAACAACTTGGCTTTTTCCGCCTCGAACGAGAAATCCGTCTGTTTGCAAATTTCGTTCCACGCCTTCGTGCGCGCGCTTTCGCCAAATGAAAAGAGGACGCCGTTGCTATGGATGACGATTTCCTCCGCCCAATTCAGCAGTGACCTGAACCCGTAGCCCTTGTGGCCGATCGCCGAGTTCCCCATCACGCGTTTCCCGGAAGTGTCGGCGCGGATGAGGCATTCAAATCCGGTTTTGTCAAAAGGAATCGTGTCGGGGCCCGAATTGACGATTGTCAATTTGCAATTGACGCTGTCGAGCCGGAATTCCAGAACGGACGATTTCTGGTCGTCCGCATTTTGCATCATCTCGAGCAGTTCTCGACCGACATATGCCTTGCACAGTTCCATGTCGCGGTTGAAGGCCGCTTCCATGTTCCTGCAGCGGCATTCGGGGCTGACAAGCATGAAATTTTCTTTCCAGGGAAAGAAAGCAGGGTCTTTCGGATCAACGGGGACGAAGCTCTTTGTCATCGAATGAATCTCCTGTCAAAACTTTGCCGACGTCCTTGTGGCAGATTTTTCGGCGAGGGTGGTTTGGGGGTCGTTGCGGCGCTCGCCGCGGAAGAGGGCGTGCCAAGGGGCGGCGGGATGGAGCGGGCACGAGTTGTTCAGGAGGGCCCTGGCGTCCGGGTACGGCCTTCCGCAGTATTTGCAGTATTCGCTCATGGCTCTTTGTTGACAGTGTTAGAGCAGGTTTCGGTACACCGCCGCATCCCCCTCCGAGAAGCAGCAGAAAATGACTTCCACATTTGGGCGGACGGGACCGCCCGTGCAACACTCCGCGAACTCCGCGGACTCTGCGTGAGGTTTGGACTCTGCGGTCTCCGCGCTCTCTGCGTGTGGTTTGGGCTCCGCGCCCTCCGCGTGCAGGAAGCGCCGCACCTCGCGGATCGCGCT
>OCVV011348106.1_pt1 | contig 12945 bp, 2 predicted proteins | sample 1539721 | NCBI WGS metagenome assembly OCVV01 (sample SAMN02144230, study PRJEB22623) | gut metagenome | biome: sheep rumen | host: Ovis aries | place: New Zealand
CAGGAAGTCCGCTCCGTCCTCGTCGGAGAACCGGATGACGAACCTACTGTCTTTGAAAGGCCCTTCCCCGGCGACCGCACCCCGGACCTCGCGGAAACGGCAAAAGATGAACCGGCCGCAGAGAAAAAGACCGCTGCTGCAAGTGAAGTGTCGTCCACTGCGGGCGAAGAAACGGATTTTGTAAGTGAGGTGCTTTCCACCGTGAGCGAAGGGATCACCGCTGTAGGCGAGGCCTTCGCAGCCGTGATTGAAGAAGCCACTGCAGACGATGATGCTCCCGCACAGACCGCAGCTGCCGTGAGTGAAGAAGCTGCGACCGAAGCTCTTTTCACCGGACAAGGCGCATGCACTACAACCCGCACCGCCGCAAACCGGCCCAGAAAGAAACGACAGAAAAAAGCCTGGAAGCCCGGGCAGATGACCGCCCTCAAGCAAAAAGCTGAGATGGAGGAATAAAACGGCGGACCCTATCCCACTCTGATGAAGGAGAAAAAAATTACATATGCACTTTCAATCAAAACAGCAGGTTTTTGACATCAGGAAGAGTGAAATAGAAAACGGAACAACCTTCCCTGTACTGACGTTTGCGTCCTGGGAAATATTACCCGGTATACGGCATTGCTTTACAACACGGGCTGGCGGGGTGTCGGAGGGATACCTCGCCAGCCTCAATTTCCGCAGGGATTCCTACGATACACAGGAAAATATCCTCGAGAATCTCCGCAGAATCGCCCTCTATTTTGATACGACACCGGACCGGATCGTCAGCGCGCATCAGACCCACACAGCCAATGTGCGCATTGTGACGGAGGCCGATGCCGGCAAGGGCGCCGCCAGGCCCCTCGACTATACGGACATTGACGGACTGATCACGGATGTGCCGGGCCTAGTGCTCTTTACCACGCATGCGGACTGCCCTCCCCTCTATTTCTACGACCCGGTTCGCAGGGTCATCGCCCTCTCCCACAGTGGCTGGAAGGGAACCGTCGCCCGCATCGGCGCGGTGACGATCCGCAAGATGCAGGACCGCTTCGGATGCCGCCCGGAAGATATTTACGCGGCCATCGGCCCCTCAATCTGCAGAGACTGCTACGAAATCTCGGAAGACGTGGCAGAGCCCTTCAGGGCCTGCTTCGGAAAATCGGATCCCGCGGCTTCAGCATCCGGACCCTCAGAGACGAATCCCGAAGCTCTGAAATCAGATTCCAGTCCCTTAGATGCGGCTACAGATTCCGGGACTTCGAGGGAGATCCCCCATATCCTGGCCCGCGGAAAAAATCCTGGCAAATACCAGCTTGACCTCTGGGCAGCCAACGCCCGCATCCTCCTTGAAGCCGGCATCACACCGGACCACCTGACGGTGACCAACCTCTGCACCTGTGAAAACAGCACAGAACTCTTTTCTCACCGCGCGACCGGCGGAAAACGAGGCCTTCAGGGGGCCTTCCTGATGCTGGAGGATTAACATACACCCTTTGCACTCATTCGTTTGGGGATGAGCCTTTCTAAAGCTGGAGGACTGACTCGGAAAACGCAAAACCGGTATTTGTACCCGCGCATGCGGAACTGCCGCCGGTAAACCTGGCATCCGTACCCGCCGCATGCGGAACTGCTGCCTGCAGACATTTATTTCTCTGCCGGCATTTCCCCTGCAAAGCTGCCTCGAAAAATTCATATGCAAAAAGAAAATTACAGCAGTAAAGCCCCCGGTTTGACCAAAAGCTCAGCCGAGGGGTTTCTTTATTCTCTTCCGCAGCATGCCGCCCGTAAGAGCGGCAGCGAGAGGAGAAAGCCTGGGACGGGTTTCTTCGATTCGATCACAGGTGCCTGGGCCGTCCGTCCCGCGGGACAAACCTCCGGAGTAAAAAATCTTGTATCGACAAGATTTTTTACTCTTTTCACTCTGCGAACGGCTGAATCTTTGACTGTATAGTATATCAATTGGGATTAAATACACTTATTTGGGCGACGATTTGACGTTTTGTGTGACTTTATTGCACTATAATATTATTGGGTTTTTAGAATCCGGGAGCAAAAAACATATAAGTGCAGGCAAAATAGATAAAACAAACATATAAATTACTGATAATGTCACTACTTTCAGACGGTCTAAACAACTACTAAGTGTAAAGGCACTTAAGGCGCTGCTAATTGTTTGACAGCGCCCGATCAGACATCATCGGAAGGACAAATATCATGAAAAGACTACTCGCCAGAATCAGAATGCTGCTCAGAAACCGGAAACTCAGAAGATTTTGGACAAGATGTATAAGCACAGTTGCTGCTGTTGTTGTATTTGCCACCACCTATGCCCTGGTGCTCCCCGCGATCACAATGGAGAGCGAAGCAGCCTGCGGAAAGCAGGCGCATCAACACACTGGCAGCTGTTATGAAGAGCAGCTGATCTGTCAGCTGCAGGAATCTGACGATCACCACCATACAGAATCCTGCTATGAAAAAGTCCTTGTCTGCGGAATGGAGCCTCACATCCACAGCAAAGAATGCTATAAGGAGGACAGCTCCGCGGTCGCGGCGACCGGCCAGACCTCCGCCGGGGCACAGATCCTGGAGACGGCCGGCGCTGAGAACTGGTCTGGCGAGGATGCCTATGGCTCTGCCGCGGAAGCCGCAGGTACATCGGATGTTGCAGCTGATGCCCACGCAGAACTCGATTCTGAGAGCATGGACGAGGCCGCGCTCTTCGAAAACGGAGAAGACCCGGCCGGCGAATCCGGAGCAGATTTCGCGGAAGGTGCATCCGGTGCTTCCGAATCGGACCTTGCAAAAAATACGACTGACGGATCAGGCGCGGACTTTGAAGAAAACCCGGCCGGCGGCTCTGAAACGGATCTCACGGAAAAGCCGGACAGCGATCTTGGAACAGACTTCGCGGAAGGTGCATCCGATGGGGCTGAGACAGCCTTTGAAGAAGGCGGCTCCGATGAATCCGGGACAGACTTTGCGGAAGACGGTTCCGATGAGTCTGCAACCGACTTTGCCGAAGGCACATCCGACAGATCTGCAACCGACTTTGCGGAAGACACAGCCGGCGGGATCGGCACTGACAATGCCGGAGCCACGATCGATGATCCCGCAGCGGACGGCACACAGGCCCCGGCGGAGGATCCCGCGGCAGACCCCGCTCAGAACACCCCTGCGGCTCAGGAAGAGTCCGCTGCCGCCGGGACCACCGACGTCCTGCCTGAGGAACTCGCCAACGCGGAGGAGAGCCTCTCGGACGGCTATGTCCCTCAGCTTGAAGAACTCTGCTTCCCTGCCCTCCTGACAGAGGAGACGGGATTCTATTATTACCATATCGGAGAAAAGGACGAGATCCCTGGTACATCCGCCGACATCACCGAGTGGAAGAAAGTGAATGATGACACTCAGCTGGCCCCGACCGACCTGGTCAAGGCCTGGTTGTCGTACACCATTCCTGCCGGAGCCCTCAACGAGACCAACCAGATCGCCCGCTACCGGCTCCCTGCCAACATCCACCTGACCGACGACCAGATCCTGGCCATCAACAGCAGCGAGACCGGCCTGGCCCTCCAGGCGGACCGCTCCACCGAAGACGGCGAAAATGAATACCTCAAATACCTCGGCGCCGAATCCATCGAAGGCACCAGGACCCCTGACCAGGACCTCATCGAAGGCACTCAGGAATACATCTCCGCGGCCGTCAAGGCGGAAAACATCTACGAAAACACCCTTGATGAAAACGGAAACTATGTAGCTCCGGACGGCAGCATCGCCTCCGACCAGGGCGCCTGCATCGGCCAGGACCTGATCTTCATCTTCAGCCCCTACACCATCGAGAAAAACCAGATCACCTATGACAAAAAAGGAAAGCCCGTGACCAAAGGCGAAGCCGTCAGGGGCTGGTTTGCCATGGATTTCAACATGGAACAGATCGACTGGGCAGAGAAAGAGACAGACCTCGACAACAGCACGATTGAAAAAAGTGCCGACGTAATTTTTGCCGCGGCGGATGAAGAGCAGAAGATTGAAGAGATCAGCGAAACACTGAACCTGACAGAGAAAGATCCGGCCATAGCCGATACAGAGTCCGAAAACGATAAAGCCCCTGAAAACGCTGCTTCCGGCGAACAGAACGATAAAGCCGACGAGGAAGCCAAAGATGCTTCTGAGCATGAAACTGCAGACAGTAATGATCAGAACGATTCAGAGGAAGAAAGAACCTCCGCACCTGACGAAGAAACTGCAGAATCTGAAGACCAGACAAAAACGAGTGATGAAGCAGAATCCGAAGATGATGAAGAAGAATCCGACGGAACTCTGCCCGCGGAAGATGAGAAGGTCACCTACAAGGCAGGGACCCTGACCGCGGAAGGCGATAGCTACAAAGTCACATTGGATTATACGGAAAATGCGGGAATCCCCGAGAATGCTTTCCTCTCTGTCCGTGAAATCACCGCTGAGACAGACCCGGAGGCCTATGAATCCTGCCTTGAGACAGCCAGACAGCAGGTAAAATCTTCCGAGCAGACAGAAAAGCAGAAAGTGGACGACAAGGCGTCCAGATTCTTTGATATTGAGATTCTTGTCGAGAAGACAGGAGAAGACGGCAGCCCCGTGCAGGAAAAAATCGAACCTTCTGCACCTGTGAATGTAAATATACAGCTGATGGAAGCTCCTGTTCCGACAACAGCACCTGAATCTGCAGAAGACAATACATCCGCACAGCCTTCAGACCCTACTGTCCTGCACTTTGCCAAGGATGGCGTGGAGCAGCTGGAAGCGACCATGAATACACCGCAGCCTCAGGATGAGGCTGTGTCTGAAGACAATTCTGTGAGTGATGCGCCTGCCGCAGAGATTCGGTTTGAAGCGGAATCCTTCTCCATCTACGGCGTTGTTTATACGGTGGATTTCGAGTATGACGGGTATATGATCAGTATCCCGGGTAATTCGTCTGTCCTGCTTTCCAGCCTGGCGGCAGAGCTTTCTCTGCCCGGCGCGGACGGAACCGGCTCTTTTGATATCAGCCAGGTGGAAAACATTACCTTTACGGACGATTCGCTGGTGCGGGTGAGCAAGGTCGAAACCACCATGACAGTGGACGAACTGCTCACACAGCTGGAGCAGGAGGGCGTCCTGACCTGGCTTGCCCGGAATGTGGTCGTGCGCACCGAAGACAAGAGTGATGATGAGGTCCTGGCTGAGGCCAACTCCATTGATCAGGTGGATCCCGATGCAAAGGTGTATGCCGGGGACTGGCTGCTGACAGGCCTGCAGGCTTTCCATACGGATGAAGAGCTTGTGATCACACTGAAGACCGGTGAAAAGTACATTGTGAAGGTCACAGATCTGGACACAGCCACCAACGGCGTGAAGCCGGGAACGGTTCAGGGCTATGACTCCGCATCGGCAGGCATCACAATTACTATGTTTGATTACGGCCCCGACAAGCTGGACAATGTCAACAACACCTATAAGAGCACGGACAATTCAGGCATTAACAGCGGCCATGACCTCAAGTTCTATTCCTATGGTACCGAGGGCTCCACGATCAATAACTTCACAGGCGGTGCCTATGCCATGCAGGGCGTTGTCAAATCGGGTCTGGTAGGGGATTACCCTGTCACAAGCAAAAGCGGTGAAAGCCTGGCATACCTCTTTAATAATACTCCTTCCGGCAACAACAAGAAGGTTTATGAGAATGTAAACGGCCTCTTCCTTTACGATGATGACACAGGCCTTATGCATTACAGCAGTGATGACAACTACGCCTACATGAATCCCAACCCGAACAGCAGCGGCGGGTATGACTTCACTCTGTATAATAATACCTACACCGAGGAAGGCGCAGACTACGCGAATCCCTTCAGGATCGGCTTCTTCCCCTATAACGATTACGACAACCGTTACCGCTGCATCCACGGCGACAACTTCTACTGGGGCTGCAAGGGCCAGAATGACCGCCGTGTGCGCGACCAGGTGGGACACTACAACCACCACTTCGGCATGAAGGTCGAGGGAACCTTCTACATGACCGATGACAAGAAGACCCCCAAGGGCAACCAGGACATGATCTTCGAATTCTCCGGTGACGATGATATGTGGGTCTTCATCGACGGCGTCCTGGTACTGGACATCGGCGGTATCCATAACCCTGTCGACGGCAAGATCAATTTTACCACCGGCGAGGTGACCGTCAGCGCAACCAAGACCGCCAGCGGCGGCGGCAGCTATGCCCTGGGCACCAACACCACCATTGCGGACGCATTTGCAAAATATAATGCAAACAAAGCCGCCACTGACCCTGTAAAGACCTGGGATGACAGCCCTCTTTCCCAGCATGATATCAAGATCTTCTACATGGAGCGCGGCGGCATGTACTCCAACCTGGAGATCTCCATGAACCTGCCCACCTTCCCGGAGCCTAAGCATGTTGAGCTGTGGAAGGTTAATCAGGCCAACGAAACCGAGAAACTTGCCGGTGCTCAGTTTGAACTCTACAGCGACTTTGCCTGCACGAAACCGATTAAGGCCACAGGTACGGACAGCCCCGTTATTATCACATCAGTTACAGATCCCAAGGGAAGAGTACTGGTTGATAACCTCGTACCCGGACAGACCTACTTCCTTAAGGAGATTCAGGCGCCCGAGGGCTACAAGCTGGATAACCGCGTGTTCAAAATCGTGGCACCCGCGAATGACGACTCAAGCGAAGCCCAGATTTACATCGCGACAAGTGAGACGGATGTTCAGCAGCTGACTAGCTATAACATTCCAAACGTAAAAGATCAGTATGGCAGTTTTGACTTTTTCAAGGTGAAGGAGGGAGACCAGAATACAAAGCTCTCTGGTGCGCAGTTTACCCTTTACACTGACCTGGACTGCACCACCATTGCCAAAAACAAGACAGGTCAGAACCTGCAGACTGCATCCGATAACAATGGCAAGGTGAGCTTTGCTGAAATTCCCGCTGGCAGAACTTACTATATGAAAGAAACTGCCGAGCCAAATGATTACTTCCCCTCCAGCGACGTTTACACCGTGGAGGTGGCTGCGGATGGTAAAGTAACCGTCAGGCTGGGCGCGGAAGTTAAGTTTTCCAGTGCCAGTGAAGACACAGCCCGCCAGATTTCCAATCAGCCCAAATCTCAAAACACCAGCATTTCGGTCGACAAGCGCTGGAAGGACGGCGCAGCCAACCACACAAACGATACTGTGACGGTACAGCTGTACAAACTCGAGACCAATACTACAAGTGTTAAGGTGAACTGGGGCGGAAAGGACCCTGGTAGTGATGCGAAGGTGACAGTGAAATTCAGTCCTGCCCGGGAGGGATACGATGAAGTATCTGTGGAACTCGATTCAGATGATTCAGTGAGCGGCCCTGGTTCTGATTGGGCAAAAGAGGTCGATCTGGTTAAAGGGGTCGAATACAATGTGACGACAACCTGGTCGGGTGATGACATCGACAGCGTGACAGGTGATGCTGCCTTTACCGCTGCGGCTAATGGTACATACGAGCTCACAGGAACGCTGAAAGCGAAAAAGATTGATGTGCCGGTTACGATTACATGGCCTGGCGGAGGGCCTGCCGCAGGGACGAAGGTGACGGTAACAATTACTGACAATGATCATGTTGAGTCTGACCAGACGGTTGAATTTCCGACAAGTGGGGGCTGGAGTAAAACCATCCCGCTGACAGAAGGAAAGACATATACCATTAATTATGATTATCCAGATAGTGTAAGTGTGACAGGAATGGAGTCCCTGACCGTAACTTCGGGCAGTGGGATTAATGCGATGGGAACCGTCAGCAATGGGAAGATGAGTCTGAGAATTATATATGTTACTAATAATGGCACTAATTACGCAGGTAATACTCACACATTTCATTCGTTGAGTACTAACGTTTATTACGAACCTGAAACTGTAGTTAATGGATTTGAGTATCTTTATAAGGACCTTGATGTAACGAAAGCTGATGGTTCTGCGGATAGTTATCGGTTTACGGTTGGAGCATCTAACTTTACTTTCATAAATTATTCTGCACCAGCCGGGCTTTCTGTTACTCGGGAGAACAATGATTTAACTGTCGTAGCTCAACCTGGCACCTTCACTATTTATGTTCTCGACACCGGTGCGACACCTCCCACCAGCCTGTCATACGCCCCTGCATCAAAGCGTTCTATCAATCGCTCAGTCAAGAACGCTCCGCTGCGGTCGGCAGTTCCTGCGGATAACTTCCTCAACGGCACGCACAAGCTTCCGGCTGGTGCCGTCGCCGAAGGACAGCCTGTGGTCCTTAACCAGGGCCACGACGGTAAGTGGTCTTATACCTGGACGGAATTGCCGTCTGAATCTAATGGGACCAAGACGACCTATTATGTGGTGGAGACCGGGGTGGATCTCGCAAACGGCGATGGCAGCGACGTAGTTTCTTCCAGTTACGAGTATGTTTATAACGTGGACGGTGACGAGACCTCTGGAATCAAGACGGTCATTATCACCAACGAAGTTCAGCCTAAGACATCTCTGGAAGTTACTAAAAAGTGGCTGAATGCAGATGGCACCCAGGCTGATAACACGGATCCCATCACCTTCGAAGTACACCAGGTGGTTGGTGATCGGGACACTGTATATCCGGATTCGCAGACAACCCATACAATCACATACGATACCGAAAAAAATGCCTATGGAAAAGTTGAGGTTCCTGATCTGCCTGTCAAAGTGAAGGATGGCGATGAACTTAAGGATGCCTCCTACTACGTTGTAGAGATTTCCCCTGAGGGGAGTGATAATCTGACGACCTACTATGAAGCGGGTGGTAAACAGTATGCTGACCCTGCTGATGTTGCAAATGTCACAGACACCGATTCAGTAACAATCGTCAATAAAAACGTCAGCCGGGAGATCACGGTGACCAAGGAGTGGCGTTACAAAAACGGTAACCAGGTAACTGTTGCCAGTGAACCTCCAGAGACGGATGTTTATTTCAAGCTGAAGAAGATTGTGGATGGGCAGGAACCAGAATATTTCACTGTCACAGACGCTACAGGTGTACCTACGAGTGATGTAAACCTGGACGGGTATACACCATATACCAATCCGGCCGGAGGCAATGGCACGATTTATCATCTGAAATGTACCTCCACGACGACAGAGCATGTAAGTGAACTTGACCCCACTAAGACGTACACGACGATAAGCTGGGCCTGGAATACGCTGACATTTAATAATCTGCCGACAGGCTGCAAGTATGTTCTGGTTGAGACAGATAAGGATGGAAGAGAACTGCTGTCGGATGCCGTGGGGACACAAATTGCTTATGTGGACGAAAACGGCAAGCTCATGACCGAGACTAATCCGATCGACCCGGCTATTCCCGGGAACTATACCATCCGGAATACAGAGCACCGCACCAGCCTGTATGCCCAGAAGGTCTGGCAGGGTGCCAACAAGGACAACCTTGCCGGCAATGAATCCGTGTGGTTCAGCCTAATGCGGGTTGAGACGGATGGAAACGGCAATTATGACTGGACAAAGCTTGAAGAGACACCGGAGGTTGGCCGCTTTGCCCTCAAAGAAAGCTCAGGCTGGGTCAAATACTTTGACAGAATTGAAGTCGCCCCGCCTGAGAGGCACGCAAATGACACATATAAGTATTACCAGTACTTTATCATGGAGCTGGGCCTGCTTGATCAGGGTACAGCAGATAAGCCGGACGATCAGAAGACATATAGCCTGATCAACAACCTGTTCATCAAATATCAGTCCAAGGGCAGCGGAACAGCTGCTGATGGCTCTGTTGCGGCAGGCCGTGACGAGTTCCTGCCATACAGTAACAGCGTGGACCTTGCCGCTGATGATGGTGTCACAGGGAGTAAGACAGTTGACGACTGGATTACTGCGCTGAAAGCAGATACGACACTGGAGAGCAGCTTCGTAGAGAATAACATGATCCAGTTGCGGACCTGGGAAGACAAATACGACGGCATGGGGACACTTGGTGCCTTCAACTCGTCGCAGGAATTCCTGGAACAGCCGCTGGATATTACCAAGGTGTGGAAGGATGCCGAAGGCAATGAGCTGACTGACACTGATAAGAACAAAATCAATGCCACAGGCGATGGCGACCACTACCAGGTGGAGATCCAGCTCATGCAGCACGCATATAATTTAGGCGGTGACGCATCTTCTCAGACTTATGACGTGCCCTACGGATCCACCTTTATGGTTGACCCGACCAAGGTCATCATGCAGTCTGACCTGTTTGAGGTATCTAAGAAAGGAGATGATCTCTGGGCGTTTAAGATTCCGGCAACGAATACGGCCGGTGAGTACCAGCTACCGCTCACGGGCCCCTTCCGTATTCCCGGCAGCGGGGAGACGGTACAGGCAAGCTTTGAATACTACGTGGCCGAGTACCGTGTATACAACAATGAAGGCAATGACGAAACCACACTGTGGTCCGCCGCCTGCAAGAAGAATGCCTCTGGCAGCACCTATTCCCTTGAACTGGAAAACCGCAAGACGACTGACCTTGTCCTGCATAAAAGCTGGAAGGACGTGCCTGAGGAGAATCGCACATGGGTCAACGACAACGTACAGGCAGTCCTTTTCAAGGTCTGGCGGAAGGCTCCGGATGAGGCGGAAGCCACGGATATTACCGAGTACATCGCGGCAAGGCCGAGGTCATATGATCTGACCTCAGCAAACGTGTTTGACGTTGAACTTGACAGTGTGTATGAGGACTTTGTACGGATCGACAAACCGGCAGACGGCTGGGCAATCACCGATGACGGTTCAGCAGATGCCGCTGTAACTATCAACAACCTTGACGCCCTGGTCAAGGACTACTTGACGGACCAGGCGACGGATAGTGACCTTTCGAACTGGCCCAAGTACCAGTACTGGGTCGAGGAATGGGGCTATGTGGACGCCAAAGGCAGCTTCCAGTTTATAGAGACACTGCTGCACGGCAACACAAAGAGCTCCGCGGACTACCCCAAATATCAGCAGTCTATTGGCAGTTCGACGGTAACACTGACGGCCGGAGGCACCCCCGGGTATGGCAGCTCTGCTGCAGACGCGAAAAAGCCCGCTGCGACGACCATCGGCAAATCCGCCGAAATCAGCCTTGGAACAGCCGGTCAGAACCACCTTGGCGCAGTCAATACTGTTCGGGGACTCGAATTGACGATCATCAAGACAGACAATTCGGTGATTCCCAAAAAGCTGACCAACGCTCAATTTGTACTGAAACACAAGGATCCGGATGGAAGCTGGCGAGCGTTTACATATTCTGCAGATACTGACGCAGACGCTTCAACAGATGATGTGACTGTTACTACTGAAGATGGGAAATTCACTATTACAGCGGAAAACGGTTACATCATAAAAAACCTGATGCCCGGACAGTACAAACTCGAAGAGGTCAAATCACCGGATGGCTATATCATTCAGTTCAGACCGGTAGAGTTTGAAGTGACTTCAGACGGCAAAATTGTCGCGCCGGGAACTACTACTGAACTTGCGGGCGGCGTCGACAAACACTTCACCTATGTTGCAGGTACAACGACAGGTAAATCGAGCGGCTCTATTTCTGTTCAGAACGAGCCCGGTGCGGAACTTCCCTCCACCGGCGGTTCCGGCACGCACCTGTTCTACATCCTGGGTGCCATGTTGACAGCAGTTGCTTTGGTCCTGCTGGCGAGGCGTAGAAAGGTGTAAACAGAAAAGCAGCAATGAAAGAGGAATAGTGTAACTTTTTAAAAAGTTACACTAAAAGAGAGTCAGGGGACGTATCCGGAGACTCATTTGAGTTTTGCTCAAAGAGTCACCAGGTACGTCCCCTGACTCATTTACTGATCAGACGCGGCGTTCTAAAGAGAGCTGTCCTCTTGTCCTCTGATTTATTTACCGATCCGACGAAACGTACCAAAGAGGAGCGTCCCCTTTGTCACGGTCCCCTTTGTCACTCTTTGTCATCGTCATTCTCCCAGGCGGGGTCTTTCGGCGGCGGGTGTTTCTTCCCCGGATACGGTCCGGTTGATCTGGTATTTGTAGCAACCGGCTTTTGAGCCTTTGGTATCGGCGAGGTGGGTCTCCGTAAAGGCGAGCAGGCTGAGGCTGCCGTCCAGCGGGGCGTAGCAGTCCGCGGCTGTGATTGCGTACATCTTATCGGGGTCCGCGGCGGCTTTGTCCGCAGTGGATTCGTCCGAAGTGGTTTCGTTCGGGGTGGCTTCGTCCGCTGTGGCTTCGCTTGCGGTGGTTTCAGCGGCGGCCGTTATTTCATCGGGTTTGTCCTCTCGCAGGGAGTTGCGGATGTCATTTCTGGTGCCTTTGAGCGAGAAGCCGAAGCTCTCCAGGCCTTTTTTCAGGGCCCTGGAGAAGGTCTCATCGGAATAGTCGTCAGCCGCGGCGATGGTCTTCCAGCCGTTGGCCGAGGGGTTCAGGGTAGAAAGATAGCCGTAGGCCTGCAGGGATTCGGGCTCCATGTACTGGATGCTGCCTTCGCCGGAGTACATTCCTCCGTAGCGGAGGCCGCTGAGATCCCTGAAATAGCCGGAGCGGTACTGGAAGCGGACGAGGGCGGTGTCTCCGGGATGGTCCTGGCCGGAGATGTGGGTCTCCATGCAGATGTCCGTCCCATCTTCTTTTTCATGGAGGAAGATGGTCGTGGAGGTGGAGGATACAAACAGATCGTAGACATCGAATACACCGATCGTCATGCGGGCCGATGCGGTGCAGGTCTGGTCGCCGGCTTCGTACATTTCAAAGATGTAGTCATTGCGATCCCGCGCAGTGATCAGGCTGGTGTAGTCGACATTCGCGCAGCCGGGCTGGCGCCGGACGACAAGCAACTCCGGATTGCCGTCGCGGTCATAGTCCGCGATGTTGGTGAGGAGAATGCCCGCCTCCTGTTTTTTGATCTTTTCGGGAAGGAGCACGGAGCCGTCCATC
>OCVV011361590.1_pt1 | contig 12942 bp, 10 predicted proteins | sample 1539721 | NCBI WGS metagenome assembly OCVV01 (sample SAMN02144230, study PRJEB22623) | gut metagenome | biome: sheep rumen | host: Ovis aries | place: New Zealand
GTAGGTGGGCATCACGATGTTCTGACCATCGACCACGGCCACGCGCACGGCGGCAACCTGCTGTTCGAAGGGCAGTTCGGAAAGACCGATAGAGAGGGAAGCTGCAGACACGCCGAGCACATCCGGTGCAAACTTGCGGTCAGCAGACAGAACCTGCACGATCACCTGGACTTCGCGGGTGAAGTTCTCGGGGAACATGGGGCGAATGGGGCGGTCGATGATACGGGCGGAAAGGGTCTCCTCGTCGGAGGGGCGACCGGCTTCACGCTTGTTGTAGCCGCCCGGCAGGCGACCAGCAGCGTAGGCCTTTTCGCGGTATTCGACGGTCAGCGGGAAGAAATCGCCTTCCTTCTCTTCGCCGTAGCAAACGGTAGAAAGCACGAAGGCGTCGCCCATCTTGGCGACAGCAGCACCACGTGCCTGCTTTGCAATACGGCCCGTTTCAAACGTAATGACGCGACCGTCGGGGAGCGTCACGGACACTTCCTTGGGGTCCAGCATCTTGCCGTACTTTTGATGATATGCATCAATAGACATAGATTATCTCCAGTCCGCAGATTAGCCGCGGAGACCGAGTTCCTTGATGAGAGCACGAGCGGCGACAATGTCCTTTTCGCCGTAGTACTTGAGGAGGTTCTTGCGTTTTGCGACCATCATGGAGAGCCCGCGCAGGGAGTGGAAGTCCTTCTTGTGGGTCTTGATGTGCTCGGTCAGGTTCTTGATCTTTTCGGTGAGGATAGCGACCTGCACGCGGACGTTTCCGGTATCCTTTTCGTTGGCGCCGAACTTGGCGGTGAGCTCTGCAGCTTTTTCCTTAGTGATAGTAGCCATTATAGCCATTCCTTTTTTTGATTGTTTAACTAATTACATGTTTATGCCCGAGTTTCCCTGCTTTAGGCCCAGTGGAATTGGCGAATCTGGACGCAGGACCAAGGCAAAAATGCAACTTGGAGGGAAATATAGGTAAAAGGGGCTAGGATCTAGGGGCTAGGGGCTAGGAAATACAGCGAAAAAGGGCCAAAAATAAGGCTTTATTGGCACTTGTCATCCCCGCCACACTCTTGTCATCCCCGCGAAGGCGGGGATCTCCTTTCCTTACAAAGGGGGGAAGCCTCCCCCTCGGCGAAGCCTTGCCCCGTGTCATCCTGAGCGGAACGAAGTGGAGTCGAAGGATCTAGGGCAAGTCTTCCCCTACCCCCTCTCCTAGGGGCTCCCCTTCATCGTCATGGCGGCCCACGAGCCGCCATCTAGAACAAACCTAGGCCACATACGCGGCGCACAACAAAACTCCTAATAATGTATATTACCGATATGAAATCTTCCACCATCGCCAAAATAACCGTCTTGGCGTTGCCTCTGCTCATTTGTCAATGCGAAAGCTTTCCCGACGAGGACTATCACGATGTCCATGTCGGCATCCACACGGAACATCCGCCTATCGCCGATTCTCTAAAAATAACCGTTCTTCACGACAAAGACACTGTATTACAACAGATTGGAACAAAGGACCTAAAAACAACTCTCGCTGGAAACAGGCTTGAATCCGATTACGTGCTCCAAATAGAATTTTTCTGCAATGACCAATGGCTACAGGCAATCCCATACACCATAGATGTCGGTAGCGGAGTTACCGCCATTTATCTGACAAAGCAGCCTGATGGCTTTTCACTGTTCAACACACTCCCCTCAAAAGAATGCAGCGAATTGGCCGATTACAAACTAATCGAAAAGAATAGTTAAAGGTCTCTTATGCGTTTTTTGATTGCCCTTCTACTCCTTCTGCTTTGTTCCTGCGATCTGAATTCAACTCTTTTTGGCGAGTTGTTATGCAGGAGCGGAGTCAACGTTCACGCATCCGCAGATACGGACTCCCTATATGTTGAAATCGTAGCCGGAGATTCCTTGATCTATTCAACGAAAGACACCAGCGAGTATTTTTCCTGGAGTCAAGACAATCGCGACCTAGAAAATTTCAACTGGACAATAAAAATCACATCTTACAGACAACCAGATTCTACTATTACCGAAACCTACCAATTTTTCATCAAGCGACACAGCAACTCCAAAATTTTCGTAGACTACGGCAACAAAATTTGCAAAGACTGCCCTCCGTTTGTTCAAATACAATACGACAACTTTTGCGACGATTAGAGAGTAAAACCCGCAAACAACCTCGAAAAATGGGCTCGCAACCAGCGATCCAACCGCTAACAATCCCGCACAAATAAAGGCATATTCAGAAAGTAGGACTTATAGGGCTCTTTATGAGCCGAGAGAAATAAAAAGCCCACTAAACAGAAGAACTATCTAGCGGGCGATTTCGAAAAAAATCGAATTGAAATAAGTGATTTCTAGCGGACCTTCACGACCTGCACCCCAGAGCCGACCCGCACCAGGTAAACACCTGCGCGGGTCACGCTGACAGAAACGCCCGTCGCGGCAGGAATCCGGCCAGAGTGTAGCACCCTCCCCTGCATGTCAAAAACCGCAAAAGGCTGCCCTGCCGTAGCGCCCATAATCTGCACAAGGTTGCCCGACACCTGAACGTGGAAGGCGCTCCCTGCAACAAGAGAATTGCCGATAGAAGCAGAATTGGAGGGTACCTTCACCTCGATGTAGTCCACGTCCACATGCCCCCAGTTCTTGATGATGGCGAAAGTATTGGCCCCCGCCTTCAGCGATACCTGAACCGGCATATCCTCAAAGGCCGCGGCAGCCCCGCCCAAGTTTCCTTCAAGGGTCACCGGGAATTCCTGGGATTTCACCTTGGTTCCGTTTACGTAGATATCCTGAGTCTTGGCGTTTGAAGCAGTGTTGCTGAAACGGATTGTGACCGTGTATGTCCCAGCAGTAGGTACATTGACATTGAAGGTGATGTTACCCGTCGTTTCGGTGCGCATATATTTACCGCCCGATGCAGCCTGATTTGTCTTTTCAGTACACCCGGTGCAAGTCGCATCCTCCGCCTCGTAACGTACGGTTTCATAGGAGGTATTTCCCGAAGAGGAAATGACCGAAGACGAACTGGACGGGTTGACCGACGCACTGGACGGCGGCGTAAAGCTTGACGAATACCCGATGCCAGACTCCGGAATCTTGAAAAGTTCCGCACAGTCATTGCGGACATCCCGGATTTCCTCTACCACGTGGTTCTTGCTTTCTACGCAGTCGTTCTTGTCGGTGCCGCTGTTGTCGCACCAGCCTTTCTGGGCATACTTATCGGCGGTGACCGGATAATTGACAAAAGATTCATACTTGCCTACATTGGATCCCGATTTATTTCCATCTGCAGGCATCACCACTTCCTCTACATAGTAGCGGAAATGGGAATTGTAGTAGGGCAATCCCTGCTTGAGCGAATTGTAGAAATAGTTTCCGGTAACGGTCCAGGAAGCACCCTTCATGTCGATGTTCGCATCATCATGGTCCACCTGGCCATCATAATTGGTACTATCCCCAATAAACATGTTACCCTGGACAACGCCCCTGACAGTTCCCTCCTTCACGTCAATGTTCTCGGCCGTTGTCGCCTTCACAATATTGCATGTAATCTTCGTATCATTCACGCGCCAGTCATAACCACTATAACGGTGTTGCGATGCACTTTCGCCCCAAAAACCGGCATTCTTATCGGACTGCTGCGACGACGCCCAACCCTTATAGTAAGTGCCAACATAAATACCTTCACCGTACTGGGCAACATCGAACCCAGAACCATGAATAAAGTTACGGTTCAGGGTCACCTGCTGGCTGGAATCCCGAACATGGACCAGTTCCGTTCCCGTGTGGTACACCTCGCAGTCTTCCATCAGGGCACCGACAGAATTATCGAACACCACGCCCTTACTGAAGGTATGGATTTTCAGGTTTTTAAGGATAACGTAATTTCCCGTTACGTGGATGCCGTAGTTGCTACCGACCGAAGTACCGTAAATCTCAGGAGGATTTGCAGGGTCTGAACCTGCGAGAACTATGGGATTGTCCTTTGTGCCGTCGGCGCCAAGCCAGATGCGGCCACAATCGCGGCCAGTCTCGTTCACGAACTTGTCGTTTTGGCAGTTGGATGAGGGCAGTTCATACTTGCCCGAAGCTACCCAGATGGTATCCCCCGCCTTGGCATTCAAAGTAGCCGAAGTCAATTCGGTGGTAGTAGAAACATTCACCTGTTTGGCGAAGGCAACCGACATGGAACTGGCGGCCACCATGCACAACACCACAAAACTTTTTCCTTGAAGAAGACTCATAGACACCTTCCAAATGCTCCCCTTCAGTAATATATTCTTTTTATAACGGGAAAGCACACTTAATTAGAAAAAAAATGTAAAACGACCCTTTTTCAACGGACTTTCACAACCCATTTCAGCCCGTAAAACCCCCAATTTTCTAAATTTTCGCCCACTATGAGCATTTCTATCCCTCAGTTGCCCAAGGGCACCCGCGATTTTTACCCGGAAGCGCAGCGCATCCAGAACTACATCTTTGACACTTGGCGCAGCACCGCCGAAAGTTTCGCCTACGAAGAATACGAAGGCCCCATGTTCGAGCACCTGGAGCTTTATACGGGCAAGTCCGGCGAAGAAATCGTGAGCCAGCTCTACAACTTCAAGGACAAGGGCGACCGCGAAATCGCGCTCCGCCCCGAAATGACCCCGACCCTTGCCCGTCTGGTTATCCAGAAGGCCCGGGAGCTGAAGAAGCCCTTCAAGTGGTTCTCTATGCCCCGGCTTTTCCGCTACGAAAAGGCACAGAAGGGCCGCCTCCGCGAGTTTTTCCAGCTGAACATGGACATTATCGGCACCGAAAGCATCTACGCCGAAGCCGACCTGATGGCCGCCATCGCCACCATGCTCCGTAAGTTCGGCCTGAAGGACAACGAATTTGCCATCGGCGTCTCCAGCCGGAAGCTCTTGGCCACCTACCTGGAAGAAATCGGTGCGCCGAACCCGGCCCTTGTTTACCCGGTGCTGGACCGCCGTCTGAAAATCGGGCCCGAGGCGTTTGCCAAGGCTCTCACCGAAGCAGGCCTCTCCGAAGCGCAGATCAAGCAACTGGACGACTTCATGAGCTGCAAGAGCCTTGAAGAGGTCCGCAGCGCCGTTAAAAGCGAAAACGCGGCCGCCGCACTCAAAGAAATCGAAGATTTGTTTGAGACGCTCGCTGCCGCGGGCTACGGCGATTGCGTGAACCTGGACCTGAGTATTGTCCGCGGTCTCGCCTACTACACCGGCATCGTGTTCGAAGTCTTCGACAAGGGCAAATCCATGCGCGCAATCGCCGGCGGCGGCCGCTACGACAGCCTGACCGAAAAGCTGGGCGGCGAACGGATTCCCGGCGTGGGCTTTGGCATGGGCGACGTGGTGCTGGCAGACCTTTTGGCCGAACACAAGCTGCTCCCCAGCCCCAAGCAGAGCGTGGACTTTTACATCGCGAGCTTTACAAACGACATGAAGAAGGTCTTTGAGACCGCCCAGATGTTCCGCGCAGGCGGAAACGTCGTGTCCCACCCTCTCGCTCCCATGAAGATGGGCAAGCAGCTGGACCAGGCCAACTACCAGGGAGCCACAATCGTCGTCTATGTAGATGGATCCAAGGCAGGGACCGGCGAGTTCGAATACAAGGACATGCGCACCGGTGAAATGTTCGTGGGTAACGCAGACGCCATCGTTGAACGCTTAAAAACCGAGGTGAAAAAAGCAGAATAAGCCAGGGCGTTGCGGGGCTGACGTCTGAAGCCCCGCTAGAGGGGGTCGCGGATGACTCATGGAGATTCCCGGTCAAGCCGGGAATGACATGGGGCAGAAGCGAGGGGGAGCCCTCCCCCACCCCTAGATCCTATCCCCTAGATCCTAGATCCTAGATCCTAGCCCCTAGATCCTAGCCCCTAGCCCCTAAATCCTATCCCCTAAATCCTATCCCCTACCCCATGATGTCCCCCCTCAAAGTCCTTCTTTCCATCATCAGCCTGTTCGTCGTCCTCGGCATTATCGCCGTAGTCTATCCTGACGGTGGCATCAAGGTGGGCGAATACACCCTGCGCTACCCGAAGCTCACCGACATCTTCGAAAAGCAGGCGCCCAAGGACTCCGCCGCCGACTCTGCATCCGTGGACCCCGAAGAGGCCATCCGGGAAATGATGGAAGCCACCAAGAGGAAGGAATTTGCGGCCTACAGCGACTCCCTCAAGTACTACGAGGACTTTTTCAAGAGCGGCAAGACCCGCTTCGACCTGCCGGGCGATGACCCCGCCTGGTTCGACCGTTTCTTCTTGCACCTTCAGCTCGCGGAACTGGACAGCAACGTGGTCCATATCGTCCACTACGGAGACTCCCAGCTGGAAGAAGACCGCATTTCCGCCACCATCCGCGAAGACCTGCAGGCCGAATTCGGCGGCGCGGGTCCGGGCATGATGCCGCCCATCCTTACCATCCCTTCCCAGACCACCAGCCACTGGAACGAAGGGGAACTCAAGCGCTACATACTGTTCGGCCCCAAGGAAGAAGAGGCGGACCACAACCGCTACGGCCCCCTGGCCCAGTTCGCCGACCTGGAAGGATCCGCCGTCATCGGCATCAAGAAACGGGAAGACCGCAAGAACGCCTTCCCACACGTAGGCGGCTACTCTACGGTAAAGGTCCTCGCCGGCAAGCGGGGGTCGCTACGGCTCAAGCTGGTTTACCAGCGCACCTACGCAGATACCGTGGGCCTGAACGAAGACAGCACCTTCAAGGTGAAAAAGCGCACCGCCTTCGAGACGGCGGCCGCCCCCGAAGTGGAACGAATGACCAAGCTCAACGTCTATACTTGGAAACTCCCGGACACCACCTCCAACGCCAAAATCTACCTGGACGGAAGCGCCGAAATCTATGCCATTTCCGCCGATGGCGCCTACGGTGTGGCCGTCGATAACGTAGCCATGCGAGGCTCTTCGGGCACGGTGTTCCACCGCATCGATTCACAACTGCTGGCGGAATCCTACAAGGCCATGAACGCCCGGCTCATCATCATGGAATACGGCGGCAACCTGGTGCCGGGCACCAACAGCGGCAACGTGGACTGGACCAAGAAACTCATCACCAAGCAGATCCAGGCTATCCAGAAGGCGAACCCCGACGCCGACATCCTGTTCATCGGCCCCGCCGACATGGCAAAACAGGTGGATGGCGAATGGAAAACCTACCCGGGCCTTCCCCTCACCATCAAGACCCTTCGCGAAGTGGCTCTCGAAAACGGCGCCGCCTACTGGGACATGCACCGGGTCATGGGCGGAAACGGCTCCATGATCAAGTGGGCAAACCGCGAACCCGCTCTCGGCTTCACCGACCACATCCACTTCACCCGCCGGGGTGCCGCCTACATGGGAGACCTGTTCTGCGCGGCACTGCGCATGCACTACGACTACTTCAAGTTCCGCGACCGCCACGGCCTCAACGACGAAAAGATGAAGGAATTGCAGCAGTGGAAGGAGAATTCGGAATTCGGAGTTCAGAATTCGGAATTAGGGCAAGACAGTTCTGCCAGCGAAACAAAGGGGGAAGCCTCCCCCTCGCTTCCCTTCGTTGGCTCTGCGACCAAGGTCCCTGAGCCTGCCGAAGGGTCCGCTACCCCTTCGCCTAGGGGGACACCCCCTAACACCCCCGCACAGGATTCTAGCGTAACGAAGGAGGATGCCACCCCATGATCCGCTTCCTCCTCATCGTCACCCTCGCGGCCCTTTCGGCCTTCGCCAAGGACCTGACCATCGCCCCCGGCAGTTACAGTCTTGACCTCGCCAAGTACGACTTTATCGACACCACCATAAACGTCATCCAGTTCCCCAAGGGGAACGAGGCCTTCACCAAGTTCTTCGAGAAGATGGACACCCTGGTGTTCGAGAACAAGGGGCAGGTGCGAATCATGCACATCGGCGGATCCCACCTGCAAGCCGACGTGATTTCGGGCCGTATCCGCGAACACATGATCAAGGAATACCCGGGAGCCTCGGCGGGCCGCGGCTTCGTGTTCCCCTACTCCGCCGCCCGCACCAACACGCCCTCCAGCTACGCCAGCTACTACAAGGGCATCTGGGACAAGAACAAGAATGTCCAGCGCGAAATTTCTAAACCGCTTGGACTGCTGGGCATTGCGGTCAGCACCAGCGACCCCCGTGCCGAAATCACCCTGATGCTGGACAAGTACAACTCCGCCCCCATCTGGGGAGAGACCCGTTTCCGCCTGTTCGGCTACAGCGACAACAACGACGTGGTTCCCGTGCTGCGGGTGGATTCCACCGACATCTACGGCATACACGACACCGTAAGCCAGAGTTACGTTTTCGAAAGCCCGCGACCCATTGATACCATCCAGATTCAGTTCCGCTGGATGGACTCCTTAAAACAGGCTTCCATAGCGCAGTTCATCAACGACTCCCTGCTGCAGGATTCCCTCGCCAGGCTGGCGGATTCCCTGAAGACGGATTCGCTGAAAAAAGACGAGAAAGGCTCGGGGCCCGAGGCTCGAGGTGCGGTTTCAGACGGCAAAGATTCCAGCAAGACAGAGAAGGCAAAAGTTCCGGCCAACGTTTTGAACCTGCAGAACGCACAACTGCAAAACGCAGCGCCAGAGGTGGCGCGGGACTCCATGTTCCAGGGGGAATGCGACGTGCTGGACACCGCCTGCCTCGCCCGCGAAGAAGCCAAGACTAAAGATTCTACGGTCCAAAACCGGTGTGCCGAACTGGCAGCCAAGAAGGCGAACATCAACTACGAAGAAGGGGAACAGGACCCCACCAACAATCCTGACGACCACTGCTTCACGGAACCTGCCGCCGTCCCCGACTCGGTCAAGAAAAATGCACGACCCAGGTTCACCCTCACGGGAATCCTTTCCGAAAACGACTCTCCGGGTATCATCTACACCAACGTAGGCATCAACGGTGCGAAGGTCCACGACTACTTCGAAGAGGTCTGCCCCCAGTTCGAAAAAGAGATGGCGTTTTTCAAGCCGGACCTGGTAATTTTTGCCATCGGCATCAACGACGCCAACGTGCAGCGCTTTAACGACAAGCAGTTCCGTGAAGATTACGACAGGCTGATCGAACGGTTCAAGAGGGTAAACCCCGATGCGGCGTTCATCTTCGAGACCAACAATGACATGTTCCGCAAGGTCAAGCGGAAAAAGTTCGTGCAGCACGGCAACGGCGAAGTGGCCCGCAAGTCCTTCTTTATGCTGGCCGACAAGCACAAGGCTGGCGTCTGGGACAAGTTCAGCATCATGGGCGGCCTAGGTTCCATGGCCAAGTGGGAACACGCAAGCCTCGCCAAAAAAGACAAGGTCCACTTCAACCTGTCCGGCTACAACCTTTTGGGCGACCTGTTCTACAAGGCCCTTATCCAGGCCTACCAAGACCACATCGCCAATTTACCCGCACAAAAGAAGCAAGAGAACAAGCCTACGGCTCCACAGACGAAAGACGAAAGAGGCAACAAATAAGCACAGTGTCATCCTGAGCGGAGAACCGAAGGTTCGTAGCCGAAGGATCTAAAAAACATGTCAAATAGTTACTACACATATATGATGACAAATCAAAGTAACTCCACTTTATATATCGGGGTCACTAACGATATTGAACGTCGTGTACTTGAACATATAAGCGGAAGTGGTGCAAAATTTACATCAAAGTATAAAATCAAAAAAATTGTTTATTTTGAACGCTATACCGAAATAACAGATGCTATCGCAAGAGAGAAACAATTAAAAGGTTGGAAAAGAGAAAAGAAAAATAATCTGATAAATCAAATGAACCCAGAATGGAGGAACCTAATGAAGGACTAGATCCTTCGACTACGGGCGATGCCCTCCGCTCAGGATGACACTTTATGTTGGATTACTTGATACCATATCTTACTAGAACGTTTTCGTTTGACCCCAACAGCCCCCTGCTGTTTACGCAGTTCTACTTCTGGGGTTTCTTCGCCGTGGTGTTCGCCATCCTCACCCTGGTCAAGAACCGTATTCTGCTCCGTAACACCTTCTTGTTTGCCACCAGCTTGTTCTTCTACTACAAGACCAGCGGAAGCTACGTGTGCATTCTCGTGTTCTGCGTGGTGGCGAACTTCTTTATCGGCAAGTGGATCGAAAAGGCAAAACAGCACTGGAAAAAGAAACTCTGGATGATTATCGTAGTCATTATCGACCTGCTGGTGCTGTGCTACTACAAGTATTCCTATTTCTTCTTGGACGCCCTGCGGGACTTTACCGGCATCGAGCTGCACGTCTATAACTTCTTTGCGGCGGCCAGCAACAAGATGTTCGGTACCCACTCCCTGGTAGATACCATCATCTTGCCGGTGGGCATTTCCTTCTTTACCTTCCAGGCCATCAGTTACTGCATCGACATCTACCGCGGAAAAATCAAGGCTGTTGACAACATCTTGAATTTCGGGTTCTACCTCACCTTTTTCCCCCAGTTGGTGGCAGGCCCCATCGTCCGTGCCGACAAGTTCGTGCCGCAGCTTTACAAGAAGTATTTCCTCCCCCGCCGCACCTTCGGTATTGCCGTGTTCTGGGTGCTGAACGGCCTTGCCAAGAAGGTCATCTTGAGCGACTACCTGGCCACCAACTTTGTGGACCGGGTATTCGACACGCCCCTGCTCTTTACGGGCCTTGAAAACCTGATTGCCCTGTTCGCCTATTCGCTGCAGGTGTATGCCGACTTTTCGGGATACACCGACATCGCCATCGGCGTGGCGCTCCTGATGGGTTTCCGTCTGCCCCAGAACTTCAACAGCCCCTACAAGGCGCTCAGCCCCACGGAATTCTGGCGGCGCTGGCACATCTCCCTTTCCAGTTGGTGGCGCGACTACCTGTACATCCCGCTGGGCGGTAACCGTGGCGCCTCTGTGGGCACCTTTTTCTGGATGGGCTTCTTGAGCCTGGTGGCCGTTTTACTTTCGGGCAGTGTCTGGGTGGGTGTCGCCCTGGGCGTATTCTTCCTCTACATCGCCATCTACGCCTATATCAAACCCGATTCCCGCAAGTTTATCACCACCAACATGAACGCCATGGCGACACAGGTCGTAGGCGGCTGGTGGCACGGCGCCAGCTGGAACTTTATCATCTGGGGTGGCCTCAATGGTTTCGGCCAGGTGTTCAACAAGATCTGGGTCAAGCGGAGCATCAACTTCCGTGCCGTCGCCGCATTCTTGCTGTTTGCCGTCAGCGCCATCACCTTCAAGCAGACCCACATCGCCATCTTCGCCATTACCACCGTGTGGTTCGGCGTGCTGTTTCTGGGCATTTATGCAGTGCTGGTTTTCCGCCTGTTCAGCGACAAGACCTTCCACTGGCTCTACGTGGCCTGGAACGTAAGCCTCACCTTCGTGTTCATCACCTTTACCCGCCTTTTCTTCCGCGCAGGCTCCAACCTGGACCCGGCAGAGGCCAACGAAGTGGCCTGGAACACCGCCAAGAACATGGTCCAGCAAATGGGCACTGCCTGGAAATGGGATACTCTCGGCACCATCGCCTGGGAGCACATCAACATCATTTTGGTGTTTGTAGCCGGCATGCTCATCCACTGGATTCCCAAAAAATTCAAGAGCCGCTACCGCATCATGTTCGCCTCGCAGCCCATCCCCCTGATGGTTGCAAGCACGGCGTTCATCATCTTCGTGATGTATCAGTTTATGAGCGCGGACAGTTGCCCGTTCATCTACTTCCAGTTCTAGAGTCTTAGCTTTTTTTAACTCGATTTACTACATTCCCTGGCAGAGGTTCCTATGGCCGAAGAAATTGTAAAGCAAGACAAGAAAGAGACCCTGAAAAAGATATCGGAAAAGGCATCCACCCTCCTTTTCGAGCTGATTACGGATATTCCCGGTTCCCTGTATACCCCCATCCAGAACCCCGACGACAAGGCCAGGCTGTTGGCCCAGCGGGCCGCCTGGAAATCGGCTACGGTCAGCACCTCCCTTTCTATACCTGCAGGCATCACGGGTATCCTTACCGCCATCCCGGACATTGCCGCCATCTGGAAAATACAGGCCCAGCTGGTTGCGGACATTGCCGCCAGCTACGGCAAGCTGGCCCTGCTCAGCCGGGAAGCCATGATATGGTGTCTGTTCCGGCACAGTGCCGCCCAGCTCCTGCGGGACATTGCCGTCCGCACGGGCAGCAGGATTATCGTGCAGAAGCTTTCCGCCACAGCCATCAAGGCCATTCTTGCAAAAATCGGGGCCAGCATCTCCTCTAAGCTGCTGGGCAAGACTCTTTTGCGGGCAATCCCTGCCATCGGGGCCCTCGGGAACGGGGCCTACGCCTTCTACGACACCTTAGAAGTCGGAAAGACGGCCGCCGCCTACTTTAGGGCACTGGCAGATCAGGAAAAAGACGAAAAGCCCTGCGACGAACAGTCCACCGACGAACCTACCGCATAAAAGCCTTTCTTTTCCGAATTTTCGGGGTGGTGAGCAACGAAGTGCGAGCCAGGGGGCTAGGGCCGGAGTTCATTACCTACAATAGCCCCCTTATAAAGACCGCAAACGCCCCAGTTTAATAACTGGGGCTTTTTTGCTCACTATAGGCACCTGTGGATGACAAGCCCTTGAGAACGGGGGCTTTTTTTTCTACATTTGGGCGCAACTCAAACAAACATCAACTCCATTTGTGGAATAAAAAATGAAAAACATCGAAAAACACAGAAACATCGGTATTTCTGCCCACATCGACTCGGGTAAGACTACCCTTACCGAACGCATCCTCTACTTCACAAAGCGTATCCACGCTATCCACGAAGTTCGTGGTAAAGACGGCGTCGGCGCCACGATGGACTCCATGGAACTTGAACGCGAACGCGGCATCACCATTCAGTCTGCTGCCACCTTCGCAAACTGGACCCACACCAAGAGCGGTGAACAGGACTCCATCAACATCATCGATACCCCGGGGCACGTGGACTTCACTATC
>OCVV011172876.1_pt1 | contig 12937 bp, 11 predicted proteins | sample 1539721 | NCBI WGS metagenome assembly OCVV01 (sample SAMN02144230, study PRJEB22623) | gut metagenome | biome: sheep rumen | host: Ovis aries | place: New Zealand
AAAAAGCGCTATGCGCTGTTCAAAGTTCAATAAGCCTTCGGCCGTTCAAAGACTCAATTATTTTTTATGATGATATCATTTTGCTTGCAAAATAGCTTTATTCGGGAATAAAGTAGTTCTATTGTTTGAAGAGGTATGAAAGTATACTTTCAATCATCTTCCAACAATATAACTATCATCATAAGAAAAAAAATCTTTAAGATCCCTTAGATCTGTGTGACATTACAGATATTTGACTATCTGCGAAATCTGTGAAATCTGTGGACTATAATTATCAGTGTCATCTGTGGTTACAAATATGAACCAAGAAGCTGTAGGCTCACCAGCCATTTCAGTCATAGTTCCGATATACAATGCGGAGAAGACCATCCGCAAATGCGTAGACAGTCTGTTGGCGCAGACTTTCGAAGATTTTGAGATTCTACTCATTGATGATGGAAGTCCTGACCAGTGCGGTGCCATCTGTGATGAATATGCCAAACTAGATTCCCGTGTTCGGGTCATTCATCAGGAAAACCAAGGTGTCTCTGCCGCCAGACAATGTGGAATGGACAATGCACAGGGAGAATATACGATTCATGCCGACCCTGATGACTGGGTAGAGCCGGAGATGTTAGAAGAACTATACAAAAAAGCAAAAGAAGACGATGCTGATATGGTTATCTGCGATTTTTATATTAACACATATAAAGGTCAACATTATTTGCCTCAAAAACCAAGCAGCCTGCAACATGAAGTTGTATTAAAAGAATTATTCGAGCATTTGCATGGCAGTTGTTGTAATAAATTGATAAAACTATCATGCTATAGAAATTGGAATATACAGTTTCCTTTAAGTTTATCACGATGTGAAGATCAATATGTTATTGCTTCATTATTGTTAAAAGATATAAAGGTATCTTACTTGCCGAATGCATTTTATCATTATTTTAGAAACAATGATAATACTCTTTCTCGCTTTTATTCTGCGAGAACTCATTCTCAAGATGTTCTGTCTAGAAATATGTTTTATGAGTTGTTGAAAGATACAAGTCTCGCACAGGTGGTCTACGAACAAAAGTCGTATATAATATTTGCTAGTGCATTCTGGGGTGGAAAAGATTATTATTCTTCAAAAACTTTTAAGAAGGAGTTTGCTTCATTTGAGAGTATTGTAAAAAAGATAGCTCATCCCTACGCAAAAAAGGTCTTAATGATTATTGCATGCAGAGGGGCTTATCAATTAGCTATAAAGCTAATACTTCTGTATATGCGCATTAAACGGATATTAATGATTTTTCAGAAATAACAATAGTTGGTTTACGTAATTCAAAAAAAGATATTAGATGGAATATTGTGTAGCTATACGTACACTTGGGACTGCTGGTGAAAAATACCAGTCTTTATTAGACTCGTTAAATAGGCAGACAATAAAGCCTAAGAGAGTTTTTGTATACATACCTTTTGGTTATGAGATACCAAAGGAAACCATCGGATGGGAGGAATATATTCGTTGCCCCAAAGGGATGATAACACAGCGTTCTTTGTCCTTCGATGAAATTGACACTGACTTTATTCTTTTTTGTGATGATGATTTGTGGTTTGCGGATGATTTTGTGGAAATGATGTTTAAAGGGCTTCAAGAAAACGAAGGAGATTGTATTGCCCCGGACGTTTTCCGTATACACGAACTTTCAAGAATAGGGAGGGTGAAGAAGGCTATAGCAAGTTATACATTCCCAAGAAAAGATGATGGTTGGGCATTCAGAATTATGCGGAATGCAAGCTATACATATAATGTTAGCCCTTCTCGAAATGTTCTTCCGACAGAGAGTGCTGCAGGGGCATGTCTCTTAATTAAAAAGAAAGTATATCTTGCTATTCATTTTGAGGATGAACGGTGGATGGAGGATTTCGGTTACCCTTTGGGAGAAGATACACTTTTTTTTTATAAATTGAATCTCATGGGTTATAAGGTCTTAATTCATTATAGTTCAGATTTTAAGCATTTGGATGCCAAGGCGGGTAGTAATTCGGTGAAACCAGATTGGATTATGAAAAATGTTGCATTATCATTAGTCGTTCCGTATCGACTTTTTTATAATCTGAAAACTATTTCAAAACGAGAGAAATTTATTTGCTTGCTATCTTGTATGTTTATGCTTTTTGAGCAGTTTCTCTTTATTGTTTTAAAAATGCTCTTTACTCAAAAGAAATTTGTTGGTATTGATTTTGTTAGAGGAATAATATATGCTTACAAATATATTAATTCCCAATCATATAAAAGTATTCCCAAATTTGATTATTATAGTCAAGGACATGATTAATTTTGTAAAAAGTAATTTGAAAAGTTTAATTAATTATCTTCTGGATGATTATTGGACCCTAGCATTTATAGATAATATGTTGTTTGATATTATTAATGACAAACCGTTAATTTATAAATTTGTAAAGAACCCCTATTATAAGGATAGATGGTTTGCTGATCCTTTTATTTTGGATGTTGATGATAACAACATATTTTTATTGGTGGAAGATTTCTTTTATTCAGACAGAAAAGGGAGAATTTCTGAGTTGACAATAGACAGGCACTCTTATCAAATTGTAGATGTTCATATTATTTTGGAGTTAGATAGTCATTTAAGTTTTCCTGCAATATTTAGGGATAAAGGTCATGTATATATATATCCAGAAAATAGTAAAGCCGGGGGACTTTGGCTCTATGAATACAATCCTCAAACGGATGAATGTAAAATGATTGAAAAACTGAGTGACCAGCCTTTCACAGACGCAATTGTAACAAACCTTTTTGGGAAAAAGCAAATTTTTTCGACCAAAGAACCGAATCCTAATAAGAATGTATTGGATGTTTATGATTGGGATGAGGAAAAAAAATCTTTTGAGCAGAGCGAGAGCATTACGTTTGAAGAGAATATAGCTCGCAATGCTGGAGATGTTTTCTGGTGTGGCAATTCTGTTTTCCGTCCGGCACAGGAATGTAATGCTATATACGGTCATTCCGTCTCTATTCAACAAATTGAATATAGAAATAGAATTATCTCTTTTAAAGAAGTAAGGAGGATCACGCCTACTTGCAAAAAATATATTGGACAGCATACAATTAATAGTTTTAACAATTGTGTTGTAACTGATTTTCGTGGATTTCGTAGGCCATTGATAGCTCGCATTATAATGAAATTGATGTATTTATTTAGAAAAGTATAAATAGTTGGAGTTTACACAAGAATGTACAATGATGGTGAGGTTCTTTTGTAACCTTGTGAATTAAATTGGTTCTTCCCTTACGTGAGGATGAATAGCATAGGCTTATTGATATTTGAACTATTATTATAGAACGGCTAAGCGCCATTAATCGCTGCATGGCAGCATATTTGTATGGTAATTTTTCTTTACATCTTGTTTTATTTGTTTGCCCTTTATGCGGAAAACTTCTCTGTTCGAAACAGACGGTATTGGCTAATGGCAATATGTATTATACTTGCGTATTTGGCGGGTGTTCGTGATATGTCCTGGAGTGATACGGATGTATACATTTATAGTTTTAAGCATTATACACCACCAATCGGAGAACTAACCCAAATGTCCAAACCTTTTGGATATTCAGAAATGGGGTTTTATTATATTGGTGTAGTCGTGAAATCATTGACTTCGAATGTGACAGCATATCTCTTTGTTGTGGCTGCTTTGTCGATGTTCTTTATATACAAAGCATTTGATAAATATTGTTATTATCCTATATTAGGTGTTTGTGCTTATATATCTCGTTTTTACCTCGCTAGGAATTTTATCCAGATTCGTGCCGGATTGGCATATGCGATGATTTTGGTTGCAGTGCAATATATTACCAAGAAAGATTGGAAGCGGTATTTTGCATGGGTGTTTGTTGCATATCTTTTCCACCATAGTGCATTGATTGCAGTGCCGCTTTATTTTCTATGTATGATTAATATAAAAAAATGGCATATTGTTGTTGGTTTAGTGCTTTCATTTATTATAGCAGGTTTCTATTCTAATATCATTAGGGTGATGGTCGCAGATTATGTTACGGACCTAGATGTAGCTACGACATATGTTACAGATTATTATCAACGTGAATGGGGCTTGGCAAATCCTATGATTTATTTCCAAACTTTTTTGCTTCTCATTTATACGTTTACTGAAAAACATATGCGATTGACAACGTCACATTATATTACGATTCGGAATGCATATTTTTATTCAACTCTAATTTTGATTACGTTTAGTTGTTATACGGCATTATCAGGAAGAACGTCTTCTCTTTTTGCAACACTTGAGATGGTTATAATTCCGTCAATTGCATATTCTTTTTTAAAGAAAGATCGTTGGATAGCATACCTTGTTATGGGTGCTGCTCTTACTGCAATCTTCTATCTGAACTATTACGGTCATTAAACGAGTATGTGCGTGGTAAAAGTAAAGACACCAATTAAGTAGCTTTATTTATATTATTAGTCTTATTTTTGAATTTCTAGTAGAATAGTTGGTGCAATGAGAATTGTAATTGTTTGTTCCAGACTTTGCTATGGTGGTGCAGAGCGAGTTGCAGTTACCTTGGCTAATGGCTTTCACCGAAATGGGCACGAAGTAGTGGTGGTCTCTAATCTCTTTGAACCGGTAACTTACCAATTGGACGATGGTATTATTATAGAAAAATTGGTATCAGTCAATCATAATAAGTTAAAGAAGTGGCTAAGTTCCTTTGTAAATGTAAGAAAGGTTCTTAAGAATAGAAAGCCCGATGTTATATTAGGTGTTTTGGCAACTTGTTCTTTTATATCACGGGTAGCATCTGTCGGCCTTAATATTCCTGTTGTTGCAACAGAGCATGATTCTTTTGAGAGACCCGCTTCTGCCCCTTTAGGCTTTTGGAGCCGCTTGTCGAAATTCAATATTAATAAACTATATAAATATGTGACCGTATTGACTTATGCAGACCAAAAAGTTATTGGAAGTCAATTGAGACATGTAAGCGTAATGCCAAATCCCCTAATATTAACACCAGTTCATGTCATTCCCCAAAAGAAAAATTTTATTTTAGCAATAGGTCGGTTGGATGGGTGGCATGTCAAAGGATTTGATGTGCTGATTAAATCTTTTGCAAAGCTTGTTCAAAGTTCAAAGTTCAAAAGCAATGACATAGCGTTCAAGATAAGAGAAGAAGGATGGAAGCTACAGATTGCGGGAACAGGGAGTGATGAGAGCCTGAACTACCTGAAACAATTGTGTAAGGAGAATGGGGTGGAGGACTCGGTAGAGTTCCTCGGGTTTCGAAAAGATGTTGGGAAACTCTATCAGGAGGCGTCCGTTTTCGTATTGAGCAGCCGCTATGAAGGATTTGGACTTGTCCTCATAGAAGCCATGAGCCAAGGATGCGCATGTGTAGCTTGTGATTACAAAGGAAGGCAGAGGGAAATCATGTGCCCAGAAGGTCATGGTTCAAAGTTCAAAGTTCAAGGTTCAAACAATAAAGTTGAACTTTGCGAAACTGGAATCTTGTGCGAGCCAAATGATGTGGAATCACTTGCTGCTGGAATACAGAAAATGATAGAGGATGATGAATATCGGGAAAACGTAAGATTGAATGCTATTGAACGATCTAAGTTTTATGCTATAGAATCTACAATAGAAAGGTGGGAGTTATTGATTAAGAATCTGATTTAAGGATTGGAACTTAATAAATGAATACAAATTAATTAAATACAGTAATATGAAAGTCGCTTATATCATTGCATCTTTAAAGCAAACGGGACCAAATAATGTTGTTTACGATTTGGTACAGTTAATGATGGAACATGGTCAACAATGTGCGGTGTATTATTTCGATAATAACGGGAATCTGGACTTTCCGTGTGAGACAAAAAGAATTACTATATCACAAGCCGTTGATTTTTCTCAATATGATATAGTTCATGCACATACTTTTCGCCCTGTTTTATATGTTTTTTTGCATAAACCTTTTAGATGTAGGACAAAGTTTGTTGCTACGATACATAATTATGTATTTGATGATTTAAAGTATGTTTATGGAAAAATAAAGGGTAGTCTTCTAGCTTATATGTATTTGTTGCTAATTTGCCGGCAAAACAAATTAATAGTGTTGAGTAAAGATGCAAAAGTATATTATGAAAAGTGGTTTAGCCATAATAAGTTGACATATATTTATAATACAAGAATTATAGACAAATGTGAAAAACCTACATTAAATGAAATACTTGAATTGGAGAGTTTTAAGAAGGACGGAGTCCTAATTGGTGTAAATAGTTCTATTCATGAACGTAAAGGTTTGGATGTGTTATTGGATGCGTTGAGTCAATTGCCAGACAGATTTAAATTGAATATTGTTGGTGACGGGCCTGGATTAAAATCTTTAGTACAAATGTGTCATCAGCTCAATCTGGATAAAAGAGTTCGTTTTTGTGGGCGTATACATAAAGCTTATAAATTTCTCCCTTATTATGATATATATGCTATTCCAAGCAGAAGTGAAGGCTTCCCCCTTTCTCTTCTGGAAGCTGCTAATTATGGTTGCAAAGTAGTTTGTTCGGATATAAATGTATTTAAAGAGGTCTTTTCTGAAGATGAGGTCGTTATGTTTAGAGTTTCGGATAGTAAAGATCTTGCTGATGCCATCTTGAGGGCGGAGAACAACCAAATAATCTCTCAAAATATTAATAAAAAATTTCTTAAAGAGTATTCTCCTCTGCGCTTTTACGAAAAGCACATGGAAGTATATAGTCAAGTATTACATATTATTTAAGTTAAAAAATGATTATCAAACAATTAATGCGTCCTGAGTTGCGGGATGATTATGGTATTCTAAAATTACAAAATATAATACTTAATATTATGATGTATATTCATGAATTGTGTGAAAAGTATAATATTGGATATTATATTATTGGTGGAACAGCTTTGGGAGCAGCTCGTCATGGTGGATTTATTCCTTGGGATGACGACCTAGACATAGCTATGACTAGGGACAATTATAATAAATTCCTTGAAGTATGTGAGAAGGAGTTGAATTGTAAGGAATTCTTTCTTCAGGTTGGTCGAAGAGATTGGCTGTTATATTTCTCAAAACTTCGTTTAAAGGGAACTTTATTTGATGAGATTGGGGCAGGAGAAGAGATTGCTAAAGAGAATCGAGGAATATTCATAGATATTTTTCCTTTAGATGTAGCATCTAATAATAAATGTTTGAGAATATGGCAGTTTGTATGTAGTAAACTGCTTATAGCTCAGGCGGTAAGTTGCCGCCATTATCAAACGAACAGTATTGTAAAGAGGATGCTGATGTGGTTGTCATATCCGTTAAAGTATAATAGAATTCAGCGTTTTTTTTATAATCAAGTAACTAGATTTAATGGTAAAGATACTGATTTCATTGGAGATTTTTTTGGTATCACAAAGTTGAAAGAAGCATCTTATCCCAAAGAATTGTGGGGTAGATCTCAAAAAGTCGCATTTGAAAGAGTTTCACTTTGTGCTCCTGAAAATAATCTTGATTATTTGGGATTTCATTACGGAGATTATATGAAACTGCCGCCAGCAGAAAAAAGGGTATGCTGTCATCACAATGGAATAGACTTTGGTGTCTACAGCTAGATACAACCTATTTGCTTTTTCTTTGATAACGCTTATAAGATGAATGCAGAAAAAATTATTAATACATTTTGGTTTTCATTTCATTTCAGGTTTATTATCCGTATAAAGGTTGTGTTTTGTTAATAAAACTCCTTTTTTTATGCTCTTTTAAACTATGGTAATTGCTAAAAAATAGCAGTAGGTAATTAGAAAGAGTGTGACGTTTCATGATAGAGTTAAGACTGGGAATTGAAATCAGTATGCGTGCTTAGGTTATAGAGTGACCAATTTTTTAGGATGAATTCTAAAGGATCAACATTTTTTAAGCGTGATTACTGTGCAGTAATTCGTACATTGGGTACAGCAGGGGAAAAGTATCAGACTCTGTTGGATAGTTTGGCAGTGCAGACTCTAACACCGAAGAAAATCTTGGTGTATATTCCCCATGGCTATGCAGTTCCAAAAGAAACCATAAGCATTGAGCAACTTGTAAGGTGTGAGAAAGGAATGGTTGCTCAACGGTCCTTGCCGTTTGATGAAGTGGATACAGAATTTATCCTGTTTTGTGATGATGATTTGTATCTTCCTCCAGATTATGTTGAAAAATTGTTTATAGGATTAGAGGAGAATGATGGAGACTGTGTTGCTGCGGAAGTTTTTTATCATTATAAAGATAGTTTATGGAAAAGAGTGTTGTTCTATTTTAGCAATTCTTTTTCTCCTCGAGGAGATGATAGTTATGCATACAAAATAAAACGAGATGGGGGCACCTCATATAATGTAGCCCCAAGTACTTCTGTTTTGCCTACACAAACTGCTGCATTTGCATCTTTTTTATGTAAGAAGGACGTGTATAAAGCCATTCATTTTGATGATGAGAGGTGGCTTGATTCTTTTTCTTTTTCTGCAGAGGATGACACGTTGTTTTTTTATAAACTCTTCTTGTATGGATACAAAGTATTCGTTCATTTTGTCACAGGAATTAAACATTTAGATGGAAAATCGGGGAATCGAATTGGAATAGAAGACAGGATGCTTTTTAAAAAAAAGTTACTTTTCATTTTTTGGTATAGGACTATTTATAATATAAAAACTAAGAATAGAAGAGAGAAACTTCTTTGTTGTTTAGCTTTTATTTGGAGGAATCTTTTGGGAATCGTTGCGCTCATTGGGGATGTTATCAGGTGTAAACAACCGGTCTATCTACTTGATTATTTTAGGGGGCTATATGTAGGTTATAGGTATGTTCATTCGGATGAATACAAAGCGATTCCCTTATATGATGAATATCTTATATGATGAGTGATGCGATCATTTCGACCTGAAATTCAAAGAGATTAAGGGCTGATGTATATGAGTTTTATAGTTTACATTTGTTAGGATAGTATGTTGAAATTTAGTGTAATTATGTCGATATACAAGAGCGACCAGCCGGAACTGGTGCGGGTGGCTCTTGACAGTTTGCTGCAGCAGACGCTGCTGCCGAATGAGATGGTGATTGTGGCGGACGGGCCTGTTCCAACTCAGCTGGAACAGGAAGTTGAAAGGTTAAAGGTTAAAGTTCAAAGCTTAAAGTTGCCGATTGAGGTTACGTATCTGCCGCAGGAGAAGAATGGGGGACTGGGCGAGGCGATGAGGATTGCAGCGGAGGCAGCGAAGTATGACTACCTGGCGCGCATGGACTCGGACGACATCTGTCTGCCGGACCGCTTCGAGAAGCAGATGAAGTGCTTTGAGGAGGATCCGGAGTTGAGTCTGGTGGGAGGTATGATCACGGAGTTTGACGGGGAACCGGAGAACATCATTGCGAAGCGTATCCTGCCGCTGGAGGACGCGGAAATCAAGAAGATGATGCGGGGACGCTGCGCCGTGAATCACGTGACGGTGATCTTCAAGAAGGCGGACCTGATGAAGAGTGGGAACTACCAGCCGTTCTGGAAGCAGGAGGACCATTACCTGTGGGCACGCATGATGGAGCATGGGTGTAAGTTCCGGAATATTCCTGACGTGGTGGTGAACGTACGGTCGGGAAAGGACCAGATAGCCAGACGCGGTGGACTACGGTTCTATAAGAGTGTGGTGCGGGTGTTCTGGTATATGTACCGGCATGGACTGATCTCATTCGGGTACTTCCTGTATATCTGCACCGTGCGCGGCATCGTGCAGGTGCTGATGCCAAACAAGCTTCGCACATGGGTGTACCTGCACTTGCTGAGAAAGTGAGGAGCCTACCCCCAGCCCCTCCCTGAAAGGAGGGGAGATGCCTACCCCTCAGCCCAGCCCTCCTTCGCAAAGAACCCCTCAACGCTCCTTCATCGTGCCTCGCCCTGAAGGGATGGGAGTTTTAGGAAGTGCATCTGAACTGGTAATTTTGGAGTAGTCCTTGTGAACGCTTTTTTAATGAAGTATAATTCATATTACATATTGGGAGTTGTTCTTATTGCTGTACTATTCTTTGCAGCAATGAATATGGTTGTTCCGTTATACAATGATGATATGTTGGCAGAATATCATATCGGAACGGGAGAATATGTGAGTAATAGTAAGATAGCTTTGGATAGTGTAATATGTTCGTGGTATACTTATATTGGACGGATTATACCAGCATCGCTGATGCCGCTTATTGTGAATGTTATAGGCGATGGCATTTTTAATCTGCTAAATGTAATAGTTTATGCAATAGTGATTTTCCAACTTTACATGATTTGTGGAGTTAATGGCAATTATTGGAAAATGCTAATGCTGATTATAGGGCTTTTTCTTATTAATACTCATGATTTGTTTTTCTGGGCATCAGGGGGAGTAAACTATCTTTGGGCGACATGTGCCGTTATGGCTTTTGTTATGCTATCTCAGAAAGTTCGTTCGAAAGAAAGCATTTCTCTTTTGTCTATTTCGATTCTTTCATTTGTTTCTTTTTTCTTAGCCCTATTCCATGAGATGCTGGATGTAGCAGTCATTTCTGGGTTATGGATAGAGTGGTGGTACACAAGGAGAAAAGAGCGAAAAAAATGGTACTATTTGTCCTTATTGGTATCGTTCTCCATAGGAACAGCTGCCGTCACTTTATGTCCTGCATTATTCTATAGAGCTTCAACTTCATTGACATATTGGGGAGGAATGGTGATTGTGCATCGCTTTGCACATCTATTCACGTCACTGTATGTCACTTGGATATTGGTTTTCATGATAGTGTATCTACTGATGAAAGGAAAACTGAGAGAAGCATTTCATAACAATAGGGTTTACTTCTTATTCCTATTATTCAGTTTGATTCCATGGTTAGTGTCTGGAGAAGGAGGTAGGGCTTTGTATGCTACAGAACTCTTTTCGGTGATTCTTTTGGTTCGGCTTATTGATGTCAGGAAAAGGCGAATGCAGATAGGGATAGTAGCTGCGTGGCTATTGATGATCGTGGCACAAGGCGTCATTTTAAAAGATTCTATCATTAAGTGGGATAATTATCGTCAGGTAGTAGATTGTTACATGGGAAATCTTTCTAATGTCGTTCTGGCGGATTATTATGAAGGTTGCACTCTGTTTAGTTTGTATGAAACAAACCAAGAAGAATTATATAGATGTGTTCAGACCATTAGGGGATTGAAATGGGATAAAGAACGAATCTGGAATGAAAAAGTCAGACCATTAAGGGTTGTCCAACACGAAATCTGGGACTCTGCAATTACTGATAATGAACGTTTCTTCTCGGAAAAAAATCGAGTTTTGGATAGTGAATGGTTTGATTCACCGCAATTTGTAGATTATATAAGGCGATATAACAGACAATTGAATAATCAAATCGGGAAAGGGCTTTTTTATGCAGTCTATTCGGTTCCTCTCATTCCTTCTATAAAGTTTAAGGTAAACTACACCAGAGGAGATATTGATAGCGCCCACCCATTTAGAGTCATTTCTGACAAGCATTATGGTAAATATATTCTGCTGAGCAAGAAGTATAAGAACTTTCCCATGACAAAGTTGGAAGGCTTTGGGATAAATGGTGATGTCCCAGGTTCTAAGTTTGAATTGTTATAATATCAGAGCCACATTATGCAACGCGTAGCGTATATAGTACCTTCGTTGGCACCATTGGGACCGGTGATTGTGGGGCGGAACCTCGTGGAGAGGATGGTGGCGCATGGGCATGAGTGTGTGGTGTTCTACTTCGATGAGCGGGAGAATGGGATGGCATTTCCGTGTGAGACGCGGAGAATTTCGTTCTGGAGGCGGGAGGACTTCAGCGGCTTCGACTGGGTGCATGCGCATTGCTTCCGGCCGATGGTGTATGCTGCACGGCTGAAAGGGGGGAGGAAGATGGTGACGATGCATTCGTATCTGTTCACGGAGTATCGCTATTCACTGGGGCGCTGCCTGGGATGGCTGTTCGCCAGGTTCACAATGATGGTGGCGGCGGGCTATGACCAGGTGGCAGTGCTGAGTGAGGATGCGAAGCGGCATTATAGCCGATGGATACAGGAGGAGAAACTGCAGGTGTGCTATAATGGGGTGGACATACAAATGGCCCCCTCTGAGGAAGTGAAGGCTGCATTGGCAAAAGATGAGCTGATAGTAGAAGGGTTTAAGGGGGGAGGTGTCTTGATTGGCTGCATCTGTGAACTGGTGAAGATCAAGAATCTGGATACAATGGTGAGTGCGCTGGCGCTATTGCCGAAAGAATATAAGCTGCTGCTGGTGGGGTCTGGGGCCGATGAAATGGCTCTGAAAGAGCAGGCGAGGCAGTTGGGACTGGAGGAACGGGTGCTGTTTCTGGGATTCCGTGAAGAGGCGCATCGGTTGTTTCCGCTCGTAGATATCTATGCGATGACATCGCGGAGTGAGGGGTTCTGTCTGGCACTGGTGGAGGCTGCGATGTATGGGAAGCGGATTGTGTGTGCGGACATTCCTGGCATGAGGGAGAAATTCTCGGAAGAGGAGGTGACATATTTCGATGTGGATAGTCCGCAGGAACTGGCGGAGGCGGTGCTTTCGGCAAATGAGCATCCGGAGAAGGGGGAGAGGGCGAAGGCTGTGGCGGAGGAACGGTTCTCGGCAGAGAGGATGTATGAGGGGTATGAGGGCGCTTACGCCCGTAAAGTTTAGAGTGCGCCGTTGGCGCAAGTTCTTTCTCCGTTTTACTACGAAAGCGCCCCTACGGGTCGAGCGGAGAGTGCGCTGTTGGCGCGGTTGAGAGTTTGGGTCGTCGCTGCGCGAGAAATTATTCAAAATTTGATACAAAATTCGCCAAAGAAAATGATGAAGTGTTTCTACGAAACTTTAGGTAGACAGGATGATTGAGATGAAGAACAAGTTCTCCAGTCTCAACCATACTGCC
>OCVV011163786.1_pt1 | contig 12934 bp, 2 predicted proteins | sample 1539721 | NCBI WGS metagenome assembly OCVV01 (sample SAMN02144230, study PRJEB22623) | gut metagenome | biome: sheep rumen | host: Ovis aries | place: New Zealand
TCACATCCAAATGAAGAATCAAGCCATCCTTCGATGCCATTTTTGATGCATTATCCGACAGATCCATTCCTGTTGGCGGTTCCCAGTAAATACAGACTGTAGTCTTTCCGGGCATTCCCTCAACACCATCGGACATCAAATCAACGGGATTTCCACTCTCGTCAGTGGTTTTCTCTATACTTCCATCTGCCGAATATACCTTCTTTGCCGTATTATGTTTAAGTTCAAAATATCTGAAAGCCTTATCTTTTCCATGTTCTCCGGCATTTTTAGAATCATAATAGGGCCAGGTATCTGCCTGACACAGATTATAGCGAAGGTACCTATACAAATAACTATCAAGTTCCGGATACCTGTTCGAATCCTGATCAACCCAGGTTAATTCCTCGCAGAGCGCTGTACTAAGCGTATTTGCAGCTTCACTACAGCGCATAACTGCGACATTCTTGTTTTGTGATGAGTACAATGAATAGGCGACCAACATCAATGAGAACGTAAATATGATCAGTATTGATATAATCACTACTGCCATAATCAATGCCACACCTCGGTCAGATTGATATGACTTATTCAATTGTCTGTTTTTCTTTTGTCTTTTCATATCCCGTCTGCCCTCGTTCATATGGACACTATCCTCTGCTTAACTCTCCTATTCCGCCGAATATATCACATCCATCATCGATACATATTCCGGATCAACTTTTTTGAAGAAATTATATCTCAAAACCATATTATTTGAGTAGTTACCGGCATCAAAAGCCGTCTGATCTTCAACGTATTCGTCTGATAGATAAACCGGATCCCCATCAATCAATTTCTTCCAGTTAGGACTATCTTCCCTCACGTTTGGAGGATTGATATTGATTTTATTTATACCCGTAGAGGACCCATACAAGCACAAATCCGGTGAGTTTGGAGAAGTCGGTTCAAAGTAAAGAGGAGAAAGAGCAATCTTGTTATCCTCCAAAGCCTCTATCATCTCACTTATCCCTGTCACATTTCCAAATGGATTTGACGATTCTGTGCTTTCCATCGCCACACTCTCACCACCTGCAGTTTTCCACGCCAATCCACGAACTCCGACACGGCCGTCATTATTACCTGAATTATTATCCAACACGACTATCACGACAATTCGGTTAATCTTGTTTTTGTTAAATGAACTATCTTTATAGACAACCACGCTATTATGGTTCGTCCGGTTGACTCCATTATGACTTTCCGCAATGCCTGAATAGTCGTTGTTACTCTCTGCCGTTGTTTTACTATCTATATCTTCAATATCAATCGTCTGTCCCACCCTATTGTCCGAATTATCGATGTTGCAGTAAACCGGTGATAACAGCATATCTTTCCCATCTACGTCCGTAATGCGAACACAATAGATTAATTGGAACGCACTATTATTATTAACATTGATTGACCCGAAATTCTTTTCATTATCAATCAACAACTGTCGATAAAGTGTCATTCGTTCTTGATAATCCTCAGGAATAGCAGAGTCCATATTTAGCATATACCTATATGTAGCATATAAATACCGCAATCTCTTGGTATCATTGGTATCTAATGCATAATCGGCTATTGCCTCCCTATTCAGCATATTATTTCCTCTGGTATAGTTTTCGGAATTACCACTTGAAAGATAATACTGATCATTCGTTTTTGTTTTTGCGTAGTTCGACCCAAAATGCAATTCATCCAGCGCATAATCCAAAGGTGCCCAATCAATCGCCGAAATATACCCGCCAAAATAAGGACAGTTTATCTCATTATCTCTGTATGCACGGATATCGTTATAATAACTTGCATTTTCATTCCTTCCCGCCTCCGCAGCATTCTCATAGAGGAGTTTTATATACAGTTCCTTCTTTTCATTGGACGTCATTGTGTTAAAATCGTCACGTTTTACCATCTTGACATATGTAGCCAGTCCATAAAATTTAGCCCAATACAGATCATAGTTATTCCGAAGATGATTTTCATTATAGTCTGTCCCGTATTTAGTATTTACTTCTGCACGATGTGTTTCGTTCTTAACCTCATCAAGAACAATGCCTCTCCAACTGTCATATATTTTTTCCGGATCATTTCCGATAAACTCTTTAAAATATGAATCAGCAGCCAATGAAGCATCATTTGTCGGGATACTTGAATTCGAATAATACAGTTCCCTTTCAGTTTTTAAATAATTATCCCAGACAATTGAAAACTCATCTATATCCGCATACATTCCTTCTGATGAACCAGACGAATCAGAAGCACGAACATCAAACGTCAACGTGCCATTTGGTGTTGTCGTTTTATCAACTCTGTTCCATACGCTTTTCACATTCTGTTCCACATCCTCATCCATCACCGTTGAACTAAGGATCATCCGGTCTATATTAGTCGGTGTTCCAGACACTTCGAAATTCCTGATTGGGTCACTATAGGGAGAATACCAGGTGGTATTATCAGGTTTTTTATGATTGATCGTGTAGTACTGATACGCCGAGAACACTCTTGTAGGCCCTTGAGAACCTCCTCCCGACTCGGCTGATTTTTTTCCAATAAACAGATTTGCTACCATATCAGAATCATCAGAACCTGCAACTCCGCCAAATCCCGAAATCTTATCAGTGGTTTCTTCAGACGTATTTCCGGCATCCAGGCAATACTTGATGGTTTTTGCTCTCTTCCCTTGCTCATTGGATGTGATGGCATAGGTAAGATTCGTTGTATAATTTCTGCAAAGCGTAATTTCACCAAGGCCTCGACTGTTGTAGACAATTCCGGCGGTTTTGGCATTCAAGGCATTAGTTCCCTTTTGAATGAGACAGGTATTTATATTATTATCCAGTTTTATACTTGAACCTGCCAAAACTTCGTAAAGGATACCAGCCGCACCACATTCATTATCATTTTGTGTATTACTGTTAACTGTAAGAACTGTATGACTCTCACACGCTGAAATCGTCGACTCCCCGCCAGCTGCAGCGGCGATTCCTCCGACTTTTTTTCCTCTAATACCATTAGCAACAAACGTCGTAGAACAATGGTAAATCACACCCGAATCGACTCCATCCGTAGTCCGGGTTCCATTCAAACCGACGATGCCACCTAACCATCCATGCGTATTTTCAAAATAAAGGCCAGTGTCATTGGAAACATCCAATACTTCTTTATTATTGTTTACAACGAAGCCAACATCCTGCACGATTCCGGCATTTATTTCCGCTATTCCTCCCATAAAACTCGTATTGCCAGTGATTTGATAATGATCCTTATCATTCTGACCTGACGTATTTTTACACCGTCTTACTATCATCCCTTTCGGAATCCGTCCTGTAACAGCACCAAGATAAGAGTAGTAATTCTGGTCAGAGTCCCCTATCTCTTGTGTTTGAAGCGCCCTTCTAACCTCCAGATTTGAACGATTTCTATAATTAGCCACGGTAAGAGTCCGTTTATTATTCGGCGATGTAATATCCTCCGGAATAAAACCACACAACCCACCCACATACAAATCTGCAATTACATAGCATTGATTGGCTTCACCGCCACCCCTCTGCACAGTATCAGTGAATTTCTTCATATCCATTTCCATCGGCTTCTCATTCGCTGTCGCCGGATAAGCATCATGATAAACACTTTTTATCCGCGCAATAAGTCCCCGATAATCGTCATCTACTGGTTTTGCTGCCAGGTCACTCTTCAATCCGTCAATAGAACTGATATTATATAGACCATTTTGCGACGTATACGCCGTTGAACTTCCATATCTTCTATAATTCTCATTCCCCAGAGTTGATGTATTATTCCAAAGGACACTATGGCTTTGATCAAATCCGGTGGATGAGTTATATGCGTATAACCCCGAAACGACTCCAGCACATATTTTTGCATCTGTCTTTACAAGCCTTAAAGTGCTATCCACCTCTCCATATTTTCCGTTTTCATCGTTGTGCGAACTAACGGCCAGCCTGTCGAGTTTCCAATATCCGGAATCCGAAAGGATTGCTCCCGCTACACATCCGGCAAAGCAATCTCCAGTTACATTCACATTATTCAAACGAAGGAAGAAACGTTCCGTGATATCAGCATGTTTCTTTGTATATCCCTCCAGAATACCAACCGCACCGCCGACATACATCTCGCCCTTGACGTTCACCTTTTCCGAGCCCGGATTTGCCGGATCGATATTGATGACTGCCTTTTCTCTGATCCAATCATCACTGCCATTATCTCTTGCAAACGTTCCAATAGCTCCACCAACCGCACGATACCCAAGCACTGTAAAACCGCGGTCGATCTCTTTGTAAGTCGTAACAGACTTGTTATCCACCTTAACCTCACGTGTTGAGTAACTCAATTTCGGATATGTGTTCTCGCCTCCGTTATCTGAAAATACACCAACAAGTCCTCCGACATTTTCATAGCCGAGAACATACATTCCTGTGCTCTTCTCTACAATCCTGGACGGATACAGATCTACAAGCGCAGATTGACCGCCTCTTGATGAAGCTGTTGTATCACCAACTGCACCACCTACTCGATTCCTTCCAAAAACGATTGCATCTATTTGGGATTTATACTCCTTCGTCTCATTAGTCCCCGGAAGATCGATATTAATATTACCCATTCCCTGAGCTTGTCCTACAATTCCGCCAACACCATCGGTTGCAAAACAAGATGCATTTATCATCTTCTTAAGATTTGCAATTGATAGATTATTGAGCGCCGATACAGAAGCCAGCTTTACACCTGTCTCATAGCTGATCAGTTCACAGTTGAATTTTTTTGTGTCCTCAGATTGAATATAATCCGCATTCTGAATTGTTGTTGCAAGAACACCGGTTATACCACCCACGCCATAAAAACTTCGTTTTGATTCTTCACTACCTGTAAGTCCACTATTTGCCTTTGAGTTGTAACTTCCGCCCAAAACTAACGATGTATTGAGAAGCCCAACGATACGGTTCTTATTTCCCAGTGTCTGGGCGCATCCAACAGGGAACTCCATACCCATTGTTGAATAACCATCCATAAGACCATCCTTGACCATTGAGACACCCCCGGCACCTTCCGGTCTGCCAAATGCCCCTGCTATTCCACCAATAGCATAGTTCCCATACGCTCCGGTTCCATTGATCACAGAATAATCCTTACGATATTTAAAACCATCGCCCGAAGCTTCACGAATTTCTTCCTCGGTAAATGATGTAACCTTCGCAAGTTCCTTTACGTTATAATCTTCGGTTCCCGAAAAACTGGTTTCGATCGCATAACCGGCCACGCCGCCCACATAACGATCGCCAAACACGAATGAATACTTGTCTTCAGAATCTTCCCCTTTAGGCTCTTCCTCTTCAGGGGTTGTGGAACAATTATCGATATATGCATACCATGAGCCGCCCACAATACCACCAACAAATTGCATCCTAAAGAAGCGCTTAGCCTCTTCAAGCGCTGCCGCGTCTCCGTCCTTCGGGGCAAGAATCTTCATCAGTTCACTTTTTGCGTACAAAGTGACACTTTCACAATCTCTGATCACTGCATACTTTGATTCATCTGACGCAAAATCAAATCCAGTCGAATCACCATTCGCGATATTATACCCATAGAATGCCGCGCCGGTAATTCCACCGAAATAATAACCTCTTCGATTTGAATTTCCATCAATCGTCTTACGAGCAAAATCAGGATCCATAGATATTTCACCATAGTTTCTGCATGCATCTATAACGAATCGTTCTATACTTGTGAGTTCAAAAAGTGCAGGATCAACCTCTACAAGACGCCAATTGCTATAGCCCCACGTTTTATCTCCCACTTTATGTTCCACATCAAAGTTTTGAGCTCCCTTTGGATAAATCCGCCCTATTATTCCACCAACATACCCAATACCGGTTACTTTTGCACGGTTAACACAACCGGAGAGCGTCATCACAGAATCTTTGTTTGTATTTCCAGAATCAGTCCCGCCTTCCGACGTTTCTGACTCATCGCCCTTCTTCACCATGTAATACTGATGTCCTACAATTCCGCCAACATCAAACTCACCTCGAACATAAGATATCTTTGCCCTGTCCGAAGCATCTCCTTCGCCATTATAAAGAGTCGCCAACTCGCCAAAATTCTCACCAACGAATCCCCCGACTCTTGATGTATAAAGATAATCGCTGGGATTGCCCACCGGGAACCCTTCTACACCTTTTACAGTCACTTCATTCAATGCTATCTTGCTGATCTCGCCATAATTTTCGGCAAAAAGGCCCAAAGGCAGTAACCCGGCCTTTCCCCTTACATTAAGATTTTCATAAGTGGATTGCGTAGTTGAGATCAGTTCTGACTGCATGTTCTTGCCATATACACCATATATGATATTCGCTGACAGAGAAATATTCAACCCAACGATCTTGTTGTACACCGGGTCTGTAGAAGGATCCGAACTTGACACGAATTTATCACCATAGGAAAGCGCACGAAAACCGGGGAAAGGATAATTTGCCGTATCGAAACCCGGATTTGAAGCCACGTCATTCCCCTCTTGATCTTTGGTTATAATATTCAATTCTTCCGGAAAATTCTGACCAAGAGGATCGAGACCGATTCCAATGGTTCCCTTCTCGAATACAACGGCCCCCGTATCGGGCATTGAATTCATAAAACAGTTTCCGTCACTTCCCGAAAGGAAGTCATCCTTCCAGTGGATTGTCTGTTTTAACATAAACTTGCGACTTCTTGTATCTTCAATCAGTTTATTTGTCTTAAACAGATCACTGTAATCAGACTCGAAGCGAACATTATATAAATGACGTCCGTTTAGTATGCCATAGGTCGTGTCATCATCCTCATTCTCATCCCAATTAGCAAAGGTTATCGCTTCACCTCTGATTCCCTCATTACTATATGGCTCAAAGTAATCATCAAAATCTACTGCCCTTCCTGCTTCCCCTCCTCCGGTCATCGTAGACATCGTAAGACTTACTCTTGCCCGAATAAATCTGGTATCTAATAATCCAAACCGGTAGAAACTATAGGTGCGACCAAAACTATATTGCGCCTCCTCCACAGCGGATTCATCCGATCCCAGCAGCCCAAACATCTCTGCATAAGTGACTGACTGTGCCTGAATATCTGCAGCATCAAGCAATACATGAATACATCCCTCTCCATCCTTCCACATGGGAATAGGGATTTCTTTCGTCTGTCCTTTATATAATCCAGCGCCATCTTTCCATGTGACAACCGCAGATACCGGGTTAGCCATACCCGTTTCTATTGTTCCCTCAGGAATAACATTTGAATTTGCAACCGCAATAGTAAATTTATCCTCGTAGTTTCCCGCATATGTTTGGGATCCGCTTATTGTAAATTCAATATTCGCAGCATCAAAACGGAGTGTCTTGGGATGAAGGATCATCGTAAAGACATTCGCATTTTTAAGTTCAAGCCTAAAATCGTCACCAGCCGAACTACGCCCACGTATTTTATCTGTCATGGAATCAACTGCATAATATCCAACCATGCTGGCCTCTCGCAGCTGAAGCGTTCTGTCTTTCACATTGAAGACAGATTCACTTGTTGCTTCTTCGTAATCAAAGTCCACTTGGTCGGAATAGCATACGGCGAAAACTTGTCCCGCCTCAGGAGAGAACTCCAGCGCGATCGCGCCATTCAATACTTTCTTGTCGGAGATTCTTCCTGCAATCAAATCGAAAAGTAACCGCGTACCATCACCTACAGTATCACGGTCCTGCAGATAACGATCATAGTCGCCATTGTCTGCACGAAGTTTGAGCAGTGTTCTTCGTTCCTTCTGAAGATTCCTGTCTAACCATATTGTTGTCCAATCATAGAGTATTCCATTCGAGTTCTTGTATCCATCGAAATCGCCGATTGTTATTTCAGCAACCGCCCCCTCGCTGGTACCTGTTGAAGTTCCCTGTGCAAGAATATATTCTCCTTGATAGTTCTCATCGTCATCCGTACGGATATCAGACAGCATTCGTTTTATTGAGCCACTTGCATCCATAGATGTCAGTTGATTCTGCGCCGCATAAAATATAACTTCTGCATTTGAATTCTCTTGCTGAAACCTGCTCCAGTCAATCCACCCCAGCGCGCCAAATAAAGTAACACTGAGCATAATTGTCATTAATACAAGCACAACAATCAATTCAACCAACGTGAATCCACTGTTGTTTGATTTCTTTCTTTTATACGAATGATTTTTATTTGTCAAAACACTCATACGCTCACTATCCTTTGCCGCTGTGATCTACTTTACGTATTCATTTCTCATTGCTTTTGTGCAATATCCGTGAAATATCCTTTTTCGCCTTTTATTCCGTTGTGATTCAAATCCTCTTCATCAGGCTCATCGCAGATTGCATAATAGGAAGACAAATATAGGTCAATATCATCCTCCGGCTCCACATCAGTCTCCGGATATACATCCGACACTTTTACTCCATGGGCCGTAACACTCGTCCCGTTTCCGCCATGTAAGCTGCCGCAATTATCAAACATCCTCTGCTCTGCCATATCAACAGACGTCGAACCGTACTTCAACCGATTCTCCCACTGGAACGGATCAACATAGATTTGAGACAGATTGTCACATCCGCTAAACATTCCCTGAACCGCACTCAATTTACCTGTATTAAAGGAACTCAGATCAAGTTCTGTAAGGCTCGTACATCCCTCAAACATATGTGACATATTTGACATCTTTGAAGTATCAAGCCCCTCAAAACTGAGCGAAGACAAACTACTCCATCCTCTGAACATATTGCTTGTATTTCCGTTCACATAGACAGTTCCTGCTTTGGACCACCAGTAGAGATTTGTTCCGTCCAGCCAAAAATATACACTTACTGCGTATCCGGCATCATGGCATTCGAACTTCTCAGCTTCAGGCAAGGCATTCCAGAATGCCAGGAACTCACTTTCAGTATTGTATACATCCGATGTTTTTTGGAAAGAAGTTACAGATTTGTACTTATCTTCTCCAAGTCCTGCAGACTGCCAATTTCCATTTGTTTGCTTAAGCATCGTTTCCTTGTATACACTATTCGTGAAATACCCTAAAGAATCCGACCTTTCCGATGTCGTTTTCCCATCGATCCACGCATAATAAGCTTTCTTTTTGTCGTTTTGAACCACGTCCGACATGGTTGTTCCTTCTCCACCAGTCAGATTATCCAGTTTGTCACCAAACATTTCATATGTTTTAAATCCATCATTAACAACAAACGTATCTGCTGCATATATTGTCTTTAATCTGCATTCGGTGTAGGGAGCAGTATCTTCAGTCCAAAACATTCTATAGAATGGACTGGTGTTATCAACTTTATCAGTCATCTGTGCCGTAACAAATCCGGAAAGATCCAGCGTTTCCAAAGAATAGCAACTATTGAACATATATTTCATTGATTTCGTATGAGAAGTATCAATCTTTTCAAGGCCTTCTATAGCAGTTAAACTATAACATTTTTCAAACGTCCTGTTGAAATCGAACCAATACTTCTTATCCGAAGCATATTTCGACTGAGCATAAGCTCCATAGGTCGTAAAACCCTCTCCTAAAACGATCTTTTCCAATTCATAGCATCCCTGGAATGCAAGACTCATATTCCAAAGATGTTGAGTGTCAAACCCCTGGAAAACAATCGTTTTCAAATGACGATTATTTCTGAATATGCCCTTCATTCTTTGAACAGGTGCAACAATATCAATCAATTTAATTGACTCTAGTTTTGAAAATCCATCCGCCATAGAAACTTCCTGGTTGTTGCCCTGTGCTCCCAATAAATAGTCCATTGAATATACTTTAGGGAATGAAAGATTATTAAGTTCAACCGTCTTAAGATTAGCTGCCGAATGAAGAAGCCAATACATTCCCCAATCATATTGTTGTCCAGTACTATTTCGGGAGCTGGAGAAATCAACATTGCCAAAGAGGACATCCTTGATCAGTAAATTTAAGCCAGCAGTTCCAGCACCATTAAACACTTCCGTAAATGTGTCTTTGCTTGATAATAGGCAAGTCGGATCCCCCGTTTTTGTTCCTGCCCCAACGAGTGTAACATCCGTTAAATATCCACAGTTCTTGAACATACCTTTGATAGTTGTGGAATACGTGATATCGAAAGATTCTATTTCTGTAAAAGCTCTGCACTCATTGAACATGTAACTGCAATCCACACCTGTGGGTTTTACAGGAGAAATATTTTGAACGCCATCTGATGATAATACCCAGCAATTGCTGAACATATTAGCCATGGATTCAACATTATCATAATTAAATTGATCAATGTCGATATCCTGAAGTGCATTACAGTTTAAAAACATGTCCTTCATGTTTGTCACGCCAGATGTCTCCATATGCGAAACAAACGTATTCTCTGTCATGCTTTTACAACCATTATGTAAGCCGGCATAACTGCCAATCGCTTTCATATCCGTTCCGTCTTCCGTCACAACATAGATAGTGTACTTCTTATTCGTATCCTTTACTCTGTAAGCAACTATGTACGCCGGATAATCCTCATCAATATTGTCAGGATCTACAACATATTTAGATCCAACGCATTCCAATTGACCATTGAATTTCGGGTTGCTGGCAGGAAGTACACCGGTCTCCGAAATGCACACCTCCTTATCCCTTTCACTAAAACGTTCCGGCGTATCCGGGTTAGTAAAAAGAATTGCATTTATATTATTCAATCCACCGGCCAGACTATCAAAATCAGCTTTGATCGCCGTATATTCTTCAACCGGTTTATCCGACTTCAATAAAGAATTAGTAGCAGAAACCACTATTTCCGTAACCTCACCATAACTGGAGGATTCATAAAGCTGATCAAGGATTTCTTCTGTACGATCCATCCCTCCAAACATCTTTTGCAAATAAGTAATAGCATCTGATATCGTATAATTCTTTTCACTCTGATACATCTTCCAGCAATTAACTTTTTTTCTGGACCGGCTCAAAGATTCACCATCAACCAGAATAGGATTATCGCGGAACAGAGAATACGCCTGATTCCCCGAAAAGCTTACCTTCTCCCCTTTCTCATTTCCATTAAGCGTATACACTTCCTCTGTCTTTTCATTACGAATGAAATCCTTTTTCAACATCTGAACAGTCTGGTTTCCGTTTCCAAATGAAACCTCGCCCTTAAGGCTGCCTGCGTCCGTCAGTATACCTCTGACATATACACTTTTTTTAACATCTGCATACGCAATAAATGACAATCCGGTCTCCTCTATCTGAGAAACTGTCATATTTCCATTAGGATTGATCGTCGCCAGATTTGAACTAACCCAATTATCTATGGCATCATGCAAATCGTCATCACTTTTCACTGTTCCTTTATTTCCATCAATTAGACCATTCTTATCCTCTGCATACCAAACACCATCAAAGTCCACTTTGTCATGGTTATAACTCACCGAAACATCTGACAAACGAATATCCTCGTCAGTCACTTTTGAGACCATTCCATACTCTACATTAATTGTATTCTGCTCAGCATTATCACTCAAACCAACAGTTAAAGTTTCATCTTTAAACGCATGAAAAACAATCGGAATGGATATTGTATTCTCATCTGCCGTAGCATGGAAAGTATACGTAGGTATCGTATCCTCCGGTTTGTATTTTTTTGCCTCTTGATACAAATAGGACACCAACTCGGTATAATTCTTCGTCTCCTTTGATCCATCAACCTTTTCATACTCGAATACAATCGAATCCGGCTTATAATAAACCGAGTCAACCTGGGGGTTCGGACTTATGCTAAATCCTTTAGATGAAAACCTTGCATTTTCAACAATATATGTATCTTTACCACCCAAAAAATAAACCGACTTATCGTCGCTCCTAAAGACAACAGGAATTACCACTTCCTTGTCAGACTGCGGGGCATCATCTTCTTCAACAATGTACTCCGTATTCTTATCATTCTCCTTCGTATCGTCATCTGTTGTATAATGCGGCTCTGATCCCTCAGCCCCCTGTTCATCATCCTTTTCTGAATTACCTGCCGAATCAGCAATATACTCCGTATCCGGCCACACATCAATATAATTGCCGGATTTGGCATTAAGGACATGAGAATCATTGGATTCGATCATTTCCCAGTTATTACCATCGTAATAAAGGTATTTACCATCGCTCGATTTATAAAGGGCTGCAGCAATCGTATATGCTGAGATGGATGCCGACGTACCATCTGCTGTATTCTTAAAGTAACTGACAGTATAAACTGTAAACTCCGATCCCGGAAGATCTGCATTTTCCGCTGCCTGCAACCTCATTCTCCGAGGAACGTACTTCAAATTATCCGTATATACATCGGAGAGCATAGTTTGAGCAGCAGTAAGCGCTTTATTAGCTTCTTCAACATATTTCTTTTCTTTTGCACTATCAGTGAAGCCAAACATCAGCGGGATAACAACTGCCGCCAGAACCGCAAGTACGGCAAGCACGACAAGAAGCTCCACCATAGTGAAGCCTTTTCCGGGTCTATGTATGAAGTTTCTTTTTCTGTCCTTTATCCTATCTTTTTTCTCCATACGCGTATCCTCTGATTTCGTATATTCCGAACCAAAACTCTTCTATCGTTCGTATACTCTACAAAAAGGGTAGAATACACCTATACTATCATCTTATGTAGACTTATGCCGATTTTACCATATTTTACGGGGACGTGCAAGAATGGGGGGGTCTTTGTTCATACTCTTTTCACAAAATGATTTGTGAGAATTCACCAAATTTATACATTTTCACGAAAACGAGGTGTATTTCAACGATTTCGATGGAATTGAATTGTTTTAGACTTGTTTTTTCCCGGTTGATTTTCGGAAAGAATCTGATATAATAAAGGCAGTTGGAGGGTGAGTGCACATCACCCGACCCGGCTGCAAAGTTAATAAGTTA
>OCVV011318062.1_pt1 | contig 12934 bp, 3 predicted proteins | sample 1539721 | NCBI WGS metagenome assembly OCVV01 (sample SAMN02144230, study PRJEB22623) | gut metagenome | biome: sheep rumen | host: Ovis aries | place: New Zealand
CATACCTATAGGTTGAGTCTTGTGCCTACTTAACGTATTATGAGTCGAAGTGTTGGTCAGTTCAAAAATATGTTTAACTCTTTGACTCATAAGTAAGTGGGTATTTGTGAATGGGGTTCAACTTTTTTGTGACGTAAGTTGAACTTGAAATTTTCAGGGCAATAAAAAAGACCTCCGAAGAGGTCTTTGGGAATTATTTTAAACTGTTGGAATACCAGTATGAATTATGAAATTGATACCTAAATATGGCACCATGTTTGCTCCTATAGCATTACCATCAGTTCCAGCATAACTAATAGTATGTGAGTGACCGCCATCAGCTGTTAAAATTTGGGCCATTGCTGTATTAGTACCAGTATAAGTTGAAGAACCAGTATATTGGTCTCTGGCAGTACCAGAAGCAAGATGATTAGTAACATATCTTGAACTAATAGTATGTTTATGCGTACCTGTGGTAGTAGTGGTATGATTATGATATGGTACAATAGCATTTTCATTACCAGCTTTTTGTCCTAATGTGTGGGCGGTTGCTCCGGTGGCTGTACCCGTACCAACTCCTAAAGGCGTCCTACCACGAAAATCAGGTAAATTAAATGTAGATGAGCCGTCACCTGTTCCATAGGTGGTACCAATTACTGCAAACAAAGCAGCATAAGTTGTTCTTGAAACAGTTCTGCCATCACATATAAGCCATCCATTTGGAGCAGTAGAACCTGCAAACATTATAATTTGGCCAATCATTCCTTGCGCTATAACATTTCCGCTCCAGTCTACAGCTAATGCATTTGACACGGCCCCAGCGCGAGTACCGTTACCTATTATTAACGAATATTTTCCATCCGAATCGCCAACGTTATATTTCCCTATGACTGTTTGATTGGCACCGTAGGCTGTTGTGCCTAGATTTTGAGCATGAGAATTGATTCCGTCAGCTATTGTATTATTTCCCTCAGCATGAGAACAACTGCCAATAGACCAGGCATTAACACCTTCGGCATGAGAACTGCCTCCTGAAGCAATAGTTTTATATCCTTCGGCATGAGAATATATTCCAATCGCAGAACTATCTTTTCCTTCTGCATGAGAAGCTTCTCCACTAGCTTCAGTTGAACGACCTTCTGCATGAGAAGCTATACCTGATGATTTAATTTCTAAACCTTCAGCAACACTCATAGGACCTGGAGAATCATCTGTATGACGTATACCCAAAGTATATCGTTTGGCTCTTTTATCGTTTGTTAAATATGAAACTGTAATTTTGGCATTCCTTGCAGGAGCCGTTGGAAAGGTTATACCATTAATTGTTTTAGTTGGGGTACCCGCATTATTATCATCACAAGTTACTGTTATATTTTGAGTATTTGTAGCTGGAAGTAAAAACTCAAAATTTTTATTTTGACCGTCTCCAACAAATGTTAAATGTATTGTTGCAACATTATCTATTGAATCTCTTAAATCACTAACGTGAAAAAAAAGATTGTCTTGTTTATCATAAAATCGAAGAGAGCCAGCCCCCATTGCTATGTAAGACGATGCATTATCTTCATGACGGCCAATATAAGTAACTGTACCAAACTCTGCTACAGGTTTATCTGTATATCCCGATACGTCTTGAACGTATATTTTCATTCCATCTTTATCAATTTTATTTAATATACTAGTATTATATCTTAAGTTAACTGCATTACCATCAACAAATATATTATATTTATTTCCACTTGTATAACCAATTCTCATAGTAGAACCAAACTGTGCAACAGCATTTGAGGCATCGCCAGCATAAATTAATAGACCATTAGTAGCATCAATAGTTGCTTTATAAGTACTACTTTTAACTATATTAATATTATTACTAGTAATTTGAATATAATTCGTAGTCGCTCCTGAAGGACTTGATTGAGCAATTTTTAATCCATTTGTTGTATCATATGATATATAATTGGTAGCTGTTTTAGCTGCTTCATTAGCTTTATTTGTAGCATCTGTCGCCGCGGCGTTAGTTGCTGCGGTCTGGGCTGCGCCAGCTTTGTTATCTGCATAACTGGTAGAAGCTACAGTTACTGTTGTAGAGGTTGAACTTAAATCTGTTCCATATTTAATTCCAGAACTAGAAACTTCAAAATATAATTTGTTTGAAGAATTATAAGCTTGAAGTGAGCTAGCGTTCATTAAAAATCTTGAATTATTCGTTTTACCAATTCTAGCAGTTGAACTAAATAAAGCTAACTCATTTGTTGCTGTTGATTCTGTTCCTGCCCATATATGTAGTCCATTTGTATCAATTGTTGTATGGTTACTAGCTTCTAATCCTAACCGAAAACTATTATCAGTCAAACGCATTACTGAAGCAGTTGTACTATTTCTAAAAAATTCAATTGCCGTTGAATTCATTTGTAAAAAGTCATTACCAGATGAATCTTTTGGTTTAACAGTAATACCTTTATTTGAATCTACATCCATAATATATGAAGTTGGTGTAGTAGTATTAGTCGTTATTTGTTTAGAAGTCCAAGGAGGATTAAATAATTCACATTCAGTTAATACTTCATTCGCTCCCGTTTCTACAAAACTTCCTAAAATAATATCTCTATTATCTGTCCATGTCCAAGAACCACCAACTGCCGTAGGACTAGGGCAAGCCGCATATTTCCAACCTGCATTATACCAAACCATATAATTAGTACCAGTTGTGCCAGTAGCACTACTTAATCTACATACTATATATATAGGAATATTGTATGGTACTATAGTTCCTGGATTTACTTGTTGTTTAGTAATCGTACGTTTAGTGCTATTCCATTTTATCCAACCATTTGCATCTGATTTAGTGCCCGTCGCGGGGTCAAATCCACAAATAAAAGCATCTCCTGCAGTAGAAGTTCCAAAAGCAGAATAATTCCATAAAATAGTAAAACCACCCATTACTTCTGCTGCCGCAGTTGCCGAATTAGAGGCTGCTGTTGCACTATTTGAGGCTGAAGTAGCACTATTCGAAGCTGCAGTAGCTGAATTTGCAGCAGATGCAGCTGAACCAGACGCCGCAGTGGCACTATTGGCCGCATTAGTAGCTGATTCACTAGCGGCATTTGCCTTATTAGTTGCTGTAGTTGCCGAATTGGAAGCAGAACTTGCTGAATTAGACGCAGAAGTTGCGCTGCTTGAAGCAGAGGTTGCTGAATTAGATGCAGATGTTGCTGAATTAGCAGCTGCTGTAGCTTTCGAACTTGCAGTAGAAGCACTACCAGCTGCGGCATCTGCAGAATCACTTGCATCAGAAGCACTATCAGCCGCAGCACTAGCACTGTTAGAAGCATTAGTAGCAGAAGTGCTTGCTGCTGAAGCTGAATTAGCAGCATTAGTCGCTGACGTACTAGCTGCTGAAGCTTTAGTACTAGCTGTTGAAGCAGAATTACTCGCTTCAGTTGCTTTAGTTGAGGCTGTAGATGCAGAATTAGATGCTGAAGTCGCACTACTAGAAGCATTTGAAGCACTTGTAGATGCAGAACTAGCTGAGCTTGAAGCTGCACTGGCTGAACTTGAAGCAGAAGATGCGCTCGCTGCAGCATCAGCTTTGGCTTGCAAAGCCCCGCCATCTTGCATTCGCCAATAAGAACCATCATAAGTAAAAGTAATTGCGGCACCAGCAGGCCAAGTGTATTCAGCTGCAGTTAATGCGGCTCCAGTATATGATTTAATAGTCTTTGCTCCAGTTCCATTTACATTTAAAGTTGGAGTAGTAGTTGAATTAGCACTATTAAATTTAACTGTTACAGTAGCACCATTATATAATATGAATCCTGAAGGAGTTCCAGATTCTGTAGCTTTTGCTGTAGTAGTTGCTCCTGTTGTAGAAACAGCATATACTGCTTTACGTTGAGCTACTTCAGTATCTAAACTGCTTTGCAAAGCATAATTACTCATACCACTAATATTAGAAGTACTAAGTCCACTAACAGTAGCTCCACTTCCAATAGTTAATGAAGTGGCAGTAATCTTTCCACTAATTTCAGCGTTGTTTGCATATAAATTTCCATCTGCATCAACACCAAATTTTGTTCCAATAATTTCACGCCAATTAGAAGCTTGGTGACTATTAATTGTTAAATTACTACCATAATTTTGAGTTGATAAATATATAAAACCGGACTGCCCCGCGGTGCCACCTTTTATGCCTCCTTCAGATAATACTAATCCATTAGCATTTAAAGTTGCCGCCGCGGTTGGCTCATTAGAACTATTATATGCTAAAGGTTTATAAAAAGTTAAAGCATCAGCAGTTAAATCCATACCCTTTTTACCCTGTACATAAGTAGAACCATTAACTGCGGGCCTATAAAATGTTAAACTATTAGTAGCTAATTGAGCAAAATTAATATCTTTATATTTTAATGCTAAATAGCCAGGAGCCATTAAAGAATTAAATCCATAAGTAGAAGGTGTACCTTGAGTAATATTATCTACACTAGTTGTATTTTCACCGGCCGCCACATGTGCTCCTTGACTATCCCACCAATAATGTTTAGCTTGAGCTTTTAATGCATTAACTTCTGTATCTCTTGCAATAGAAGTATTATAAGCATCTAAAGCTTTTTGATTTGCACTAGTTAATCCCTTATGTTCTATTGGACTACTCCATATAGGACCGCCAGAACTTAAAGTAGTTTCCATACAAGTATAATAAACTCCATTAGTCACATAAGTTGGAACTATTGAAGTCCATCCATTCTGTCTATCCGTTGAAGTAATTTGATTAGAACTAGTAATTTGAGAAGGATTAGTACTATTAGTTTTCAAATAATATAATTCTCGCGCCCCAGTAACTGAAACTCCATTAACTCCTGACTTTCCTTGTTTTGCTTTAGTATACATTTTACTACCATTACTATAGGTAGTCATAGTCCATAACCACTCACCTTCGCCAACTGAAGGTATTGTTGTACCAAAACTACTATCCGCAGGCTGTGTATCAGTAGTACTTTTTGCATATTTAATAGAAGAAATACTTATTGAAGTACCAGTCGCTCCATGAGCTGATACAGAATATGAAGTAGTAGATGTATTATTTGAATAATTTACAATTGTACGAGTCCATAAATATTGTCCAGTAGTTGTAGCTTGTGGATTATCTTGCCATGTTCCGGTTGGTGCTGTAGTTGCACTTGTACCTACTTGATATTTAACTGATGTGCTAGTAATTGTAACTGATGTACCAGGAGCTCCAGATTGTCCTTGTTTAGCCACTGTATACGAATAATTCCCATCTGAATAGGTAGTTTTAGTCCATAAATAATTTCCTTCTGCTACTGCTGGTACGGAAGTACTCCATGTACCAGTCGGTGCAGTAGTAGGACTAGTACCAGATTGATATTCTATTTTAGAAACCGTAATAGAACTACCAGATACTCCTTGTTTTGATTTTGTATAGACTTTAGAATTATCACTATAAGTGGTCATAGTCCATAACCATTCGCCTTCATTTACTGTTGGTATAGTCGTGTTCCAACCACTAGTAGGCTGAGCATCGATAGTACTTTTTGCATATTGAATTGATGAAATGGTAATAGAATTACCATTATCACCAACATATTTACTCCAAGTATAACTATTAGCTGTAGTTGGCGCAGTTGAAGAGATTCCACTATATACACCAATATAAGTTTTTCCACTTGGAGAGCTACTCATATTACTGCCGCTTGAATCGGTAGCATAACGTATATGAGTATAGTATGATTGACCATTTGACCCATTATTAATATAAGTAGTATTACCAGCTGCATCAACAATTTTTACTCCCGTAGAAGTAGAAGTAACTGTTGGACTTATTCCATCTGTACCATCTTCAACTAATACAGATGGCGTGTTCCAAGTAAGAGTCGCGGTTGCTCCATTACCAATTGCTACCGCAGAACTTACATAACATGGATTACCGTCTGATGCAGGTATTGTTTTACTCCATCCGCTTGGAACAGTAAAAGAGCCATTAGAAAATGTATACGTTGTTGAACTTGGCGCGGTAGCACTTGTAGCACGTTTATATATAAAAACTGTAGCTTGATTCAATCCATTGGTTCCATTCGTACCATTTGTTCCATTTGTACCATTGATTCCATTTTGCGCTAATTTAATTTGTGTAGACCATTCTGAGCTTGCAATAATATCTGTTGTTCCATTTGAACTTGCTACTGCAGCAATAACCCAAATCGGGTCGGTACCAGATAATTCACCAATCGATTGCTTCCAATTACCCAGTGTACCAGAAGTTATTTTCGCTGATGAAAACGTATATGTTAAATTACCACTTGGTTTACTCGGCGCGCTAGCTGCCCTTTGATATAAATATATTGTCGCCGTATTAATACCGGCATTACCTTGTGGTCCTTCTGGACCTTGCGGTCCTTGTGGACCAGTATCTCCATAAACCCCAATAATACGAGCATCGGTATAAGTACCTTCTGCTGAGGTTTTTGAATAGTTTATAACTTGATAATTCCAAAGATATTTTTTATCCTTAGTTGGTACCACTAAAGTATTTTTTTGCCAACCACTTGAACCAGGATTTGTTGTAGAATTAGTAATTTGATAATATTCATCAATTGACAAAATACTATTACCATCTACTCCATTTTGTCCATATCTACCTATAATAATAGGGTCTGTTTGACTTAATAGTATATTATTTCCATTAAGCCCAGTCCCATATATTTTTTCATAATTCCATAAATATTGAAAACTACTTGTTAAAGTAGCGTTAGTTACGTTTGTAGTCCAAGTACCATGACCAGACACAGGATTGTCCCTTGTAACTCCATTAGACAAATCAGTAGCTAAATACCAATTTTCAATTTTAGCTATATCATTTGTGTCTGTAATAGTAATAGTACCATATGAAATTTGTGCCATTACTTTATCTCCTTTAATTTTATTACTCTTAGGTTAATACGTACATGGCGCCAGTGCCAAAACGCATTAAATAAAATTCTCACTATATAAATTATAGCATACTTTCTATAATAAGTCAAATTCCATGTCAATTTCTCCAAAGAAAAAAGACGAGCGATATGCTCGTCTTTCTCACTTACTTCACAAGTACAATCTTTGTCATTCCATTCTCTTCATAGAATTCATCAACACTGTATCCCGAAAATACTGAATTCTGCTTCTCATCTTCTATAATGAAAATAGAAGTAAATTCATTCTCCGTCAACTTATCCATTGAAGAATTCACAAGTAATTCCACTACTGAAACCACTTCATCCTCAACTACATTTACATAGTGATGAAATTCACAAATTTCATACTCATTTTGAAAGGTTTTAATATACATATCAGTTCCTCCTAGAAAATAAATTTAGTGAGAAGTACGTTTACGTTAATGTAAACGTAGTTCCACTTTGATAGGAGGTTCCTATATAAAGTTTATTTCGGAGGAATTGTGTATCTCAACCTTACAATTATATTATACATGAAATTTTGAGAAATTTCAAATTTTGAAATTAGCTTTTTGTTACCGCAACATAGCACATTAGTTTTTTATTTACAACAGATGCATTTATATATACAAATTGTCCATTATCTGAGCCAGTTGCGCCTGAAGAAATATACATGCCCTCAGCTTTTAAATCAGCCAAATCAATAGGATTACCTTCTATATCTCTAAAACTCCAACTATAACTCAATGTGCTTAAGTTTGCATTGGTATAATCTCCAGGATTAGTACCAGATTTATTTTTTAAAGTAATATTAGTAACTTTTCCACCACTCTTAGTTAATAAGAATAATTGTGGCTCAGTATGACTAGTTAAAGCAGTATCTACTGCTATACCAGGCATTACATAATCTAATGCCTGACTTTGTCCGCTTTGAGTAGTCAGAGCATAAATAACACCTTCTCCTATACTATTTACAATTGTCTCTCCCAATGTACAAATTAACTGCACTTGTAATGGGTCGTCATAATCTGTAAAAGAAATATACTGGGTATAATTTTTCCCATTGGTTTTAGGATATGTAACTGTACATAAAACAGATAAAACACCATCTATCATATTAGGTAATACAGTTAAAGTAGAACTTGAACCTAAATTAGCTCCAGTAATAGCATTTGTCCATGATACATTATAATTACTTGAAGAAATATCAGACCCATTATTTAATTTTGGTGTCACCACAACTCCTGTAGCAGGCTGTTTATTTTTAAAAAATGTGGCTCCAGAAGGAATTAACTGCAAAGTAATTGCATTTTCACCCCTTGGATTCATATCAAAAGTAAATTTTTTGTATAATGTAGTAGTGCTAGTAATATCATCTGGGTCGGTATAGGTAAAGCCAAAAGTAATTGAGCCATCTAAATAACTTGCGACATCTACTCCTCCATTAATAGGAATAGAAATAATTCCTTGACTTGCATTAACCGTACCAAATAAACCATTTGGTACATTTTGGTCATATGTAGCTCCACCATAAGAGAAAGTTACTTCTGTTGTTCCTTCATATCCTTGATATTTAGTGGTTAAAGTCTGAGCAATAGTTTTATAATCAGAGGTTACTCTAATAGTTTGATTTTCATTAGTTAAAACTATATTTAAAGCACTTGTACCTTCTTCACCTTTTTGTCCTTCTTTTCCAACAGAACCATCGGAAGTAATAATAATATTTTCTTGGTCAAGCGGGTCGTCACAATTACTAGCTGTAGCTGGAGTTAATCTAAATGACACCGGTGATTTATCTACTGTTAAATTACTAGCCACAGTAATATTTGCTGTACCATTAGTGGTTAGTCTAGTCCAACTAGAATCTCCTTTTCGCTTATACCAAATAGCTCCAGTAAATACTTCAGTAGATTCTGTACTTTTAGCTGTAACAGTTAAAGTTGTAGGGTAATAGCTCCATACATCAGCTGTAGCACCTTGAGCAGCACTATTAATTCTTTTAACTGCATCTGAAAACTCTAAAGCATATACTACAGGTGTTTCCCCATCTGCTCCAGCTTCAATACCTATTAATGAGAAAATTTTAGAATAAGTAACACCATTATATGTTAATACAAAACGAATACTGCCACTAGTATAATCTTTATTATCTCCATCTTTAGTATAACCAGTAACTAATACAGCATCATAGCCATTAGCCAAATCCATTGTATATCCATTAATTGTATTTTCTGGTGTTAAAGAAGCTCCGCCCGAATCCGTTTGTTCAGATGTTCCAAAATTTTTAATTGTTTTCGCGGTAACATTAGTTAAATAAACCTTAACACTATTACCCGTTCCTAAATTAGCTGTTTTGTTTATATTGCCTTCAAATATAGTAACTTGAGTGCCCGCTAAATTACCAATGGATGTCCATTGAGCCTCTCCACTACTATTCAATGGTACCATTTGGTCATCATTAGATAAATCCATTTGTACCAATAAACCTCCAGAAGCTCCATCGCGTAATTTAGTAATTGAAAATACATCTGTACGAGTTTCGCTATTATATAAAGCATTAACTGTGACTTTAAATTTTGCTATATCCCCTCCATTAAAAGCTGCAGAAGTATGTTGCACTGTTAATGTATGAGTACTATTGTCTTCAGTTAGTCCACCAACTCCACTTGTTGTTACCCAATCAGTACCATTCCAATATTCCCAAGCATTGGTTGGAAAGCCAACTTCTCCTTGTGGCGTAGGGGTAAGAATTATGGAAGTTTCTGTTGGATTAGCTTGACCAGTTTGATATTTAAATACATTGGTACCAGTAATTTGTACTCCCTTAGAAGAAGAAGTTTGAATTAGTTTATTAAAACTAATTTCACCTCTTGCTTCCACTCTCGCGCCAGTGCTAGAAGTGTAATTTGCAACCACTATATAAGTTTTATAAGATACATTTGTTAAGTTAGAGGTAATTCTTAAACTTTTATCTGCAATACCCTCATTAATAGTAGTAATAAGGGTATTGCTATCAGTGCCTTTTTCATACCATTTAACCAATGATTCCGTTGTTTTATCTTCTCCAGCATAAGTGATAACTGGAGTAATAATTAAAGGAGTCTCAGTTGTCCAATTTGGACTATATGATAAATTTTCTTGACTATATATTTGAGTATTAGACGAGTTAGCATAAGGATAAACACTATACTGCCCTACATCTGTTAAATCAACAATTGTTATTGTACCATAACTAGTTATTGGCGTTGACATTCTAAACCTCCTGTATTATAACTTCGCATTCAAAGACACCTTTATTTTCTACGTCTTGCGAAGTAATATCTATTCTATTTCCATGTTCTAAAGGACGTCCCCAATCTGGGTCATATCCTGAACCATCTAATAAGCGTTTTTTCCAAGTATAATATATACTATAATGTGGGTCATTAGTTATATCTACACCACCCTTTTTAACAGCACAAATTAATGTAGATGTAATAATGTCATTTACAAATAATATTCCTGCAGTAGAATCAATTTCTACTTGAATTGCATCTTTACCTTCTGCCCCCTCAGTTACATCAGTAACATCTTTATATTCGCCAGTTCCTTGTCCTTGGTCATCGGTAATTTCAAACATTATTTGATTAGCTTTAATTCGTAACTGCTTGCCATGTTCATCTTCATAAAAAGCAATATATTGATTACTATCTCCAAGATACATATTATCAGTATATATACCTTGAGTTCCTCTCATATAAGGATAAATCGAATTACTTACATCTATATTGTTTAATCGTTCATCTGGTAAAGTACCAAGAATTCCTCGATAATTATAAGTAACCTTAGGTATATTATTATGATTTACTATAGTTTCGAATAAACTTATCGCGCGCGGTGGTAAATTAATATAATTATCAGAACTATTAATTCCAATTCCATAGTTATTTTTACCTTCATTATAACTGCTATGGTCTGATTCATAGCCCATATCAATTATTGAACCACCAGGAATATTATCTATTCCAATTATATCTAATACGTCGTTGGCACCCGCGCCAAGTAATTTCAATGTATAGCCAGTTATAACTTCATTTTCATCTCTAATAGTTTCTTTAGATAATTGATAAATATGAGTTAAGCCATAAGTAGTTAAATCTTCTGCATCAACTGCAGTACCACCATTATAATTACTTAACTTATACCACGCACCATCGCGCAAAATCAATGGTTTCTCAACAGTAATAAGTAAATCATTACCATCTTTAACTGCTGTTTTAATTGTAGTTGATGGTCTAAACATAAATGCGCCGCCAACTGCCTGTATTTCTTCGTATTCAAATACAGAAGTTTTTATAGCTCCGCGCACCACTACATTATTAAAGGTCGCACTACCATCTTCATCCGAAATTATAAACGGATATGAACTTGTATCACCCCAATCAGAATAAATACCAGTACCAGGCTCAAATACAATATGGTCCATACGTAACCTATCATTATCGACGCTCATACCACCAATATTACCAGCGTTAGCATTAATAGTACCGCTAATGGTAATATTACCTTTATCATCGGTCTTCATGACCTCCGCGCCAGCATCATTCTTTATTCTAATACCATAAAGCGTTGGAGCCTCAGTCGCGCCCGGTGCATCTGGACTAGTAATTCCATCGCCCCATTCAAGCGCACCAATCTTAATTTTTTCTTGTTCTTCCGTCTTACCTTCAGGTATATTCATTACTCTGAAGTCATTATCAGAAGTAATTTCAACTCTTCCACCACCAGGATATGAATTCTTAATAAAGAATCCATCCCAAGTAACAGCAAAATGAGCTTTATTTTTTACATCTTCAAGTGATTGAGCTTTAAAGCTTCCATCATTCTTAATTCCATAAAGTCCATACTCATCATAGCGTACATAAGTCCTTAAATCATAAATAGTGTCATCACCACCCTGACCATCAGACTTATATGCACTAATACCTGACTTATCCCAACGGAAGCTCGGATTTGAATCACTTCCAATGACTACTTGGTCAGTATTTAACATTCCAGTATATACTGTACCAATATTAATTCCGCGCCCGTCGATTGCGGTTGCCCAAGTAGCACCACCATCAGAAGAAATTCTAATTCCCTCACTATTAATTATAACAAAATTTTGTGTATTGTTCAAATTATGAACTTGAATTCTATCACCGTCAATAGTAATTGAGCCATCACTTGTTAAATTATATTTCTGTCCAGCAAGTTGATTCAGCGATTGTAAAAGTACATTCTGATTAATTGTACCATTAGCATCCATTAATGAACTAATTTTTGCATAGGTAGCTTCATTATACTGTACAGTTTGAACCGCCGCATTAACTCTTTGGAAGAAATCTTCAAATCTAGTTTTATAATTTTGAACAGTAATTACATTTTGGTCTGGCTCATCTAAATGCCATTCAACCTCTGATACAATTACCTCTTCGCGCGCCGGTGTAAGTATTCCATTAACACTAGCCCAACCAAAGAATTCAGTATCTTCAATATATGTTTTATCACCTGCATCAAATAGATATGGTTCATAACCTTCTAATTGACTAATTTCAACTACATTAATTGTATAGGAAATTGCAGGTTGCGCTGAAGTATTACTTACTTGTAATGCATCAAGATAGTATAGTTCAGAATCAATATAGTCAGTTGAATTCCAAGTTCCTTCTTGAATAAAACGACTATATTTATTATTAAAAGATTTAACTAACTCTTGCTTTTCTTCAAGCAAATCGTCTATTTCATCTTCAATACCAGCAGCTTCGGTTTGGCTTACTATTTTAATTGTTTGAGGACTTTGAGTTATTGTATAACTTTCTTGCGCTGGGTCTAATTCAAATCCTTCTGGTATAGAAGCGAAAATTAAAACTGTTTCATTAGTAGTAATATCGAAATATCTTTTACTAATTGTTGATTCTTCAACTACTGATTCGCCAAGCTTAAATTGAAGTCCAGGTAAGAAATCATTCAGGTCTATAATTACA
>OCVV011322521.1_pt1 | contig 12934 bp, 9 predicted proteins | sample 1539721 | NCBI WGS metagenome assembly OCVV01 (sample SAMN02144230, study PRJEB22623) | gut metagenome | biome: sheep rumen | host: Ovis aries | place: New Zealand
CTTGAAGCAGAAAGCCACGGTGGGGTTGGCACCGTTGCTCTTCAGCTCCTTGCCGCCCTTGGTCTTCTTGCAGTCGGCCACCTCGCAGGGAGCGGGGACGTTCTGGCAGATGAACTCAAGCAGACGGTTGACGCCGAAGTTCTCCTTGGCGCTGGTGCAGAGGATGGGGAAGAGGTCGCGCTTGTCGATAGCAAGCTTCAAGGCCTGGGTCAGTTCCTCGGGGGTGAGGTCACCGTTCTCGAAATATTTCTCCATGAGGGCGTCGTCGGCAGCGGCGGCTTCCTCGACGAGGGCCATGCGCATCTCCTCGGCCTTGTCGGCATACTGCGAAGGAATGTCGGCCTCGGTCATCTTGCCGTCGGTGAAGGTGTACATCTTGTTGGCCACGATGTCGACCACCTGGTTGAAACCCAGACCGGCGTTGGTCGGGAACTGCAGCACGGTGCACTTGCCACCGAAGAAGTCCTTGAGCTGGTTGACGGTGTCGTCGAAGTTGGCCTTCTCGGCGTCGAGGTGGTTGACGACGAAGATCATCGGGGTGTCGAGCTTGGCAGCGTAGCGGTTGGCAATCTCGGTGCCGACCTCGACGCCACTCTGGGCATTGACCACGACGACGGCGGCCTCGACCACGTTCAGCGCGCTCACGAGCTCGCCCTGGTAGTCGGCGAAGCCGGGCACATCGAGGATGTTGACCTTCTTGCCACCGAATTCGGTGTACATGAGGGTGCTCTCCACGGAATAGCCGCGGTCGTGCTCGATGTCGCGATAGTCGCTGATGGTGTTCTTGCTGTCCACGCTGCCACGGCGGTTGATGAGGCCACCGCAGAAGGCCATGGCCTCGGCCATGCTGGTCTTGCCGCTCTTGGCACCACCCACAAGGGCGATGTTACGAATGTCCTGAGTCTGGTAAATTTTCATTGTTATTGTTATTATTTATTTTGTTTCTATCTTCTTTGTTATGAGTATGCTACACACCGTCGGCACTCCTGTCGGCGGTGGGTAATGAGACGGCAAAGATACAAAAATATTTAATATCTGTGCAAAAAAGTTTTATAAAACTTCATGTAATAAGGTTTACTCGAAGTTGCAGTCGTCGCATAGACGCACATGGGTGTTGCCACCCACAGGGCCTTGGTTGCCGCCACCATAGACATCTCCGCGCACAAGGGTGTTGCCTTTGAGCAGCACGTGGGTGTTGCCCAGCACGGCGCTCTCCTCGCCGCCACCGTAGACGCTGCCGGTGGTGGCGTCGCCGTCGGTGCCAATGACGCTGTTGCCCCCGATGGTGAGGGTGACGTTGCCGTTGACGGTGCCGAGGTGTTCTAAGTCGACGGTAGTATGTACGTAGTTGGTGTCGCCGCTGGTGCTGATGCCAACGGTGTTATTGCTGAGCGTGTTGACGTGTTTCCAATGGTACTTGGTGGTGCCGGTGAAGATGCCGGGCTCGAACATGCCCGAGCCGCTGTTGTAGTTAGGGTTCTTGGTGAAGCCTCCGATCCTCACCTGAAGGGTGGGCAGCGAGGCCGAGAATCCGGCACCGAAGACATTGCCTTTGACGGTACAGCTGTCGAGCATCGAGGTTACCGAGTCGACGACCTTGCCGAGGCTGCCGCCTCCGTAGTAGTTGTTCTCGATGGTGCAGCGCTTCAGGCTTGACGACACTTTGTTGCATTGTGCCAGCGAGAAAGCAGCGAACTTGACAAATAGTCGGGCCCCCGTTGTGCCGGTGGACCACACGAAGAACTCATAGTCGAAGTCGGTGGCCACACCGGGGCCTTTCTTGCCGTAGTCTTTGCCTGATGTCTGTGAGGACCCTGTGGTGCTTCCGTCAAAGTATTTGCCTCGGTCTGTGGTATAGTAGCCTTGAAGGGTGGCCCAGTTCTGTCCTCCGTCCTTGTCGTAATATTTCTTTTTGGCAATAGAGGTGCCGCCGTAACCGGCGCCGAAATAGGTGCCGAAGACACAGCCCTCGGCGCGGGTGGTGACAGTCTTGTTGGCCTGCATGTTGCCGAACTTGGGGCCGCCGCAGAAGAGCGTCACGTGGCTGTTGTAGATTTCCGTGGTGATGTCGCCCGTGATGGGCTTGGCATCGTTGATGCCGCCACCGAAGAAGTTGTCGATGTCGGCGTTGTATATCTGCCAGCGCACGTTGCCGTTGATTTGTTCGAGCGACGCTCCTGCCGCTTCGTGGATATAGCCGCCGCTGATGTAGCATTCGGCGTTGTCTGTTCTTACGTTTGCATTGGCATTGTATGTCCCTGTGAGATAGAATCCCGGGAATTCGCCACCCGTCACCGACACCGGCACATGGGGGGTCGATTGGCTGCCGTCGCTGTGGGTGCCCATGCCGAACTCGTTGATCCACACGTTGCCGCCTACATGGATATAGATGGTTTTACCGGTGACTGCCTTGCTCTGCGTCGACACAAACTGGTCGACCACGCCGCCAAGCAGGATGAGCGGAGCGTCGGTCTTGGTGTTGTTATCCAGATTCTCATACTCCAGCTGCGAGGTGTAGAAAAGTGCTGTATTGGTGACCTCAAACCAGCCTCTGGTCTTGAAGATGGTAAAGTTGCAGATGAGGCTGGCGCCGTTAGGCTTCTGCGCCTGCGCGGTGCCGGGGATGTTCAGGAAGTCGAAGCGTATAGGGGTGATGCTCGATCTGCCAATATGGTGATAGATGAGGCTGTAGTCGGGCTCATGGTCGTTGTCCTCGTCCACCGACATCATGGTGAAAGCATTGGTTCCATTTTGCGGAACAGTGGCCAAATGAAGATTGCCCACGAGTACGAGGGCGTTGTCGTAGACGGTTGGGCCTAAACCGCCCAAGCCACCCGAAGCGGTGCTGGCGGCAATGTTGTTTATAGCTCGCTCAATGCTCGTTTCTACTTTTTGCCCGTTAAACAGGGTGGGTGTGGCACCCGTAGGGTTCGCCACCTGTGTGCCGGTTTGGCTTACGTTCTGCTTATTTCCGTTTGTGTAGTCGATCTTGTACACCACATCGTAGTTGGGGTCGGCAATATAGTATGCCTTGCCCCAGTAGGGCTCGATGGTGATGGAGGTGACGCCGTAGGGGACATCGAAGTAGGCGCCCTGCGAGAAGACGCGGTGGCTTATGCTGTAGAGGTCCTTGTTCGAGCTGCGGCGGTCGGCGTAGTTGTGGTCGGGGAAGTCCCTGATGCCCGTGGTGGGATAGTTGGCCGAGGTGTAGGGGTCGCCGGGGACGGCGGTGATGGCCGTAATCTTCCATCCGGTTACCACTCGGTTGCCTGTGTAGTTGCCGGTGCCCACGTCGTTGTAGTAGGGCAGCTGCACCTTGTCGTAGTTGTAGTTGAAGCGGTCGAAGTCCTTGTCGGTGCGCTGTAGGGTCAGGCTCGAGGTGGTGATGGTGGCCCCTTCGGGCTTGGTCTGGCCGCCGGTGGTCTGTGCGCTGCTGATGGTCACCGAGAGGGTGCGGCCCACCTTGCCGCCGTGGTTGCGGCCCACGGTGGCGCTGTCGGGGGCGTTGGCGAAGTCGGGATTGATGATGGAGGGGTAGTAGCCCTGCGCCTTCAGTATGGGGTATGGCTTGGGGTTGTCGATGGTGCGGTCGGCGGTCTCGAGCACCCATTTGAGCATCAGGTTGGCGTCGGCCACATTGCCGGTGACGTAGAATGCCGCCAGCTTCTTGTTGCTGTTGAGCAGCAGCCGGTAGAACTCGAATCGGTTCAGGTATTTCTCCTCCACAGCCAGGGCGCTGTTGTATTTGTTGTTGCTGATGGCCTTGGTCTTCAACTCGTCGTAGGCGTAGTAGTTGAAGGTGTTGAGGCCGCCCTGCAGGTTGGCGATGTTGGTGCCGCCGAAGACGGGTGAGACGGTGGTGCCGCCGGTGATGTCGCCGTAGAACATGCAGTTCATCACCATGGTGTTGATGCTGGCGGCGGTGGTGGTGGCATTGTTGTTGCCCACGATGCCGCCAACGTTGGTGCCGCCAGTGATGGTGGCAAAACTGTAACAATTCACCACACGGGCAGTGCCGTCGAGCAGGCCCACCAGGCCACCGGTGTTGCCTGTGCCGCCTACCTCGCCGCTGAGGATGCCCACGTTGTAGATTCTGGCTGCGCCATTGGCTTCGCCGGCGATAGCGCCGGTATTGCCAGTGTTTCCGCTGATGGCCACGTCCTCAAGCACCAGATTCTTCACCGTGCCGGAGAGGGTAGCGAAAAGGGGTGCCGAGAGGCCGCTGATGCGGTAGGGCATCTGCGTCGCAGGGTCGACGGCCGCCTCGAGGGTGCCGCTGAAAGTGGCGACACCGGGTGCGCCGCCGCTGATGTCGGCCGTGATGACATAGTGACCTGCTGCGTTGGTGATGCTTTCAAGAGATGTGATGGGGGTCTGTGCGGTAACCCTACCTGATCCGAGCATCACCACAAGCAGTGCAAAACAAATAGCTTTTCTTATCATACTATCCGATAATTTCCACCCACGATTCCAGCCTGTAAACGACACATTGGTGAGAAATTGTATGTTTCGGGTAGTGTTGGGGGGGTAAAATATTGATTGAGTGTGTATTTCTCATATAATGTTTTTTTTAACGAATTGCAAATATACGTTTTTTTCTTGATATGATAAAAAAGCTTTTTTTGACATTGTTTTTTATGGACGTGGACACAATATTTGGAGTGGGGCGGCTTTATAGGGGTTGGATTATGAAGAAGAAAAGAATCATTGGACTGATAGCGCTGCTGCTGGCGGCAAGCGTGGCTTGCACGGCCTGCGGCAGCAGTGTGAATATGCACAAGCACTCGCGCCTTGCGTCCCCGTCTCTTCTGCCGCCCCTACGGGGCTTGCGGTGTGATAATATACCTGCTTTCCGGGGGTTGACACCCCCGGCTATTCGCTGTCGTCCCCTCCGGGGACTATTGCCCTGCCCCCTCAGCCCAGGCGTTTGCGCCGCCGCAGGCATCGCAAAGGGCAACATTATCAGGACCAATAATATCGCTAATGTACGAATTTTCATCCGTTTAATTCCCTTTTTATATTGTTTTCATCTTTTCTATCAAGATGCAAAGATACATTTTTCTTTATAATCAGCCCAATTTTTTTCAAATAAAAATGAACAATGAAGGACCCCCCTGGGCAAATGGCCCCAGGGGTGCACCCCGGTTCGTCGGTGGATCTGTTGTCAAAAAAACACCGACGCTCCCCATCCTCCCGATTCTGCGATCAAGAGTTAATATTTGCTAAATTAACTTAAATTGAGTTAAAAAATTAGATCGTGCACGATCTAATTTTGGTGTTTAAAAGATTGGTTTGCAGAATGCTGTATTTTCGAAAGTGGGCTCACCTCCCTAGAAACCGTGCAAAACCCCTGAAAAAATGCCCATTTCACCCCGGTTTTAAGAGAGTCATCAGGGAGTCATCAGGGAGTCATCAGGTAGAAGGCAGGGAGCCAGGGGGATGAATTAGTTTTTTGGATTCATATTTATTGTGTATATTTGCAGCCTGTAACAAAAGAAGTGTATATGCGCTACGAAGTTGATTTCCTGGTTGTTGGCTCGGGTATTGCGGGCCTGAGTTTCGCACTGAAAGTGGCCGAGCACGGCCGTGTGTGCATACTCACCAAAGGCGATGCCGCCGAGGGGAGCACGCGCTATGCCCAAGGGGGCATCGCGGCGGTGATGTACGACTCGGATTCGTTCGACAAGCACATCCACGACACGCTGGTGGCCGGCGACGGCATCTGCGACCGCGAGGTGGTGGAGATGACCATCCGCGAGGCGCCCGACCGCATTCGCGAGCTGGTGCAGTACGGGGTCAACTTCGACCGCGTGCCCGCCGGGGGGAAGAACGCCGCCGACGGCGGGCGCTTCGACCTGCACCGCGAGGGCGGACACTCGGAGTTCCGCATCCTGCACCACAAGGACAACACCGGCGAGGAGATCGAGCGCGGCCTGCTCGAGGCCGTGCGCCGCCACCCCAACATCGAGCTCAAGGAGCGCCAGTTTGCCATCGATATCATCACGCAGCACCATCTGGGTCAGCGTGTTACGAAGCACACGCCGGGCATCGAGTGCTACGGCGTCTATGCGCTCGACTGCGACACCAACCGCATCGACACCTACCTGGCCCGCGTCACCCTGCTGGCCACGGGCGGCATGGGCAACGTCTATTCGACGACCACCACGCCGGTCATCTCGACGGGTGACGGCGTGGCCATGGTGCACCGCGCCCGCGGCGTGCTGAGCGACCTGGAATTCATGCAGTTCCACCCCACCAGCCTCTACAATCCGGCCGAGAAGCCGGCCTTCCTCATCACCGAGGCCATGCGCGGCGCCGGCGCCGTGCTGAAGGATCGCGAGGGGCGGGAGTTCATGCAGAAGTACGACGAACGCCTCTCGCTGGCGCCGCGCGACATTGTGGCCCGCGCCATCGACAACGAGATGAAGCTCAGCGGCAAGGAATACCTCTACCTCGACGCCCGCGGCATCGGCAAGAAACACCTCATCGAGGGCTTCCCCACGATCTACGCCAAGTGCCTCTCGATCGGCATCGACATCACGCGCGACATGATCCCCATCCGGCCGGCGGCGCACTACCAGTGCGGCGGCATCAAGGTGGACCGCAACGGGCAGTCGTCGATCCTGCACCTCTACGCCGCGGGCGAGTGCTCGTGCACGGGTCTCCACGGCGGCAACCGCCTGGCTTCCAACTCGTTGCTCGAGGCGGTGGTCTACGCCCACAACGCCGCTCAGGCCGCCATCTCGGAAGTGGAAAGCGGTCGGGGGAAAGTGAAAACCGAGGTGCCCGACTGGAACGCCGAGGGCATGGTGCTGAACGAGGAGATGGTGCTCATCACGCAGACCAAGAAGGAGCTGCAGGAGATCATGTGGAACTACGTGGGCATCGTGCGGAGCGACCTGCGCCTGCAGCGCGCCTTCGACCGCCTGAACCTCATCTTCCGCGAGACCGAAGAGCTCTACAACCGCTCCGTCCTCATCGAGCCCCTCTGCGAGCTGCGCAACCTCATCGCCTGCTCCTACCTGATCATCAAGATGGCGCGCGCCCGCCGCCAGAACGTCGGCCTCCACTACTCGCTCGACCTGCTGGAGAAGTAGGCGGTGAAAATTTTAAAAAATATTTTTGCTCAGTCGGATTTAATTTGTATATTTGCCGGACTGAATATAAATAATTAATTCATCTAAAGTATTCAATATTATGAAAGTAAACGAAATTATGGCCAACCTGGAGGCCAAACATCCGGGCGAAAACGAGTACTTGCAGGCTGTCCGTGAGGTCCTGGAGACCATCGAGGAAGAGTACAACAAACACCCCGAGTTCGAGGCTGCCAAGATCGTCGAGCGCATTGTGGAGCCCGATCGTATCTTCAAGTTCCGCGTGGTGTGGGTCGACGATAAGGGTCAGACCCAGGTGAACCTCGGCTACCGCGTGCAGTTCAACGCCGCCCTCGGTGCCTACAAGGGCGGTCTCCGCTTCCACCCGAAGGTGAACGAGAGCATGCTGAAGTTCCTCGGTTTCGAGCAGATCTTCAAGAACAGCCTGACCAACCTGCCTCTCGGCGGTGGTAAGGGTGGTGCCGACTTCGACCCGACCGGAAAGAGCGACGCTGAGATCATGCGCTTCTGCCAGGCCTTCGTGTACGAGCTCTGGCGCAACATCGGTCCCGACCAGGACAGCCCTGCCGGCGACGTGGGTGTTGGCGGCCGCGAGATTGGCTACATGTACGGTATGTACAAGAAACTGGCCCGCGAGCATTCGACCGGCGCTCTGACCGGTAAGAGCTACGGCTGGGGTGGTAGCCTGATGCGTCCCGAGGCCACTGGTTTCGGCGCTGTCTACTATGTGAAGCACATGGTCGAGGAGAAGGGTGACACCCTGCAGGGCAAGAAGGTCGCCCTCTCCGGCTTCGGCAATGTGGCTTGGGGTGCTGCCCAGAAGGCTTGCGAGTTCGGTGCCAAGGTGGTCGCTATCAGCGGTCCCGACGGTGTCTGCGAGCTGCCCGACGGTATCAACAAGGAGATGATCGACTATATGCTCGAGATGCGCGCCAGCAACCGCAACCGCGTCCAGGATATGGCCGACAAGTTCCCCGGCAAGGCCAAATTCACTGCCGGCAAGAAGGCTTGGACCGTGAAGTGCGACATCGCTATGCCTTGCGCCTTCCAGAACGAGCTCGCCGAGGAGGATGCCAAGATGCTGCTCGCCAATGGCGTGAAGTATGTGGCTGAGGTCTCCAACATGGGCTGCCAGCCCGGCGCCATCGCCGCCATCCAGGCTGCCGGCGTGCCCTTCGGCCCCGGTAAGGCTGTCAACGCCGGTGGTGTTGCCACCAGCGGTCTCGAGATCTGCCAGAACGCCGGTCACATCAACTGGACCGCTCAGGAAGTCGACGAGAAGCTCAAGAAGATCATGAGCGACATCTACGACCAGTGCGTGAAGTATGGCAAGCAGGCCGACGGTAGCATCAACTACGTGAAGGGTGCTAACATCGCTGGCTTCATGCGCGTTGCCCACGCCATGATGGCTCAGGGTATCATCTAATCTAGGATTGGATCATTCCCAAATATGCGAGGGCTGCTCCAGCGGAGCAGCCCTCCTTTTTTAGGTGTCGATGCAATATATTATCTGTGGCGGCGTTATCTATAATATGAAACATATCGAAATCATCAATGGGCCCAACCTGAACCTCACCGGGGTGCGCGAGCCGGAGGTGTATGGCACCACCACGATGGAGGAGCTGGTGGACGGTCTGCGCTGCCGCTTCCCCGAGGTGGAGGTGGGCTACTACCAGAGCAATGTGGAGGGCGAGCTGATCGACCGCATCCAGCAGGTGGGCTTCACGGCCGACGGCTTGATAGTCAACCTGGGGGGCTATAGCCACACCAGTGTGGCGCTTCGCGATGCCTTGCTGGCGGTGCCGGCCCCCAAGGTGGAGGTGCACCTGAGCAATATCTTCGCCCGCGAAGACTACCGCCACCACTCGCTCGTCACCAGCGCTTGCCGCGGCATGGTCTGCGGCCTCGGCCTCCAGGGCTACGAGATGGCCCTGCGGGCGTTGCTCTAAAACTTTTTTTCTTTCCCCCGTGTAAGATTTCGCCACCTGCTTCGACTACTAGGTATGAAACAGGAAACGGAACAGTTCAAACTCGACTATCTGCCCTTGCAGCCCGCCATGCAGCGCATGGCCGAGGCCCTGCTGGGCAACGAGGACGACGCTGCCGATGTGGTGCAGGACTGCTTCGTCACCCTGTGGAATGAGCGAGAGAAGCTCCGGCGGGTGGTCAACTGCGAGGCGTGGTGCATCACGCTGGTCAAGCGCCGCTGTGTGGACCTGCTGCGCAAGCGCAAGCCTACCGTTGAGATCGACGAGCGCACCATGGCCCTGGCCGAGGAGGAGGCTGATGCCGGCGAGGAGCGCCTGCGGCTGGCCCTGCAGATGGTCGACCGACTGCCCGAGCGGCAGGCCCAGGCCGTCCGCCTCAAGCACTTCGAGGCCGCCGATACCGACCGTATCGCCCAAGAACTGCACATCACTTCGGGCAACGTCTACACCCTCCTCTCGCGGGCCTATAGTACACTGAAACAAATGATACTGGAATATGAAAACCGATAAACATAGCATGGATCTGGAGCAGATGCTCGCCACCCTCGAGCACGCCGGCCGCGACGAGCGCCGCCAGCAGGAGCTGGGCGCCATGATCGACCGTATGGCGGGCGAGGAGAGTGCGGAGCAGAGGCATGGTTTCTGGTGGTGGAGTACCCGTGTGGCAGCCGCCGCATGTGTCCTCTTCTTCATCAGCACCGCCGTACGTATCTGGTTCATCCCCACCGAAGAAGCGGTGCAGGTGGCGCAGACTGAGGTGCCGGTGGTGCCAGAGGTGCGCCCTGTCGCCCCATCGCCCGTAGAGGAGCCCGAGGTTACTATCGCCCCGGCACCCCGTATCAAGAGGGCTTTGACTGTGCAACCCGTCGTTGAGACGCCTGAGCAGCAGCCCGTTGAGGAACTGGTGGCCGAAGAGGTAGCGGTGCCCGAGGTGGTAGAACCGCTCGACACGGTCGAAGTGCCAGTGGTTATCATCGAGGACGACATCGCCTCCGACTCCGAGTTGGTGGCCGAAGCCGCAATCGAGCAGCAGCCGGTCGTGGCCCTTCCGCAGGACGAGCCTCAGGCCGAGCCGGAGAAAGCGACGCTGGGCAGCTTCTTCAAGTCCCTCTTCCGTCTGGCCGAGCCCAGCGCGATGGACGGTACCACCTTGGCTTTGTTAGAATTTTGAAACACCCCAAATACATCTATATAGTATGAAACAGATCGTCTTCATCCTGACCCTTCTGCTGGCTGCGCCGGTGCTGCGTGCCCAGACCGACACGCTGCCCAGCCCTGTGGGCGACACTGCCGCCACCTGCGGCAACGGCGGTGGCCGCCAGCTGACATTGCACCTCGGCGTGCAGGCCGGGGCAAAGTTCAACCTCACCAGCCACACGCCCTACGATGCGCCCTATAGCCTGCTGCTGCAGATTCCTTTTGTGGGCAAGTTTCCGCTGCCCATCGAGCGCATGACGGCCATCGGAGGTCTGCGCTACGACTTCGAGTGGTCGCCCTTGCGCTACAGTGTCACGCCCGCCGACGGCGGTGGCCTCGCCTTCCAGACCACCCCCACTACGGGACGACAGACGGCCATCATGTTCCATAGCTACCTGGGTCTCACGGGCGAGGTGCAATGGCAGGCCGTGCCCTCGAACCACCGCGTGCTGCGCCTGAGCCTGGACTACTATCTGGCCTACGACGTGAGCCGCTACCTCACCATCCGCAACCGCGACGCACGCACCACCTACTTCGGCACGCAGACCAGCACCTCGAGGACCGTCGTCGAGTCCAGCGACCCGATGTTCCAGTCCTGGAAGCTCGAGATCGGCCTCACCGCCGCCACCGACGTGCTGGGCATCATCCACGGTGTGCGCTTCTTCACCAACCTGCTGCCCACCTACATCGACCCCGCTTCGGGCGAGAAGATCTACAACTCCGGCATGATGATTTATTTCTAACCCATGTAAATACATAAGCACTATGAAAAATAACAACCGCAAATCTCTTGTATTAGCCATCGCTTTCTTCGCCATGATGGGGCTGGGCGCCGGCATGGCCGCCCACGCGCAGGAGGAGTCGCCCCTGCTCGCCACCACAGGCCCCAGCGTGCTCGGCTCGGGCCACCTGATGCTCAGCGCCGACATCAACGCCTATCACCTCCATTCTGTACTGGACGGCAAGGACTTCAACAACTACAGCGTGCTGGGTGGTGCCACCGGCCTGCGCTGGGGCATCGGCAGCAAGGCCGAGCTGACGCTGGGCCTCAGCGCCGAGCATGCCCACGGCCGTGTGCTCGACTCGCTCTTCTTCGGCCCTAACCACCTCAACCTTGTCCCCTCGCTGGGCGCCCGTATCATGCTGCTGGGCGGCGAGGGCAAGAAGAACAGCCTCACCTTCTTCACCGAGGTGACGCTGCCCCTCCGTCAGGGGCACCCCTTCGTGGAGGACGAGGGGCTGCTGGCCGAGCCCATCATCGGGCTGCAGTACCGCCACCGCTTCTCGCAATACTGGTACTTCGACGCCACGGCGGCCTACGCCTGGAACCGCCATGCCCCCTACGTCCGCATGACCGACCGCCCCTTCCGCCTTGCGTTGTTTGCCCGCTGGCTGCCCAACGAGCGGTGGATGTTCAGCGCCGGCTTCGACAACCTACAGGGCCGTGCGGAAGCCCTGTGGCAGGTGAGCGACAGGTGGCAACTGAAGGCCCAGGTGTGTGTCGACGGTGGTACGGGTGCAGACTACTCCGCCACCAGCGTCTATGGCCTCGCGGGCTTCAACTGGATGATTAGATAAACCTAAAAAAAACAACGAGATATGAAACTGAACAGACTATTGCTGACGGCCGCGGCGGCCCTGCTTCTGGCGGCCTGCGACCCCGGTTACAACGAGGAGTACACCATCGACAACCAGTCGTCGCACGACCTGGTCTTCGTCTGGGACGGCAGCTGGCGCTACTACCCCAGCGAGAACGGCCCCAACTTCGACGGGAGCTACCCCGTGGCGGCCGGCACCAAGGCCACCCTTCCGTTTGCCGGCGGTCTGGGCCAGACCGGCCGTGACCAGATACGCTTTTCGGCCCTCTACGGCCTGCTGGGCGACAGCGTGAGCTTCGTTGTCGGCAGCGACACGCTGACCTTCTACGCCAGCGACACCCTCGGCGCCGACTCGCCCTACAACTTCGATTCGGAGCGCTACACCTACGACGAGCTGCCCGGCCCGGCAGGCGGCATGAGCTGGGCCTCGCTCACCTTCCGGGTGGACGACGCCATGCTGGCGCGGTAGCCATGAAGTGCCACAGAAGGGTGTCCCACAAGTCCCAAAAGCCCGCTACGGGCGATAACTTTTAGCCTATTCCCAGAGCCCTGAAAGGGCGACACTCGGTTGATTAAGTGTCGCCCTTTCAGGGCTCTGGTCCGACGCTATATTTGTTTCCGGGGGCGTCAGCCCCCGGCTATTCGCTGCCGTCCCCTTCGGGGACTTTTGCCCCCTGTGGGTTTTCTTCAGGGAATAGTTCAGAACTTGACGATGTCGATCAGGCGCACGCCGTCGAGCCAGACGGCGATGCAGCCCACGGCGCCCAGGTCGCCGGCCTCGTCCCATGTGGCGATGGGCTGGAGGGTGCGGGCGTCGACAATCTCGAAGTATTCGGGCTCGAACTGCAGGCCTTCGCCGCAGTCGTGTACCTCGTGCCATGAGGCCAGCGTGTCGAGCACCCACTCCTTCACGTCGTCCACCTCCTCGTACTCGGCCATCTCGGCGGCCTGCTCGAGGGTGGCGTTGATGGCGGGGGCCATCTGGCGGGCGGCGGGCGAGAGGCGCTTGTTGCGGCTGCTCAGGGCCAGGCCGTCG